>Ga0209536_100000271_pt1 | contig 82092 bp, 63 predicted proteins | sample DeeMarSeWOR28_12_FD_187461 | JGI IMG/M metagenome (GOLD analysis project Ga0209536, IMG submission 187461) | Marine sediment microbial communities from White Oak River estuary, North Carolina - WOR-2-8_12 (SPAdes) (version 2) | ecosystem: Environmental > Aquatic > Marine > Intertidal zone >...
CGTTCTTCCAGGTACTGGATCTCGATGGACATCACTTCCTCGATGGACGAAGACTCCATGCCGTCGATGGCCATCTGGATGCCGCGGGCCAGAAAAGGGTCCCTGATATCCTTGAGCTGGGATTCAAACGACAGGATACCCTCCTGCCGGGCCTTTTTGGCAAAACCCGACATCAGCGGAATGAATTCGCCGGCAATCTGGGAACGGTGTAAAAAAACGTTTTTAGCGACCTTGAACACACTCAGCACCTCTGAGAGCGGGTAGGATAAAAGCGTCGCTCCCATGGTTCCGCCCAGAACAATCATTATCGAGGGGTAATTGATAAACCAGGTCCCATCACCACCCATCAAAATCGAAATGATGACCAGACCGAATGCGACTAAAATTCCAATTAATGTCGTAATATCCACTGGATAGCTCCTATAGCGCTTCGATAGATAAACAAAGAAATCATCATGAACCCGGTCCCGTATTCGGCGAATGCAGGCCCGGCCCTCGCATTCAAAAGCCGGAAAGGCTCCTGTGATCACCTGATCCGGCTCCGGAAGCGAAAGCTCCCGGAAATCCGCAAAATTCCAATTATTTTCAATATTTTTAGCAAGTATTGTGCCATTGGCAGGAATTGGCATGCTGAAATGCAGAAATGACGGCGACAGCCGATAATCATCTGAACTCAAAAGAAAAAACGGCTATCGCCGATGCGTTGCCCGGAAAGATAAACAGGTTGCTGGCAGCACCGGGACAAAAACAGACGCAACCCCCGGGATAGATCCGGTTTTGAATGTCAATTTTCACCGTTTTTTGTCAACAGTTTGACGATGATTAAAGGCAAGCATGACAAACCGAAGGTAGGTGCAAACGCCAGCAAAGGGGGAGCCTTGAGCGCTCCCCGAAATGCTGACCGTCTATTTTTGAGGCAGCGAGATTGGGAGGTTGAGATTTCGCTGTTTGCCCGGCGTTGTCTGGCAGCAGGGATCGGTTTTGACTACCCTATGGAAAATCCGGGGATGGATAGTCCCTGTTTACCACTTTTGAATTAACCGTGCGCTGATACTCGACAATTCTCTGCGACACCTCTTCGAGCGGTTCTTTGACCATGATTTTATCGTTGTTGGTAAATGTGATCACCGTCTCGGGGATGGCCTGCAAAGACTGTATCCGATCCACGTTGACCATTAGCACGGCATCATTGAGTCGCGTTACTTTAATCATCTTTCCACCACTTTGCTTTCAGAGCGGCGGCCGCTGGCGCGTTGTCTCAAACGGACGGAATTTCAAATGAGTCCGCCCGCGACCGCCGCAATACCGCCGACTGGATTAGGGTTAGCGTTTAATATTCAATAGTTCGGCCAGGATTTCGTCGCTGGCGGTGATCACCCGCGAATTCGCCTGAAAGGCCCGCTGGGTGGTGATCATTTTCACAAATTCCTGGGCCAGATCCACGTTGGACATTTCGATCGAACTCGGGCTAATCGCTCCCAGTCGTCCGCTTTGGGGCGTCCCGGGCATGGACTGCCCGGAATCCCGGGTTTCAGTATACAGATTTTTACCCAATTTGCTCAATCCGTAATAATTGGGAAAATCCGAGAGTACCACCTGAAAAAGGGGCGCCAGCTGACCGTTGGAATAGGACCCGGTGACAACACCGGAATCATCAACATGCACGCCGCGCAGCACGCCGGAGGTATACCCGTTTTGGGTTTGAAAAGTCGTGGCGGATGGGTTGGCATACTGGGTGAGATCGCCATTGGTTGCACCGGTCGCATCATCAAACATATCCCAGATAATGGTCTGAGGACTGACCGCTCCGCCGGCCAGCCCGGTGATAACAATTGTCGGGTCAACGCCCGCGGTTAAAGAACCGGTCCCATCAAATGTAAAACTACCATTATTAATGACGATACTTCCCCCTGCCCCAAGGGCACCTACAGGCAAACTGACCGTGGCATCCCATTGATTGGCAATTTGTTTTTGAAAGCTAATGGTCATGGGGACCGCATTGCCCAGGGAATCGTAGATAATAAGATTGGTCGAATAGGTGTCCAAATCCGCAGCGCCTGCATCCAGATTGACATCCATGGCAAATTCAGTCGTTGGCGACGGCGGGTCGGTGCTCTGATCCGGCACGTTGATATCGGAAATGGCGCCTAAATTCAGGGTGGTGTCAGGATTGACGGAAAGAACTTCATAGCCCTGGACATAGAGGCCATCCGGATTGACCAAAAAGCCGTCGCGGTTAAATGCAAAATCGCCTGCCCGGCTGTAGAAATATGCGCCGCTGCTGTCGCGCAACGTGAAAAATCCTCTTCCGTTAATGGCCATATCCGTGGGGTTGGTGGTATTTTCAATCGAGCCCTGGCTCCACATGGGGGTGGCGGTCCAGAACTCCACCCCCCTGCCGACCTCGCTGGCACCGGTACCGGTCAGCGATTGGCTCAAAATATTGGCAAACGAAGAGCGGCTGGATTTAAAAGCCGTGGTGTTGACGTTGGCGATGTTATCTCCGATAACATTCAACGCCTTTGAATTGACATTCAGGCCGGATACACCGGCAAACAGGGAACCGATCATTTTTATAGCCCTCCATTAGGTTGTTCATTCGAATTTGTTCCTGGGTTCGTCGCAACCGCGGCCGGTTGCGGCGGTGCTTCAGAAACATCGATGACATCGTCGATCGCCACTGTCTGAAGCTCCGTAATCAAGTAGGCCGTGTTATCTTTAAACGATACGCCGGTGGCGACCGCGCTCATCAGGGGAGTGACGCTGACGCTTTGGTTGGCACTGTCGACCGCCTGGATTTCAAAACGATACACTCCCGGCGGCATCGGATTGCCGCCCAAATCCAGCCCGTTCCATGTGGCGCTTTGTCTGCCGGCACCCAGAGGACCGGTCTCAAAAGAATTCACAAAGCCTCCGGCGGCATCATACACGCTGATGGCCGTCATTGCGGCGTTGGCCCCCAACTCAAAACGACATGTCGCCGCCTGCCCGTCTTTTAATTGCAGCCCGTTGCCGAAGGCGGTTATTTGCTTGCCGATGTAAGACACCGCCTGGGAATGGGTCAGCGCGGCCTGAAACTGCTCCATGCTCTTAAGGCTGGCATTGATATTGCTGAGCTGCTCCAGAGAACTGAACTGCGCCAATTGGGCCGTAAATTCCGTACCGTCGGCGGGGTTCAACGGGTCCTGGTGCTGAAGCTGGGCAATCAGCATGTTCAAAAAATCATGTTTGCCCAGGACGTTCCCCGACGCGCTCGATTTGGAATTGGTGGCGTTCGCGCTTGAATCTATGGGTGTTATTGTTGTCATTTTAACCTCACGGCATGTTTTCCGGTTTCATGAGCGCCGGTCGCAACGTCTTCTGCGGCTGGCGTTATGCAAAATAATCGATGGCGGTTTCTGCCGTCCCACCGCCGAAGCCGGTGTGTATGTCAGTCTGCTCAACAGCGTCCGCATCATCGGGAAAATGGCTGTTTTTCGAAGCCCGCGACCGGAGCACTTCAGCCGCTTTTTGGTGTTTATCATCATCGGCCTGGGAATCATGCGAGACGGAGACCTCCAGTTCATCAACTTCCAGACCCTGCGCCTGTAATTCGGCTTTTAATTGATTCAAGTTGCTTTCGAGCATGTCCTTGACGAAGGGCAGCTCGGCCACAATTCTGACGGCGACCTGCTGACTCTCGGTAACGATGTGCATCCGGATATGCCCTAAGAAATCCGGTTTCAGATCGATCTGAACCTCATGTTGCCCATTGGCAAACGACAGCACGGCTTTTTGAACAATTTGATTGAGGGTGTGCGACATCAGGCCGGGCCGGGCGCCTTCGGATGGTTGGGATGCATTTTCAAGCCTGGTCAGATGTTGCGGCAGCTGATCCTGTGAGAACGAAAAGCCGCTGTCCTTGCCATCCGCATTGATCCGGCTGATTTTATCAACCAGTGCGTCAAGGGGCAGAATCTCACTTTTGGGAACAGCGCTTTTGATGCCGAAGGCCTCTTCCGGCGGCTTGGCGGTAACCCCTGCACCACCTGAATTCGGACCGGCAGATTGCTCCGCGGCGACTTTAAGCGCCGCCCGGTTCTTTAGGGTTTGAAAATTTTCGCTCGGATGCCGTGATTGCGCTTCCAAAAGGGTTTCAGCGTTTGAATCGCCGGATGCCCCGAACGACAAACGGCCCTCAAGGCCCGCGACCGCCATTTTGGCATTTCCGGATATACCGGTTTCTGACGGCTGCGACGGCGACAGTATTTTAAGAAGGTGATCCGCATTTAAATCGGCCCCTTCCATACCGGCACCCGTTTTCAGCCCACCGGAACCGCCGGCATCCGGATGTAATGCCCATGCGGGTCCGGTGATGCCCGCAAGATGCATCAGCGGGTTAAGGGGCGCGTTTACCTGGGCCCCGGCGAACTCCGGCTGACCTTTTGAGATCCCCTCCGGGGCAGGCTTGCCCATCAGGTCACCGCTTTTCTGATGGTGGATGACCCAGGCACTGAGAAATCGGTTAATCGCTTCCGGTGAGATATTGGCCTGCAGCTGCTCAAAGGGGCCGATGCCCACCCGCCCGTTCTGAACGCTCTGCCCATGCGATTGCAGGTATCCGATCAAATCGCTGAGCCTGCCCAAACTGGGGCCGGTGGTTGAATCAGACGGCGGTGCCACCACCAAAGAACCATCATCCGCCAATGAAACATTCATAAGATAATACGGCATCAAATCGAAGGCCTGCTGCCGACAATTGGATGGCGTTTTCTCCCCGGACACAGGCGCCCCGTTTTCTGCCATGTCATCCCGTGTCGGCGCACTGGTTTTACGCATTTTTCCGGGGTTTTCCGGCCCGGTATGCGAACGTCTGGATCTTAGCGGCGGTCTGTCGGCAGCGGTCGATTTGAGGTCGCGGCGGTGGTTACGATCGGAAATTTGGTTCAAAGTTGCCGAAAAGCTCTTGCCCTGATCTGATGATACACCCGGTCGGCTGGACTTAACGGCAGCCGCACCATTGCCGGGGGCAGGATTTACATCGGGAGTCGGTGTCTGAGGCAAAACAGGCAACATGAACGCGTTAGACGACATAATTTATTTCCTATTACCAGATTAAAAAACGATACCGGCATTGCTTTCTGCATCAAGCGTGCCAAGCTATAGTAAAGATGCCGGTTGCCGGGAAGATTCCGGCAACCCGTTCTATAAATCTTCTTATATATTTGAAATTAAATAGAATAATTAAGTATCGTTCCACAGATGAGTCGTTTGTGATACCCATTTAATCAACGGTTTCAGCGCGGGTGAACCCGATTTTTTGCGGCAATATTTTCCTGTAATGGTAAATCTTTACCTCGGCGGCGCAACGGCGTCTGATTCACAGGTGTGAGAGAGAATGGCACAGGCGGGGGGATAACGGTCAGGATTTCTGGTTAAATTGGCGGCTGGCAACTTCATCCATGAAGCCACGCTCCTTTTTTAGCTGTTTTTGCTCATAGGCCTGGAGACCCTTTTCTTTCAAGCGATCCAGTGTTTTACGTTTTTTCATGGCGGCAATTAAATCCTGGCGCTTTAGATTAAATTTGCGCTCCGCTTCTAGGACGTTATTTTTTTGGGTTTCCATTTCTTTCGAAAGTTGATCCACAAAATCAACAAAAAGTTTAATTTCTGATGCCGGGCGTCCATCGGTTTGTTTTTCCTGAAGCTGTTGCACGTATTTTCGTTTTTTTTGCCTCAGGACCCATAATTTATCTTTTTCGGCGGCAAGGCGCACTTTTAAACCGGCGAGTTCTTTTTGCAGAATCTCTTCCTGGTAGCGGCGATGGTTTAAAAGCGCTTCTAGATTGAATCGATACATGCAGTTGCGCCCCGCACGTCATTTACAAAACACGGTTATTTTTCAGGTTTCAGGTTTCGGGTGTCAGGTTTTAAGGTTCAGGGTTCAGCGTTTCGTGTTTGGTGTTTGGTGTTTGGTATTTAGCCACTCGTCACTGACGGCTTGTTCCTGCCAACCAGTCACTGTCATCTGACTTCTGTCTTCTGTTATCTGACTCCTGAACCCTTGAACCCTATGACTGACAACTGAAATCATCGTTTTTGCGACGATTGATATTAATTTGGGAGATATGAGACTGAGGGATATTCAGGACTCAAACAGCTGGGCCAGCTGAGAGATACTTTCCCGAAAATCGGTCGTCGCGTCGATATCCTGTCTTAAATAGCTGTTGATTTTCTCAATCAACTCAATGGCATAATCGATTTTTGGATTACTTCCGGCAACATATGCGCCAATGTTGATAAGGTCCTCCGCTTTGCGGTAAACGGCCAGGGTTTCCTTCAACTTATTGGCATACCGGCGATGTTCGGGATCGATGATATCGTCCATCACCCGGCTGATGCTGCTGAGGACATCGATGGCGGGATAATGATTTTGCGTCGCCAGATCTCTAGTCAGGTTGATATGGCCATCCAGTATGGCGCGCAGTGCATCGGCAATCGGTTCATTGATATCATCCCCTTCCACCAACACCGTATACAATCCGGTAATCGTGCCACGGTTGGCAGAGGTGCCGGCCCTTTCACATAATTTGGGCAGCAGGGTAAACACCGACGGCGTATAGCCTTTGGTGGTGGGCGGCTCGCCCAATGCCAGACCGATCTCCCTCTGGGCCATGGCAAACCGGGTGACCGAGTCCATCATTAAATTAACGTGCTTGCCCTGGTCCCGAAAAAACTCGGCTATGGCAGTCGCAATAAATGCCCCCCGCATTCGGATCAGCGGCAGATGATCGGAAGTTGCGACCACAATCACCGAACGCCTGAGACCTTCTTCGCCCAGTTCTTTTTCAATAAACTCATTGAGCTCACGGCCTCTCTCTCCGATCAACGCGATCACATTTACATCGGCCCGGGTTTTACGGGCGATCATGCCCAGCAGCACACTCTTGCCTACCCCCGAACCGGAAAAAATACCGATTCGCTGGCCGCAGCCCACCGTTAACAAACCGTTTATGGCCCGGATTCCCAAATCCAGCGGTTTTGATATGCGTTTGCGCGAAAGCGGATTGATGGGCGCACCATAAATGGGATATTCGTTTTCAACTAAAATCGGCCCTTTATTATCGATCGGATTTCCGAGCCCGTTGATAACGCGGCCCAAAAGCCCGGAACCCACCGGAATAATCGCGCGTTGCTGCCGGGCCACCACCCGGCATCCCGGTCCGATGCCGCGAATCTCCTCAAGGGGCATCATCAGTACATGATCGTCCCGAAACCCCATCACTTCGGCGGTTATTTTATGCGTTCCTCCTTTTGTGTAAATGTCGCATACGGTTCCGAGCCTGGATACGGGACCCCGCGCTTCGATGACTAAACCGATAATATTGGTGACCTTGCCCCTTGCCCGGATGGTGCAGGCCGCATCCAAACAGGTACGATACTTATACAAGCTGAAACCTGTTTCCATTTTCGGCTATTCGCTCTCCTGTTCGGACCGGTCAAATTCAATTTGAAAGGATTCTTCGATCGCTTGAAACTGCTTTTCAATGCGGGCGTCAACATCACCCATATCCGTTTCGATAAGGCACCCACCGCTTTGAATTGAATCTTCGGCCTCAAAACGAATATTTTCAACATTGTGAAGATAATGGGAGAGATGAGATTTGGTGTCCTGAATGAATTGAAGATCGGCGGGATTCAATTTGATTTTAATTTTGCCGGGATTCTCCACGCGACCCAGGGCCTCGCGGGCGACACAGACGACGGTTTCCTCCGTTGTTTTGACTTCATGACAAACGATTTTTTTAGCAATCGACAATGCCAGCTGGGCCACTTCCTTTTCAACCTTCTGAAGGATCTCACGGCGTAAATTTTCCAGCTGTTCAAGACCCTGACTGAAGCTATTCATCAAGGGATGAACCCGTTTGGTTCCAGCCTCAAAACCGGCTTTTTCCCCTTCGGTAAATCCTTTTTGAAATGCGCGGATTTTGATCTCTTCAATCGAGGGACCTTTTTCTTCTTCAGGAATTTCCCTTGAATCCTTTGTCTGCGCCGCTTCCGAAACGGCCGAGCTCACGTTCTTAAAATGTATCCGCTGAAATCCACTGTCGCTCGGTTCACGGCCTTCGATATCCCGCGACTCATCGACCGGAATGTTCGGAAAATAATGCAAGCGAAAACTATCTTGCAGGGTTGGAGGTTCCTTTTTGACCCGGTTAGGCAATGATTTCATCTCCTCGGCGTCCGGCAATAATCAATTCCCCTTTGGTTTCCATCCTCTGGATGATATCGGCAATATTTTGTTGCGCGTCGGTAACTTCTCTCATCCGAACCGGTCCCATATCATCGATCTCTTCTTTCAGCATTTCACCGGCTCGCTCGGACATATTTTTGAAGATCTTATCCTTTACCTCCTCCGATGCAGCTTTGAGCGCAATGGCCAGCTCCATGGTCTCAACCTTGCGCAGCAACTTCTGAACACCCCTGTCATCGACCAGCAGAATATCTTCAAAAACAAACATCTGCTGCTTTATTTGTGCCGCCATTTCCATGTCGGCCTCTTCCAGTTCATTTAAGATCAACTCGCTTGAAATCTCATCCGTCTGGTTTAAAATTTCGGCCAGACGATTAACACCGCCGGTTACATTCGTAACTGAATTTTTCCTATTTTTTAAAATTTCTTTTAAAATCTCATTTACCTCATCAACGATTGCGGTTGTGACTTTATCCAATTTAACGACACGCATGGCCACTTCGGTCTTGATCTCATCCGGCAGCTTGGCGATCACCTCACTGGCAACCGCTGTTTTGAGATGGACCAGAATAATGGCAATTGTCTGGGGTTGTTCGTCTTTAATCAGATCGTAAATCTCATCGGAACTCAGAGAGTGAATCGTTTTCAGACCGCTGGGGGCGGAATAGGATTCACCGGATCCGGTACTGCCTGCCTGGCTGTTTTCACCGAAGGCCTTGTCCCGTTTGGCTTTATTGCGCCGGGCGACATCGATAAATTCTTTGGCGACCTGTTCCACAACATCTGGCGAGATGGTCCGAATTTGAGACAAATGATCGTTGACGAGCTCTTTTTCATTTTCGGTGAGTCGCCTGATCAACGTTTCGACCTGCGGTCGGCCCAGCGCATGAATCAGAATGGCAGCCTTTACCGGCCCCGCTATTCTCTTCGGATCCATCTTATCCTTCTCTTAACCAATCGCGCATTACATCTATAGAAGCTTCATTATCACTTGAAATCAACCGCGATGCTTGATCTCTAAATGTCAACTGTTTTCCATCTTCGGCATTCTGATTTTCGATTTCACCAACGGTTTTCGGAAGCTGATACAAAAGTTCGGTATCACCGGTTGTATGTGCCGTCAGCCATTTTATCAGCGGCTTAACCACAAAGATAAATGATAAAATCAGGAACAGACTCAAGAAACCGTATTTGAAATAGGGTTTATACGCTTTTAACCGATCCAGCCACTCTGCAACCGGCGTGCCGTCGGCATCCTCTGCAATTTGAGTCGTTTCAAACGGAATGTTAACAACTTCTACTTTGTCGCCTCTATCGGCCACAAAATTTACCGCACTCTTTACAAGATTTTCGATTTTGGCCAGCTCCTCGGGAGATCGGGGAACATACGTCCAGTTCGGCTCACCATCTTCTTGGGGGGTCGGTCGATAGGTCCCGTCCACCAGTACCGCGACCGAGACGCGTTGCAGTGCACCGACCGGTTCCAGCGTATGGCTGGTCAGCTTTCCAATCTCGTAGTTAACGGTGCGATCCTGCTTTGCAAAAGTGGTATTTTCGTCATCGACCTGGTTGACCTCGGCCGGGTTGTTCTCGGGTAAATTCGATTGAATTCCGGGAATCCCCTGGGGGATGACATCGGATTTCTTGGCGGTTTCGTTAAACATCTGCTCGCTGCGAACAACCTTGTTTTCAGGAAAGAAGCGCTCTTCGGTCTGCTCATAGCGCTTAAAATCGAGTGCACAGGATACTCTCACAATGGCCTTGTTAGCGCCCAGGGCCTTTTCCAGCATGGTCAGTACCCGGCTTTCCAGTTTACGTTCGACTTTGGCCTGGTAATCGAGTTGATCGGAGCTGAGTGCTGCCAGATTGGAATCGTCTTTCTGCCCGGCCAGCAAGCGTCCGTTGCTGTCGACCACGGTGACATTTTCAGGATCCAGTCGCGATACACTCGAAGATAAGAGATGTACGATCCCCTGAACCTGTTCCTGATTCAGCCATTGGCCATGGCGCAATTTTAGAACCACCGAAGCGGAAGCCGATTGTTCGTCTTTAACGAAGAGTGATTTTTCAGGCATCACGATATGTACCCGGCTGCTTTCAACTTCGGCAAATCCATTGATCGTGCGTGACAGTTCGCCCTGAAGGGCCCGCTGATAGTTAACGTTTTGCGCAAACTCGCTCATGCCAAATTTAGCATTATCAAATACCTCAAAACCGATACTACCGCCCTGGGGCAGCCCTTCGGATGCCAGGGCCATTCGGGTTTCGTAGATGTGCTCCTGCGGTATGAGGATAGCGCTTCCATTGGAAGAAATCCGATACGGAATTTTTTGATCTTTAAGTCGGTTCAAGATGATTCCGGCATCCTGTGAGTCCAGATTGGTATATAAGGGATGGAACTCCGGTCGGGTGGCCCAGTTCATTAAAAAAACAAATCCCGAAATGGAGCCGACAACTAAAATGAGAATCGCAATCCGTTTACCGACACTGATGTTTTTAAACAGGTCTTGGAGCTGCAAAAATATTTGACGAATGGGCATTCTCTATCTCTCTCTTTCAAGCTAAACGGGCATACGCATCACGGTTTCGTAAGCCGCAACAATTTTATTCCGAATCTGCATCAATAATTGAAAGGCAACATCTGCTTTTTCCAGAGCAATCATGGTATGATGAATGTCTTTTTGCTTACCCGTGGCCAAATCGCTAATGGCCTCATCGGCGCCCAGTTTAAGCCGGTTTACTTCATTAAGCGAACGCCCCAGCATTTTTCCAAACGACTCGGGCTCCTGGATTTCCTTTGGTTTGGGGCTTGAGACGGTGTTCGCCAGAGATTCCAGCCTGTTTTGAAACGTAATTTGATCCATGATTATTGTCCGATCTCCAGTGCTTTGAGTGCCATTTCTTTGGCAGCTTTTATAGCGGTTACATTGGCTTCATAACTTCGGGTGGCCGAGATCATATTCACCATTTCTTCCATAATGTTTATGTTGGGCAGTGATACATAGCCGTTCTCATCGGCTTCCGGATGATGGGGATCATATTTTCGAATCGGCGCACGCGAATCTTCTATGATTCCAACGACGGCGACTTGCTTTAACATTTCTTTCTCCCGGTTGCGCAACATTTCGCGAAATGAGGCTGTCGGCGCTTGAGCCGCAAAGACCGGATCCTTTCTTCGATAAGGTCCCCCGGCTTTTGTACGTGTGGTATTCACGTTGGCCAAATTGGCCGAGATCAGGTTCATACGGAGCCTTTGTGCTGACAGTCCCGAAGCACTAACGTGCAATGCATCAAAAAAATCCATGCCTACTTACCTCCTCCTTGAATGACATTTTTAAGCCCTTGAAATTTGCGCTTAATCATCAGAGCAGCAGCTCTGTACAATAGCGTGTTTTCAGCCAATTTCCCCATGGTCTTATCAAGGTCAACGGTATTGCCGTCCGCCCTTAAATTTACTGCCGGTGGATCCGCCGCCTTAAGCTTAACGTTCGACGAAGACTGCCTGCGCCCATGGAGGTGATCGGGCTGGGTGCGTACCAGTCTGACGGGATGAGCCGGTCTGCCGTTTTTACGGAGTTCATCTTCCATAACGACTTCAAACGCTTTGTAATTCGGCGTATCAATATTGGCGATATTGGCTGTCAACACTTTGTGTCGCAGGGAACCGATATTTAGCGTCTTTTCAAGTGCTGAAATGGACCCCTCAAATAGGGATTGTGTTGGCACGATTCAAATTCTCCTGTGGTTTATTCGCACGCAAAGCCGCGAAGCTCGCAAAAAAAATATTTTTAGAAGTAAATCTAACAAATCTTAGCGCCTTTGCATGAGGCCTGTTTGGATCCTTTATGCCCCGCTCAGGTGATCTCTCCTAAAATCGAGCAAAATCCATACCAATTGGCATCTGCGCTTCTCACCGGGTAATTAGGATAATTTATCTCATAATTTCAAAGTGTTAAATATAGTTATGTCTATATTTTTCGATTCAGGGATAGGCAAAAGCTACCTGTCTGGCGGTTAAAACCACCCCACTCGTCTTTCCGCTATTTATGTCCTGAATCATCTTTGGGCAGCCGGACCCTATCCGCTGGATTGGGCCGCTTTTACCTGGGAACTTTCAAGCTCTTCCTTGTATTCCCTCAATTTATTTCGCAACGTCCGGATGCTGATGCCCAGTAATTCGGCGGCCCGGGTCCGATTGTCATGAACCTCTTCCAGCGTTTTGTTGATCAACTGTTTTTCCATCTCCCTGACAGTCACCCCGGCTTTCATCGGAAAAGCCTGCCCGGATCGATCTTCTGATGCGACAGAATCCAGAATCAGATCTTCCAGCCTCAATTCAGGCCCGCTGCCGATTAAAACCGCCCGTTCAATTGTATTTTCCAATTCCCTGATATTTCCCTTCCAATTGCAGTTTTTAAGCCGGGTCATCGCGGCCTCGGATATCATCGCCATCGGCCGGTTATTCAAAGCGCTGTATTTTGCCAGGAAATGGTCGGCCAGCAAGGGAATATCTCCCTTACGTTCCCTCAGCGGGGGAATCGTGATCGGAACAACGTTGATGCGATAATACAGGTCTTCCCGAAATTTGCCATCCGTAACAGCCTGTTTCAACTCCACATTGCTGATGGCTACCACCCGGGCTTGCATGGGAACCGGCCGACTCCCACCGACGCGATCGATCTCTCTTTCCTGCAAAACACGCAGTAATTTAGCCTGCAACGGCGGTGTCATTTCACTGATTTCATCCAGCACCACCGTACCCTGCTTGGCCAACTCAAATTTTCCCATTTTTCGGCTCACCGCCCCGGTAAATGCCCCTTTTTCATGGCCGAAAAGCTCGCTTTCGGCCAGGCTGTCGGGTAAAGCGGCACAGTTAATTGCAACATAGGGCTCGTCCTTATATCCGCAGTGCGCATGAATGTATGCTGCCAATAACTCCTTTCCGGTACCGCTTTCACCCTGAATCAGGACGGTGGACCGACTCGAGGCGACATTCCGGGCCAGTTTTAAAATATCAAGCAGCGTCGAATCCTGAGTCACCAGGGTCTTGGTGGTGGATTGCATTTTTACGTTCGGCATCGAAGACTTGTGATCCCCGTTAACATCTTGACTTTCAAGGACTTTCTTTACAGTCGTTTCCAGGGTTTCAAAGGAAAACGGCTTTAACAGGTAATCGGCGGCACCCTCCTGCATGGCCTCAACGGCATTGTTGATGGACCCGTAAGCGGTGATCATAATGACCGGAATCTGAGGCGATAATCTTTTTACGGCACCCAGAACCTCTAATCCGGACATCTCCGGCATCTTCATATCGGTTATAACCATGCTAAAGGCGTCTTTTTTCAGTTTGACGAGCGCCTCGGTACCGCTGGCAGCACTTTCAACCGTAAATCCCCCCCGATTTAAGGCATGCGAAAGCGCCGTTCTCATTTCGGATTCGTCGTCAACAACCAATATGGGCGCAAGACTCATTACATCTGGCTCCGTCTACTTTTTATATTTAAATTCAGACTGTTACACCAAAATTCTTTATAAGTACAAAACACGAAATCTCTGAAGCACCCCACCGGCAGAGGGGCTGGAAAGCTGGCAGGCCAGCAGGCTTGGAGGCTAATAATAATTCACCTCTTCAAGTTTTCTAGCTTCCCAGCATCCAGGCCTTCCAGCATCCCAGCTTTCAGGTTTTCTTTAATGGCAATGTTACGATACATTCCGTGCCGTCACCTTCAGAGCTCGTAATATCAATGCTGCCGCCGTGCATTTTGGTAATATTGTGTACGATGGTCAGCCCGAGACCGGTCCCTTTATTTCTGGTGGTATAAAAAGGATCGAATATTTTGGATAGATCCGCTGGTGCTATCCCGCAACCTGTATCGCTCAATCGAATTTCAGCCCACTGCATACTGTCATCCCGCCTGGTTTTACGGGTTGAAATTCTTAGCTTGCCTCCGCCGGACATGGCCTGGATGGCATTTAAGATCAAATTTAAAAAAACCTGTTTCAGCAGTTCCAGGTCCCCGCGAATCGGCAGTGGCTGATCCGTCAGCTCTGTTTTTACTTCAATGATGTTTTGCGCATCCAATAGGTGCCCTGCAAAAAATATGGAATCCTTCAGGGCTTCATGGACATCGAGCACATCTCGATCCGGCTGTTGGTCGGGCCGAATAAAAAGCAGTAAATTGGAAACAATATTATTTATACTTTTGACCCCTGAAGAGATATGTTCGGCAAGTATCTTTAATTCTTCAAAATCCTTCAGATCATTTTTCAGCATCGTCGAAAAAAGCTCGATGCTGCCCAGTGGATTTCGAATCTCATGTGCGATTCTGACGGCCATCTCGCCCATAGCTGCCAGACGGCCTGTTCGGTTTGCCTGTTCCTCCAGTTTATTTAGACGTGTAATGTCCCTTATGGATAAAACAGTGCCGATCTTTCCCTCCGGGGTTGATGCCACCGGTGAAACCGCAAGACTAAGGTACACCCTATTTTTGCCTTTGCGGTTGAATTGGGTTTTAATTTCGGTGGTTTTTTCCGTTTGTGTCAGGTTTCTAAACCTCAGCTCTGAATTTTGAAAATAGTCAGGTTTAAACACGCCATCGAAGGTTTTTCCCTGCACGTGGTCTGCTTTAAACCCGGTAATCTGCTCAGCAGCTCGATTGAAGGTCACAATTTTACCGTCAACATCGAGCGCAACCACACCTGTCGGGATGCTTTCAATAATAGAATAAAGCGCGCTATTTGCGGCCAATGGGTTTTCAGGACTCCGTTCCAACAAGGCAGGCATCTCTTTTCGTTTTTCGGGTCTATCTAACCGATAATTATTATGTAATATTTATTCCCAGCGATCCTAAGGATTTTTTACAGGGCACAGGATAGACGGGGATGAATTGAGCAAATATCATGCCACGGACCGTTTCGGTGATCTCGCGGAGTTGGTTGAGAAGCGATTGTGTTTAATTTCAGCACCTTCGGCTTCAATATCAGCCTAAATTCTGTCAATATTTCAGGTGTTCGCTGTCACTGCTTTGACGCTAAGCGCTTAATAAAATTGGAATTCAAAAAAGGGAGGGCTTCAATTCAAGGCGCAGCTTATCAGCGGTTCTGGGTTAGAACAACCCTGAACGCTGAACCTTTGAACGTGAAACCTTTGAACTAGGCAGGGATCTGCTGTATGCGATGACGTTTGATTTTTTCCACCAAAGTGGTTCGGTTCAACTGAAGCAGCTTAGCAGCCTTATTTTTAACCCACTTGGTCTTTTCCAGCGATTGAAGAATCAGGGCTTTTTCAAACTCGGTTACGGCGCTGTTCAAACAGATGCCATCATCTGAAATTTCAATACCCTGTGGGGTCCTATACCCGTTGGCACGCCTCAGCTCTACCGGCAGATCATGCGCCGATAGCTTTCCGGATCCTTTCAGGACGACCAGCCTTTCGATAACATTTCGCAGCTCACGGACATTTCCCGGCCAGGAATAGCCCAACAATATTTGCATGGCATCCTCGGAAATGCCGTCTAATTGTCTGTTATTTTTACAGTTTGACATTTCCATAAAGTAAGCGGCCAGATAGGGTATATCAGATTTACGCTCGCGTAAGGAAGGAAGGCCAATTGGAATCACGTAAAGCCGGTAAAAAAGATCTTCGCGAAAATTTCCATTTTGCACTTCCGTGGGAAGATCTCGATGGGTTGCGGCAAGGATTCTAACATCGACCTTTATGGTTTTGGCCCCGCCGACTTGCTCAAATTCGCCCTCTTCTAAGACCTTTAAAACTTTGACCTGAAGATCCGGGCTCATGTCTCCGATTTCATCTAAAAATACAGTCCCTCCGTGGGCCAGTTCGAACTTTCCCGATTTGGATACCGTAGCGCCGGTAAATGCCCCGCGCACATGTCCGAACAATTCACTTTCGAGTAAATTCTCCGGAATGGCCCCACAATTAATCGAAATGAATGGCTTATTTCGACGCTTCGATCTCTGATGAATGGCTCGGGCAACCAGGCCTTTGCCGGTTCCGGTCTCACCGCTGATCAGAATGGTACTGTCGCAATCTGCGACTTTTTCAACCAGATGGAAAACCTCCTGCATTTTATGGCTGCGGCCGATAATCGCATGCTGCTGATTTTCATTATTTTGATTTGCCAGTGCAAAGCAATGGTCTACAAAAACATCGGGTTCTTTTGTAACGCTTTTACTGAGGGCTGCGTTCTGCACATCTTGCTCCTTTAAGTGATTTGCAATATATGACATGGCAACGTTTAAGACGCGTGTATTAAAAGGGTTATCGATTTTAGGATAGTAAGCTCGTTAAAGGTGTGAACAAAGCGCAGTATCTTTTAGCAATATCCATGCCGTCATGACCGTAATCTTCAGTCAGGGGGGGATCCGAGATCCGGGATGCGAACGATGCGAAAAGCCATTTCAATATGAAGTAATTTAGAGGATCATTCGACACTATATTTTGTGGATACGGCCCGGAATGTTTTAAATAGGAAAATCGGTAAAAAATTGGAAACAGCATATCAGGCGGGTTGTCCGAATGAAAATTGTGCGAAGCAGAGGGGTATCTTTTTGCAATTTGCACTACGGGGGCGTTCCCTTCTGCCAAATTGAAATTATTTCGAAGACTTTGAGAATTAAAGAAAGCGCAGTCTGCCTTTAAACACGATATAAATGCCAGCTTCGGCCAGGGAAAAAAACCTTATATTATATATAAATACAATTTGTTAGATAATATTTTGGCAATTAAGTCATCCAGCGTATCACTGAATTTGTGAATTTAAATCCGGACAATAGGTAAATAAAAATTTTCGCAATTTGCAAAATTTGGGTCACGTCTGGGCAGAATTCAAAGGTCACGGCGTATAGGTGATAAAAAGACTGATATCATCAAATTCTCTTTTTATTTCTGCCATCATCGATTCGATCGCCTGGGGGCTGATCCGCAAAGTTTCCCATGCCATTTTATCCAGGGCCGGCATTTTATTGTCGCCGCCATATCCTAAATTTAGCGATCGACAAAGAATATCGGCCAGATGAACAATGGCAGCTTCAAATGTAAACCGGCCGGCTGAACTGGGTCGGTGGTGATGTCGTATCACACTGCCCAGCTTGGGCGGGAGGTTCCATTTTTCTGCCAGCAGCCTGCCCACATCAGCATGGGTGTAGTCTAGAATTCTTTCCTCGGCGGTGATCATCAGGATATTTTCATTTCTGACGAGATGGCTTATCCGGTCGAATGCTTCCGGCATAAAAATCATTTCTACAATTTTACCAATATCATGTAACAGACCGGATACAAACAATTCTTCAACCTTGTCATACCGCAGGTGATTGCCGAGGACTTTGGCACCCACGGCACATCCCAGGGAATGATCCCACAGGCGTTCCAGCCCGGCCTGGTTGGCTTTTTTCCGATTGGGGAAAATGTCAAATACCGAAGTGGTTAAAAGCAGGTTGCGAATGGCATCAAAACCAAGCAACACAATCGCACCGGTGATGGTCGAAATCCGTTGGGGAAATCCATAAAAGGAAGAGTTGACCAGCTTCAGGAGCCGGGCCGCAAGGACCTGGTCATCCGTGATGATACCGGCCAGGTCTCGTGCGGAGGACTGGGGGTCATTTACGAGTTCTGTTATCTTTAAAACCGTCCTCGGAAGCGTCGGCAGATCCTCTACGCGCGCAATAATGCGGTTCAGATCAGGTGCGTTCATTGCCCTCGTCCTGGCCATTCAGACTTTTCTGTAACTGTCTGCCGGCGGCTTTCATAATCTCTGCCATTACCGGATCATCGGCGACATCGGCAAACTTTTCTTTCAATTCTTTTTCGATGGTTTCTTTGGTTTCCATTCCAGCCGCGCCAGTGCCTTCACCGTCACCCCGGGGCCGGCCTTTGACATAGACCTGTCCCATCCCCCAGGTTTTAAGCATCCAGATTCTTTTTTTCGTCAGAGCGGTACCTTGCTCCAGCAAAAGTAATTCCTGCTGATTATATACCGGTTCGGCCAAAATCATACCGGGCTTTAACTCATCCAGGTGTAAAAGGATCATAATAAAATGAATCCCATTTATTATCAAATACTTAAGTCTACCTACCGTAAAGTTTCTGGGTAAAAACGATAGCCCAGATCGCCATGCTTTAATTTCACCACATTCCCATCATTCCATTACTCCAAAGATTAACTGATGGCATACACCAGACTGCCGGCAATTGCAACGCCCCCGGAGCCGATGCCCGGCTATTCATTTGCTGCCACTAAAAGAATTCAGCCGCTGTTATTTGGCCTAACAATTTTAAGGGCATGATCCCGGGTTTTCAAATAATATTTTAATTCAATAATTTATGACATTCAAGCCCTCAAAAAAATATTCAAGAAAAAAATTTATTTGCCGATAAGCCCTTCAACCCGGTCGGATAAGCCGGATTCGACTGTTATTTTGGAATTGCCCCGAAGGGATGCAGGCAAACGTTAAAATTCGCTAAAGTTTCTTCCGATAATCCCGATAACAAGATGGTAGCCGGAAGAAACAGGGGTCTGAAAGGAGGCGGGGTGAAAAATGTGAGACCAGAGACGGCTAGTATTAGCGACGAATTTAGGGGCATTTTAATAACCTAAACCGGCAGAAACGCCAAAACTTTAAAACCTAGAATAGGAGAAAAAAAAATGGCAACAGACATTACATTAACATCAGGAATGCGAGCAAATCTTTTCAGTTTGCAGCAGACGTCAAATTGGTTGGAACAAACCCAGCAGCGCATGGCCACAGGCAAAAAAGTGAATTCCGCTCTGGATGATCCGATTGCATTTTTTACGGCCCGCGGTCATGAGCAACGCGCCGGTGACCTGGCTGCCCGAAAAGATGAAATGTCAGAGTCAATTCAGACGATTAAAGCGGCTGACATCGGTATTGAATCGGTTTTGAATTTAATCGCCAATGCGAAATCTCTGGCCCAATCGGCACTGTCCGGCGAAACCACCAGTGCGATCAACGTAATGGAAGACATGTACAATGAGGTCATGTATCAAATTGATTACATTGCGGCCGATTCAAACTACAAAGGTGTCAACTTGCTGGGCGCCACAGATGTGACCTATGAAGTTAAATTCGACGAAGCCGGTGACTCCAAGCTCACCATTTCCGGCTTTGATGCCAGCCACAATGAAGCAACGCTCTCGTTGTCAACAGTTGCGACCAATGACTGGGTCGACGCTGCCGGGCTGGCCGACTCTGCTTCGATTAATTCTGCGATTTCCAGAATGGATGACGCCGTTTCAGCCCTGAGAGCCGAGGCCAGCAAAATGGCCACCAACCTGAGCATCATCACGGCGCGCCAGGATTTTACCGCGAATATGATCAATACCCTTAAAGACGGTGCCGCCGAACTCGTTAATGCCGACATGAACGAGGAAGGTGCCAACATGCTGATGCTGCAAACGCGACAGGCACTGGGTACGACCTCACTGAGCCTGGCGGCTCAGGCGGCCCAGTCTGTTCTAAGACTGTTTTAATAGAGCCCGTCTCAGATAGATTGTTTGTGGTAATATTTAAGATTTGGGAGGGGGGACGCCCCCTCTCCCAAATCAGTTTACCGCAATTCGGTGAATTCAAATCGTTGCGGTGAAACTCATCTGCTGATCAAAAAGCACTCAACATGGCCTTAAAAATCACACTGAAGCCCCAGGAAAAAATGATCATCGGCGGGGCCGTATTGACCAACGGTTCACGCTCAAATTGTGATCTGGTCATTGAAAATAAGATTCCTGTCTTACGACAAAACGATATAATGAGCGAAGCTGAGGCTGACACACCCTGTCGCAGGCTCTATTTTGTCATTCAGCTGATGTACATCGATGAAGAAAACATCGCAGCATACACCGATCAATATTGGAATTTCGTTCAAGATATAGTTCAGGCAGCCCCCAGCATGACAGTGATTATCGATGGAATCAGTGAGCACATCCTGCAGCAAAAATATTATCAGGCCCTCAAACTCGCTCAGAAACTGATTGATTATGAACAGGAGGTAATTAACCGTGTTAACGAATCCCACGCAAGCGTATGAATCGGTCAACAACTCAACCATGTCCGGTCGCGAAATCGAAGCTGCAGTTCTCACGAAGGCCGCACGTAAACTCAAAGAATGCCAGGACGCCTGGGATGCAGATAATCATGATGCAAAGTTAGATACAGCGCTTAAATTCAATCAACGCATCTGGAGTATTTTTCAGGGCGAGCTTGCCAGAGAAGACAATCCGCTGCCGCGTAAGTTAAAAGTCGATCTTCTCAGCCTGAGCGCGTTTATTGATCGACGCATTTTTGAAATCATCGCCAATCCGTCGCCGGAAAAGCTGACGATCATCATAAATATAAACAATAACATCGCAGCCGGCCTCAGAACGCGCCCCTCGACCGACCGTCCGCCGAAATCTGACGGCATATAACGCTTTTTCTCATTGCTAGGTGCAGATACTCAAGGTTCGATGCCTGCTCCGGGGAAGCCATCCTTTGTCCCGCGGAGCAAGGCATCCGCAACCATCCTCTCTTAACAAAGCCACCATTTGTGTTTAAAGCCTGTTAACAGTCTTTTTTGGCAGGAGTTTTGCATTGAATTTATCCTTCCCTGAGCTGATAGATACTGATGCCAACTTTAATACGATCGGCTGACAGCATGGTTCTGCTTTTAGATCGTCGCCAGGGGATTCCAATAACGACCGACAAATTCAAGAAATCAAAAACATGGCGAACATGCGCAACCCCGCTCCCATGAATATGAATGCGAATATTGAAAGAGCGCTCCAGTACCACCAGTCCGATGATCTGGAGCAAGCTGCAGCTATTTATAAAGCGCTCCTTCAAAACCATCCGAATCATCCTGACTTGCTGCACTTGTTGGGGATTCTCGCGCATCAGAAGAATGATGGCACTAAAGCGCAAATGTTCCTTAACCGGGCCATCCAAATTAAACCCACCAATCCATTTTACTACTGCAGTCTGGCAGATGTGCTTATCGAAAGGGGGTTGCCGGATGAGGCCATCGCCCATTACCAAAAATCACTGCAGCTTAAGCCGGATTTCGATATCGCGTATTATAACCTGGGGAATACATTTACCCATACGGGTGATTTTCAGTCAGCGATTTCATGCTACCGTCAGGCACTTGCCATAAATCCGAATCTGGCCGAAGCACACTATAACCTGGCCCATGTTTTTCAGAAAGTGGAAGCCGATGACAAGGCTGTCGACCATTACCGCAGCGCGTTGCAGCTCAACCCGGACCATTTCGACACCCATTTTCATCTCGCAAATTTGCTTTTAGACCGCGGCAGATTGGAGGAAGCCGTATCGCATTACCAAAATGCACTCAAATTAAATCCAAATCACGCTGATGCGCACAACAACCTGGGCCGAACCTTAAACGATCTTGGAAAATTCAAACAGGCCGGTATATACTTTCAAAACGCTGTATCTTTGAAACCTGAATTTGCAGAGGCTCATTTCAATTTAGGCACCGCTTTCAAAAATCAGAAAAAGATAGAGGCTGCCATTGCATGTTACAAAAAGTCGCTGAAATTGAAACCTACGCTGGTCATCGCTTATCAGGCGTTGGGAAAACTGCTGCAGGATAAGGGAAATTATGATGCGGCAACCTCTATGTATAAAGAAGCACTAAAGATAAAACCGGACTTACCGGGAGTGTATTATAATTTGGGCCATATCGCCAGAGATCAGGGGCGCCTGCAGGACGCCGCCGATGACTTTAAAAAAGCGCTGGAATTAAAGCCCAGCTTTGCCGAAGCCTACAATAACCTCGGCGTCGTCCATAAGGATCAAGACCGACTACGTGAAGCTGTTGAGTGTTATCAAAAGGCCCTGAATTTGCAACCGGATTTGGTTGAAGCCCACTTTAACATGGGGGTCGTGCATCAATTGCGGGGAAGATACCGGGAAGGTTTAAAGGCCTACCGGCAGGCCCTGGAATTCGATCCGGATTATGCGCCGGCCAAATGGCGCTATTATCTCTCCCTTCCGATTCTATATGACACCGCGGAGGAAATCATCACGTATCGTAACAGGTTTGCCGACAATCTGGATACACTGATCGGCGAGACAAAACTGGATACCCCCGAAGATAAAATAACCGCCCTAAAGGGTATCGGCAGCACCACCAATTTTTATCTCCAATATCAGGGATTAAACGACTCGGCCCTTCAAAAAACATACGGCGGGTTTGTTTGCCGCGTCATGGCCGCCAATTATCCGCAATGGTCCGAGCCGGTGAGCAGGCCCGCATCTGAACCCCGGAAAAAGATTCGCCTGGGATATGTTTCTTCTTTTATGTATGCCCATACGGTGGGTGTTTTTCTGATGGGCTGGCTTAAGAATCAGAACCGCGTTGAATTCGAAATATTCTGCTACCATATCGGCAATAAAACCGATGCCATGACAGAAATGTTTAAGCAACAAAGTGACCATTTCTATCAAATCGGCGGTAGGGTCGAAGCAGCGGCCAAACAAATCGCCTCTGACAGACTTGACATCCTGGTATTCACAGATATCGGCATGAACGCACCGGCCACGCAGCTTGCGGGCCTTAGACTTGCAACGGTTCAATGCAAAGGTTGGGGTCATCCCATAACAACCGGGTTGCCGACCATTGATTATTATCTCAGCAGCGATCTGATGGAGCCTCAAAACGCCCAAAACCATTATTCCGAAAAACTCATCAGACTTCCAAATCTGGCCCTGGCGTACAAAAAACCGGGCATACCGGAAGATCCAAAGCCGCGCACTGAATTCGGTATAAAAAAAGATGCTTTTGTTTATCTGATATCCCAGTCTCTGTTCAAATTACTGCCCCAGTATGATGCGGTCTACCCTCGCATCGGGCTGAAAGTGCCCGACGCCCAGTTTGTCTTCATCTCGCATAGAGATCCTCACATCAGTAAAAGATTCAAGTGTCGCCTGTCCAGGGCCTTTGGAGAATTTGGACTAAGCTTTGACGAATCCTGTGTATTTCTGCCGCGATTAAATCATCCTGATTTTTTAGCCCTGAATTGTGTCTGTGATGTCCTTTTAGACACCTTCGCCTGGTCAGGCGGCAAAACAACGCTTGAAGGCATCAGCTGCGGCCTTCCGGTCGTGACGTGCCCGGGAAAATTCATGCGGGGCCGTCACGCATTTGCCATGCTCACCATTATGGGCCTCACCGAAACGATTGCTGCCAGTAAAAGCGACTATATTGATATTGCCGCAAGGTTGGGCCTGGACAAGCAATATTATGGAAATATAAAAAGGCGAATCCGGGAAAATCAGACCAAGTTGTATGACGACAGGACCTGTGTAACGGCATTAGAAGAATTTTACCGCTCAGCAATCCGCAATGATCCCCAGAATCCATTTTATTACATCCGTCCGGGCGATGCCTTAAAGGCGCAATCTCACCAAAACCGGGCGATTATATGCCACCAAAAAGCAATAGAGGCAAATCCGGACACTTTTGAAGCCTACATCAAGCTCGGCATGCTGTATCATCGTCAAAAAAATTTTAATGGGGCTATTCGCTGTTATCTGAAAGCGGCTCAAATCAAACCCGATTTTGTCGAGGTTCACTATGGTGCCGGGCTTGCGTATCAGGCGCTGGATAAATTAGATGATGCGATCGCAAGTTATGATAAAGTGATCCGGTTAAACCCTGCTTATGCCGAAGCCCATAATAACAAAGGAAAAATCTATAAACATAAAGGTGATCTGGCAAAAGCTCTGGCCTGTTTTCAGCAGGCGGCTGAGCTGAAACCGGATTCGGCCGAAGCATATTTTAATTTAGGCGATACCCTCTGTGCTCTGGGGCAGATGGAAGCAGCCATCGAAAACTTCAACCAAGCGTTGCGTTGCCGACCGGACATGTTTGAGGCTCACAACAATCTTGGAAATGCGCTCAAAGCCCAGGGAAACCTCGAGGCTGCCGTTGAAAGCTACAGACAGGCTGTCCGGCTCAACCCGGATCTGGCTGAAGTCTATTACAACCTGGGCAATGCGTTACGCTTAAAAGAAGCGTTTGAAGATGCCATCACCAATTTCAGGCAGGCCCTGCAACTCAAGCCGCATTATGCCGAAGCGTTTAATAACCTGGGGCTCGTATATAAAAATCAGGGATACCTTAACCAGGCCACCGAAAATTTCAGCCAGGCTTTGCGGGTCAACCCGGATCTGGCTGAAGCGCATTGGAATCGAGCATTTACGTATCTGCTGAAGGGAAATTTTGAAGACGGTTGGAAAGACTATGATTGGCGCTTTCAACAGGCCAAATGGCAGACGCTTTATCCGCACCGCTATAGCGGGCCGCGCTGGAACGGTTCAAATTGTGAGGGCAAAACAATTTTTGTGCACGATGAACAGGGATTGGGGGATACACTACAGTTTGTCCGCTATCTTCCCACGACAAAAGCCCGTTGCGGAAAGATCATATTTGAAACCCGTAAAGAATTGATTGATCTTTTACAAGGATTCCCGGGGATTGATACCCTCGTCATCCGGTCATCGCAGCCGGCAGCCACCGAAAATTGGGATTTTTACATCCCCCTGCTGAGTCTGCCAAAGGTGTTTAGTACAACCCTGAAAACGATTCCCAGTCATGTCCCTTATATTTATGCCGATTCCAAGAAAGTTGAATACTGGAAACACCGGCTGATCGGCAATGGATTTAAGGTCGGTATTGTTTGGGCCGGGAGACCCATGCATTCCGACGACCGCAATCGCTCCTGTGCACTGAAGCAGTTTTTATCCTTATCCGGGATCCACGGGATACAGCTGATCGGATTGCAAAAGGGCGAAGCTGTGAAGCAGGTAAATGATGTGGGCACAGAAACGGGCATTGTCAATCTGGGGAAAGAATTTGAAGATTTCACCGATACGGCAGGTGTCATCCAGAATTTAGACCTGGTTATCTCGGTAGATACCGCCGTCGCCCATTTAGCCGGAGCGATGGGCAAAGCCGTTTGGGTGCTGTTGCCGTTTATCCCGGACTGGCGCTGGATGATGAATCGCGATGACAGTCCCTGGTATCCGACCATGCGATTGTTTCGCCAAAAAGCACGTGGGGATTGGGAATCGGTATTTGAGCGGGTTGAAACGGAATTAAGAATGCTGGTGGAACATAGCGCGGAAAAAGATTTTGACTAGAGCTTCAATATATCGAGCAATTGTTGGGCGCTATCTGCCCATGTGAAGTTTTGCAAATCCTGTCCGGCCTTTATTCCGATCTTTTTGATCTCTTCGCGATGATGATACGCATATTCCAACCAGGCCACCAGTTCATCCAGAGAAGGTTCCTGCCAGCGCCCGATGAGTTGATTATCGGGGCCGGTAACTGAAACATTCCGCAGTTCATTGAGCAGCAATGCGTTCTCATGGGTGACGATATCCTTATGACCGCTTGTATTTGAAGCAATCACGGGCTTGGCGCAGGCCATATACTCCATTAAAACCAGATTTGTGCCGCCTTCACAACGATTCGGAAATATTCCGATATCGGTGTGCTTGTAAATATCGCGCTGCATCTCATTGGGCACCAGATCAAGGGTTCGGATGCGGCTCGGATCAAGGCCGTTGATCACATAGGTGTGATTCATCAGATCCTGCCAGGATTTTTCCTGGTATTCGAATTGAATTAAACGGGAATGGGCCATTAACTTCGCGGATGCCGGCCATTTATTGTACCAGCAATTCACCAGAATTATATTCGCATATTTTTCCTGAAGAATTTTGACGGCCCGCAGCACCAGATCCTGGCCTTTGCGCAACTCGAACTTCCCGCCGGAAAAAATGACGAAATTGTTCGGATCCTTAAGTTCGCTAATAGGATAAAAAATCCTGGGATCGATGCCCTGGATGAGGACGCCGCTGTTATGGATTCCCTTTGCGACCATTCTATCGCGGCACCAGCTGGAGCCTGCCAGGACCAGATTATACTTTTTAGCATTTTCAACCGAATGGGCGGTTAATTCATTTTCAAAAAATGTGTAGCCATAATTTTCCTTGCCCCGGGCCTCTTCAAACATGGCAAAAAAATCGCCGGTGGTCAGCGCCTGAAACAATTTTCCGTTCAGGTTTTTATTTTTAGCGGTCCCATCCGCTTCGCTAAGAACCTGACAATTTGTCTTTTTGGAAAGCTCTTCAATTAGATATTGGCTGCACACGCCCCAGCCGTAATTCTTGCCCGAAACGAGCCCCAGATAGAGCACATCGGTGTCAGTCTGCTGCCGTAATTCTTCTGCCGGTTGGGCAGCATCAAATTTCCTGTATCCCAGATCGGTATCTATGCGTTGATCATTCGTTTCTCTGGCAATCCCAGTGTTATTTTTTTCATTGATGGCAAACAGCCAACCCGAGCGGCAATGTTCGTCGGATCGACTCTGCTCGGTAAAATGGTAGTAAGATAGCCCGAATTCCCTGATACGTTTTTCAATTAATTGCAGATTGGGAAGATCATCTTTGCGATTGGTATTGCGGAAAAACATAAACCCGCCGTGTTTGGTGATCCTTAAATGTTCATCGATCCATAAGCCGCTCAGAAACGCATCCGCATCGGAAATTAAGAAATCATAGGAATCAGAAGGACATTGTTTGACAAATTCCTGTTCACTGACGGGGGCGACCACCTCAACACCGCCCGCACGGATGGCATCAATGCCATCAGGCTCCCTCCCTCCCCAGTCAAACCAGTTGTCGATACAGGTTAACTTTCCCTTGCCGTTGTATCGCAACGCATGCATCAGACTTAACGTCAGGTATCCGGTGCCCATCCCCAGTTCGAGTATATGATCCGGTTTTTTAGACAGCACCGCACCAATCATAAACAGATTATGGCAGCGATCAATGGGGGATGGGCTGCTGTGATCAAAGTTCAAAATGAGATCAAAGTATTCCCGTAAGTTTTCCATAAGTGTGAAAAAATTGCCTAGCACAGCGACGGGGCATTTAAATTTTGATAGTTTGATAGCCCGGATTTGAGATTAAAATATTTGGCAGCAACCGCTAAATTTCTGCAACATGTATGCCAAAGACTGCAGGGAAAATATACCGAAATACGCCGAGTTCCTTATAAAACCAGGGTCTTGGCAAAATTTTCATCTAAAAAAGATTTTCGATGTGTCACATAATTGACTTTTTCGTTTGGAAATCCTTAACGATTTCGAAATCTTCTTTTATTATTGGCTTCGGTTAGATCTGATCGACTGGTATATTTTTTGCAGATTTCCATGGCCCAAGGAGGCGTAAATTATGCCGACCAGCCCATATACGCATATACCGACAATTGTTCAGTTTTTGGCAACCACCCATCCAAGATCTCTGCTGGATGTCGGACTCGGCAATGGAAAAATCGGTTTTATTGCCAGGGATTATCTGGATGTAATGCGCGGTGAACGGGGCAAATTTAAAAAGGAGGACTGGAAAACAAAAATTGATGGAATAGAAGTCTTCCCGGAATATATCCAGGATCATCAACGTGCCGTTTATGATGAAATATTCATCGGCAACGCGTTTGATGTCGTTGACACGCTCGGCAATTATGACATGATTGTTCTGGTTGATGTGCTTGAACATTTTGAAAAAAATCAGGCCCGCCAGTTTCTTGACAAATGCGTTGCGCATTCAAACAAAAGCCTCATTGTATGCATACCCCTGGGAGAAAAATGGACCCAGGCGGCGATATATGGAAACCCCTATGAACGCCACCTTTCATTCTGGAGTTTTGAGGAATTTGAACCTTTTGTAAGTAATTATAAAATATTTCAATACCCACCAGGGCCTTATGGTGCCTTTCTTATTAAAAAAGAAGACTACATCGACTGCAAAATAAAAAAACTGAGAAAAGACGCCTTGGCGGACCTATTGCTGGTACCGCCGTCTAAAGTTTTGATACGGCGGAGATCTCCGGGGCATGTGCTTCCCGGGTCTCCGGCGCGTACGGTCCATAAAACAGGGTTGAAAACATCTCATGGATTACGCGCCGGCCGGCCGCGGGCACCACTTTTGGGTGATCGGAGGTAACTTGCCGGTTTTACTTTAAACCCCTGCTCGCTCGAGATGCTTATGGCCCGCAAACAAACTTTAGTATCAGCTGCCACAGGGAACTGCAAAAAATGATCATCTCCTTACACCTTCCCAAAACCGCCGGGACGAGTTTTGCAGCGGCTTTGGAAACGCACTTTCAAACGAGATTACGAATCGATAATGCCGACCTTCCGATAAATACACCTCAATATGAAAGAAACAGGGCAGCGCTGGAAGCAAGCCTTCGTTACGCGGATAGCGACCTTTCAGATGTTGAATGCATACACGGACATTTTCTCCCGCTTAAGTATCTTCTTACGGGGTTCAAGCGCGAGGTTAAATTCATTACCTGGATGCGGAATCCGGTTGAACGGATTCTTTCGCACTACTACTTTTGGAAGAAGACGTATAGACCCGGTAAGGTGCCGAACCTCCATCGAAAAGTCGTTGAAGAGGACTGGTCCATTGAGCGATTTTGCCTGGGCCCGGAGATAAGGAATTTGTATTGGCAATTTCTGTGGGGATTTCCAATCGATTACTTTGATTTTATCGGGATTACGGAATTCTACGAAGATGATTTCAACTATTTTGTACAGCACTACTTAGGTGATCATATTGAACCCAAAAGGCTGAATGTTGGTGGTAAAGGGCGTGGTGCGTACCAAATTGACAGGTCATTTCGAAAAGAAATTGAAGCGTTTCATGACCGTGATATTGACTTGTACCAAAGCGCTTTGGCAAAACGGCTAAGGCAGCGCCGCACCTGACCCATATTCTACTGCGTTCCATTCCTGCAGGTGCTGGCAGGCGCCAAGCTAATGCGCGTCTTTGGCATTTAGTCTTGGGACAGCTCACATTTGCGCATGAGGTGATGATACATTTCCGAAACGGCCGGTTCGACTCGCCCGGGGCTATCCTGCCGGAGGGCGTAATGATTCAGCCCGCTGTCGACGAATCCGAATATCTCCGGGGTGATGTTCCCACATCCCAGAAATTTTAATATTCTTTGCGTCTGGGGTCCTATATCGGAAAGCAATTTTTCAAAGCTGACATAAAGTACCGGCGTATTGCCGATATAGTTTAGAAAATATTGATTATAATACAGCCAGAGCTTTTGGCTGAAGGCTTCCGGTAATCCATTTCGGCGAAATAATGAACGTGCAACCGCTTCAGGATGACGAACGCAGTGGACAACCTTTTCAAGGGTTGGGCAATTGTGGGCATAGACATCAATTAAAATTGTAGCGCGCGGATCTTTGACGATATCGCCGTCAAAAATTCTGGAAAACTCTCTGATCATTTTTAGCGATGCGCAATTTATGACCTGATCCCTTCGGGGCGGGCTGTACCAGCTGCTGGCGGTCTCATTAAAAATTTTTTCGCTAATGTAAACCAGACCGGAGTTCTCAAAATGCCCTTTGGCATTATCTGGTGCCGGTTGGTCCCAAATATCGAAAGCGGTACCCAGTGAGAGCCCGCATAGATTTAAAGTCCGCGTCACACAGCTTGTGCCACTGCGATGCATTCCCGTAATAAAAAACATAGCCGCCCTCTTCTAACAAACTAGTTCGGTTGATTGCCGCCATACCATTTGTTCAAAAATTTTCTGCGATTTTGCAGGAGGACGTCATTGCGATAGACCTCTCTGCCGAAGTAATTGATCTTATTATTTTCTCTGGATTGGGAAATCCCCCACTCGTGGTTGAAATCGGTTACCGGGACCGCATAACAGGCCAGTTCGGCTTGCAAAACCTGCAAGCCCATATCCCATTCTTCCATAAAGCAGGGGCTGTACTGAATATCAAAAATCAATCGATGCTTCAAAAATCTTTCATGATGAATACAGAAAAAGAAACCGGAGACATCATGGGTGCGCACGGGCTGATTAAAATTTCCCTTTTTAAAATAACGCAAAATGCGAAAATTTTTAAAATCAACATAGGAACCCTGAGGCCCGACGATAACGGCTTTATCGAGATTGAAAAGGTAATATTCGAGTTGTTCGATCGCGGATGGCATTACATGCATATCGGCGTTCATGATAAAAACGGCCCTGCCCTCGGCCAGATTCAGACCCAAATTCCATGACCGGCTGACACCGGCGTTGGTTTTGTTAAAGCAAAACTTGTCGATGCGTTCATGGAATCGCAGCTTTTCATAGACGTCGTCGCTGTTGAAAATGCAAATGACCTCTCCGGTGATGCTTTTTAAATCATTCAGCAGCGTTACGATGTTGTAAGGGCTGTGCGGCGAAAAATCCAGCACCGGAATTATAAAACTTCTGGAAATTGAGATACTTGTCATTGAATCCTCTATGCCAGGCGCTAAATGAGTTTGGCCGAAAAACGGTTTCCCCTAAATGGATCGATGGTGAAGATATAATGCCCGCTTCAAGGTATTGCGCAATGAAAATACCCCTAAAACAGCAACATACATGCCATGTTCATATTTTTATAAATTTACAACTATTTCAGAATGTTAAATAAATAGATAAAAATCCCTTACACCCGACCAGTCAATTTTATGACACCGGGGCGAATCATAAGCCGCCTTAAAATGTACGGCTCATCCCGCCGTGGGCGGGACTGCGCTTTTGCGTCGGCTCGCGCCTTGCTGAGCACCTTTGGCTAAAAGGATCAGATGCGAAGTCCCGCTAACAGGCGGGGCGCCTGGGCGTGATCTGCTATTTTTAAGATAGCTTCTAATGTTGTTCTGTTTTTCGACATCTTTGAGGAGCAAGAATTAAAAATGAAGTGCGCTTAATAATGTACCTTCATAACATGAAAACCGGTACGGTTCTTGCTAAATATTAGCCTTTATCTTGTGTAAAATGCGCTTCTTGGGTCAAGCCCTGTTCAGGCTGAATTGCAAAATAAATATGAACTGATCCTGTTATGGCATTACCGACTTTTAATTTTTAAAAAAAAATCTCAATGCGGCAATTTATCGGACATTACAAACCTGGTCCGAATCAACTCCGGGTTCCAATAGAGGCGTTATTGGCAGGTGCAATTAAACTCCACCGGAATTACCGGCTATCGGAAGCTGAACAGGCCTATCGCCGAATTCTGCAAATTGAACCGGAGCATTCGGAAGCACTGCATTTGTTGGGTGTCATCGCGCATCAAAAAAATAACCACCCGGCGGCCCTTCAGCTGATATCCAGGGCGATCGGAATTGAACCCCATAATCCCGCGTTTCACAACAACTTAGGGCTTGCTTTCGAGGCGCTTGATCAAATACATGATGCCATTCAAAGCTACCAGCAGGCATTGCGACTTGATCCAAAATATGCGGATGCCCGCAATAATCTGGGTCATGCGCTCAAGAAAGAAGGCCGCTTGGACGCGGCCATAACGGTTTTACACCAGGCAATACAGCTCGCCCCCCAAATGCCCGAGGCCCATTTTAATTTAGCGAATGCACTGGCAGATAAGGGCGATCATCAGGCCGCTGTTGATCATTACCAACAGGCCATAAATCAGAAGCCCGATTACGATAAAGCTTACAACAACCTGGGCAATGTCTTGAAAGACCTTGGCCAAATTGATGCCGCCATAAAAAACTTTCAAAAAGCGATTGAAATAAAACCCGATTACAACGGGGCGCTCAACAATCTGGGAAATGCCCTCCGCGCCAAGGATCGTATAGATGATGCCATCAAGATATTTCGGCAGGCAATTCGTCAATCACCGGACTCGGCTGAATCTTACTGCCACTTGGGAAATGCATTGAAAGACCGGGGTGAATTCGAGTCGGCTCTCGATTACTACCGGCAGTCGATTCGGATTAAGGCGGATTTCGCAGAAGCACATTTTAATGCGTCAATCGTTCATCTGCTAAGCGGAAATTTTTCAGAAGGCTGGAAAGAATACCAATGGCGATTGCAACGAGAGGAATGGAAAACGATTTGTTTCCGGCGGACGAATCTCCCCCACTGGGAGGGAGAATCCTTCATCGGCAAGCGGCTTTGCGTTTATGATGAGCAGGGGTTCGGTGACACCCTGCAATTTGTTCGTTATCTGCCGTTTGTAAAATCCCTGGGCGGCGAGGTGATTTTCGAAACCCGCAAAGAGCTCCTCGGTCTTTTGTATAACTTTCCAGGTATCGATGGTCTGGTTGAACGATCATCCTATGATCAGCCGGCTGCTGATGCGGATCTTTATATTTCATTGCTCAGCCTGCCGGGTCTTTTTAATACGTGCCTTGAAACCATTCCCCGTAATATCCCTTACCTTTCAGCCGAACGGAAAAAGGTGGCGCACTGGCATAGGCGACTGGGCGAAAATGGTTGCAAGGTCGGTGTCGTTTGGGCGGGTCAGCCGATCCATAAGGACGATCGCCATCGTTCTTGCCAGCTGAGTCAGTTTGCGCCGCTTCTCAGAATACCCGGTATCCGCCTAATTGGATTGCAAAAGGGGCCTGCAGCCAAACAGCGCTTCAACCGGGAAGATGCAAAAATTCCTTTCATTAATTTTGGAGAGGAATTAAACGACTTCTCCGATACCGCCGGGCTTATTAAAAATCTGGATCTGGTGATTTCCGTCGACACCGCCGTAGCGCATCTGGCCGGCGCGATGGGTAAGCCTGTCTGGGTCCTGCTGCCGTTTATCCCGGATTGGCGCTGGATGCTGAATCGGGATGACACCCCCTGGTACCCGAGTATGCGGCTTTTTCGCCAAAAAATTAAATCTGAGTGGAACAGCCCCTTTCAACAAATTGCTGAAGAATTGCAGATTCTGGTTGAAACCCATCGAAGTCGAAAACAATCACCTTTGACTTCCAACCCGGCTGAGGAATTCTTTGAGCAGGGCAATCGATTTTACGACCGGAATGACTTCCCCAGCGCAATATCTGCATATCAAAAGGCAATCGAGGTCAAAAGTGACTTTTTTAAAGCCTATTTCAATCTTGCCAAAATTTATCAGGATCAAGGAGATCTTGAACAGGCCTATGATTATTATCAGAAAGCGTTGCAGATCAATCCGGATCTCTTCCAGGCCTGCTACAACATGGGCGTTGTTCTACAAGCTCAGGAAAAAGCCGCAGAAGCCATATTGGCCTATCGCCAAGCTTTGAAGTTAAAGCCGGATTTTGCTCAGGCCTTCAATAATATGGGTGCGGCTTTGAAAAGCCAGAGAAAATTTGATCCGGCAATCGAATGCTTCCAGAAGGCCATCGAACTGCAACCCGCCTATGCCCCTGCATATCTCAACCTCGCGAAGACATTTCATCTTCAGCACAAACGAACCGAAGCGGCTGAATACTATGCTAAAGCCCTGGATCTGAAACCGGACTATGTCGAGGCGTATTACGGGATGGGCAATCTCTTTTTAGACCGGGACAACCTTGCTGAAATGACCCGCTGGTATCAAAAAGCCTTAAAGTTCACCCCGCAGGATGCAGAAGCCTTCAATAATATGGGCAAGATATATCAAGATCAGAAGAAAACGAGGGAGGCCGAATCCTGCTTCCGGCAGGCGATCCGTATAAAGCCTGAATTTGCAGAAGCCCACTTTAACCGCGCCATCACACTTTTAACGGCAGGCAACTATGTCGAAGGCTGGCGGGAATATGAATGGCGCTTTAAGATGGACAGGTGGAAAAATGTTTACCCGCATCGCCTAGTAAAACCGCGCTGGGACGGCCGGCCTTTTGCCGGCAAACGACTCTTTGTGCACTGCGAACAGGGATTGGGTGACACCCTGCAGTTCGCCCGCTATCTCCCAATGGTCAAAGCTTTAGGCGGAACCGTCATCTTTGAAACCTCAGCGCCGTTCATAAATATTTTCCGAGATTACTCCGGTATAGACAGACTGGTAAAAATTTCTCCGCACCGAAAGCCGGAACTGGAATTTGATTTTTATATTCCGCTGCTCAGCCTGCCGGGTATTTTCCAAACCACCTTAAAAACGGTTCCGGCCGAGGTGCCGTATATCTTTGCGGATCCCCATAAAAAGAGAACCTGGCAGAATCGACTCGATAAAAGCAATTTCAGAGTCGGAATTGTCTGGGCCGGCGGCACCATCCACCTAAAGGATAACTTGCGCTCTTGTCGTTTGAATCAATTCTTACCGTTGGCCCGCATCCCGGGGGTGCAACTATATGGCCTCCAGAAAGGGCCTGCATCTTCACAGGTTCAAGAATTTTCAGACCAGATTTCGCTGGATAATTACGGAAAGGAATTTAAAGATTTTTCAGACACCGCCGCTATGATTTCAGCGCTGGATCTGGTGGTTTCAGTTGATACGGCTGTTGCGCATCTGGCAGGTGCCATGGGAAAACCCGTATGGGTTCTGCTGCCCTCGCATGCGGATTGGCGCTGGATGCTGAATCGGAACGACAGCCCCTGGTATCCGACGATGCGGCTATTTCGGCAGAATAAAGCCGGCGACTGGGAAGATGTCTTTCAACGTGTCGCCGGTGACCTCAGTCGATTGGTGGCGCAACGAGCCGCAGCCCAAAATTGGCTTGAAGAAAACACCAAATAATGAAACAGAAATTAATTCCGGACAATATGCCTGGCGCTTCAATATTTGTTTCGAACAAAGCGTCCTCTGACATTAAGTTGAAATTTGATAGCGCCTTTCAATTGTATCAGAACGGCAGCCTCCGCAATGCCGAAAAAATATGTAAAACTCTTTTAAGCGTTTGTCCCGCCCATGCTGAAGCGCTGCATTTGCTCGGCACCATTGCGCATCAAATCGGTGACCGTAACAAATCTCTGGCGCTTTTTGTTCAAGCTTCTGAAATTGATCCCGGCAACCCTATTTTCCATTGCAGCCATGGTGAGGTTCTTAAAGAGCTCGGCCGGTTGGAAGAATCAATCAGGTGCTATCATAAGGCGTTGGCAATCAAACCGGATTTTGCCGAAGCCTATTACAACCTCGGCAATCTATACCATCTCCGCAAACTCTATTCAGAAGCGATTCGTTGTTATCAAAAAGCCCTGCAACTAAAGCCTGATTTTGTTGAAGCCTGTTATAACCTGGGAAACACCTATCTGGACCGGAAAGAATTTGAGAAAGCGAAATCCCATTATCAACGTACCCTGGATTTGAATCCGGGTTATGCGGATGCGCATTTTAATCTGGGCATTGCGCTGTTTGAACTGGGCAAATTTAATGATGCCATCGCCGCCTACCAAAACGCATTGGCTTTAACACCGGATAGAGTTGAAGCACACTATAACATGGCAATTGCATTTCAAGCGCAAAGCAAGCTGAAAGCTGCAATCGCCTGTTATCAGAAAGCGGTTCACTTTAAACCGGATTTCCCCCAGGTTTACAATAACATGGGCAATGCCTTCCAGGACCAGGGAGATTCAGAAGCGGCGATTTCCTGCTACCAGCAAGCACTCGATTTGAAACCGGATGATGCGGATGCGCATTACAATTTAGGTAAAACTTTATATGACCAAAGCCGTTATCATGATGCCATTGCCTGCTATCAGAAAGCCCTTCAGATATCGCCGGGGTTTTATAAAGCCTGCAACAATCTGGCGAAAATCTATCAAGACATACGCCGGATAGAAAAAGCGGCCCATTTTTATCGCAAGGCATTGGAATTAAGGCCGGATTACGCCGAAGCCCATTTCAACCTGGCGACCCTGAACCTGCTAACGGGAAATTTCAAAGCGGGCTGGATCGGCTATGAATGGCGGTTTAAACGCCGCGATTGGCAGAAAACCTATCCGTACCGTTACGATCGGCTTCGATGGAATGGTGGAAGCTTTGTCGGGAAAAAGCTCTATGTCCATTCTGAACAGGGGTTTGGCGACACCATTCAGTTTATCCGCTATCTACCTCTGGTCAAGGCCCGGGGCGGAACGGTAATTTTCGAAACAATGCGGCCGTTACTTGAGTTATTCAAGAATTTTCCGGGAATCGACGAATTGGTTGCGCCGTCCACCGACGGGCAGCCCGCCGTTGCCTGTGATTTGAGCATTCCCCTGCTGAGTCTGCCGTCAGTATTCGGCACAACCATAAATACGATTCCATCTGACACCCCTTACCTTTTTGCAGATTCTTTCAAAACAAGATCCTGGCAGAACCGGCTTTCAATTCCGGGATTCAGGGTGGGCCTGGTATGGGCGGGCAAACCCACCCATGGAAATGACCGGGCCCGCTCCTTGAGGCTGGAAGACTGTGACCTGCTGATGGATATTCCGGGCGTTCGGTTCTATGGATTGCAAAAAGGCACGGCGGCCAGGCAGGCACCAAAATTGGCCGCAAAAATGAATCTGATCAATCTGGGAGAGCAACTCAATGATTTCACCGATACGGCAGGGGTGATTGCAAACCTGGATTTGGTCATCTCGGTGGACACCGCCGTGGCCCACCTGGCAGGCGCAATGGGCAAACCGGTGTGGGTGTTATTGCCCTTTGTTCCGGATTGGCGGTGGTTTTTGGATAGAAAAGACAGCCCCTGGTATCCAACGATGCGACTGTTCAGGCAGGAAAAACATGGAGACTGGATGGCGGTGATGCGGCGGGTTAGAAAAGAAGTTCAGGAATTGGCGCAAAATGGCAGGCGCACTTGATCTGGATGTGAAATTTTAACTGCATGGATTAGCGGTTTGACTGATTTTTTCCAGCAAATGAATGAGGCTGTCATCGGCCATCTGGCCGTGTACGGCCGTTTCCAGCAAATTGATTGCGTACCGGGTCTGTCTGGCGTCGGCAAATCGTTTGGCAAGATCATAAAAGCTCACCGCAAGAACTGATCCGCCGGCGGTCAGGCGCATTTTTTTAAAACCGGCCAATGCCTTATTTTCTCTACCCGCACAGCAGTAAGCTGCAGCCAGCATAAATTCAGCCGCCAGGTACCGGGGGTGCTGCATTAGAATTCTCTCCAGCACAGCAATGGCTTCAAGCGCATTTCCCAGGTGCAATTCGCTTAGCGCATAATTAAAGTGCGCTTCCTTCATTTCCGGGGCAAGGGCGATAGCCTTTTTGGCCGCCGCGGCCGCTTGATCGAAGTTGCCGAGGTTCCAGTAGGCGGTACCCATATTCAGATAGGCTTCCGGGTCATCGGGTTGTTGCGGGATGAAGCGCTGCCATAATTCGATTGCCTCTTCGTGTTTTTCCAGGTGGCCGGCCTGGATCGCAAGCTCTCGAATCGCCGCCAGGTTGTCGCCCAGCTCGGCAAGCTTTTTTCTACCGATCGCATAATAGGTTCGACTCTTACGGCCGTTGATCTCTGCGTTTAATTTCCCATAATGATGCACGGGTATGGCACATTTCTTAATTGGTATGCCCAACCGATTTAAACCGGGATCCACCATCTCGTGCACCGGATATTCAAAGCGAATGCGCGCATCATTTTTAAACAGTCTGACCTTTTGGCTGGGAAACCAGCCGTTTCCGGCTTCTCTTTCAGGCTCTGTGCCATCATTGGCGACCCATCCAATGGTATTGGCTTGCATGGTGTAGTTGCGTGTTACGATGGAATAAGCAACCGGACCGCTGTTGCCGTTATTAACAAGAAGTTTAAAGGCCTCATGGTCAAGAGAAGAGATGACTTCATCGGCATCCAGCATAAAAATCCAATCTCCGGAGGCCTTGGAGAGTGAAAAATTGCGCGCTTCAGAGAAATCGTCGTTCCATTTAAAGTCGAAAACTTTAGCACCGAACACCGCTGCAATATCCCGGGTTCGATCCTGGGATCCGGTGTCTACAACGATGATTTCATCGACAATCGGTTTCACACTCCAGAGACATTTTGCCAGGTAAGTTTCCTCATTTTTGGCGATCATACAGAGCGATATCGAATCGGTTCGATCAGAATTCTTGTCTATCTGCAACGGGCCAAATTCACCTCTTATCTTGAGCGCCGCTGGAAGAATCCCATCTTCGATACCGAATGCGGCCATCGCTCTTTCGATCTCCTGCATGGCCTCTCCGGATTTTGACTGCCGCAAAAGTATTTCGATAAACAAATAGCTCAACCGTTTATTTAACGGGCATCGGGCCAGCGCTTGCTGAAATACGGGCTCAGCACGTTGATAGGCGCCCTGATCATTAACCGCCCGATGATAGCTCAGAACAATGTGCGATGCCGTGGGTGCCCGCATGAATCCTTTTTCAAAAAAATCCAGCGCTCCCGCAAATCGAGAATCCTCCCCGTTTAATGTGCCGAGGTGGGTATACGGATCTCCATATTCTGGGTTAACGGCGATGGCCTTTTCAAAGTACTTCTCGGCAACCGGCCGATCTTGTCGTTTATGCGCCAAAAGGCCTTTCAGATTCAGTGCCGGGGCCGAATCCTTATCCTGCCCCAGAACGTCGCCGGCAATCGTGTCTGCTTCTTCAAAAAGTCCCAGGCCGAATTTACAATACCCGGCTAATACCAGCTGGCGTTGATCCGCTTGACCCGCTGGCATTTTATTCAAAATATCGAGCGCATCTGCATATTGTTCCGAATCGATCAGCATCTCAGATAGGCCGTAATATATACTTTTTTCTTTAGGAAATCTTTTGATGGCCGCAAGAAGTAGATCAACTGCGGCGTCACATAATCCGCGTTGATATAGCTGATCGGCTTTATTGAGAAATGCTGCTTTTATCTCTTTGGTATTTGGTGTTCTCATGATCCAGGCACAATTTTGCAAACTCAATAATTGATGTGTCTATCTTAACTCCCGCAGTAATTTGATATCAAGGATGTTGCAAGCGACTCCTAGCTAGACAGCTTCCCGTTTGCTCTCCAGGATCTCAAGATTCTGCCGGACATCGGTGTTCCAGGGCTCAATCTCTAACACGCGATTATAGAAAACCTTGGCATCATCAAACCTATGGAGAGAAACGCAAATATGACCGGTAATGAGGAGTGTTTCAACATCTTCAGGTTGTATCGCCAGCACATCCACATACAGCTTCAGGGCATCTTCAACTCTATTTTGCTCGACAAAATAAAAATCGGCCAGATTCTTCTTAAAGGTGACATTGTCCGGTTCAAGCTGAGCAGCCTGTTCATAATGGGTTAACGCATCATCCTTATCCCCGGCATTATAATGCAAAACACCGAGATCATTATGTGCCAAGGCAAAATTCGGAAAACTCTCCAGCAAATCTTTCAGGAGCCCGATAACCGCTTGAGGATCATTGCCCGCCATCAACGGCTGAATCTGTTGATATATTTCTTCCGGAGTTTGGGCGGTATTCTGTGATTGCCCGGGATTCTGCGTTTGCCCGGGGTTCTGTATTTTCTCAAGAAGCTGCAGCGCATCGGCATTTCCCGGCTCGATTTCCAGGACCCGATTGTAAAACACTTCAGCATCGTCAAACCTTTGTAAACCAACGCAGATATGGCCGATGATTAAAAGCGTTTCAGCATCTTGAGGGTTCATTGCCAGCACATCCACATAAAGATTGAGGGCATCTTCGATCCGGCCCTGTTCGACATAATAAAAATCAGCCAGATTCTTTTTAAAAGTGACATTGCCCCCATCCAGCTGAGCCGCCTGCTCGTAATGCTTTAAGGCATCTTCTTTATCTCCGTGCCGGTAGAGCAGAACACCAAGGTCATTGTGCGCCTGAGCAAAGTCCGGGAATGAATCAACCAGATTTTTTAATGCGGCAATCGCATCTTCACTATTGCTGCTGTTGAGCAGGGGTTGGATGCCTTGATACATCTTCTCATAATTTTCCACGTCATTACCTCCTTGGTTGGTTTTGCTAGTTTCCGGTGATCCGGGTAAAGAACCAGTGTTGCCTTTTCTATTATTGGTATCTAAATGTGATGCCTGCTGGTTGAAATCCGCTTGCGGTGCAAGGCCTTTGGTTTTCATTTCCTTTTCCCGGGCAATTATTGATTGATCTTTGATTAATTTTTTCTCTTTCGCCGCCTTCGCATACATGAACCTAATTTTCGAGTCTTCCAGTCGTTTGGTGTCTTTTTCTGCATGTTCAATGCTGTCCGGGCGAATTAAGTAAAGCCCCAGGGGCGTTCGAATGTGAAAAAAATCATAACTCTGAGATATTCGCAGCCAAAACTCATAATCTCCGGAAGAAACCAGAGATGCATCAAAGTAACCGTATTCATCATGAACGTTTCGCCGCCACATCGGCTGTGGTCCGATGAAACAACCTTCTTTAAGCAGGATATTTCGGTCCCAATCATACCAATGATATGAATCCACGGCGGTACAGTGTTCGAAGGTTTCATTTTCAAATTCAGTTTTTATGACATCCGCATAAACGAGGGCGACTTCGGGTTTCATCTCAAGCACATTAACCATTTGTTCAAACGCATCTCTGCGATGACGATCATCTGTGTTCGCATTCGTGATATATTTACCCGAAGCAATCCGGATACCCCGGTTCCATGCGGCATATACCGTCTCACGCTGGTCGGTCCGAATATATCGAATAATGGGAAATTTACGCTGGAATTCCCGGACAATTGTACCTTCAGCCTGCTGTGAACCGCTGTCTATAACGATAACCTCAACTTCGCCTTTCTCAAATAAGGTTTGATCAACTAAATCCTGCAAGCAGCCGCGAATAAAACGCTCTGAGTTATAAGTGGATACGATTGCCGATACTTTAACTTTACTATTGGTGTGCGTCGGTCCTTTGGCTTTATTGGGAACAGGTCGCGCATTGATATCAACGACACTATGGACGGAGCTGGTCTGCCCGGGGGAATCCGTGGTTTCGAGACGATTTTTTTGCGATTCGTTTAATGGACTTGCTGAATTTATCTTGTTTTTTATCTCTTTGTAGGAATACCCCATCTTCGTTATCAAATCCGCTCCGAGCACTGCGAGGTAGTCATTTGCAAAATCAATAAGGCCGGGTCCAGCCAAGTTTTCGATCCATTTATCAACATAATCGGATACCGGTTTTGAATGGCGGTAAATTGTGTTGGCATCCCCGAATCTCCCCCGAGGCACTTGATGTTTCCCGTACTCGAGCATATGTTCATTAAAAGGAATACCAATCCTGTCGCATAGATCATAAATAACTTGATTCGGATTTTTCACCAGTTCCTCATAATGAACAATGCTGCCAACTTTACCTAGAATTTTAATCCCTTCAACCAGGTAATGGGGTCCTTTGGTTAAGTCATGATAATTGAGGCTATTTTTTAAATTCTGCGGCCGATTTTCAAACCAGGTGCTTAAAGTTGATGACATGACCGCCATGGGATTGCGAAATAAAAAAATAAATTTTGCTTTTGGGAAAACATGGTACAGTTCCGGAATGATATAATAATATCTCGGAGTTTTATCTAAGAAGTATGTCCTTCCTGATAATTCGGTCATCCGATTGTACAAAACCGAAGCCATCTCACGCAGTGCCCGAATGTATAAGCCGCTTCCTTCAGGAAATTGCATGAGGAAATCTTCAAGTCCCTGTCCGGCAAGATTAGAGTCGAACTCTGCAAATAACCCATTATTTTTTAGTGCATAGAGCGGATGAAGCATAATCCACGGTTCTGCTGTTGTATGAATTTCCGGATGTCCGCCAAGTATCCGCTGCAGAAGCGTAGATCCGGCACGCGGTTGGGAAATAAGAAAAATAAGATTATTCCCCAAATATTCCTTTTTGGCTCGATCGATTTTATGCTTCTCTTTTATTTTTGGACTGTCTTTCCAGCTGCTGTCTAGTTCATAACCCAATTCTTCAAGTAATCGTCCGGCGCGACGATGAAAAGCTTCTTTATGTTCTTCATTGAAAGCCTCACGCCAGGCGCCGATTTTGCCTCTGCTGAATGTGGCGGTGCCTCCAAAGATCTTCTCCGTAATTTCATCCAGTTGTGACGCGGTAAAATGAATATTCAGATGCTGCCCGATATGATTTACTTCATCCATCTGAACTTTTTTACTACCGCCCCCTTCTCTGCCGACGAGCTTTTCAAAGTAGGTCGTATAAGTGAATGGCTGCTCTGCCCATGGGAGTAAACTTCTCACACGTCGATTAATGTCCGGCATTTTTAGATCTTTTTCAAATCCATGAATTGAAGTCATAATTTGTTCATCAAAATTTAAGGTTTGGTAGTGTTTATAGAGTGGATGCGCGGGGGAAGAATGAACATATTTCGCGTGCGAAACCACTACGTCTCTCGGATCTCGCAGTATGAGTACCATTTTAAATTTTGAATTTTGTAAAAATTGTGCCAAAACCCAAGAAAATGGTAAATGGGCAGTGGCAAACGTATTGTCCTGCATGGATTCCAATGTGCCTTCAATTGAATCCATACTTGTAACTGTTGGAAAATCGACGCCTATTCTGGCTGAATTGCTTTTATAATCGGGATCCTTTTCCAGCTTATTTATATCGGAGTAACCCAGGTGTAAAGTTTCTCTGGATAACCCGGGAAACAATTGCAGCACCTTAGCCAGCAAATTCGTTCCAGATTTCGGAAGACTATTAATCAACACCGGGCCGGTTGAGCCCGGCAATTCTCTGCGGACGGGAAAATTGAATTTTTCAATTTTTTGAAAAATATTTCTAGAATCGGAATCTGTCATGTCATCTATTCAGGTTCTCCTCGGAATACAAAAATTCTCGAAGTTCCTTCTTGACAATCTCCGCAATTCTATCAGCCAGGACATCGATATGATCCGAAGATAAATTATCTATTTTTGCTTTATGGCCACTGTTAAGTTCTCTTTTGATCTCAGCAATGCTCAGACCCGCTTTTCTAAGTTTGTTAATCTCTTGAATAATGTGGAAATTCTCAACGCTATAACGCCGCTGACCACCAGGAGTCCGAAAAGGAACGAGAAGCTTCCCTAGCGCTTTCTCCCAAAATCTCAGTGTCGGTTTGGGAATATTGAGTTTTTCGCTAATTTCTTGAATGGTATATCGTTGTTGCGGGTCATCCATGGCAATTGTCCAACGATGTTATTTAGGTTGCACCAACTGAGGTTTCACCTGCCAAAATATACTTGAACTTTAAGTTTGAGTTTAAAGACAGCAATATATATGCCATGGGGTTCCATTTTTTATTTTCTATTTATTTCAATAGGTTATTTTGAGATAAAACTTAGCAACCGGCAAAAAGGTCATCGTAGTGACGCTTAAAGTTGAAGAAATTTCCGGTTCGTACTGAAATAGAAAGCGCATACAGCCTGGGATGACCATTAAAGGATTGGAATAATGGGTTTCACAACTGCAATTAAGATTAAAGCAATGGGCACACTTTGCCGATATATATTACAGTACGCATGACACAATAACAGGTTAGAAAGAATGGATATATTTAACGCAGATTTGACCCAGAGCTTATTTGTTACGGCCATCCAACGGACAGCACAGCTTGAGAACCTGGCCAACAATGCCCTTAAAACCGGTATTGATCGCTATATTGAAAAAGACTACGAGGGCGCCGCTGTAGAATTTAAACGGGCCATCGGATTGGCTCCCAACTCAGCCTATGCGCCCGATGCGGCTGATTACCTGGCCAACTCCTATCTGCAGTTAGGGGACACCGAAAGTGCACTGAAGGCCTACAAAACAGCCATTCGTTTGAATCCCTTTCGCGACGATATGCATGGTAAGCTCGGTAATCTGTATTATGCGGAAGAACGCTATCAGGAAGCTGAAACCGCTTATAAGGAAGCCGTTAGAATAAACCCGACAGCCAACAATTACTACGCATTGGGACAAGTGTATCTGAGTACCGAACGCTATAGGGAAGCCGAAAATCAGTTTAACGAAGTCCACCGCCTGGAACCGAACAGCCCCAATGGCAGATTCGGCATAGGATTGGCCTTGAGTATGCAGGGTCGCCACGAAGATGCAATCCGCAAATTCGAAGAAGCCATTGAAATGAAAGAGGATTTTTACGATGCTCACGCAGAAATAGGATATGCTTATGCCGATTTGGGGGAAATGGATAAAGCCCAGGAGATCGTCCATTTTCTTGAGTTTCAAGAAGAGGACGCTCTGGCAGACACGCTCAGCCGCTATATGTACAAGGTGGATTCGCCCAAAATCGTGTTCGCTCAATCCGGCGGCACGTTTCCATTTTTAATGGCACCCAAGAGCCCGCTTTCTGCCCTGGATGCCTATCTGGCAACCGCCAATGCATCAAAAACGTTCACCATGGTCATCCAGTTCGACAAAGAAATGGACCGGGAGTCGGTTGAAAATGTGATGAACTGGCAGATCAGCAGGGCCATCGGCCAGGGACCGGGACAGGCGTATAATTTTAGCATGCCGATACCATCGACTGAAATAACGGTGACGCCCATACCCGAAAGCGTCTACTACAATGAAGAAAAGCTGACGGCGACCGTTTATTTCAAAATTCAGCAAAACGCTGCGGCCGATGGCACCATTGACCCGCTGCACATCGAATTCAAATTCAACGGCAAGGACATTTATGGTCTTGAAATGGATCCGAATGCCGACCAATTCACCGGATTCTCCGGTGCAGCATAATAGGTTAAAACCGAAAAAGATGGCTGTAAAAAATAAGAAAAACTGTACCTGTAAAAAAAATGAATTGGAGCTTTCCCTGATCGAAAGCGAGGAAAAATTCCGCCTGTTGATGGAACTCGCCACCGATGGGGTTCTCGTGGTTCAGGACGGCAAAATCAAGGAAGTCAATTACTACCTGGCCAAAATGTGCGGTTACACCATCGACGAAGTGCTCGATACCGATCTTGCCAGCTTTTTTCACCCAGATGATCTCGAAACCATTACAACCATCTATGCAAAGCCTTTAAACGATGACAACGCCCTCGCGGTACACGAATTAACCTTGATGTGTAAAAACGGCCACAAGGTCAATGTGGAAGTCATCGCCGGTCGCTTCATTTTTCAAAACAAGCCTTCGAACCTGTTGGTCATACGCGATATTTCGGACCGCAGCAAATCAGAGCGCGAGATAGAGCGCACGCGCCAGCTGGAATCCATTGCCGCGTTGTCCGGGGGTATTGCCCATGATTATAATAATTTATTAACCGCAATCATCGGCAATATCTCCCTGGCCCAGACTTACCTGGATCCGGATGACAGAGTATTCCTGCTGCTAAGCCAGGCCCTGGCAGCCTCCAGAACCGCCAAGGATTTGACCCAAAAACTGATCACGTTTTCCAGGGGCGGATCACCGGATAAAAGAATTACTGAAGTCGCCAAATTGGTTAGAAACGCTGCGGAATTCACGCTGAGCGGCTCCAATCTCAAATGTGATTATAATTTTCCGGATAACCTCTGGCCCGTGGACGTGGACAACCGCCAGATCGGCCAGGCGATTCACAATGTGATCATGAATGCCCGGGAGGCTATGCCGGAAGGCGGTATTCTCGCGATCAACGCCGAAAATGTCACGAGCAGTGATGATTTGTCCAATTTGAGAAAGGGCAAATACGTTAAAATATCCATTACCGACAATGGCAAAGGAATCGCTCAAAATAATTTAGATAAAATCTTCAACCCCTATTTTTCGACCAAAAAAATCGGGAATAAAAAAGGCACCGGCCTGGGATTGTCGATCTGTCACTCGATTATCAGAAAACACGGCGGCAACGTAACGGTGGAGTCGGAACTTCGCCGGGGCACCACATTCCATCTCTATCTGCCCAGCGCCAACGGAAAATCTTCCGATAAACGGGCCGCCAACACAACCGAACAGGAGATCCCGATTTTTGGTGAAGGTCGTATTCTGGTTATGGATGATGAAGCGATGATACGCAAACTTGCCGGCGAGCTTTTGAGTTACCTGGGTTATGAAGTCGATTTTGCACTTAACGGTACCGAAGCCGTCAAATGCTACAAACAGGCAATGGATTCAAAAAAGCCGTATGACGCCGTCATATTGGATCTGACCGTAAAAGGCGGCATGGGCGGGAAAGAAACCATCCAGAAACTCGTTGAAATTGATCCCCACGTTGTCGCTATCGTATCCAGCGGTTATTGCAATGATCCCGGCATTACCGACTTCGATCAATACGGATTTAGCGGCGTGGTAACGAAACCGTATACAATGAGCGAGCTGGGTGAAAAATTAAATCAGGTCATCTCCAGCCCGCACAATTAATTCCGCCCGCGTGACGGCCCTTCATAATCGTTTCTTTGTTTTTAATTTCCAGCAAATCAAAATTTCTCCCATCCTTCAGCGCCGCAAGCCTCCACAAAGATCCAATCCCGCCATAGGGGTGTATTCCTAAAATCCTTGCGCACTGCTATCCTTTTGGCCTAAAATCAACCTGATTGCCATGATGAATATTCGCTTAAATAGGAACAAAATAATTATTTTCCTCGTGTTAATTCTCGGAGTGATCTGCGGCGGTCTGGCAGGCGCTTTTTTCGCGCTGACCCACGATCTGCCTCAGATTCGCGCATTGGAAAATTTCAAGCCGGATGCGGTTACCCGCCTTTATTCCGCAGACAAAGTCTTGTTGAGCGAACTGTTTATTGAAAAGCGCGAACCCGTTTCCCTGGAAACCATTCCCCGGTATTTAAAAGAAGCGCTGGTAGCGACAGAAGATCGGAAATTTTATAAACACAGCGGCGTCGACCTGAAAGGCATTACCCGCGCAATTATCAAAGATATTAAGGCCGGCGAATTCATTGAAGGCGCAAGCACCATCACACAGCAGCTGTCCAAAACGCTTTTTTTAACACCCCGAAAAACACTGGTACGCAAAATAAAGGAAGCCATTTTGGCCTTTCAGCTGGAGCGCCGCTACACCAAAGATGAAATCTTGGAACTGTACCTCAACCAGGTCTACTTCGGTAGCGGCGCCTACGGCGCGGAATCTGCAGCCAAAATATTTTTTGGTAAATCCGTGAAGGATTTAAGCCTGGCGGAGTGCGCGCTGGTCGCCGGTATGCCCAAATCGCCTTCGCGCTATTCTCCCCTGGTAAATCCGGAACTGGCCATCAAAAGACGAAATACGGTATTAACGCAAATGCGTAATACGGATATTATCTCGGATGCGGAATACCGCCAGGCGGTTAATGAAGCGCTGTATACGAACGGCCGACGATTCAACCCGTCAAAAGCACCTTATTTTGTAGAATATATCAAAAAGTTTCTAGAAGATGAACTGGGATCAACCCGGCTCTATAAAGGCGGTTTATCTGTTTTCACTACTATAGATTACGGTCTGCAATCGGCAGCTGAAAAGGCCGTGGCTGACGGACTCGCAGTGCTGAGCGATCGGATGCGACACGCGCAAATAGAGGAACCGGCTCCCGAGGCCGCCCTGATATCCATTGATTTAACCTCGGGCGGAATTTTAGCCATGGTAGGCGGTAAGGATTTTTATACCAGCCGTTTCAACCGTGCCACTATGGCGCTCAGGCAGCCCGGGTCGGCTTTCAAACCATTTGTTTATGCCTATGCAATCGAACAGGGTTTCGCCCAAAACAAAAAAATTCTGGATGCACCGGTTATTTATCAAGGCACGCAGGGCGGCGATGATTGGAAGCCTGAAAATTTTTCTTTAGAATATAAAGGCGAAATGACACTCCGCCATGCACTGGCAATTTCCCAGAACATCCCGGCGGTTCGATTGCTACAAACGTTGGGACCTTATTCGGTGGCCCAGTTTGCCCATCAACTCGGCATCAGATCACACCTGACCTCTAATTTATCACTGGCGCTGGGCACATCTGAGGTCACCCTCATGGATCTGACATGCGCCTATTCTGTATTTCCGAATAAAGGCGAAAAGATCAAACCGTTTGGCGTCCTTGAAATTGTCGATCGACAGGGTCGTGTCATCTGGCGGGCCAAATCCCAGAAAAGACTGGTAATGTCACGCGCCGGTGCCGCTATCGTGACCAATATGCTGGAAGGCGTAATCAACGAAGGTACCGGCAGGCGCGCGCGTATTCTGGCCAGATCTGTTGCAGGGAAAACCGGAACAACAAATGATTTTAAGGACGCTTTGTTCATCGGTTTTTCACCTCGCGTGATTGCCGGTGTCTGGGTGGGCCGGGACGACGGCAGCAGCCTGGGCGCAAAGGAAACCGGAGCCAAAGCCGCTTTGCCCATATGGATAGACTTTATGAAAATGGCCCTTCAAAATGAGCCGCGTCAATACTTCGACATCCCCGATGATGTCAGCCAGATCCGTATGGATCCCATTACCGGTTTAGCGCGGCCCGAAGATTCAAAGCGATCTGTTGTTGCCCTGTTTAAAAAAGGCACCGAGCCGGGTGCGCATTAGTGACACAGGTGTCAGGCCTCTGGACGCTGACTGCTGGCTGCTGGCGACTTGGATGCATGATGCGCGATGCTGAACCTGTGAAGGCTGAACCTTGAGCCGTGGAACCTATTATGGGTGTTTAATTAGGATTTTATTTTTATCGTAAACAGTGTTATGGATTAATTTTTAAAAATTTTAAATTCTTTTTGAGGCTTCATAAACACATGATTCGAAAAGCAACCATTCAAGACGTAAAATCGATTCACGGGCTTTTGCAGGAGTATGGCAAAAAAGAGGAGCTACTGGCACGTCCATTAAGTGAATTATACGATCATGTCAGGGATTTCTCTGTGTATATGGATGAGAGCAATGATCGCTTGATCGGCTGCTGCGCCCTGCAGTTTTGCTGGGAAGACCTGGCCGAAATTCGATCGCTGGCCGTTCTTCCTGAATACCTGGGTAAAAATATCGGAACAAAGCTTACCGAAACGGTTTTACTTGAAGCAAAATCGTTTAATGTTAAAAAAGTGTTCACCCTTACCTACAAGCCGGACTTTTTCAAGAAATTCGACTTCACTAGAATCGAGCGATCCGATCTCCCGCTTAAAATCTGGGGGGATTGCATCATCTGTGTTAAATTCCCGGACTGCGATGAAATCGCCATGATGAAAGAACTCGAATACTGATGGTTTAACAAGATATTCTGTTGTGAGTCCGCATGCAGAAGGGTACAAGGATTTTCGTTTAAGCCTACCAAATCGCAAAGCGCATAGCGCATGGCGCATAGAGTTAAAAACCTGAAATCTCCTTTCTCTTGTCCAAAACGCTCTGCCCTATGCGCCATGCGCTTTGCGTTATGTGTTATTTCTCACGAAGACCGCAGCCCAGCAAAAAATTACCACTTAGGAATTCATATTTAAGTATAGATAAGATTGAGCGGAAGGGGAGGATATTTCAGTACCCCCGGTTTCGGAAGGATGTGCTGCTCGCCGACTGTTAACCAGTGCAGGTCCGGTTTAATTTCTCTCAATTTGCCGTCCTCCGGTTCACGGGCATGGTACGTTCGGGCATAGCTTGCCTGGAAAATGCAAATCCCGCACCTTTTCTCCCGCGCCACGAGGTAGTTCTTTTTGAATGTCCGGGGCGACAGACCGAAACTTTCAGCGATTCCATCCAACTCCTTGAGGGAGCGTTTAATCAAAACCGATTTGGAGACACCCCGCTCGGAAATGCGGTTCAATGCTCTGGATTCACTGCTGCCGACATATACAGTTGAGATCCCCGGAATCCGTTTAAGATACTGGGCCGCCACAATGGCAGCCGTCCGCCTGCCGCCCACCATCACCGGAAGCCCGTAATATTCAAAAAACTTCTTCTGAATATCTTCGGCGTACTTGTCGCCCTTTTCAAATATATCTTTGGAGATATACCTCAAGCTCCGTGCCATATCCTCAGCGGCTTCGGTTATGGGCCAATCAACCCTTACATGAAAATGGGTAAGGCCATATCGATTCCTTGCCAGACTGGCTGCGTCGCCCTGGATCAGCAGGGCATAATCGATCGGCAGCATGATTTTTAAGAAATTTTTGAAATAGATAGATTCAAGATATTTCCAATTGCGGTCAAACTTATCTCCAAGGGGCAGTGTTTTGAAGCGCGTAAGATTCTTCTTGGTGGTTTTATTGAGATCGAAAAACCGGATGTACTTTTTATGTTCCGGCAGCACCGAATCTTCTACAAAAATGACAAGAAAGGTGTTCTGGGATTCATATTCCCGGTCGGGAATGCGCCCGCGCGGTTTCAATTCCCGCTTTTCAACAAACGGAAAAGGAATTTGATGGGAGCTGAAAGTTTTGTATGAATCAATAAGCGCATATTGCAGCAGAAATTGATCCAGCTCATCCCTTAACAGTTCATAGTAGGAACGCCTCAATTTATCGGCATGGCTCAGTTCTTCCCTGTAATTCCAGTAGGCCAATTTCTTCTCCTGTTTAAAAAGGCTCTTAATTGCTTAATGCCGGCAAATCGCACTGCCGTTGAGTTTGGGGCCATTAATGCAAAGTTAGATCCATTTTTTAAAATCTGCGTCTAGTATAATATCATGTTTTATCATATAGTTAAAGCGATAAAAATGCTGGGTCGGCAACCATCATTTCAGGCAGGGAATCAACAGCTAGTTATTTTTTTCAAACTTCTCAACCCAGAGGTAAATTTTTTCCCGGTACGAATAGCACAAGAGCGCCAAGATCAGGCAGGCGCCAATCATAACGCCAAGCAGAACATAATTTTGCTCATATAAGAATGCACCCTGCAGGCTTAGGGCAAATGTTCCCGGCAGTCTGCCAACAGCGACCAGCAAAATAAAAATTTTCATCGGCAGCGTACTGACACCCAGCGCCAGGCAAAGATAGTCCTTGGGAAAGCCCGGAAATAAAAACAGGATAAACAATACGATGACGCCCTGGCGTTTGACCAGTCCATCGATTTTTTGAAACTGATGCGCCGGAATCCGTTTGCGCACATACCGTTCGCCTAAGAAACGGCCAATCATAAAATTCAGCCAGGAACCCACAGTCAGGCCGATACTGGAATAAATAAACCCCGGCAGCGTCCCGAACAGATAACCGCCGATAAATCCGGTCGCTTCTCCCGGCACTGGCGCAAAAATCACCTGAAGAACCTGAATCAGCATGAATACCGGCGGCGCTCCGGTTCCAAAGGAGGAAATAAGGAGCCGGATTTGTTCTCTATCGGAAAACAAGCGGTATAAAGCGGTGATCTTTTCCCAAATCGGAACGCGGAGCCAAAAGCCCGCAAAACCAAAGACAATCAGTATCAATATGATGGAGATTTTAAATCTATTTGAAGCAGCTGTTGAGGGCATAATTTGCTTGAATTGAATATGCGGATGGCCGATTAAATATTACAATGGACTTCATTGAGCCTCCCGTTCCGAGCCGTACCGGCAAGATCTTTCTGCACGTCGCGCGGAAGGCATCCAAAAAATAATTTAAGCGCCTATGTTTTACGGCCACCTTTTTTTTGGCGCTCCAAAGATTTCTTTTTAGACCATCTTTCAAAAAAACTGATGGTGCCGGAACCGTAAGCGCGCTTGACCCGCTCTTCTTCAACTTTAATGCCCTCCGGCCCTTTGACGGCCTCCCTTAGACATTCTGTTTTACAGAAGCAGACCATACAGCTTTCCGGAGTATGCCTTAAACCGTCTTCTGCCAGCGGGAAGACAGTTTCTAGTTTTCCGAAACAGTAAGGATATTCTTTTTTTTTCTGAGTCATTGATAATGATGAAATTCATCCAAAATTGAATTGGCAATCGTCCTTTTTCAGTAAGGGAATTTCTAAGTCCCCTGCTCCGTCAGTTTTTCGAACTCCCGGTTCATGCTTGCAATATAGCCCTGATCCGCAAAACTGAAATAGCGATTATCTCCGATGATCAGATGTTCATGAACGACCATCCCCATCACCTTGCCGGCAAAGACCAGTTGACGTGTAACGGCAACATCTTCTGAAGACGGTTTCGGATCGCCTGAAGGGTGATTGTGGGCAAAAATAAGAGCAGCGGCATCATGGCTGAGGGCAGCCTGAATGACTTCACGCGGATATACGCTGCTTGCGGTCAGCGTTCCTTCAGAAATCGTACTGGCAGCAATTACCTGGTTTTTGGAATTCAAAAATATGACTTTGAAAAATTCCCGGTTTTTGTCTCCAATACTATGGTAGAGGTAATCGAAAAGCACCTTTGAATCATTGATTGCATCTTTATGGATGAGTTTCTTTTCAAGATATCGTTCGGCAACAGCTTTGATCAGTTTAATACCGAAAAGGTTTTTAGGACCGATGCCGTCGACTTTATAAAGCTCCTGAGGTGCGGCTTCAAGCACGCCCTGGAGCGTCTTAAATCTCTTCAGGGCTTCCTTAGCCGCATCCTTGCAGTCTTTGCGCGGCATCGCCAATGTGAGCAAGAGTTCGATCACCTCATAATCGTGAAAGCCATCAAGGCCGCCGGCAAGGAACCGCTCGCGGAGTCTTAGCCTGTGGCCCGCCCCCTTGTGCGCTTTTTTATTTCCATCTTCGGGCATAAAACAGTTCTCGGTTCCAAGTTATTTTGGTGTTAATCCCTAGTGTATAGGTTTCAGGTTTCGGGTGCCAGGTGTCAGGATTCATGGTCTTTGATAGTTGGCTGCTCGTCTGCGAGTTTAGTGGATTCGTTAAGTGGTCGAATGGTCAATTCGTTTAAAATAGATTAAATCCTCTAACGAATTGGCTATTCGGCTAAGTAACTATTTAGCGATACACTCTGACATCTGTCCTCTGTTTTCTGACACCTGAAACCTGACGCCCGAAACCTTCATTTCAAACCGCGCCAGCCGCCTTAATCTTCATCCAACTCCTGCTTGAGTGTTCGGGTCATCAATCGGTAGACAGCTTCTTTCGGTGCGAGATCTTCATAAAGAATACGATAAATCTCGTGGCAAATCGGCATTTCAACACCGAGTTTACGGGAAAAATTATACACGGATTTCGCAGTTTTAACACCCTCGGCCACCATGTGCATTTCAGCCAGTATTTGTTTAAGCTTCTTGCCCTTGCCCAACTTTACGCCGACCGTATAGTTTCGGCTGAGGTTGCCCGTGCAAGTCAGTACCAGATCGCCGAAGCCGGCAAGCCCCGTAAACGTCCTTGGATTCGCTCCAAGATGAAGCCCCAATCGGCGGACTTCGGTCATTCCTCTTGTAATTAGCGCTGCCCGTGTATTTAAACCCATTCCGAGTCCGTCCAGGATGCCCGAGGCAATCGCAATTACATTCTTAACAGAACCGCCCAGTTCAACACCGACGATGTCATCGCTGGTGTAAACTCTGAAATACGATGTTGCAAATACGTACTGCACCCTGGCGGCAGTTTCAGGGTCCTGGCACGCGACGGTTACTGAAGTAGGGGTCTTCTGGGCGACTTCCTTCGCAAAACTGGGGCCTGAGATCACCGCCATTCGGCCGGCCTCGACTTCGGGCAGGTTTTCTTTGATCACACCTGACATGGTTAGGTGTGTTTTTTGCTCAATTCCTTTGGAAGCAGACGCAACAATCGTGCCCTCGGACAGATGCCCGGTCATCTGTTCGGTCACATTTCGCATAACATGCGAAGGCACCACAATTACGACTAGATGCTTATTCGACACGACGTCGACCAGGTCAGTTGAAGGCGACAGATTGGGTGACAGTTGATGATCCGGAAGATAAAGCTTATTTTCGTGAAATTGCTCAATGTGCTCCTTGACTTCTTTTTCAAAAACCCAGAGGTGCGTCTGAAATCCTTTGCAGGCCAGCAAATCGGCTATGGCCGTACCCCAGCTCCCTGCGCCCACCACGCCAATTCGATAGCTGTCTGGATTTATTTCGCCGTTAAATTCCATATTCTCTATTCTTCTTTTTCCGCCAGTCTGGCGGCCCCGACAACCCGTTCGTCGGCATCCATGCCCATCAGTTTCACGCCCTGGGTGTTACGGCTAATTACCGATATCGAGTTGACCTGCATTCGAATCACTTTGCCGATGTTCGTCATCAACATCAAATCATCATCCTCTTCAACCAGCAATATCCCTACAACCATTCCGTTGCGTTCAGTGGTTTTTATTGAAATGACCCCCATGCCGCCGCGTTTCTGGACCGGATATTCATCAATCGAGGTGCGCTTGCCGTATCCGTTTTCGGTTACCGTAAACAGTGTTTGACCGTGGCTGAGGACCTCCATACCCACGATTTGATTTCCTTCGGCCAGGCGCATCCCCCGAACTCCGGTCGCAATGCGCCCCGAGGGGCGGATATCGGATTCGTGAAAGCGGATGGATTTTCCCATGCGGGACCCCAGAAACACATTCAAAGTACCGTCGGTAACACGTGCGGCGATCAATTCATCACGCTCAAGAAGATTCAGCGCAATGATGCCGCCGGAACGGGGGCGGCTGAACGCCATTAAATCTGTCTTTTTGATCACGCCGTTTTTAGTCGCCATCAAAACGTGATAACCCGGCTCAAATTCCGGTACCGCCAGCACGGTGGTCAGCCGTTCATCTTTTCCGAAATTCAGCAGATTCACAATCGCCTTGCCAAGACTCATACGGCCGGCCTGAGGCATATCGTAGACCTTACGCCAGTAGACTCTGCCCTGATTTGTGAAGAAAAGAAACGTGTGGTGGGTAGAGGCGACAAACAGGTGTTCGACAAAGTCATCCTCCTTAGTCCCCATGGCTGTTTTGCCTTTACCGCCCCGACGCTGGTTTCTGTAAAGCGTAATGGGATTGCGTTTAATATACCCTCGCTTGGAAATCGTGACGACCATATCCTCTTCAACAATCATATCCTCGATGGTAATTTCTTTGGTTTCTTCGATAATTTCGGTATAGCGTTGATCGCCGAACTGTTCCTCTATCCCTGAAAGCTCATCTTTGATAATATTGAGTACCAGTTTTTCGCTGGCAAGGATCTCTTTAAATCTGGCAATATCTTTAATAATATTTTTATAGTCCTGCTGAATCTTATCGCGCTCAAGACCGGTGAGCCGCTGCAGTCGCATCTCCAAAATTGCCTGGGCCTGTTTTTCGGTCAGGCTAAATTGCTTCACCAGCTGGGATTTGGCCTCCGCCGGTGATTTGGACGCGCGAATCAAGGCCACCACTTCATCCAGATTATCCAAAGCAATCTTTAAGCCTTCAAGAATATGCGCCTGGTCTTCGGCCTTTTTAAGATCATAACGGGTCCGCCGGATGACGATATCCTTGCGGTGCAGAATGAAGTACTGCAGAATCTCCTTAAGGTTCAGGATCTCAGGCCGACCATTGACGACGGCCAGGAAAATAATTCCAAAACTATTTTCCATGCGGGTATGTTTGTAAAGTTGATTGATGACCACACCGGCGATCTGGTCTTTTTTCAGCCCCAGCGCGATTCGCATGCCTTCGCGGTCCGATTCATCCCTGACGAATTTTATGCCTTCGATGTTTTTATCTCTGATCAGCTCCGCTATCTTTTCAATCAGTTTGGCCTTATTTACCTGGTAGGGTAGCTCGGTGATGACCAGGGTCTCCCGCTGGGTGCGTTTGTCTTTTTCAACGAGAAGCCTGGCCCTGATGCGAACCGCACCTCGCCCGGTTTGATAGGCAGACCTGATACCCTCGGTGCCATAGATCATACCGCCTGTAGGAAAATCAGGACCCGGAATAAGTTCAATAAGCTCGTCGACTGTGATCTCCGGATTATCGATAAGGGCTTTTAAACCTGCAATAACCTCGGACAGATTGTGAGGCGGAATATTGGTGGCCATCCCCACGGCGATACCGGCGGAGCCATTAATCAGCAGATCGGGGATTTTGGCCGGCAACACCGTCGGCTCCATTAAGGATTCATCATAGTTGGGGACAAAATCAACTGTCTCTTTTTCTAAATCCTCCAGCATCTCGTGCGCCAGGCGCATCATTCGGATTTCTGTGTATCGCATGGCAGCGGGGGGATCGCCGTCGATGGAGCCAAAGTTGCCCTGGCCGTCAACGAGCGGATAGCGCATGGAAAAATCCTGGGCCAGCCGCACAATCGTGTCATAAACAGCCGCATCACCGTGGGGATGAAATTTACCGATCACATCACCAACAATACGGGCTGATTTTTTATACGGCTTGTTCCAGTCATTCTTTAACTCCCGCATGGCGTAAAGGACCCGCCGGTGGACCGGTTTTAATCCATCGCGAACATCCGGCAATGCCCTGCCGATGATGACGCTCATGGCGTAATCAAGATATGATTTTTTCATTTCTTTTTCGATACTGATTTCAGCAAAACGATCGCTCTGATACATCTCAACTCCATGTAAAGGTGTTAGGGGTTAGAAGTTACAGGCCGCTATCTGGTTCGTTCTACCAGCTGTTGATAACTGGCTTGATAGATCTCCGCCAGGGTTAAAAACGCGGTTACAACCAGAGGGCCGTAGATAATGCCCAGTATGCCAAACAGCTTCAGGCCGCCAATGATGGAAAGAAATACAATCAGGGTGTGCATCCGCACCCGTTGACCCACCAGCTTGGGTTTGAAGTAATATTCGATGCCGCTCGAAAGGATGATATAAAAAATAAGGAAAAAAATACCGGCGCCGATGCGCCCCTTTAAAAATAAAAATATCGCTGCCGGTACAAATACACCGCCGATTCCCAGAATCGGCAAAAAGGCCAGCAGCGCCATGATGGCGCCCCACAGGAAAGGGGACTTTAGCCCGAAGATGGCAAAAACAATTCCGCCCAGGGTGCCCTGGATCAATCCGCCCAGACCGTTGCCCAGGAGAATGGCGGCGGCAATGTCTTTGAATTTTTGAATCAATTTTTGATCCTGATCCTCCGGCAAGGGAGAGAGTTTGACGATGAAAGTGACCAGACGGTGACTGTCAATTAACAGGTAAAAGATAATCAACAGCATGAAAAAAAAGTTGACGATAAATTTAAATACATTGGTCGTGATGGATCTGGCCTGCTCATACAGGAAAAGCCCCACCACCCTGCCGATTTCGGCAATCCCTCGGTTGAGCTGTTCACCCGTGATTTCAATTTTAAACTTGGCCAGAAATATATTGATTTTTTCAAATATGTCACTTTTTTCAAGCAGCTCCATAATGGGTTTGCTTTGCAACGCCCCTTTTGCAGTTAGATACAGATCCCAGGCTTCATTGGTCAAAATTCCCACAAAAAACGAAAGCGGCAGGAAAAGGACGAAAAAAATCAGAATGCAGGTCAACAATGATGCGATCGTAGAATTAAATTTTCGATTCAAAAGTTTGTAAACCGGAACAAAAACACCGGTAACAACGATGGCCAGGATGATAACCGATATAAATGGCCATAGAAGCCAGCCCATCATGAAACAGGATAAGGTAAAAACAGCCAGAAAAAACCATAAAATCAAATTCGGGGAACTCTGATTACTCACATTCCCTCCTAACAAAAATTAGGCGTCAACGACCACCCGCACAGCGGGTGGCTTGGATTTTGCCGCCATCGGCGGGAAAAGACATGGGCGCGAAGCGTCCCAATCGTTGCGGATGGAAACCGGGTGGGAAGCACCCGGTTTGGAAAACCCAATCAAAATAGTCGACCGGGACAAACGCTACAACGCAAAGTGATTGCCTGTAAAATAGGTTGGCCATTGCAATGGTAATAATTAAGAGAGGGCTCTTGTAAGGTTTGAGGACAGACTTTTTATTTGGCAACAAACCCTCCGGCTGCAAATAAGAGAAGGGTTTCATAGATGAACACTGCGGCCCAGCTGTCAAATATTGCAAAGACAATCCCACCGCCAATGATCGCCGGTACGGCGCAGAAAACCAAAATACCCAACTTACGGCTGATGTACATTCGAATGAACCTCCTTTAGTCGATGCCCGCCGGGCGCATCGAAGTTTGGATCGTGACACGAGGGGGCCATATAGCTATCCGAAATTAAGGAGAATCGGTTAGAAAAAAGATCATCAAAGGCCGGATCCCCTGTCCTGCTAAAAAAACCCAATATTTTCAATGGGATTGAGGGCTGAAAATTTAACTAACTATTAGCAATTATTACAAAAAAAGTAAAGAAAAAAGTAGAAAAAAGAGGTTCCAAGTTCAGCGTTCAAGGTTCCAAGGTTGAAAACCCCAATCTTTTTTAAAACCTAACCTCTGAACCCAGAACCCGGAACCTCTGAACCTTTGATTTAGCGTTCTACAATCATCGCCATGCCCATTCCGCCGCCGATACACATCGTAAACAGCCCGGTATTATAGCCGTTGCGCTGCATATGATTCATGCCCGTCACCATCTGGCGGGCCCCCGTGCAGCCGATGGGATGTCCCAGCGAGATGCCGCTACCCAGCTCATTGGGGCGATCATTATCGATACCCAGCTCCCGCATACACCCGATGGCCTGGGCAGCAAATGCTTCGTTGAGTTCGATCATCTGGATATCCGTCAGGGTCATCCCGGCCGCTGCTAAAGCCTTTCTGACAGCAGGAATAGGCCCCAGTCCCATATAGGCCGGATCCACCCCGCCGGAAGCAAATGCTTTGATCTTAACAATCGGCTCCAGGCCTAAGTCCCTGGCCTTATCTGCGCTCATCAAAAGAACCGCCGCTGCAGCGTCATTGATCCCCGAGGCATTTCCGGCTGTAACCGTCCCGTCTTTTTTGAACGCCGGTTTTAGCGTGGCCATTTTATCCATGTCGGTGTCCATCGGACGCTCATCGGTATCAAAAACGGTTTCGCCTTTGCGGGTTTTAACCATCACAGGCGCAATCTCCTGTGCAAAGAGCCCTTCTTTTATGGCCGATCGTGCCCGGGTGTGGCTCAGAACGCCCAATTCGTCCTGCTCCTGCCGGCTAATACCGTATAAGGAGGCGATGGCCTCGGCCGTAACGCCCATGTGATAGCCGTAAAATATCTCCCACAATCCGTCAAACACCATCAAATCCAGGACTTCACCGATGCCGGTCAGCTCCATCCGATGGCCCCAGCGGGCTTTGGGCAGGGCCATTGGTACCCGGCTCATGCTTTCCTGCCCCCCGGCCAGAACCGCATCCGCTTGGCCCAGCATAATCGCTGAAGCCCCCAGGGCAATTGCTTTTAGACCCGATCCGCACACTTTGTTGATGGTGTAAGCCGGCGTTTCTTTGGGGATTCCAGCCCCGATCATGGATTGTCGTGCCGTGTTCTGACCCTGGGCTGCTTGAAGCACGTTGCCCATGATTACCTCATCCAGGGTGATGGGTTGGGCATTATCATTCCAATCATAAGATTTCTTTTCAAGTTCCGTAAGGCCCTGGTCTTTGAGCTTGTCGGGGGCCGCAGCCTTCATGCTATCATTAGGGACCGGCCTTAAATTCTCCCGCTTTAAAACATCTTTCATGACCACAGCGCCCAATTGAATTACCGGAATGTCCTTTAATCCACCACCAAAGTTTCCGATTGCAGTTCTCGATCCACTGACAATTACGACCTCTTTCATACGCAAACCTCCAAAATTAGTGCTTATCCGAAAAATAAAAAATTTATAGGCTGGCACGAATTGGTTTCCAATTTGGAAACCAATTCGCTTAACAAATTTTGAAAAATGCCTTATAACATGGATGTAAACATAGGGTCAACGGTGATAGCATGTGTTTAATCCTTCTGTCATATAAAATGCATCCGGATTACCGCTTAATTTTGGCGGCCAATCGGGATGAGTTTTATAATCGCCCGACAGCGCCACTGAATTACTGGGCTGACTATCCCGATGTGCTGGCGGGGCGGGATTTAAAAGGAAACGGCACCTGGCTGGGTGTTACCCGGGCCGGGCGTATCGCAGCGATCACCAACTACAGGGACCCGGCCGGCCACAAGCAAAACGTACCTTCACGCGGAATCTTGGCGCGGAATTACCTGACCGCAAATTCGTCTCCCCGTAAATATCTCAAAGAAATCGGCAAAAACGGGGACACCTATAACGGATTTAATTTAATCGTGGGAGATGCAAGCGGACTTTTTTACTGCTCCAATCGTGCAGCCCCAGTGCACAAACTCAAATCCGGCCTTTACGGCATTAGCAACCATCTCCTCGATACTTCCTGGCCCAAGGTTAAAAAGGGCAAAATCCGCCTGCAGGGCCTGCTGAACGGAAAAGAAAAAATCGACTGTGATAAAATCTTTGAAATTCTTTCTGACCGATCGTTGCCGCCGGATGATGAATTGCCCGACACCGGTGTTGGATTAGATTGGGAGCGTATTTTATCCCCCCTGTTCATCACCAGCCCGGATTACGGAACACGATCTTCCTCGGTTGTTTTGATTGACAAATCCGGCCGGGTGACCTTTTGGGAGCGTACATTTTTAAATACAGGCAAGGAAATAAAGGAAGGCGAAATCCGAAAATACAGTTTTACGATAGGCAATTAATCCTCTCGATCTTTTTTTGTTTTTGATTTGCGGATCAGCTGCCGCCATTTATCGAGTCTGTCTTTGATCGTCTTTTCAAAGCCCCTGTTGGTCGGAAAGTAAAAGAACTGTCCTTTGAGCTTATCCGGCAAATATTCCTGGGGTACGATGGCGTTCTCGTAATTGTGGGCATATTTGTAATTTTTACCGTAACCGAGGTCTTTCATCAGTTTTGTGGGTGCGTTGCGAATATGAAACGGTACGGGTAAGGAGCCTGTTTGTTGAATGACCGCGTTGACCTTGCCGAAAGCGGCATAAATGCTGTTGCTTTTTGGGGCCGTGGCCAGATAGACGGCCGCCTGAGCAAGGGCCAACTCCCCTTCCGGATGCCCCAGGAATTTAAACGCTTCCATCGCGTTCATGGTAATGCCGAGCGCGTCGGGATCGGCATTACCAATATCTTCTGAAGCAAAGCGGACCATTCGGCGGGCGATATAAAACGGATCCTCCCCGGCCGCCAGCATCCGCGCCAGCCAGTAAAGGGCTGCATCTGGATCGCTGCCCCTTAAGCTTTTGTGAAGCGCTGAAATTAAATTGTAATGTTCTTCGCCGGCCTTGTCATAAACGAGCGCTTTTTTCTGGATGGCGAGCTCTAAATCCTTTAGCGTAATGCTCACGGTGATGATTGAACTGTCGGGCTTTTGCTTCGACATCGCCAGCGAACCCGCAACTTCCAGATTGTTTAACGCCACGCGTGCATCGCCGTCTGCTATCCGTATGATGTAATCACGGGCCTCCGCAGCCAGCTCGATGCCCAGACTCCCCAGGCCTCTTTGTTCGTCGCGCAATGCCATATCAATGATGGCAGAAATATCTTCTTCGCCAAGCCGGTCCAGGGTGATCACCCGACACCTCGACAATAGCGGGGCGATGACCTCGAAGGAAGGATTTTCGGTTGTCGCTCCAATCAGTGTAATCAACCCGCTTTCCACATGATGCAGAAAGGCATCTTGCTGGGCCTTATTAAATCGATGGATTTCATCAACAAACAGAATCGTTCGTTTGCGGTGAATTTTCTGCTGATTTCTGGCTTCTTCAATCACCGCCCGAATGTCTTTGACGCCGGAAAGCACCGCCGAAAAATGAACAAAATACGACCGCGTTTCTCCCGCAATAATACGGGCGAGCGTGGTTTTCCCGCATCCCGGCGGACCCCAGAATATCATCGAGAAAATCCGGTCTTCCTCAATAGCGTGCCGAATAAGCGATCCGGCGCTGACCACATGATCCTGACCGACAAACTCGCCAATATGCCGGGGCCGCATCCGCTCTGCCAGCGGCCGGGTCGATTCGGCCGCTTTTTGAGCATGATAATCAAAAATGTCCATATTTAATTACCTTCGGTATTAAATGAGCGCTTTGCTTTAGGAGCGTTCCGCTTTTAGCGGAACTTGAGGATTTAGGCAAAAACTTTCCTGCCGACTAAAGAGATCTCGACTTGCAGTTAATCTTATTTTGCCTTAGTCCTGAAGCGAAGCGCTCCTCAAGTTTCTTCCTGAAAGAAAGAAACGCTCTTAAAGGCCCAAAGGGCCGTTCCAAAAAATTTTGCAAAATACGAAATCATGTCTTCGGATGTTAGTTTTCACTCCCTTGCTTCTATTTTCCTTTTTGTTTTCTACGTTTACGGTTTTCCCGCTGGCGGAAAAGGATACGGATGGGTGTCTTGTCCAACCCGGCCTGTTCCCGGATTTGATTGGTTAAAAAACGCTTATAGGAGAAATGAACCGCCTGCGGATAATTGACAAAGCAAACAAATGTGGGCGGTTTGGTGGTCACCTGGGTTGTATAATAAAATTTAATCGGTTTGCCGCGATGCAACGGTGGTGGGTTCTTCGCCAGTGCTGTTTCCAGGATCCGATTCAGTTGTCCGGTCGCGATTCGCCGGGCATACTGATGGTAAACATCGTCAACCATTTTAAAAATTTTGACCACCCTCAGACCTGTCAGCGCTGAAATTGTCATGGCCGGCGCAAAGGTTAAAAACTTGGCCCGCATTCTCAATTCATCCAGATATTGCTTTGCGGTATGGGTGTCTTTTTCCAGGAGGTCCCATTTGTTCAGCAAAAAAATACAGCCACATCCGCGTTCAAATGCATATCCGGCAATACTGATATCCTGCTCGGCAATTCCCTCGTTGGCATCCAGAACGATCAGGGCAACATCGCAGCGGTCCAGGCTCCGTAAGGCTTTGATGATTGAGAATTTTTCGATTTTCCGGGTTACTTTGCCTTTGCGACGGATACCCGCGGTATCAATCAGCAGATAAGCTTTGCCGTTCACCTGATAGAAAGAATCGATCGCATCCCGGGTCGTTCCCGGGCGATCGCTGACCAGATGCCGCTCCTCGCCCAGTATGCGATTGATCAAAGAGGATTTGCCCACATTGGGTCGGCCGACAACCGCCAGACCGATGGTGCCTTCAGCCGCCTTGTGGCCTGGATCTTTATCAATTGCCGAAAATCCTTCTACCAGGGCATCCAGAAAATCAATCATCCCGTATCGATGCTCGGCCGATATCGGATACAGCGGTTCGACACCCAGACTGAAAAAATCAGATACATGTATTTCCTGTTCGGCACCATCTATTTTGTTGACCGCATAAAACACCTGTTTGTCGGCAACCCGCAGCAAATCGACCATATCGCGTTCAAATGGCGATATGCCTTCTTTGCCGTCCAGCAACAAAACGATCACGTCCGCATCTTCAATCGCCTGTTGAACCTGAAAGCGAATTCCATCCGAAAATTCATCTCCTTCGGTGAACCCGCCCGTATCCACGAGTGTAAACTCGATATCATTCCAGCTCGCATCCCGATAATGACGGTCACGGGTGACTCCAGGGAAGTCATCCACCAAGGCATCCCGGGTCCGGGTGACCCGATTAAAAAAAGTTGACTTCCCAACATTGGGACGACCGACGACGGCAACAATGGGTTTCATGATAAACTTTATTCAAACAAAATATATATTCTTTTTAATTCGTTCACGAAAACGACGCCAATGGACTACATTTATGGCTTATTCCGCTAAAATGCAAGAATTTCGTATGGGGGATAAAATCGCCATGTTTTAAACAGATGAGGGGTCGGGGAGTTTTTCATTTCAAGCTTGTAGATTTGACCCCTTTTTCTTGGTCACACGGCATTAAGAATCGCCTTATTGGCTTCTTCCGAGGAAACAACCGGGATGACTTCGAATTCGACCAGGTCCTCCCAGCGATCAACCCATTTACGAAAAAGTGCTGGGTTTTCAGTTTCCATCAGCTGAAAGCATCGATCGAAATCGGTGGCAACCCAGCTGTTAAGGTAATTAAGACCGTCAGGTAGCATTCGCCCCTTTTCCTGAACTCTGCGATATACTTGCCTGGCACTGCGGTTTTTGATTCCGGTGCCGGGAATCTGAACTTTAATACCGGTGTTGAAAATCTTCCCGACCAGCCCCAGGCCTTGACCGGCGAGCAGATTCCGCCGGATGACTGCTTCGGCACATCCGGCAACAACACCTTCAACACCCCCTCGTTGGTTGAAGCCGCGGATACCGGACCGTTTTTTCACAACAACGCGATCGAAACTAGCGAAGGGGCCGTGTCGTTTTTTAACGGAACTGCGTTTAACAATTCTCCGGCGGGCCTATTCCTGCAACAAGCCACCGGCAGCGCCATCAATCTGGACGGTACCCAGGTGGTGGCGGTGGCCGCATTTTTACGGGTCATCAATGCCCTGGAAAATATTCGGCAATCCATCGAGCTGTTGGAGCCGGTGGCCCAAAAAACCCGCCTGGGCGCGGCACAGGCCGAACGCACGCTTGATCGGACAGCCCGGGAAACCGAGGACGGTATCATGGTTCTTGCCGGCGCAGGTCTTCATCCCGGAGCGATAATGCATTTGGAAAAAACCCTCGCGCTGACCCAAAGAGCCGAAAACCGTATATCTTCCAAAGCATTAAGACGCCGCTTTGCACGCCAGGCCATTGATCAATTGCAAAAGGCGCGGGATGAATTGGTGGAACCACAATAAAAGCTTTGCTAAAACACTATCAAGGAGGATATCAACCATGTTTAAGCAGGTAATCATATTCAGTATGATCATCATTTCTCTGGTAAGTTTATCATCTGTCCACGCGGAAAAATCGGCAGAACTCTATATTCCGATCGGCCAATCTCCAGGATTATCCGGTGAATACACAATCATCGGGAAAATTGATGAGGTCGATCCTCAAAATCAAATAATCCTGATATCCGATGCTGCCGGCAGCCATACCGTAGAAATAACCGAAGGCACTGAATTTTTTCTGGACCGAAGCAAGGCCCGGCTGCCCAATACCTATGGTACGCTTGACGATTGTAAGGTCGGGGATACGGTTGAGGTGAACTTTAAAGATAATGACCCCCCAGAAACCGCCGACTGGATCAAAGTCGAAAAGACACAATAATTCTGATGCGCGCCCCTTTCTGTTAAAATGGCAACTTCACGGTAGATTACGTCAGTGTCCATGATTTGGTGAAGTAGACGTTGTGTACTGCAGATGCCTTGGATTCGGCCTATTTTTCCAAGCACATTCTATTGATTCAGCACAGATTAAAGATTTTGATGTCGGGGGGGGGCAGATCGCCGGCCTTGTCTGCCTAAAGGTGAAGGTTATCGCAGGGAGACGCGTCGCGTCTTCATTTTTAACAATATTTTTTTGATTTGTTTTACGCGCTCCTATGGGCGCTTTTTATCTAACAATTTTTCGCAATTTATCTGTAATCATCCATCTTGTTAAATGTGAAGAATGAAGACCTGACCCTCTTTCTGCTCTTTTATTGGCACTAAATCGGGATGGGCCATCATCTCAATTCACAGTGTCTGACACCAACTCCAAAATAGCTAACACCATCTGCGGGTAATTCATTGCACCATTTGACTTCACCGAGAGTGACAGTCCGCAAACATTCGTGATCATCTAACCTCATATTTTTGGATAGAAGAGCTTCCAGCCGAACGAATACGATCGTCCCTGGTTTAACCTCATGAGCCGTTTCAAAATAAATGCCGTTTCTGCTGAAATTATAAATTTTGGCTTCGAAAAAGGTCTCTTTGTTAAAATAAGACCATTTGGTTATGGCTTCACAATTGTATCGTTCATGCATTCTCTTTTCTTTATCTGCCGCCAAAGCTTTATTTGCTGTCATTTTTCTCACCCTCAAATAAAATTTATTGTTTAACCAATCTTCGGCAAGGAAAAAAATAACAACACGCACCTGATTTGTAATGCAAAACTGCTGATGTGCGAATCTTTCTATACACAAAAGTATATCAAATTGGGCGGATAAGTCAAAATTAAGTGATGCTCATTAAATGTGTTAAATCTTGAATAGTGAATTATATCTTCCTTATTCACTATTCAAGGTTTGACACTTTTCTCTGTGAATTTTATTTAGTTAGCTTTGTCCGGCCCTATTTCTCCTGAATCGAATCCGCACTCGCCACAGAAATCTAGTTTGTGCAACTCTGTTCTGCTAAACGGCCGAAGTGGGCCGTTATGGATCCAGAGTCCGAAGAATACGGCGGTGCCGTCATCTTTCCAGGTCAGCCTGCTGAATTGAGAACCGCCTCGCTTACATCGCAGCGGCCATAGTGAACAGTTGTTATACCATGTCACCCGCTTGATATTGGTAAACTCGGGGGTCGAAACATAGAGGTCCGCGTGGTACCCAAATCCGATTAGCGGACCTTTCATCCACACGATCTGTTCTCCTGAAGGTGAAAACATTGTAAACTCCTCGTGCTGGGACGGTGTGGTCTGAAGTGCCCCGGTTGAGCTGCTACATTTCTCTCGATTGCATTCCCATTCATAACGGTAGGGATCGAGCACATTCTTTGACCCCGCCGTATATAGCAGCGTATAAGATCCCGAATCATTTTTCCGGATGTCATGCGGCTCATAGTACATCTGGCCGTTAGGTGCGTCCTCAAATCTCTGCGTAAGATGTGGGTTGCCTTCCGGATCCACAGAAAGATTGCAAAAAATCATCTTTGCATAACCAAAATCCTTTGGTGGATTTCCTAAATCATATCTCATCGGATAGACGTACCACCGCCCATCATTTGAAATGGCCGAGTGTTGGATACCCTCTCCCGGAGCCATGTGAGTGAGTCGCGTGTAACGTTTGGAACAAACGTTCAACGCCCAAATATCGTTGTCCCAGCCGATACTCGGCGAATTCCGCAATTTTCTGTGCGCGCTATTTTCATTCTCCGCTTTAAAGAAAATAAAGGGTCGGCTGGGATGGACCTCCGGGTCGCCCTTCCAATGTAATGCCGGGAGTCGTCCATCATCATCAAGCGGAAAGTTAATACCAAGGATATTATCGTTGTAACATGTAAGGCAGCGCTTATTTTTTCCCATTTCGTTCATTACCCAGATGTCCCAAGTGTCAAGATCTACATAGACCAGATCGGCATCTGGCAAACATGGTGTCTGCCAAGCAATCCAACTTGGGCCTACAGCATTGCGCGATAGAATGGTATCGCTTTTCATCGTACACGAAAAAGAGCACTCCACTTCCGAAGTCCCTGCAGTCAGCTCCATTTCATCTGAATTTGTGCTGTCTTTTTGATCGTACATCTTGGTGCACCCAACCACACCAGATGCCATGAACAAAACAATGCCCAGCAGTATGATTTGCATATTCCTTATCTTTATCACGTTCATGCTTTTCTCTCTGTAAATGGAATCAGATCTTGAATAGTGAATAAGGAAGATCTAATTCACTATTCAAGATTTGACCCCCTATTTTGGGGTATGCTCACGATTGCACCATGACTGTCTTATAGGCCCACATGATGCAAAGCGCTACCAATATCAGCCATATTGCGACAATTACCGGGCCTGCAACACGGCTCTCAGGTTTTCCATTCTGCATAGTTTTCTGCGCCCGCGCTCGGCAATCAGCCAAAACGGAATGGGGAACCAACCTGATAGCAAAGGCGATACCCCATGGGATCAGGATGAGATCATCCAGATAGCCCAGAATCGGCACAAAGTCCGGAATCAAATCAATGGGGCTGAAAGCATACGCGACAATGCCAGCCACGAGGAGCTTTGCATACCACGGTGTTCTGGGATCACGCGCAGCAAGGTAAAGCGCAAAGGTCTCTGCCTCGAGCTGCCGCGCATGCTGTTTCAACCGTGCGAGAAATGCCATATGGTTTTAGGAATGCGAATAAGGGATCGCGTCTTCATTTTTGAAAATATTGTTTTGGTTTGTTTCACCCGCGTTTATGACCTCTCGTGCGCGACCCTGGCGCCCTTCTCTATGAGGAGCTTCATCAGCACCGAACGATGGCAGCGCGCTTCGTCTTCGCAGTAACACCCTACAGAGAAGTTCGTTTGATGAGACAGGGCAGCCAACAATTCCAGTATACGGGAGTTCTCAGGCGTGGTCATCTCTGCACGGTACTTCTTCTCGAACGCAAGCCACTCCCTGTCGGTGCTTGCGTTCTTTCCGATCTTCATTGTTTCGGCGCTGGGCGATAGGTTCGGAAACCAGACATCGTACCAGTTCTTTGAGGCGAACTCTGCCTTTGGTACCCCCCGCGGCGGACGACGGACTGTTCCAATACGAAGGCCTTCGCCTTTGACGCGGTCACTGCCAAGTCGCAAAACACGCACAGCCATAGAAACCTCCTTTCAATGAAACCCAACGAATTTTTCTGCGAGGAACCGATCCCGCAAAAGAAAGAGGTTTTGGAAAATTTTTTTAAGGGTCGGACCAGGCTTTTTTTAGCCGGTCTCATCGGACGCCAGCCATCGCATCGCATCCTGTCGCGACCGGAAAACGCAAAAGCTGAAAGGCGTAGATTCGATTTCAGCAAATGTTTCGGACATTCTGCCAAGACCGAATTGCAGATCGCCCGGTGCAACAACTGCAGTTCTGCCGCCGCGGCGACTTACTCCGAGCTCTGCCGCTCTGTGGACGAATTTTTAAAGCATTTCTGGTGTGACGTGCGCCAGCTCAGCTTGAGACATGTCCCAGAGGAAGAGTGCCGTGGGTTGCCCGTCGTAGAAATCTTCCAATACCCCGTTCATTTCCTCTTCAGAAACGAAGCCTATCACGACGTGTACGGTAAGATTCTCGTCCGGGTCCAGTGTTGTTTCGATTGCCATAATATCGGTTACTCCTGGAGGCCAACCTAAAGCTAATCTGCTGTAAATAAAAGGTCAGATCTTTATAGTTATCGCTGTATTTCTATACCTAAAAATCTGACCAGTTTTATTATTTTTTGCTGTTGGCGCGACTTGCTTGCCGCGGCGAAGCTCATTAGAGTGAAGCGGGTTGTTTTTCCGGCTTAATCTGGCAGCGTCATACCCAAAGACCCACACGGATACAAACGAACTTTATAATAATATGGCCAGAATTCTGCGAGCAGAACATCATTTCCTTTATATCATCAAAAATGTTTCCGCGAAATAGACAAATGGAACGAATCTACCGTTACTTGATGCCTAATTCCGGATCCATAATTATCAAATTAGTGTCAAACTTTTAATTGTGAATTGTAGTAATAAGCGACAAGGGGTCTGGACACTATTAGCGGCACTATGCTTAATCACAAATCGAGGCTTGAACTGATTACCTACCATTTTTTAAACCATTAATTTTTTTTCTCTACTCTGCAATTTTAAGCCGCCTATCAGCTTTCCCGCCTCCGGCACGACTTGTCGTTTTCCGGCCGGAATCGTCCTTCTGGGGCCATGAGTTGTCGATTTCTGGCTCAAGCTGGCTGGCTTGAAGGCCAGCCCTACTTAAAACCTGGAAAAACTGATATCGTATCGTAAATATTTGAAATCTAAAAAATGTTTAAGGTCTAGCCGCCTCAGGGCTGTAGATCATTAAATCGTTACATAGTAAAATGGCAGGCGCGGTGGCCTGCCCTACGCTGACGAATTGAGCATTCAACCAATCAACTACTTGACCACTTGACTTAATCCGGGTTATTTGACCATTTTATTGTTTAATTGAACCTGATCGGGAGGTTGATGGTCGTGAAAATAACAGATATTGGTGGAACCGTGGCGCTGGCCAATGGGATCGAAATGCCTTATCTGGGAATCGGAACCTATCATATCGATGACGATGATAAAGCGGCCCGGGTTGTCGGCGACGCCTTGGAAGCCGGGTATCGCCAGATCGATACGGCGGCTTTATATGATAATGAAAAAGGCGTGGGCCGGGCAATCCGTGAAAGCGGGGTGCCCCGCCAGGACATTTTTATCACCAGCAAGGTGTGGAACACCGATCAGGGGTTTGATTCCACTTTAAGGGCCTTTGATGCGAGCATGCAGCGCCTGCAAACCGAGATTCTCGACCTTTACCTGATTCACTGGCCGGGTCGGGGCAAATATAAAGACACCTGGAAGGCCCTGGAAAGACTGTACCAGGAAAAAAGAGTCCGGGCCATCGGTGTCAGCAACTTTTTAAAACATCATCTGGAAGATCTGATATCCGGCGCAGAGCTTAGGCCCATGGTCAACCAGATGGAATTTCATCCCTACCTGGTGCAGCCGGACCTGCTCGATTTCTGCCGACAGCATAACATTCAAGCCCAGGCCTGGGCCCCGCTGATGAGAGGCAAGGTCGGCGAGGTTCCGCTGATGAAAGCGCTGGGTGAAAAATACGGCAAAACCCCGTTTCAGATGGCATTGAGGTGGGATTTACAGAAAGGCGTCGCCACCATTCCCAAATCCGTTCAGCGGGAGCGTATGGTTTCCAATGCGGAGATTTTTGATTTTAAAATCTCGGTTGAGGACATGGCGCAAATAGACGGCCTGGATAATTCATACCGCTTCGGGCCGAACCCGGATAATTTTATTTTTTAGCAGACAGCCGGCTTATAAATCCCTGTTTAAATCCGCCTCGCTCCAATTCTACGAATTATTTAACAGGACAGGCATAGCAAATGAGAAATATCGTTTTGGGTGAAATGGCAGGCGCGGAGGCCTGCCCTACTTGATAACCACCCATTTCCATGACTTGTCGTTTTCCGGCCTGAATTGTCGTCCTGGAGCCCTGAATCGTCGTTTTCCGGCTTAATCTGTCAAAAGTGTCGACAAAACTCTTTTACGCTTAGGTACTTTTCTTCCACCGATCTTTGGCGGATTCGCTTACTTTAGGCACTGATTTTAGGGGCTTTGGGACGGTAAAGGGCTTCCACCACATTACGCACATATTGCTCGTCGGAGATTCCGTCGGTGGCTTCTTGCGGAAAGGTGACAATGGTTTGAAAATAGGATGACAGGTCACGGAAAAGCTCGATTCGGGTCTGGGATTCGAAGTCATCCCGCCTGATAATCGACTGAACGGCGATTTGCGCTTCACGCGGGGTGACGTGTTGTCGCAAGCGCGCTTCCAGATGGGGATATTCACGGAAGGAATTGTATTTGCCTTCTAAAAGTTGCTTAAGATCCGGTTCGGAAATTCGAGGACTCCAGATGACAATGGTATTGGCCGCAAAATCACCCAAACGCTGCGCACGTTGATTGCACAGGCAAAAAAGGCCGCCCACCAGATACAACACCGGCAAACTATCAATAAATCTTAGCAGATTTCGAATGACAACCTGACTGAACTGGAGCCGTAGTCCCTGTTCATCCATAACTCTAAGCCGCAAAAGCTTTTTTCCGAGAGTTTGCCCGTTCCAGTGCCATTCCGTTAAAATCCCGTAGCCGATCGAAACAACAAAAAAACCGATAATATTTGCCGCGAACGCAAGATCGCGACTGATAATGCCCAGGATTCCAAAAACGATATTCAAAATCGAAATAGCCGCAATGATGGTTCCAAGATCGATCGCCCATGCGAGAAATCGCGTAACCGGCCCCGCAAGCGGCAACGAAAATTCGATTCCTTCGGGTGTTTTAATGCTGAGTGTGTTTGTTCTACCTGACAACATAATTTGCTAAGCGTAATTTTTGATCTTTTTAGAATCGAATGATAAAAATTAATCACGAAAACACGAAATCCGGAAAGCACGAAATTTGACTTATTCTTTTTTCGTGTTTTTTTCTTTCGTGCTTTCGTGATGAATAATCTTTTTCTTTTTCTCCAAGTCTGTCTATAATTCTTCGTTAAGCGTTTATGTTTGCTTTTTTTCTGCCGGCTTTTCCTAAAAACAACGCTAAAATCATTAACTCGAAGACGCCGAAGGCAATTTTAATGTGATACGGCATGACCGGCTCGTGATATTGTGAAAAAAAGGCTTCGATAATTCCAGCCCAGACCAGCATCATCGCCACACCCAATATGAGTGTGACCAGATCATTGGATATTTTCCGCAGGCGGTTTCGCAAAGATATGGGCTTCCCCCATCCGATGAGTGCGCCGGCCAGAACAATGCCGGCCTGCCCGGCAAGCAAAATGGCCGGAATTTCAACAGTTCCATGGGGCAGCAACCAGCCCAGCAAAAATGAAGTCTCACCTGCCAGGATATAATCGACCGCCACCGCGCCCAAAATGACACCGTTATAAAACAACATGATCAGCGTGCCGATCCCCCAGGTCATGCCGAGTGCAAGGGTAAAGATCGCCACCTTGGTATTGTGTGTCATTAAAAAAGAAGAAAAGGTTGTTTTTCCACCTTTGAGCCGATCGCTATCAACGCTTTCTTCCTTTTTGACGCGATCCGATGGATCCCCCTGGAGATGAGAAAATGGCAGAAGTATTTGCTTGGTGCTCGAATCCACTATTATGGTGAATCCGCCAAACGCGGCTCCCACTGTAATCGCCAGTAAACTGATCCAGAATGCACGAATATGTTTGCGAAATGTTTGCGGGAAAATAGTGAAAAACCAGTGCAGCGGCCTGAGCCGGTGGGGCTTTTCACGCGTTTCATGGATCTCACCAAAAGCCCTGCCCACCAGGGATTCGAGATAAAACCGGGTGTTCGGCTCAGCGGAAAAGGTGGAGATCTTGGCTAAATCCGCAGACGCACGTTGATAAAGATAATGAAAGCGCTCCAGGCGTCCGAGCCTTAACCTGTATTCGGGCTTTTTTTCAAGCCGCTCCAGCTCCGCTTCCAGCTCCGACCAGTATCGGCGCTCTTCAGAGATAAATTTTTGTAAATCTATAATCATAAAAAAAATGAGCTAAAATTAAGGAAATATTCTCCTCACCCTCCCCTTAATCCCCTCCCATCAGGGGAGGGGAAAAGAATTATTCGACAGACTGCTTATTTCAATTTAGGCATTTTCACCTATAAAATCTGCCTGCGTTTAAGTGTTAGATATTGTGAAACCAGCTCCGTGCAAAGGTTTTCATTATCCAGCATCCCCATTCCCGCTCCGCGTCTTTGTAAAACTTTTTGCGTTTCCTGCAGACGCCGCCAGAGCAGGTGCCCGCCCATTTCGCTGTAGATATCATTAACCGATGAAACAGACTCGGAGGAAAAAAGCGGCTTTGCAGCCATGGGTTTGAGCATATTGACCAGAATCACATGGTTTCTCGAAATAAGATCGATGTAACGTGCGAAGCTGTCCGCCAAGACGGGATCATCCAGATGCGTCAAAAATACCAGCAGTGCCCGGCGGCGGATTTTGGTGCCGATAAAGGTAAACAATTCAGCAAAATCAGGTGAAACGTTTTGGGGTTCCAGGGTATAAAGCGCATCCCGGCAGATATTGAAATGCGCTTTTCCCTTTTTGGCTGTTAAAAAGGAGCGAACTCTATCGTCAAAGGTCAGCAAACCAAATAAATCCCCCTGTCGCTCGGCAGCCAGCGCCATGATCAGGGCGCCGGTGATATAGCGCTGCAGCATAGTCGTTAAATCGGCAGCCTTGGTTCGGTCATCACTCTGGATCGATCGGGAATTTACATCCGGTGATCTGGCGCTCAATCGCGATGCGTCGATAATGACATATATTTGCTGGGTCCGCTCGATCTGATACACTTTGGTTATCGGCTCGCCGCGCTTGGCGGTTGTTTTCCAGTGAATATCTTCGAAGCTGTCGCCGGGAAGGTATTCTCTCAGCTGTTCAAAATCCCGTCCTTTACCCACCTGCCGTTGCGTGTGAATACCCAGTCCCTTATTTAAAAAGAGCCCGCTTAAATTTTTGCGCTCGTCAAACAGGTTGGGATACACCCGAATCTCCATATTCATCCGCACCGCGCTTCGAACCGACCAGAATCCCCAGAATGAAGCTGTTTCCAGGTAGCAGGTATCCAGATGGTAGCGCCCCTCTTTTAAACCCGTAAGTTCCCAGCCGATAGATGAAACCGGGTTGTCCTCCGGCAATTCAATGCGCAGTTCAAATGCCGGTGTGTAGATTTCTTTCGGAAACGCCAGACCAAGTCGTATGTTGCTGAGTTTCAGATGCTGGTTTTCGATCCGTAAACCGAAACTGCCCTGCCGGCCTTTGGAAATCCGATGCACTTCCGGCAGCGTAACACGGATGCCCTCCAGTCTTCCCTTTGACCGATAGGCATCCATGGCGACGGCAAGAAGGGTAACCACCACCAGAACAATGGCGGGCGCTGCAATGGAAGAAACCACCACCGGCAGCAGGGTCAAGGGTAGAAAAATTAGCCCTGCCAATAAAAGAAGGCGGTTTGTGGGAACAATTTTCATAAATTCAGGGTTTAAATTAAATTCTCTTTTTTAGCGTATTGGTTTCGGGTGTCAGTATTCAGGTGTCAGCTTTTTGGCTTCTGGCTGCTGGCGAGTAACCAATGACCCGAGGCCAGAAGCAAGCGGCCAGCAACCAGAATGCGCCTAGCGCGGAACCGCAATTTCTTTTAAAATATTCTCGATTACCTCTTTAACGGTTAGTCCTTCGATTTCATATTCGGGCCGCAGAATGAGACGGTGCTCAAGGACCGGATATGCCATTGTTTTGATATCATCGGGCGTTACAAAGTCCCGCCCGTTAATGGCAGCAGTCGCCCGGCTGGAAAGCAGCAGTGCCTGGGTGGCCCGCGGTCCGGCCCCCACGAGAACGCTTTGATGGGTGCGGGTTTTACGGACAATGTCGACGACGTAAGAAACCAGATCTGCCTTTACCAGAATCCCTTCCAGAGCCGTACGAAGTTTGGCCAATACTTCCGGAGTGATGATCTGCTGGACCGCGCCGCTTGCCAGCGTGTTTTCCGGGGAATCCTTACCGAGCATTCTCTGCGCAAGCGTGAGCTCTTCATCCCTGCCGGGAGCGTCCATGGTAATTTTAAGCATAAAACGATCTTTTTGAGCTTCGGGCAACGGATAGGTGCCCTCATATTCGATCGGGTTCTGGGTGGCAAATACCGTAAAATTCGGTGATAATGCATGGGTTTCGCGATCAATCGTCACCGTGCGCTCCTGCATGGCCTGAAGTAATGCGGACTGAGTTTTGGCCGGCGCACGGTTGATCTCATCGGCAAGCAAAAAGGTGGAAAAGACCGGGCCCTTAACCAGCGAAAACTCATTGGTTTGCAGGTTAAAAACGTGGGTTCCGGTAATGTCGGTCGGCATCAGATCCGGTGTGAATTGAATTCGCGCAAAATCACATCGCATCACGTGCGCAAGGGTTCTGACCAGCAGCGTTTTCGCCACCCCGGGTACCCCTTCGATGAGTGCATGGGTGCCGGTAAAAATCGCAATCAATGCCTGATCCACCACATGTTCATAGCCGATGATGACCTTGGCCACTTCCTTTTTCGTTTTTAACAGCGCCTTTTTTAAAATTTCCGTGTTTTCAGTCATAGCGTCTTCCTTTAGAAATAATTTTGCTGATTCGCCGATAGCCCGCAACGGGATCAATGGATTTTGGAGACCGCGTTTCAATCATTTGAAGAGCTGATTTGATTTGCTCGAGTTTATCGTTTTGAAACCGCTTTTCGGGCTGAATGCTGCGTTTCCATTCCCGGGCACAGGTCTGCAACAGTTGCCGCCTGGGGATATTCCGACGCAGCAGGCTGATTAAACCCTGGGTAGAATCTCGATCGGACATATAATTTTTACCTTGCTGAGAGCGGTCGCCCTTTTGCGGTGGTACGAAATAAGCTGAATTTTTCCAGATAAACAAAAATGCTAAAAAGGCAACCCCGAAAATAAACCAGTGAAAACGATAATTTTTTATCAGGCTTAAGACACCGGGATGTTTAAAGATCCCGAAATGGGTTTCATCAAAGACGACGGTTGTGCTGTCACCGATCAACCACGCCAAAAGTTCAGGGTGACGCTCGGAACGCAGTGCTTCATTACTCAGGAAAAAGGAGTCCGCCGCCATCACCAGACTGCCCTTGCCATAGGGTCTTTCGATAATGACCGGTCGTCCATCGGCGGCATAAATTACCCGCCAACCGTCATCAAGTTCGTCAAAATAAAGGGCCGTGTGCCAGGAAATCGATTCGGGCAGTCCTTTAATGGGGTTGGGGGATAAATCATCGCTGCGGTTGACGGCTGTGTCCGCGGGTTTATCGGCAAATGCCAGGGTCAGGCCCCATTGCGCTTTTAATGAAACGCAATTGCCGGGGGAGTCCGGGATATGGCGGCCGGGAACCGTCTGAGATTTATCATCGTCGCTGTCGGATGTATTTGAAGCGTTTTCAGCCGCATGCTGCTCGGAATGATTTTCGGAATCCCGCTTCCCGTCATTTTGTTGGGCCTTTTCTTTATCTTCGGCTTTTTGGATTGGCGCGAAGCATTTTAACATTCGCCAGTCTGCCGGTTTTTTCTCAACCGGCAAAAAAGACAGCAGCAGCCGGCCGCCTGTATTTGTTAAACGCTCAAATATGCGGATCCACTCCGATGATACCGATTCCGAATCAAATGCAGCGAGGCCCGCATAAAAAAGGGTCATGCGGTCTTCAAACTTCAAATTTTGCAGCGTCAGGTAATTACGGCTGACCAGAGCCGCATTGATATTTTGCAAACTTTTATAAAGCGCCCGGCTTCCCAGGGGATCGCTGCGCAACGATGAATACGCCGGATATACGTCACCGGCTTCAAAACGCAATAGAAACAATTTGACAACGCCAAGCAAAAAGCCCAGCACAATTAAAATAAAAAAGACAGTACGTATGCGGCTAGCTCTGGGCAATGGACATCAACCTCTTTTGAATCGCAGCATAATGGTCCAGATCAGTGCGGGTAATTTTATACATCCCGTACCAGACGCATTCAAAAACCTCTCTGCTTTTGGAAAATGCGTTTAACAAACCTTCTTTCTGATGGGCCCTTCTGTGCAGCTCCGTTTCGTATTCCCGATTGGATTTAAACTTCTCAATGGTGATCAGCTCATGTGCGGCCAAATCGGCCAGGATTGCCAGATATAGCGCCCGAATGGCCTGACGCAGGGACCCTTTTTCGGTTAATTCGTGCGCAAGTTGGAGCCAGCGGTTTACCGGCAGATCATCGGCGGTGGTACTTTCGTCTTCCAGATCGGGGGTGGATTCAACAGCGGTTGCGGCAATTTCAGACCGGGCTGTCTGCCGCCGCATCCAGGAGCGCCACAGAATATACCCCAGCGTACACATAAGCCCGATGAGCAGCACAATGACGGCAACGCGCACGGATGCAATCCAGTTTTCATCGGATGATGCTCTGCGTTGATCAGCGGTGGGTAACAGATCGATCAGCCAATTGATCAGTTTATCAATCCAGTTTATCACAGCCTTTAATCCTTTGCCCAGCTTATCGATTATCCATGCCACCACCGAAGCAATCGGGCCCCTGGGAGGTTTTTCATCCTCGACCGCTTTCTCTCTGGGCATCCGCCATGTAAATTCGCGTTGCGCCATGACTTCCTCGATCGAACGATCCAGCGCTTGCGGTGAGACAAAACCGGTTTCAGATGCCATGACGGGTGCGGCGCTGGCGATCCATAATATGGCCAACAAGATTGCGACAACCGCCCCTGTTTTTGCGGACATTAAGCCTTTTAACTCGGTTTTTAGGTCCTCCCCTGATTTTAACGCGCCACCATAAAAACATCGCAGGACATAAACGGTTTTGACCAGCGGATTCATACACAAATAAGAGATGCCGACCGTTACGACCCAAAAAGTCGTGTTGATCACATGCGCCCCGCTCAGCGTAAACATGGACTCTATTCCGAGATATTTTTTCAACAGGTGCGGCAGGATATAAATTGCACTGGTAATGTTTAAGAAAACGACGACCCCAAACATAAAAAAAATCGACAGCAGGATATGATTTTGCCGCGGCCACAGCCTGGCCTGAAACCATGCTTTTTTGCACAATGCTTTCAGATCACTTGATTCCGTAATCCCCTCCGCCGTAACATTTTGATAAAACGCATAACACCAGCCAAACGGAATGGCGAGCAGGGCTGCCAGCGGTAAGATGAAAAAAGCGGTTGCATGGATCAGGGTCTGGGTGGCGACAAGTGACAGCAGCTCCTGAAAAGACCACCGCGGCAGCGGTTGCCCGCTGATATTCATCTTTAACCGGGCAGCGAACACAGCATGCCAGCATTTCATCCATATATACAGCAAAGCAACCCCCAGGGAGGCCACCGCATGATAGCTCTGCGCATCGGCACTGCGACTCATATCCGCCCAAAAATAAAACAATCCCAGTATAAACGGCAACGTCCCGATATAGTAACCGGAAAGCAGGAAAATGGGTGCCAGGCGCAGCAAATGCACGGCTTCTTCTAAAAGCAGAATCGCACTTTTGCTATGGTGTTGCGGTGCCTTTTTCATTGCGTGTTCCACCACCCTAACTGCCATAGCGTCCCCTCATGAAAAGCGGAGGGCAGCGCAAGCAGAAATTGCCCGAGGTAATAGAAGAATATCCACAGAAGCATGCCACCCAGCAAAAAATGGATAATCCGCGAAAACCTGTTAAATCGGGTTAAACCGAGGGCGTCGGGATTGATTTTTTTGCCCAGGCAGGCGGCACATATCACTTTGTCTTCGTGCTCGGTCACGCATTCGCGACAAAAATAACGCTGGCATTCCGGACAGCGGGCAACCGGCTCCCGTAAAAGATGATTGAAGCATCGCTGGTGCTGCAAATCTTCCATCAGGAAATCCTTTTGGGCGTAGGGGTAGAGACTGGCCGCGTCGGCAATGCTGCAGATTCGTGAATCGCTTGCTGCGGATTTTTTAACATCAGAAGTCCCGGAATACCGATAAATGCCGTGCAACTTAAAGCGATAATGTTCACAACCATCAGTAAAGGACTATCCCAGGGAGAGATGCTGGAAAGCAGCTTAAACATTTCCCACTGATTCCGCCAGATTTCAGGATGCTTAAAGGTTAAGGTCAGGCTGATAACATAGCCCACAACAAACGAGAAGCAGACATATCCCAGAGCAGCCCAGGTCATCGTGCGCAGCGACTGTTTTAAGTTGCTTTCGTGCTGCTTGACCAGTGCCACAACCACGCAGATTCCCATCAGCATTCTGACAGCGGTGCCCAGCAAAGACAGTGCAACATGCGTATAAAAAAAATTAAGGGCGATAAACACACTATTGACCACCAGCAAAACAAATAAAATGAAGTGCACCCTTCCCTTTTCAGCCTTTTTTGCAGTTGGGATCTGTCTATTGCCGCCAGGTGCGGACCGTTGGGTTCGATGTGTGGCCGGATGGGCGGCTTGCTCACCAAAAGTCCCGGGATCGATACGTCCCTGGCGCTGTTCGATAAGGGATCTGAGCCGATTCATCACCGGCTGCGTGGTTTTCAGACGATGCAATGAGTGCAGTTTCTCGGTCTGAACCGCGGTTAAAAGATACGTTTCACAGGTCGGGCCTTTAAAAAAGTTTATTATCCACAGGGTCAGCATCACGCCGGCGATGATCGCGTTAAAAACGGGCCATCCGCCCTCGGAAGTAGCGGTGAAAAGGCAGAACAGAACCGTTATGGCTCCTAAAACGAAATTTAAAACCATTCCCGTTCCTGTTTTGCGGGTAATGATGGCTTGAATGTCATTGAAGTAAAACCGCTTATAGTCTTCAACACCCAGGCGGGAATATATCTGAAGTAAATGGTCAGGACCCTGCCAGAGGGTATGGTATCCGATTAGAAAACCCTTTTTCTTCCCGGGCAGTTTTTTATATGTCGATATTTCGCCGGCCATATTTAACTAAAATTACGATTCGCCAAAAGGTTTTTGAATCTCTTCAAATTAAACTTTTTTAATAATCACTATAAAATGCTTGAAAGCTGGGAGGCAAAGAATAATTCGCCCCTTCAGGCTTCCCAGCATATCTCTGACCCCTATGATGATATCAAGCTTCCAAAAAACAGAACCCATGCGCCAATTTGCAAGCAGGCAATCCCGAATGCCAGAATAAAACGAATCTTTGTCCGTGGAATGATACTGCGCGGAGCATTCCAGTAGCGGATGACCATAAAAAGAACGATCGGCGCTGAAATAAGGGTCGGCCAAATAAATAGCATCGAAATCAGGGCGACGAACAAAGCGATTTTATCATAGCATACCCGGTGGTTTTCCAGATTTTTAATCTTGCGCTTGGTTTTGCCTTTCTCCAGACACATCGGACAAAGATGCTGATTATTAAACTCAACATCACACAATGCGCATAAAAAACGACCGCAGGCCGAGCAGGCCACAGCCGCCTTTTTCGCGGGATGATAAAAGCAGCCGGATTCATTTTCGGTCTGCACCAGATCACCGGTGTGGCCGAAAGGTATTTTGCGAAACAGGGCCGGGTAAACATCCGCGCGCACAGGCGTCTTACATGTTGGACAGGGGACCAGGGCAAAGGTGTTGACCGCCTCGGCGCTGAACGGTGTTTTGCACTGGGTACACGAAATCACTGATCGCTCCTTCATGATTTTGGATTTCTGAATTTGGAATTTAGATTGTTGATTGTGGATTAAAAAAGAGCAAATATGATGCTAAACAGGCTGGCCGGTCATTAAAATCCAAAATCCGCATTCTAAAATCTAAAATATTAAATTTCCCCTGCTTTTATCACACGCGTATCACAGATTCGATCGTGAAGTGCGCGCTTTTGGTCATCAAATGCAGCCATGAGGTACCCGATACCCAAGGTGATTCCGCTAATCCATTTGGCAAAATATCTTCCAGTTGCTCTGGCGTAACTCACCTGGCCGTTATCAGCCGTCACAACTTTAATCTTGCAAGCCATTTTGCCGGGAGTTGCGCCATATTTCCCCACAAACCAGATTTCGTAAACAGCAGGAATGACCATCTGAAGCAAAAATATAAAAAACCCTGTCGCGACCAGGACTGCGGGTTGCTTAAAAGAGGCACCTCCAATAAATTCAAACGGAATAGCAATAATCATATTCACTATCCACATAATTATCCCGTCAATAAGTATAGCGCCAAAACGGATCCAAAAGCCGGCATATTCCATCGCACCTGCAAGCGTCACACCTTCCTTGATTTTTTGGACGAAAATCGGCTTGCAGGTGGCGCACACCCATGCGTCTTCGAAACGAATCATGTCATCTTCAGCAAAGGCCTGGCCGCATTCCGAGCAGACCGATTGCGGGCCTGGTGCCGCCGGCTGCATGGATTGCGTCCCTCCCCGAGTCTTGCGGCGCACAAAAAGACCTAATTCCTGCCATGCGGACATACCCGGTTGCCACACCAGGGTCCGGGAATTAATTTTCTTGGTTCTGATGAGCGTCTGAAGCTCGGCTTTGCCGATGGGACCCACCCGGTGATCCCCTTCGGCATAATATAAATCCATGATCGCCTCCGCTGGACTTTCAAGGCTTTAAATTAAGCCTAATATACTGATATATGAGTCTATATCGGCCAACGGCGTAATAAACTTAAACCATACTGATCTATTTGAGCGAGAGCGCTCAATTAGGCGTTATGGGTTATTCGTTATTTGAAATAGAAAATTAGACGGATTTTGTTCTGTTTGAAGGATTAACTGATAACATATAAAAAGTAATCAATGAGGCCTATTTTAGCACAGATTCGATTATTAGGCTTCATTTTTCGGGGGCAGGGATGGCTGTGGATTAATGTAAAATCTGGCTGAGAAACAGTTTGGTACGCTCGTGCTGGGGGTTTTCGAAAAACTCCTCTGGTGTGTTGCTTTCGACAATTTGACCGTAATCCATAAAAAGCACGCGATGGGCCACGCTCTTGGCAAAGCCCATTTCGTGACTGACCACAATCATGGTCATGCCTTCCTGGGCAAGTTCGATCATCGCATCCAGCACTTCCTTGATCATCTCAGGATCAAGTGCCGAGGTGGGCTCGTCAAAAAGCATTATTTTCGGCGACATACACAGACTGCGGGCAATGGCGACCCGCTGCTGCTGACCGCCTGACAGCTGGCCGGGAAATTTCTGGGCTTGTTCGGCAATGTGCACCTTTTCCAGATTCTGGATTGCTATTTCTTCAGCTTCCTTTTTGGGGATCTTTCTGACCCATATGGGTCCCAGGGTGAGGTTTTCGATGATGGTCAAATGCGGAAACAAATTAAAATGCTGAAACACCATACCCACCTCGGCCCGTATTTTTTCGATATTTTTTAAGTCGTTCGTTAATTCAATGCCGTCAACGATAATTTTGCCCCTTTGATGTTCTTCAAGGCGATTGATACATCGGATCAGCGTGGACTTACCTGACCCGGAAGGTCCGCAGATAACGATACGTTCCTTCTTTTTAACTGTAAGGTTAATGCCTTGCAGAACATGAAAATCGCCATACCATTTATGCATTTCGATAATTTCGATGATGGCATCG
>Ga0209536_100000272_pt1 | contig 81914 bp, 76 predicted proteins | sample DeeMarSeWOR28_12_FD_187461 | JGI IMG/M metagenome (GOLD analysis project Ga0209536, IMG submission 187461) | Marine sediment microbial communities from White Oak River estuary, North Carolina - WOR-2-8_12 (SPAdes) (version 2) | ecosystem: Environmental > Aquatic > Marine > Intertidal zone >...
GTCTCGACCTCACGCCGCTCTTCGACTGGCTGAGCTCCTGATCGGTCGGTCGAGCACCTACGGGAACGGAAACCCCCGGCCTCACGGCCGGGGGTTTGGATTCCGTGTCCCGATGACCGCCATTCTGGTGCCAGGGACGGGTGGCGCGTGCTATACTGATGGCGCCATATCAATCACCCGTAAAATTCTCCATTATGCCTATTCGGGTAGCCATCAACGGTTTCGGCCGCATCGGACGCGGCACGTTCAAGGCCGCGTTCGGCAAGGTCAAGTCGATCGAATTCGTGGCCATCAACGACCTGACCGACACCAGGACGCTGGCCCACCTGCTCAAGTACGATACCGCTTACGGTACCTATGACCGCAAGGTCTCCTTCGACGACGACCATCTCATCGTCGACGGCAAGAAGGTTCGGGTCTATGCCGAGCGCGACCCCTCGCAGCTCCCATGGAAGAAGCACCGGATCGACGTGGTCCTCGAATGCACCGGCCGGTTCCGGACCGAGGAGCTCGCCGGACAGCACCTGACGGCCGGGGCCCAGCGGGTCATCATCTCGGCGCCGGCCAAAGGGGGCGACGTACCGACCTTCGTCATCGGGGTGAACGCGGAGAAGGGCGTCGGCCGGCCGAAGATCATCAATAACGCCTCCTGCACCACCAACTGCATCGCGCCGGTGGCCGCAATTATGCACGGCAAGTTCGGCGTCAGGCGGGCGATCATGACCACGGTCCACGGCTATACCGCGGACCAGAACCTCCAGGACGGGCCGCATAAGGACCTCCGCCGGGCCCGGGCGGCCGCGATGAACATGATCCCGACCACGACCGGCGCGGCGATCGCCACGACCGAGACCATACCGGATCTCAAGGGACTGTTCGACGGTCTGGCCATCCGCGTACCCATCCCGGTCACCTCCCTGGCCGACTTCACTTTCCTGCTGAAAAAGAAGACCACGGTGGAAGAGATCAACCGGACGTTCCGTCAGGCGGCCAAGAATCCGATCTTCAAGGGAGTGCTGGCGGTCTCCGACGAACCGCTGGTGTCATCCGATTACGTCGGCTGCCCCTATTCGTCCGTGGTCGATCTGGGCCTGACCAAGGTGATCGGCGGCGATTTCGTGAAGGTGGTGGCCTGGTACGACAACGAGTGGGGCTATTCCCTCCGGCTAGCCGAGATGGCGGAACGGGTCGGCAAGAGCCTGGAGAAGTGAACCGTCGATGGATTGGGCGATAATCACAGACGCGGTCGCGGCGGTCCTCTTCGCCGCGATACCGCTCCATCTGGTCTGGCTGCTTTTCCGGCGGGAACGCCGGCCGGTCGGTCCGGGACTCGTGCTGCTGACCGCACTCGGTCTAGTCCTGTGGACCATCAGCCTGTACGCCTGGTTCGTGGAGCCGAGGCTGCTTAAGGTCAGGATCCAGCCGGTGATCCTGGGACAGGAGGGCCACGGCCTGAGGTTGGCGGTAGTCTCCGACCTGCATCTCGGCGGTTTCCGTGATGCCGTCTGGCTCGATCGGGTGGTGGACCGGCTGAATTCACTGGAGGCGGATGCAGTGATCATCCTCGGCGACGTCGTCGAGCGCGAATCGGGAATGAGGATGCTCGAGCCGTTGCGGCGCCTGGAAAGCGGACAGGGGGCTTACGCCGTGCTGGGCCGCTCCGATTACGAGACCGGAGCGGTCACCGTCCGCCGCAGCATCGAATCCTACGGGGTGGAGGTCCTGACCAACGAACCGGTGTTCCTGTCCGCGGACGACAGACAGCTGCGTCTCATCGGGATCGATGACATCTACCACGGCGATCCTGACTGGATAGCCGCCTTCGCCGACGGACCGCCGGCCGACATCACGGTACTGGCGGCCCACAATCCCGGAGCGGCGCCGGTCGGTGAGATACGGGACGTCGATCTGGCGGTCTGTGGTTACACCCACGGCGGGCAGCTGCACCTGCCGTTCCTCGGGCCGTTCCATGTGCCGGCGAGCGCCATCGGACCCGGCTTCTACCGGGGGCTGTACGAGTTCGGTCCGATGTCGCTCTTCATCACGACCGGGGCCGGCGAAGACCGGCTACGCGGCCGGTTGCTGGTCCCGCCGGAGGTGGTGCTGCTCGATATCTCCTGGTGACCGCCGTTTATCCTGACACCGCCCCGCGTGGTATAATCAACGGGCAGGTCCGCGGGATATGCGCCTCAACAAGATGACCCAACTGAGGAAACTCGAGGGACGACGTGTCCTGGTACGCGTCGATTTCAACGTGCCTTTGGGGCCGAAAGGCGAGGTGGATCAGGGTGCCGGACTGAAGATCAAGGCGGCCTTGCCGACCATACGTTTCCTGTCGACCCGCGGTGCCAGGGTGATACTGGTCTCCCATCTCGGCCGGCCGGAACGGTGGCAGCGCCGGTTGTCGTTGGCTCCGGTAGCGGCCTATCTCGAGACCCGGCTCAAGGTCCCGTTCCGCTTCGTCAAGGAGAGTATCGTCGACGACGAGAAGGTGGACCGTCGGTTGGCCAAGATGAAGGACGGTGAGGTGACGCTCCTCGAGAATATCCGTTTCTATAAGGGTGAAGAGAAGAACGATCCGTTCTTCGTCCGCCGTCTGGCGTCGTTCGCCGAGATCTTCGTCAATGACGCCTTCGCCACGGCCCACCGGGCCCACGCCTCGAATGCCGGAGTCGCCGAGCTGTTGCCCAGTTACGCGGGTAAACTGCTGGACAAGGAAGTCTCGAGCCTGAACCGGGTGCTGCAGGAGCCGCGCCGGCCGTTCGTCGTGCTCATGGGCGGCGCCAAACTGACCACCAAACTGCCGACCATGCAGCGCCTGCTCAAGGTAGCCGACTCCATCCTGGTGGGCGGGGGGATGGCCAACGGCTTCTTCCGGGCCAAAGGTCTCTCCATCGGCCGTTCCGCGGTCTCGCCGGTCGACGTCCGTCTGGCCAAACCGCTGGTCTCCAAACGCAAGATCGTGTTGCCTACCGATGTCCTGGTGGCCGATGAGCTGTCCAATGAGGCCAAGGTGCGGGTGACCTCGCCGGACGACATCCGGGATGACGAGTACGTGGTTGACGTGGGTACCCAGACCGTCCGGCAGTTCGCCGACATACTGAAGGGGGCCCAGACGATCGTCTGGAACGGTCCGGTCGGCATGTTCGAGGTCCGTAAGTTCAGCCACGGTTCGATTATCCTGGGCCGGGTCATCGCCTCGCGCTCTTCCGGCAAGGCCTTCGGCGTGGTCGGAGGAGGCGATACGATACCTTGTCTCGAACAGACCGGCATGGCGGAATATGTCGATCATGTCTCCACCGGGGGCGGGGCGATGCTGGAGTTCCTGGCCGGCAAGGAACTGCCGGGGATCACGCCGCTCGTCCGCGACTGACCGGCGCGGGACACCCCGTTTTCATCCGAAGATAACCGACTAAAGATAACCAGAAGACAGCTATGGCCAACGCGATCAAGGACATCAAGGCCCGGGAGATCATCGATTCCAGGGGTAATCCGACCGTCTCGGTGCGGGTCGAAGTGGAAGGTGGGGTGAGCGGTACGGCTTCGGTGCCGTCCGGCGCTTCGACCGGGGTGCACGAGGCTTTGGAGCTCAGGGACGGGGATTCCAAGCGATATCACGGCAAGGGCGTCCTCAAGGCGGTGGAGAACGTCAACACCAAGATCAGGAAAAGGCTGGTCGGCCTCGACGTGACCCTGCAACGCCGTCTCGACAACCTGATGCTCGAACTCGACGGTACGGACAATAAGTCGAAGTTGGGCGCCAATGCCATCCTCGGCGTGTCGTTAGCCGTCGCCCGGGCCGGTGCCGCAGCGCGTAAGATGCCGTTGTACCGGTATCTGAGGTCGGTCTTCGGCATACGGAAGGAGGGTTTCCCCATGCCGCTGCCGATGATGAACATCCTCAACGGCGGCCGTCATGCCGATTGGGCGATCGACTTCCAGGAGTGCCTGATCATCCCCAAGATGAAGCTCTTCCGGGAACGGGTCAGGGCCGGCAGCGAGATATTCCATGTGCTGGCCGAGATTCTCAAGAAGAAAGGTCATGTCATCTCGGTCGGCGATGAAGGCGGTTATGCCCCGCGTCTCCAGTCGAACGAGAAGGCCTTCAAGCTGATCGTCGACGCCATCGAATCGGCGGGTTACCGTCCCGGGCGGGACGTGTCGCTGGGAGCCGATGCCGCCGCTTCAGAGTTCTATGACGAGAAGAAGGACCGGTATGTCCTCAAGGCCGACGACAAGGAACTGACCGCCAAGCAGCTGGACGCTCTCTATGAGAGATGGCTCAGCAAGTATCCGTTCATGACCCTGGAGGACGGCCTGTCCGAGGACGACTGGGACAACTGGGAGGCCCACACCAAGAGACTCGGCAAGAAACTGGTGCTGGTCGGTGATGATCTGTTCGTCACCAATGTCCGCCGCCTGGAGATGGGCATCAAGCGCCGGGTGGCCAATGCCATCCTGATCAAGGTCAATCAGATCGGCTCGCTTTCCGAAACGATGGATACTATCATGATGGCCCAGGAGCACGGGTACAAGATCGCCGTCTCTCACCGTTCCGGGGAGACAGCCGATACTTTCATCGCCGACCTGTCGGTGGCGGTGGGGGCGGAATTCATCAAGACCGGCAGCCTGTCGCGCAGCGAGAGGCTGGAGAAGTACAACCGCCTCATGGAGATAGAGTCAGAGACGACCAAGCGCTGATCGGACCGTCAATCCCGCCGAAGAAGGCCGTTACCGGCCTTCTTTTCGGACCCGGCCCGGCGCCCGTCGCCGGACCGTAGACGCAGAAGTTTTTGCCTTCAATTTTCACGCTCAATCGTCTATACTGAATCCCATGTCACCGAGCAAGGGAAAAACCTCCGGCAGACGCGCCAAGCGTCCGTCGAAGAAGAAGGGTAAGGGCAAAGCGGGCGGCCGCCGTCCGGTGATGTTGGTCGTACTGGACGGATGGGGGTTAGCCCCGCCGGGACCCGGAAACGCGATCAGCCTGGCCGAGAAACCGCACTGGGACCGTTTTCTCGCCGAGTTTCCCCATTCCCAGCTTATGGCCCACGGACGGTATGTCGGCCTCCTGCCTAATCAGGAGGGTAACTCGGAATCAGGCCACATGAACATCGGCGCCGGTCGGGTGGTCCGTCAGGATATCACTTACGTCTCTGAGGCGATCAAGGATCGGACGTTCTTCAAGAACATGGCCTTCCGGGAGGCGTTGAAGCACGCCAAGAAGTACGGTACCAAGGTTCACCTCATGGGCCTGCTGTCGAACGGTAACAGCGCCCACTCCTCGCCGGATCATCTGCACGCCCTGCTGGAACTGGTCCATGAGGAGGGTGTGCCGAAGACGGTGGTCCATATGTTCACCGACGGACGCGACTCACCGCCCCATTCGGCCCAGAAGCTGCTTCAGCAATTGCGCGAAAGGATGCATCCGAACCAGGAGATCGGCACGGTCATCGGACGTTTCTATGCCATGGACCGCAACAAATGGTGGAACCGGACCGACCTGGCCTATCACTGCATCGTCTCCGGTGAGGGGGTCACGGCGACCAGCGCCGAAGAGGCCCTGCTGCGCGCCTATGCCCGCGGCGAGACCGACGAGTTCATCATTCCGACCGTCATCGTCGACGACAAGAAGCGGCCGGTAGGCACATTCGACGACAATGACGTCATCATCTTCTTCAACCTGCGGTCGGATCGGGCCCGTCAGCTGGCCAAATGTTTCGTCCAACACGATTTCGAGAAGCAGAACGACAACTCCTTCAAGCGCCGCAAGGTTCCGAAGAACACCCGCTTCGCTGCCATGACTGATTTCGGTCCGGACTTACCGCACGTCTTCACCGCCTTTCCTAGCCGTGACGTGCAGCATGGACTGACCGAGACCCTGGCTCCGCTGCGACAGTTCTATATCGCGGAAAGCGAGAAATACGCTCACGTGACCTACTTCTTCAACGGCGGTTACGCCGAGCCGAGGTTCGGCGAGGAGCGGATGAGAGTACCGTCACAGTTCGTCGCCCATTACGACGACTGTCCCGAGATGCGGGCTCGGACGATAACCGATGAGGTGATCAGGCGGTTGCGATCCGGCCTCCATGATTTCGTGGTCTGCAACTTCGCCAATGCCGACATGGTAGCCCATACCGGGGATATCGCAGCGACAGTCGAGGCGGTCCAGATCATCGATGATAGTCTAGGTAAGCTGGCGGAGACTATCGCCTCTTTGGGCGGGACCCTGGTGGTAACTGCCGATCATGGTAACGCCGAATGGATGAAAAACGGGGAAGGGGACGGGATGATCACCGAACACTCGACGAACCCCGTACCTTTCGTCATCGTCAACGACAGGTTCAAGGGTGTGACGTTAGGTGACGGCATGTTGGCCGATGTCGCCCCGACCATCCTGGACATCATGGGCATACCGAAACCGCCGGAGATGACCGGCTTCTCCCTGATCCGTGAGAGATGAGGGTTCTCCGGCTATGGCTGACCAGAAGATAAGACCAGTCGTACTGCTGATTCTCGACGGTTGGGGGGTGGCACCACCCGGTCCGGGCAATCCCATCGCCGCCGCCAACACCCCCTATCTGGACGAGATCTGTCAGACCTTTCCGACCGTCACCGTCCGCGCCTCCGGTGCGGCGGTCGGTCTGTCGTGGGGCGAGATGGGTAATTCCGAGGTCGGTCACCTGACCATCGGAGCCGGTAAGATCTTCTATCAGTCGCTGCCGCGAATCAACATCTCCATCGAGAGCGGCGAATTCTTCCAGAACCAGACGCTGCTCGGGGCGATTGAACACGCCAAGCAGCACAATTCCACCCTGCATCTCATGGGTATCCTGAGTCCCGGCAACGTGCACGGTTCGGACGCCCATGCCTACAAGCTGCTCGAGCTGGCCAAGCAGCAGGGCCTCAGTGACGTCAAGGTCCACGCCTTCCTGGACGGGCGGGACACGATATTCAATACCGGTATCGAGTTCGTGCAGAACCTGCTCAAGAAGATGCAGGAGCTGGGTATCGGTCAGCTGGCCTCCCTCTCCGGACGTTACTTCGCCATGGACCGCGACAACCGCTGGGATCGTATCGAGAAGGCCTATAACACGATGACCGGCAAGGGAGCCGACCGGTCATACGACGATCCCGTCAAGGCCGTGCAGGAATCCTACGATCAGGAGGTCTACGACGAGGAATTCGTCCCTACCATGATCACTTCCGGCGGTCAGTACGCCGGACCGATCAAGGACGGCGATGCCGTCATCTTCTGGAATTTCCGGCCGGATCGCGCCCGGCAGATCGTCCAGGCCTTCACCATCCCCAACTTCAACAAGTTCGAACGGGAATACATGAAGGACCTCTATTTCGCCACCATGACCGAGTACGAGAAAGGCACTCCGGCCAAGGTGGCTTTCCCGCCGGAGATCATCGAGACCTGTCTGGCCAGGGTGGTGTCCGACGCCGGACTGAAGCAGCTCCATATCGCCGAGACCGAGAAATACGCCCACGTGACCTTCTTCCTCAACGGCATGAAGGAAGAGGAATTCCCCGGCGAGGATCGGGTGATCATACCTTCGCCGCGCGTCTCCTCCTACGATCAGGCACCGGCCATGTCCACGCCGAAGATAACCGAGCGTATCCTGGAGGAGATCGAGAAGAAGGAATACGACTTCATCGTCACCAATTTCGCCAATGCCGACATGGTGGGGCATACCGGCCAGTATGAGGCGACCCTCAAGGGCGTCGAGACCTGCGACGAATGCATCGGCCGTATCGCCAACGCCATCCTGACTGCCGGGGGCGCCCTGGTCATCACGGCCGATCACGGCAACGGCGAGGAGGTGATAAATCTGCAGACCGGGGAGATCGACAAGGAACACAGCACCAATCCGGTACCGTTCATCGTCGTCGGTGAACCCTGGCGGGGTCAGGCGGCGCCGACCGGGGAGATGGTGGGCGGTGACCTTTCGCTGATGCCGCCCGTCGGCATGTTGGCCGACACCGCCCCGACCGTCCTGAAGATACTGGGAGTACCCCAGCCTCCGGACATGACCGGGAGTCCACTGGTATGAGACGGTCACGGGAAAAGCCCGGCCGAGCCGCGTATCTTCAGGGACGCGGTTTTGTGGTCGGACGACCGACGGTCGCCGCCGGCCGCCGCAACGGCTTCACCCTGATCGAACTTCTGGTGACGGTATCTATCATCGGACTGCTTTCCAGCATCGCTTCGGTCTCGTATACGACCGTCCGGGCCAACGCCCGTGACACCAAACGCGTCTCCGACGTCAAACAGATACAGTCGGCGATCGAGTTCTATTTCGAACAGCACAGCCAATACCCGCCTGACGGACAGTCGGGGATGGACGGGATTATCCTCGGACTGCCCGGCATATCGACCTTCATCTCCGACGGAGGGATCGGCCCCGAACCGCGGGGGATGCTCTTCATGCAGACCGTGCCCCGGAACCCGCAACCGGGCGGTTCCGAATACATCTATCGTTCTCTCAACCGGGACGGGACGGACTGCAATGATCGGTCCGGATGTTATGGTTATGCCCTGCTTTTCTCCCTGGAGCGGAATCAAGGCAGCTATCTGGCCGGACCGCACGCCGTGACTTCGGAGGGTATAGCCGGTCCGGAGGGTGGCTATGCCGGGGAAGGTATCGTCGGGGCCGGAGGCACCATCATCGGCCTGGAATCGACTCAGGAGATGCTGGCCCTGGTGGCGGAGAGCACGGTTCAGGCGGTCGGTGAACTGGCGAACGACGACCGGGTGGAGACGATAGCGGAAGTGGCGGTGGCGCCGACCGCGGCTACTGTGGCCATCGCCAACACCACCCTGGCGGCCCATTCGACGCTGTCGGCCGCTTCTTACCTGTTCCTCCTGATCACGCAACCGCTGGCCTTGCTGGGGCGCAAGAGGCGCAAACAGTGGGGTACCGTCTATAATTCCCTATCCAACCTGCCGGTGGACCTGACCATCGTCCGTCTGCGTGATGCCGACACCGGCCGGATGGTCCGGAGCGAAGTCACGGACAAGAGCGGACGTTTCTCTTTCCTGGTCAAGCGGGGCCGTTATCGCCTGGAGGCGATCAAGGGAGGTTTCACTTTCCCGAGCGAGTTCGTCGCTGCCCCGGAGGGGGGAGCGGAAAGGCTGTCCGTCTATCGCGGTGAGACGATCGAGATAGCCGAAGATGCGACGCTTTTGGCCCCCAACATCCCGTTGGACCCGGTCCAGCGGGAGGAGTCGGACGCCGCCGTCATCCGCCGGGACTCCCGGCGCAGGCTCCGGTCACAGCTGGCCCTGCTCAGTCCGGTGTTGGGCGGGCTGGCCGTAGTGATCCGGCCGTCCGGTTTCGTCCTGGGGCTGTTCGCCGTGCAGCTGCTCGTCTACATGATCTTCCGCCGCCTGGCCTCCGTGGAGACGGGCAAGAATTGGGGTACGATCTTCGATACCGACTCCAGACGCCCCATACCGCAGGCAGTGCTCCGTATCTTCGCCCTGCCCTACCACAAGCTGCTGGAGACCCAGGTAGCCGATCAGCGCGGCCGGTATCATTTCCGGGTCGGCAGCAACGTCTATTACGTGACCGTCACCAAGCCCGGCTACCTGAAGACCGAGTCCGAACCTTTCGATCTGACTGAAGTCTCGGAACCCACCGTTATCACTTCCGACCTGCCCCTTAAGAGATCTTCGGGACAGGCTGCGGCGGACCAGGGTCGAGACGGCAAACCGTCCCTGCTCGTCCCTCCTCAGACCGGTCCGACCGATCCCACCGCGGGTCGGGCTGACGACGCGCCGCCGTCAGGCGATACGGTGGCCCCAGAACCGCCGGTCTGAACCCGATGAAACCAGGGTCGGAGGCGATCATGAGCCGCCGGCCGGCTGTCTTTACCGTAACGGCATCGAGACTGTACGTTATATGTATGATATCGGCATATGACATCGGACTTTTCCGGTCGATCCACGGTGCGGTGGGGACTTCGGCGCTCCTCGATGCCGCTGGCCTTTTCGCGGCCCGTTACCTCATTTTCGTCATCGCTGCCGTACCTGTCTGGTTGTGCATCGTTCCGGTATTGCGGTCGGATCGGCTGAGGGGCCGGAGGTTGATAAGTCGTCTATGGTCGGGTCGGGCGATCGTCTGGCGGGCCACGGCGGCCTCCATCCTGGCCTTTGCCGGGAATCAGGTCATCGCCCTCATCCATTTCCGCCCCCGCCCCTTCGTCACCTTTCCGGACATCGTACCGCTCATCGGCACCTCGGCTTCCTTCAAGTCCTTTCCGTCCGATCATGCCGCCATCGCCTTTGCCTTGGCGGTCTCGGTGTCGCTGGTCCGACCGCGTTGGGGTCCGGTCCTGATAGGGGCGGCCTCATTGGTAGCTCTGGGGCGGGTCTTCGTAGGCGTCCATTATCCCTTGGATATCCTGGTCGGCGCCGTCTGCGGCGCGGCTTGGGCCCTGGTGGTCTGGATCGTCGAAGGTCCGGTCAGGCGGAATCGTCGGGCTGCGGCGGGATGAGTGGCAGTGATAATCAAGCCATATGAAGGCGATAATATTGGCCGGAGGTACAGGCACCAGGCTTTGGCCGATCTCCAGGCGCACCAATCCCAAACAGGTGGAGGCGATCATCGGAGACCGCACCCTGTTGCAGGCGACTTACGCAAGGTTGCGGCGGGGTCTGGCTTCTTCGGATATCGTCGTCGCCGTATCGGCAGAGCAGCAGGAAGCGGTCCGGCGTCAGTTGCCGGAACTGCCCCGGCGTAATCTTGTCGTCGAGCCTTGCCGTCGGGACACGGCGGCGGCGATAGGTTTCGCCCTGTCGCACGTCGCCCAGGAGGATCCGGACGGGATTTTCGTGACGGTCAATTCCGATGCCTATGTCAGGGACGAGAACGAATATCATCGGGTGATCGCCGCGGCGGGACAGGCCGTCGCCATGAGGCCGGACCATACGGTGCTGGTAGGCCTCCGCCCCTCCTACCCCGAGACAGGTTATGGCTACATCAGGACCGGCCCGGAGGTCATGCGTAGCGGTGACGGCGGACGGTATCCGGTCCATGCCGTGGACCGTTTCGTGGAGAAACCGGACCTGGTCACGGCTACGGGTTATCTCCAGGACGGCTCCTATCTGTGGAATCCGACCCTGATCGTCGGGCAGGTCGGCGCTTTCCTGGAATCGTTCGCGCGTCATCTGCCGGAACATCACGCGCTGTTCGGTGAGATGGCGGGATTGCTGGGTCACAAAGGAAAGGAAAGGGAGATCGCGGCGCGTTTCGCCCGCCTCCCTATCCAGAGTATAGATTACGGCATCCTGGAGAAGGAGCGGCGGCTCTTGGTCCTGCCGGCGGATTTCGGTTGGGCCGATGTCGGGCACTGGCGCGCGGTCAAGGAGATCCTGTCCGACGACGATCGTCAGAACGTGGTCAGGGGCGAACATGTCGGCATCGAATCCAGCGGCAATCTCCTGTACAGCCTTTCCGGTAAGCTCATCGCCACTGCCGGAATCAGGGATCTGGTGGTCATTGAGACCGAGGACGCCATCCTGGTCTGCCCCAAGGAACGGGCCCAGGACGTCAAGCGGTTGGTGGGCGAACTGCAGAAGGACAGCCGTTACGAGAGGTTCTTATGAACAGTCACCCGCAGAGATCATGATGTCGATAGTCCGTCATTCGAGGAATCGGGGTCCCTGGAAGTCGGTCTTGGTACTCGCCGTCTTCTGTGCCTTGATCTGGCTAGGTGTCTATCTTTCGACGCCGGGAGAGCCGACAGGGCCGGTCATCATCAGACCTGGTGACGGCGTCGCCTCCATCATCGGCGAACTCAAGGAGAAGGGGGCGGTCCGCAGCGGCCTGATCTTCGGATACACCCTACGTCGCAGCGGCGCGGCCACCCGTCTCCAGCCGGGCGAGTACGATCTGGCCGGTCTCGGCTCCTATACCGAGATCATCGAGCGGCTGACCACCGGAAGTCTGGCGGCCGATGAGCTCGTCCTGCGCATCATCGAAGGTTGGGATCTGGAGGATATCGCCAAGGAGATGCGGCGGCTGGGATTGCCGGCAGGCGATTCATTGTATTCCGTCGCCGGCGAGCCGGCTTATGATTACCGTCTGGGAGATTGGTCTCCGCCGGCTTGGCTGGCGGATGAATACCCGTTCCTGGCCACCAAGCCGGAAAAGGCCTCGCTGGAAGGCTACCTCTTTCCCGACACCTACCGCGTGTTCCGTGACCTGACGGCCGAGGAGGCGGTACGGATGTTCCTGGACAACTTCGGCCGGCGGCTGACTCCCGGACACCGGGAGCGGGTGGCGGATGCTGGCCGTGGTCTCCATGAGATAATCATCATGGCCAGCATCATCGAGAACGAGGTCCGCTCGGACGAGGACCGCCGGATGGTCTCTGACATCTTCTGGAGGCGGTTGGGCATCAATATGGCCCTCCAGGCCGACTCCACGGTCAACTATTTCACCCGCCAACAGAAGGTGGCCGTGTCCTCGGCCGACACCTGGATCGATTCGCCCTTCAATACCTACCGCCATCCCGGGCTGCCGCTGGGGCCGATCTCCAATCCCGGACTCTCGGCGATCGAGGCCGCTCTGGATCCCCTAGGGAACGATTACTGGTATTTCCTGACCGATGCGGACGGTAGTGTGCACTATGCCCGCACCCTGGACGAACACAACCACAACAAGTCACTTTACCTGAAATGAAGCCTCTTCATAATATGACGGTCATCACCGACAGATATCCGGCCGCTGTGCGCCGCACCCTGCTGCTTGCCCTCGCGGCGGTCTTTTCCGTACTGGTCCCGTTTTTATCGCCGACCGACGTGCGGGCGGCCGATCCTGAAGAGGTCAGGTCGTTCATCTCCGAGATAGCGGTCCATGAGGACGGACGGATAACCGTGACCGAGAGGATCGACTATTATTTCCCGAACCCCCGTCACGGTATCTACCGGGATATCCCGGTGCGTTACACCGACGAGCGGGGCGATATCTTCGAGATACCGATAGAGGTGCTCGAGGTCAGAGGTGCGCCGTTCAAGGTAGAGCGCTCGCGGGCGGCGATCCGGCTCAAGATAGGGGACCCGGACGCTACGGTGATCGGTATCCAGAGCTACGTGATCGTCTATGAGGCGATAGGCGCCCTACGTTACTTCGAGGATCATGATGAGCTCTATTGGAACGTCACCGGACACGAGTGGAACGTACCGCTCCGTCAGGTCAGTGCCGTGGTGACTCTGCCCCCGTCGGTTCCGGCTGACCAGGTCCGGACTGCTTGCTATACCGGACCGTTCGGTTCGACCGCCAGTGACTGTCTGGTCAACCTGCAGGATTCGACATCGCATTTCGTGGCCCAGGAGCCGCTCACCGTGGTGGTCGGCTGGCCGCCCGGCCTGGTCGCCAGGCTGGAGGCCGTACGGCCCAGTCCCGTCTTGCCCTGGCTTTGGCTGTTGTTGCCGGCAGCAGCATTCATCCTGCTCATGCGCCGTTGGTGGACCCGCGGCCGGGATGTGGGCGGCCGGGGTACGATCATGGTCGAGTATGAGCCTCCTGACGGGATAAGGCCCGCGGAGTTCGGTGTCTTGATGGATGAGACGGCGCATCTCAGGGACATCACCGCCATCATCGTCGACCTGGCCGTCCGGGGCTATCTGCGCATCAAGGAGATCGAGAAGAAGGGGCTGATATTCAAGTCGAAGGATTACGAGTTCGAGAGGCTCAAGGAATACCAGGATGACGATGACCTGCGTTCCTATGAGAAGAAGATCCTGGATATCATGTTCGGTGCCGCCAAGACGGTCACGATGTCCAAGCTCAAGAGCCGCCACGCTTTCCACGGGGAATTGACGAAGATTAAGAATCAGATTTATGAACAGGTGGTCGGACAGGGCTACTTCCCGTCCAATCCCGACAGGGTCCGGGCCAAGTATCTGGGCGCGGGGATAGGTATCACGATTCTTGCCTGGGTGCTGGGGGCCATGATCCTGCCGGCCTTCCTGCCGGATCATGGCCCGCTGCCCATGATCAGCCTCATGCTGTCCGGCGTCATGGTGCTGGTTTTCGCTCCACTCATGCCCAAGAGGACCGGACCGGGCGTACTGGCCTGGGAGAAGGCCAAAGGCTTCGAGGAATACCTGGAGAAGGCGGAGAGGTACCGGCTGCAGTGGCAGGAGAAGGAGAGGATATTCGAGACCTTCCTGCCTTACGCTATGGCCATCGGCGTGGCCGACAAATGGGCCAAGGCCTTCGAGGACATCGATATGCCCGAGCCGGAATGGTATGTCGGCACCGGGACATTCCGGACCTCTGATTTCGGGTCGTCTATCCGGTCACTGAACTCTTCATTGAATTCGACCGTGACTTCCGCCCCGCAGCGCTCCAGCAGCGGCAGCGGGTTCTCCGGCGGAGGCGGCGGCGGGTTCTCCGGCGGAGGCGGCGGCGGAGGCGGCGGCGGTTCCTGGTGATATGGCCGGATACGCGGTCTGGACAGCATTGATCCCGGTCGGCGGCGCCCTGTTTCTCCTGCCGGTCGGATATTTCGTCTGGCTGTATCTGATGTACCGTCGTCCTCCGGTCCGGGGGCGGGCGCTGGTGGCGGAATATGAGGCTCCGCCCGAGATCGGTCCTGCCGAAGCGGGCTATCTGCTGGACGGCCGGTTACGTGCCCGGGCTTTGGCGGCGACGTTGATTGACCTGATGTTGCGGGGCATCATCCGGATCGAGGTGGAGGACAGTCGGGTGAGGCGATTACAGTTGGCAGGACGTCCGGAGGAAGCCGGGCTGGAACCGTACGAGATGGTCCTGCTGTCCGACCTGTTCACGGACGGTCCGTCCGTGGATGCCGTCTCGGCCGCCAGGCGCATCAGGTCCGGCGAGCGCCGGCTCAAGGACAGCGTCAGGTCCTGGCTGGATCATCAGGGTTATCTTGGCGCCCGGGACTGGTCGCGTCCGATAATCGCCGTCTCGGCGGCGGTCGGAGCTCTGATCACGGCGATGGGCCTGTGGTCGACGGCGGGTTTCGCCGCCGCCGTGGTCCAACTGACGGTCTCGGTGGCGCTCATCGAATATTTCTATATAGCGGCGACCTGGCGGCCGATACTGTCGCGTCGGGGCCAGGAAGCGGTCTGGCACCTGTTGGGTTATCGGCGGTATCTGGAGGCGGTCGAGAGCGGGCGGATCCGTTGGACGGAAGAGCGGGATGCGGCAGGGCTACACCGTCTGTCGCCTTATGCGGTGATGTACGGCATCACACCCGTCTGGGCCACCCGTCTCCAGCAGGTGACGGAGGCCCTGATCGGTGATATCGTCTGAGATATGAGTGACGAGGCGTTACGGGACATCTTCGAGACTTACGGCACGGTCGTGACCGTCGGCCTGTCTTCGAAACCGGAACGGTTCAGCAACCGGGTCACCACATTCCTCCGCAGCAAGGGTTACCGCATCATCCCGGTGAATCCTCATGAGACCGAAGTGGACGGGGAGCGGGCCTATCCGGATCTCAGGACCGTCCCGGATCCGGTGGAACTCGTCCAGATCTTCCGGCGGCCGGAACATGTGCCGGCCATAGTCGATGAGGCGATGCGCCGCGGGGCCAAGGTGATCTGGATGCAGGACGGGACGGCCCACCACGAGGCCGCGGAACGGGCCCGGGAGGCAGGTCTGGTCGTGATTGAGGACGACTGTATGCACCGCCAGTTCGAGCGCCTGGACGCCATCGAACCTATCCGGGTGCCATGAAACGATCCGACCCCTGTCGTCCGCGGCCGTCCGCCGAAGCGGACGGATTTTGGTTTGCCTGGTAGTCGGTCACAGGGTAAAGTGGTCAGGACCATGAATCGGACCATGTCGATATCCAGAGACACCAGGAACAGCCAAGGGTATCGGGCGGCACCGGCCGCCGATTTTAGGCATGATCTCAATACCGAGCAACGGCGGGTCGTCGAGGAGGGGGACGGTTTCAGCCTGGTGCTGGCTGGCGCCGGTTCGGGCAAGACACGCACCATCGTCTACCGGGTAGCCCATCTTCTGGACCGGGGAGTGCCGGCAGACCGCATACTGCTCCTGACCTTCACCAACAAGGCGGCGGACGAGATGATGGCCAGGATACGGGAGATGATGTCGGTCTCGGGCGTCGCGGCCGGGCTGTGGGGCGGCACCTTCCACTCCGTGGCCAACCGCCTGCTGCGGCTCCACGGGTCGCATCTCGGTTACGGCCGGCGGTTTTCCATCCTCGATGAGACCGATTCGCGGGCGCTGATCAAGGCGACCATCAAGGAGGCGGGGTGCGACCCTAAGGGTCGGAAATTCCCGTCCCCGGCGGTCGTGTCTGCCGTCATCAGCTATGCCCGGAATTCGATGCGGGATCTCGACGAGGTGATCGAATCCCGGCATCCCGGCCTGTTGATGTTCCGCGAGGATATCCGACGGGTCGCCGAACGTTATGACCGCAAGAAACGCGATTCCGAGTCGATGGACTTCGATGACCTGCTCTGCCAGCTGCTCCGTCTGCTCAAGGAAGTCCCGGAGGTACGCGAGCGGCTCAGGGAACGGTTCCGTCATATCCTGGTCGATGAGTATCAGGATACCAATGCCGTCCAGGCCGAGATCATCGCTGGGCTGGCCGGGCGGGACAGCAACGTGTTGGTGGTGGGTGATGATGCCCAAAGCATCTATTCCTTCCGGGCCGCGGAGATCCGCAACATCCTGGATTTTCCCGAGAGGTTCGGCGGGACCCGTACCTTCCGCCTCGAGACCAATTACCGTTCCACGCCGGAGATACTGACCTTGGCCAACGACATCATCTCCCGTAACGCCGCCCAGTTCCCCAAGGAGCTCCGCAGCGTCCGGGATAATGCCGACCGCCCGGCCGTGATAGCCCTGCCTTCGGCCCGTCAGGAGGCGGAGTTCGTCGCCGGACGGATCCGTCAACTGATCGAGGAAGAAGGGGTGCCGGAGAGCGATATCGCGGTACTGTTCCGGGCTACCCACCATTCTCAGGCCCTGGAGTTCGAATTGATGACGCACGGCATGGAGTACGAGTATCGGGGCGGCGCCAAGTTCTTCGACCGGGCCCACGTCAAGGACGTCCTGGCTTTCCTGCGGCTCTGCCACAACCTGAGAGATGAGGCCTCCTGGAGGCGGGTCCTCGGCCTGCAACCGGGTATCGGTGAGGTCAGTGCCGGCCGGATATTCGGCCTGGTGAGGACAAGCCGCAGTCTGACGGAAGCGGTCCGGACGCCGGTGTCCGAGACCTGTGGTCGGCGCGTCGTCCAGGGATGGGCCGGCCTGATCCGGATCCTCGGACGGTTAGTCGAGACAGGCGGGGATCCGGCCGAGCTGGTGCGGGCAGTCACCGATTCGGATTACGCCGCCTATCTGGAGACGGAATATCCCAATGCCGCCGAGCGGTTCGATGACCTCGAACAGCTGGCTTCGTTCGCCGAGCGGTACGAGACCTTGGCGGACTTCCTTTCCGAGATAACCCTCAACGATTCCCTGCATCAGCGCGGACATCCGGCGGCCGGTGACGCTTCGCGGCTGACCGGTCAGGCCCCCCGCCTGGTCCTCTCCACCATCCATCAGGCCAAGGGACTGGAGTGGGATACCGTATTCCTGATACATCTGAACGCCTCTTCGTTCCCCAACCGCCGGGCCGCCCTGGAGGAGGGCGGTCTTGAGGAAGAGAGGAGGCTCTTCTATGTGGCGGCGACCCGGGCCAAACGGCAGCTCGTCCTGTCCTTTCCGGCTTCCGGGGGCTACGATTCGTACGTCTCGGAGACCCCGTCGCCTTTCCTTACTGAGATCGATCCTTCCTGTCTCGACACTTCGCTGGTCGACGGCACCCTGGCCGATGATGCGGACGGACCGGTGGTGTTTCTGGATGATGGGGACGATATGGAGAGGGTCGGCCGCCGGACGGCCAGGTCGCGTAGTAAGAGTCTGTTGATCGATGTCTGAAATCGGGAGGGCAATGACGGGACGGATATAGGGCGGTCAGCACCGCCTTTTTCGTCGGAAAAAGAAAAACCCGACCTCGAAAGGTCGGGTGGAGGAGGACCTCACTCGGAAGCCCGATAGGTCCCGTCGTTGAAGAGCGTACAGACGATGGTGCCCCAGGAACCCGGGGAGTAGCCGGCCCGGGATCCGTAGCTGCCGAAGTAGCTGTAGAAGGAGGGGCAGATGACGATGTACTGCGCCCGTTCCTCGATCCAGAACCCGGCCAGCTTACCCTCGCCGTCGAACTCGCGCCGCCGCACGAATCGCGTGATGGGGTTACCCATCGAGTCGTGCACGTGGCCCATGATGATGAAGTCGACGGACTCCTGGAACTCGGCCGGTCGTCCCGCCGCGTTCATCTTGCCGCCCTTTGTCTGCGAGCCGGTACGGCCGTGCTGGCAGTAGAAGGTGAACCGGTGTCCCCAGGCGAGCACGTCCGCGAAGATCGGCTCGTCGGAGTAGGGGATACCCAGCTCGTAGCAGATGATACGCAGCGGATCGAGGTTGGTCTTCTTCCAGGTCCGCCACTCATGGTTCCCGGGCTGGGCCCACAGGATCTTGTGGGCGATCGGCCGGAGGAGCTCGATCATGCCGGGCTCGCCCTTGTCCGGGGCGCCCCAGATCTGCTCGGAAGGCGTCAGGAGCGATTCGTAGACGGCCCCGCCGATGGAACCGTCGATCGCGTTCTCGATGGTGTCGCCGTTCAGGAAGGCGAACACGTCATCGTTCTCCGCGATCCACTTTACGTACCGGCGGAACCGGTCGTAGGCGTGCGATTTCGCCCCGTAGTGCATGTCCGACAGACCCACCAGCTTGATGCGCGGATGCTTGAAGTGCGGTTGGAACTGGACCCAGAGATAGGGCTGTGGCCGGGGGGCCCAGCGGTAAGCCCAGATCCGCGGCTTCACCGTCCGCAGGGGCAGCGGTTGCTCCGCGGTCATGAACAGCGGTTCCCCGAGGTCGTTCTGCTGCTCGAAGAGCGCATGCCGATCGGGGAGGGCCACCTTCCTGATCTGCTCCGGGCTCAGGTTCTTGGCGCCGAAGTGCTCGGCGATCTCCTTGAGCGTCCGCGGCCGGGAGAGGAACGTCTTCAGCTTGTCGCTGTCTATCCGACTCATCTTTTCCTCCCGTGGCTGCCGTGAATGGTCTTCACGTGGTGGTTACCGTCCGGATACAGGTAGAGGACGACGGTCTCGTTGGACGGCGGCGGATGTCCGCGCCGCGCCTCACGAGTGCCGAAGTAGCGCTTGAAGTTCCCCAGGATGACGTGGAACTCCTCGCGGTGCTTCAGCATACCCTCGTCGTACTTGCGGACGAGCTTGATCGGGCGGTTCCACATGGCGTCGCCGACGTGGCCCATGCAGATGAAGTGCGTGAACTCGTGGACCTGCGCCGGGCGGCGCAGCGTGTTCATCTTGGTGCCCTTGAGCTGGGCCGTGGAGTGGCCGTGCATGGTCCACAGGGTGAACAGCTGACCCTTCCACCAGATGTCCACGTAGACCGGTTCCCGGAAGTAGGGGATGCCGGTCAGGTCGCAGAAGTGCTGCAGGGGATCGAAGATCTGCATGCGCAGGCACTTCTCCTCCAGACAGCCCTGCTGGGCCCAGAGGATCTTGTGGGCGATGCGCTTGACCTTCTTCTCGAAATCCGCCGTGCGGTCCAGCAGGACCTGGTGCCGCTCGTCCTTCTTGCCGCGAGGCACCTCCCCGATGATGTCGCCGTTGAGGAAGCAGAAGGTGTTCGGCGTCCGGGCGATCGCGTTGACCACAGCGTCGAATCGCTCGGCGTCGTGATCGCGGTGACCGAAGAGGATGCCGTCGAGCGGGATGATCCGGATCTTCCGGTGATTGAAGTCATCCGGGAAGATCACGGCCCCGTACGGCTGACCCTCGACGTTCGACTGCCGCCACTCCCAGGAGCGTTCCGCCACCCGGAAGTTGCCGACAGAGGGCACGGCGACATAGGTCTGCTCGCCCTGGACGTTGTGCGGGCCGAGGAAGATGTCGTACCCCTCGATACCCCGGACGAACCGCTGGACGACCTGCTTATCGGGCAGGCCGAACTGCTTGGCGATCTCCTGGGCCGAGCGGCCGCGGGTCATGAACTGCGCCAGTTCCTCGTCCGTCACCGTCGGCTCGCCGTCGGTCTTGGCCTTCAGCTGCTCGGGTCGAGGACGGGACAGGCACATCAGGCGGGCCTTGCTGTTAATGCCGCCACGGGACCTGCCCGGGAAGGCCTCGAACAGCTCCTCCCACGTCGCCGTGGGGAACAGCTCGCTGAGACGCTTCTCATCTTCCGGACTCCACAGGAGCTTCTTTTTCTGGCGCGCCACGGGCTTGGTCCGTTTGCGCCTTCTCTTGGCCTTCACGGGAGCCTTAGCCCCCTTCTTGCCGGTAGACTTAGCCATGACCAAACCTCCTTGGTTTCGGCTCAGTTTTGAAAGGTCTGTACCTATCGGTCACGCGGCAGCGCTCGGCGCTCCGCGATATTCCACCTTATCAGGGGGTTGGGGTACTGTAAAGTGGGGCTGACGGAGGGTCAGCGGCCCGCTTCTTGCCAAAGGTGATTATATCGGATAACATGACCCATCACGTCATTCCGCGCCGGCCGGTCGGCCGGCCTTGAGCCGTTATGAAGACCGTCGAATCGGTTACTGAAGGGCATCCGGACAAGGTGTGCGACCAGATCGCGGACGCCTTACTTGACGCCTATCTCTCGCAGGACCCCTTGAGCCGCGTGGCTGTGGAGGTTTTCGGTTCCCACGGGGCGATGATGATCGGCGGCGAGGTGACCTCGGGGACCTCATTGGAACCTTCCCAGGTGGCCCGTAAGGTCTATCAGGAGATAGGTTACGATGACGAGTTGGAGATCTTCGTGAATATCGAGGAACAGTCCCCGGAGATAGCCCAGGGGGTCGATTCCGGAGGGGCGGGTGATCAGGGAATCATGTACGGGTATGCTACGGCGGAGACACCAGAGTTCCTGCCGCGTCCCGTGGTGCTGGCCCATCGTCTGGCCTGGGGTCTGGCGGACCTGCGCCGCAACCATCAGGGCTTCTCTTGGCTCCGGCCCGACGGCAAGACCCAGGTCACGGCGGACCGGGGTCGTATAACCGCGGTGGTGGTGTCGACACAGCATCGGGAGGGTCTGGAGAGGGAGGAGCTCCGGCGTTCCCTGACCGAATCCCTGATCGGTCCGGTCATCGGTGATCTGGACGGGATCGAGCTGCATATCAATCCGGCCGGAGATTTCGTGACCGGGGGTTTCGCCGCGGATACCGGTCTGACCGGGCGGAAGATCATGGTCGATACTTACGGCGGACTCTTGCCGCACGGCGGCGGGGCCTTCTCCGGCAAGGATCCCACCAAAGTGGATCGTTCGGCGGCCTATATGGCCCGGTTCGCCGCCAAGAACATCGTGGCTAACGGGGCGGCCGGGAACTGTCTGGTCACCGTGGCCTATGCCATCGGTCAGGATACACCGGTCATGCTCCAGGCCAGATCCGGTGACGGTCAGGACCTGACGCCGTTCTTGCGTCGCCATTTTGATTTCCGTCCGCGGGCCATCATCGAGCGGCTCGGTCTGCGTCGGCCGGTTTACCGTTCGGCGGCCGCCTACGGTCATTTCGGTCGGGACGGTTTCCCTTGGGAGCATATCGTCCTGCTCTGATCCGACCGTTTCTCGGGATTTTTTACCGGTACGATTCAGGCCCCGAGGGGCCCTTTTTCGTATCAGAGCCTATTTTTTGGCTAGATTGAGCTACGTAATTGACATGTGGACGCGGAACTGTTATATTTCATGGTCCGTCCTTTAGATACGCCTTTTAAGGTCAGACAGCATTGAAGGAGGTCAGGAATGGAGATGACATATGTTCTCGTTGCCGTCGCGGCGGCGGCCGTCTGCGTGATCTGTATCCTGTCGGTCCGGAAGGGCCGGATCCGGCGTCGGGAGAGGCAGCGGGAATTGGACATCAGTTTCCAGGAGACCCATGACCGGATCCTCAACCTGTCGATGAGGCTCCGTCAGATGTCACCACCCTCCGGTCTGTCCGACGAGGAGCGGCAGGGATGGTGCGCCGAGAACCGCAAGGCTTTCCGGGCGCTCATCGGCTGCCTGGTCATGCAGGATGCGGCCAGGCGTTCCTGGCGCACCGGTCTGGAGACACGAGGGGCTATCGATCGTCATCTTCGGGCGATACTGAACAGCCTGGAGTGTTTCCTGCAGGAGCGGCGGGAACGACTGCGGCACTCCCTGAAGGAGCGCCGCGCCACGGCCGGCTGGCTGCTCGATCTGGCGGGGCATCTCAGGCATCATCTGGCCGGTTCGATCGAGGCACGCTGTGGCGAGGGTTTCTGTTTCGAGGAGGAGGCGGCCCGTATCGCCAAGCTCAGGAACGCTCTCAAGGCCGACGAGTCGGTGTTGATGTCCGACCCTCTTCGGGCGATCGAACTGCTGTGCCTGCAGTTTGGTATCATGCAGGAGGTGATGAGGCGTCTCGATGACGCCGCCGGCATGACCGGAGACGGTGACCGGACACCATGACCGATATCAGGACACAGTGAAGAGGCGACTTGCGTCGCCTCTCTTTTTTATCCGTATCTCCGGTCCGGATCAATTCGGGCATGAAGCCCCGAAGGTCAGGAATCGTTGCAGCGGCATGGTCCGGGCCAGGCCGGTACCGGAGGGTCGGGGATAGCGTTGTATCGTACGGAACAGGTTGGCGATGACAAATGCATACAGTGCCCGGCGGCGTGCCCTACGGTTGCGGTCTTGTCTTTCATCATGTCGGTGGTTCGGGTGGTGTTCTTCGCGCTTCTCGTGGAGGGCATACCCGAGAAGCGCGGCTAGAGGGTCGACGGATTCCACTTGGACCAGAGTCTCGTACGGATCGATTCCGGGACCCGGCGATCTTTTCAGTACGGTCTCCGTTTCATCCAGCGTCACCAGCACCGCTTCACGGTGGGCGGCCTCCTCGGCGTGCCGGAAGAGGTGCAGGATCTGTTCCCTGAACATGATTGCGACCTGCACCAGATACAGCAGCACGAGCGCGGTTTTCCAGTGCTTGGTCATAGGTCCTCCTCCTATCTCCAGTGTAAGTCCCCGCCCGGGACCTTGTCAAATTTTTATGTAGATTCAGCCAATATTTTTACTTTTCGTCTCGCCTCCGGATGTGGTATAATAAAGACTTATGGCCAATCCCGTACTTGAGCTGCGTTCCGTGACCAAGCGGTTCGGAGAGAACCCGGCGGTCAAGGACCTGTCGCTCATCGTCCATCCCGGCGAGACCTACGGCCTGATCGGACCGAACGGATCGGGCAAGACGACGACGATCAAGATGATCGCCGGCCTTTATCGACCGACCTCCGGCAGGATATTGGTTCAAGGATACGATCTGGAGGAGTCACCGGTCCGCGTCAAGTCGTATCTCGGCTACATCCCGGATGACCCCGCCGCTTATGATCGGTTGACCGGTCGGGAATTCCTGGAATTCGTCGGCGAGGTCTTCGGTATGGACCGCAAGCTGCGTGACGGACGGATCGCCGACCTGCTGGAAGGGTATGGTATCAGCGACCTGGCCGAAGGCCTGTTCGGTGAGTTTTCGCGCGGCACCAAACAGAAGATAGCCATCTGCGCGGCCTTGCTGCATGACCCCTCGCTGCTGCTCATCGATGAGCCGGTGGTCGGTCTGGATCCGGAAAGCATCCGCATCACCAAACAGCTGCTCAAGGAGTTCACCGATAAGGGAGGGGCCATACTGATGTCCACCCACACCTTGCCGGTGGCGGAGGAACTCTGTCAGCGTTTCGGATTGTTGAAGAAGGGGAAGGTGGTGGCGGAGGGGTCCAAGCGGAACTTGCGGGAAACGGCCGGTCTGCAGCGAGGCTCGCTCGAGGAGCTTTTTCTCGCCCTGTTAGCCGAATGAGAACCAGCATGCGCGGCATTTTGGGTTCGCTAATCGCTTATCGCGCCCGGACGGCGCGTCGCTCCCTGTTCTACGGCGGCTGGGCCAAAGTGGCGGTAGCGGCGATATTCATGGCGATCATGGTCGCCGTTTTTTTGGGTCTGCACTGGTTCTTCCGGGCCGGCTTCGAAAGGATCATGGCCGAGCCTCATGTCGGCCCGGTCATCGTCCGTTATCTGGTGGAAATGGCTTTCGCCTCCGCCTTGCTACTCGGGGTCATCAGCTTCTTCGTGGCCGCGCTATTCACCCTGTTCCGGGCCCGTGAGATGGACCTGCTTTCGTCCCTGCCAATCGGTCCGCTGGACCTTTTCCTGTACCGCTTCCTGAACGCGGCGACCTTCTCCTCGTGGCCGGTCCTGTTCGTGGCCGCTCCGGCGCTGACGGCGCTCGGCGTCACTTCCGGTTCCGGCTACGGTTACGCGGCAGCTGCCGTGAGCGCCGCTGCCCTGCTCATCCTGATCATCACCGTCATCGGCTCGGTCCTATCGCTGATAATGGCCGAGACGCTACGCCGGTTCAGGCCGATGGTCGTCTCGGCGGTACTGCTGGCACTGTCGCTGCCTTTCGTCGCGCTGCTGCTGCGCCGGTTCGTCAACCGGGAGGTCTTCGGGCTTTTCGAGGTGACGACGGCCGAGGGCCAGGTGGCGGCCGCGGCTAACCTGCAGACCCTGTTCGCCGCCCTGCCGAGCCATTCCTTGGCCGAGCTGGTCCTGATGGTGGTGGGGGGTGAACCGGAACGCCACACCGTCGGCATGGCGCTACTCATCGGATCGGTGATGCTGGTGGCTTTCTTGCTGTTAATCGTCGCGGTACGGCGTCGCTATACCGGTCTGGTACAGAGCTATCGGGAATCGTCCTTCTTGGCCCGGCCGGAAGACGCGCCGTCGCGCCATGCCCCGCGCCGCCCCTTCCCGCGCTTTTTCCGCTGGGGGCACGGCTACCTGTTCGAGAAGGACCTCTGGACTTTCCTCAGGAGCCCCGAAGAGGTGATGCGCGGCGCCTATCTCATCGCTCTGCTGGCGCTGTACGTCCTGACCCTGCGGTTGCTGACGTTCATCGATTTCTTCGGTTCCCGGGAAGCCTTGGCCGGGGTGATCGCCGCCATGTGCACGGTCATAGGCTATTTCGCCCTGACCATAAGCATGCGGTTCGTCTTCCCCTCGCTGTCGCAGGAGGGCCGAGGGGCTTGGGTGCTGTGGAGCAGTCCCGTGCATGCCCATGAGTACTTCTCCTGGAAACTGTTCTTCTGGTCGGTCGTGCTGGGGGTCACCATGGAAGCGGTCATGGCCGCTTCAGCCATGATATTCGCCTTCCCTCCGGCCGTTCTCCTGCTCATGGCCGTCGCCGTCTTCCTGAGCGTCGCGACGATAGTCTGCATCACTTTGGGACAAGGGGCGATCTTCCCGGATTTTCAGAACGATAATCCGGAGTCTCTGGCCACGTCGCCGGCCGGCTTGTTCGCGGTGTTCCTGGGGATCGTCTATCTCTGGATCATGGGACGCTACGCTTACCGTTACACCCTGGTCTTCCTGTCGTCCGGCCAACCTGATTTCGTGGCCCTGTTCGGCATGTTGGTGGTATCGGTCGTCTTCGTGGCGACCTACTGGAGCGTCGCCCGGAGGGCGATGGAGCGTCTGGAGGTGACCTGACCGGTCCGACTCTCGGTCTGCCGTTGACACGAGGCACGGCGGTTGGTAGGTTGCCTTGATACGTGAGCCATGGAGGTGCGGATGATCTCGACCGATCTGAAGCTGCGTTTCTGGGCGGTCGGACAGGCCGTCTACGATCTTTTCCTCCAACCGACGCTGAAGGAGAAGCTGACGCTGGCCGGCGATGTTCTCGTGAACTGCGTGATACAGGGACATATCGACCCGCTTCCGTTCTTCTGCGTGACCGACGAATTGCCGGCCCTGCAGGAGCGGGGTCTGGCCTACCGCTCCCGGCTAGTCCTCGAGATCAAGGAGGCCCTGGAGAGACTGATCGGTTCCGACCGGACCGATTCCGGCTTCCTGCCGCAGTACCTCAAGGCCCAGCTTAGGCATCTGGAGCTCTGTCGCGCCTGCGAGGAGGCGGCCTGCCGGTCCGTCATGGAGGACCATCACCTGACCCAGCAGATCAGGGAGATGCTGCGCGTCGAATGAGTCAAGCCGCATCTGCGACAGATGCGGCCTTTTCTTTGTGGATGTGCCTCGGCCTCCCGGCATGGTATAATTAATATGCTATGAGCTATAAGAAGGTCCAGGTCTATTTCTTCATAACCATCCTGATAATCAGCGCGGTGCTGACCCTGTTGGTGTTCAGGCCGTATTTTACGCTGCTGGCCTTCGGTGGAGTGCTGGCGATACTGGCCGCGCCGATCTACCGTTACCTGCTGAAGCTGTTCAAGAACGCCACGGCCGCCTCCTTCCTCACCGTGTTGGTCGTGGTGGTGGCGGTCCTGATACCGCTGGTCTTCTTCACCGCGGCCCTGACGACGGAGGTGATCGGTCTGTTCACCGACGCCAAGAGCTATTTCGACACCGTGAGCATCACCCAGTTCCTGCAGGCCAATCTCCCGGTCAGCTTCCATGATCAGATACCGACCGTCCTGGATGAATCGGTGGGCGTGCTGCGCACCATCGTGGAGTTCCTGTCGACTAACCTGATCGCCCTGTTCTCCAACCTGTTCGCCATCTTCTTCGGCACCCTAGTGGCGCTTATCGCGCTCTACTATCTGCTCAAGGACGGCGGTCGGGTCAAGAAGGAACTCTTGGCGCTCTCGCCGCTGGGCGATGAGTATGATGAACTGGTCTTCCGCCGCATCATCATCGCGGTCCAGGCGGTGATGGGGGGCGTCCTGGTGATCGGTGTCATCAAGGGCATCCTGGCTGCCCTGTTCTTCTGGATATTCGGTGTCCCGGCCCCGCTCTTCTGGGGCACTATGACCGGCCTGGCTTCTTTCCTGCCCATCGTCGGCTCCTCGCTCATCACCGTCCCGGCGGTCCTCTATCTGTTCCTGACCGGTGATTATGCCAATGCCGTAGGCCTGCTCATCACGTCCATCGCTCTGATCGGCACCATAGACAATTTCCTGCAGCCGAAATTGGTGGAGAGCCGCACCAAGATCCATCCGCTGCTCATCCTGCTCTCGATCCTGGGCGGCCTGGAGTTCTACGGATTCTCCGGTTTCATCTTGGGACCGCTCACTTTGGCCGTGACTATGGCTCTTATCGACATCTACAAGAAAGAATTCCGCAATTACGTCGAACGGGTCGACTGAATCAGAGCGGTCGTCTGAAGATGAATGAACAGGGCCGGTCCGGCCCTGTTTTGCGTCATTCCGTGGCGGGGATGAGGCGGCTCATGTCTCGAATATGATCCGCCTTCGGTCAGCCTATAGTGTTCGAATGATGAGGCGGCCCGTGTCGGAGGCCTGTCGTGTCAGGCGTCTGCCCGTCGTCAGGCAGGCCGTCGTCAGTCGGTGGACCGCCCTGGGTCAGTCCTTCCCAGAATTCGACCATCACGCCCCACAGGCCTAGGGTCATCCGTCTGGTGAAGGACCAGGTGGTCTCCCAGACCTTCCGCCAGAACGAACCGATCGCTGACCAGAGGGCTGAAGTCTGTTCTGCCGTCTCCTCATCCAGGCTCTCCTCCAACTGTTCTGCTATCGGTGCGGGCATCTCCGGTCCGTCTGCCGGAGTGTCGGTGTCCGCCGTCCCGCCGGTGTTCTCAGCTTCCTCCGTCGAGGTCGTCGCGACCGCTATCGTCCGGTGAGCCGTCACGGCTTCGCCCCCTGCCGGATAGGCTTCCGTTGATCCGGCATGTTCCGGGACGGCCTGTGGCGACACGGCCGTTCCGCCCGTCCGGTCGATCAGTCCGGTCAGCGCTTCCTTGGCGGCGGCCAGGCTCTCGGCCGGCACGCTCGTCACCGCTTCCGGGGCGTGATGGCGTAGGGCCATGGCGAAGGACATGGCGGACTGTTCGGGGAACTCATTAGCGAAGATCGCCCGGCCTAACATGGACATCGACCAGATGAACATGAAGAAGGCGGTGAGAGCCGTCGCCAGTTTGAGGTTGCGGCGGTGCCGTCGGATGAATCGTCGTGCTGGTCCCATAGGCGGACGTCCTAAAGTATGTTCTCGATCGGATTCAGGTCCCGAGAGTCGTTCCGGTCGGTTCGTGCAGGCCGAACTTGTCCCGTCTTTCCGCGACCGCCTGAAGTGTCTCCTCGTCCCAGGCACCCGGTCCGTCAGGGGCATATCCGTCGCGTATCTCCCGGCCGTCATCATAGCCGTCGCCGTCCGTGTCGTCGTTCCTGGGATCGGTCAGGAAGACCCGCAGCTCGTCGCCGTCAGCCAGACCGTCGCCGTCGATGTCGGGATCCTGCGGATCGAGCCCCCCAGCCTCCTCAAGGATATCAGCCAGACCGTCGCTGTCCATGTCGTCCAACCGGCCTCCGTCCTTGAGGGGGTCGTAACCTGACCAGATTTCGTCTCCGTCGGAAAAGCCGTCGCCGTCACTGTCGGCGTTCAGGGGGTCGGTGCCGTAACTGTCGACTTCCGTCCCGTCGCTCAGGCCGTCCGCATCAGTGTCAGCTGAGCTGGGATCCGTCTTCAGGGCGAGCTCCCGTTCGTCATCGAGGCCGTCGCCGTCCGTATCGGCTTTTTCCTCCGTCGGCAGTTCGGGGAAGAGGCCCTCCTCGTCCGCCATCTCCGACCCATCCGACCCATCCGACTCCGTCTCTTCGGCGTCTTCCGCCGGCACGGTCATCACGGCGGTATCTTCGAGTTCCGGTGTCTCGGTCAAGGTCTCCGGCAGGTCGAATCCCCGGGAGGTCAAGGTGTGTTCGCCCGGCGGGAAGGTCAGTATACCGACCTCGAAGCTGAAGGTGAGCGTGAATCCGGCCCCGCTCCTGGTGTAATCATAATGCTGTCCGGTCCGGGGATCGCGCGACAGGATGCTCAGCTCGTCCGGTACCAGCTGGTCGAGGCGTTGCGGGTATTCTCCGTGGCTGTTGAAGAAGGAATTGAGGGCGATGCGGATCTCATTGACGTTGCGGTAACGCTCCCAGTCGTCAGCCGCGGCCGGAGTCTCCTCCGTCACCTCGGGGTCGGTCTGGTCTTCCGTCTCCGGCATCTGGTCATTCTCGGTCGTCGCCGGGGCGGCTTCTTCGGCCGGACGGAACAAATATCGCGACCATTGCGGATACAGTTGGACGCCGAGGATGACGATTATGGATAGTACCCCCATGATGACGAGGGCACTCAGCGGTTTGATCGCTCCTTTCATAGGATTGCGGCCGTATCCGGAGCCTTCCACTGGATTATAGCATGTCTTACGGTCGGGCGTTTCAGGAGCGTCACGTCGTCACGGCCGTCGGTCGGTCATCTATCGGCGCCGATCTCGTCGAGCAGACCGTCCAGTTCGGCCAATCCGCTGACCGACATGAGGCGGGTCCGGTGACGTTTCGCCCCCGGGAACCCCTTGAAGTACCAGACCAGGTGCTTCCGGAAGGTGATGACGGACCGCTCATCCCCGTAGTGTTCGACATGTCGATGGGCGTGCCGACGGATCAGGACAAGCCGCTCCCTCCACGAGGGTGGTGAAGCCGCTTCGCCCCGGAGGACCGCTTCCAGCTCCCGGAAGATCCAGGGGTTACCGAGCGCTCCGCGGCCGATCAGCAGGCCGTCGCATCCGGACGACCGCAGTCTATCCAGCGCCTGACCGGTATCCGTTACGTCACCGTTGCCCAAGACCGGTACGGAGACCAGGGATTTGGCCCGGCCGATCATCTCCCAGTCGGCGGTCCCCGAAAAACCCTGTTCCTTAGTGCGTCCGTGGATCGAAATCAGGTCGACGCCGGCCTGTTCGAGGGCCGGGGCGAATTCCATTATGTCTCGCGGGTCGGTCCAGCCCAGGCGGGTCTTCACCGAGACCGGTCGGCCGGTGGCCCGCTTCACCGCCCGCACGATGTCCATCGCCCGCTCGGGGCGCCTCATCAGCGAAGCGCCGTTGAAGTTCGAGGTCAGTTTGGGTGCCGGACAGCCCATGTTGATGTCGAAACCGTCCGGCGCATGCAGTTCCTCGATGATCCGGGCCGCCTCAGCCAGCACCGCTGGATCGCCTCCGAAGATCTGTTGGATGATGGGGCGTTCGTCATTATGGAACGCGGCCATTTTTCGGGTGCGCTCGTTTCCCCGCACCACGGCCTCGGCGCTGATCATCTCGCGGAAGATGACCGGTTTGGAGATATCCTTAACCGTCCGACAGAAGGGCGAATCCGTCAGATCGGCCATCGGCGCCAGTCCGATGACAGGCCTTGCTAGTCGGTCCCAACTGAACATAAGATGCGTCAGATGCGTTTCGGACAGACGGCCATCGGGTCAGATACCGCTGCTGTGTCGTTTAAGCTTGCTGATATGGTATAATTATAATGTATTTATCCAGTTGTGCGTCATATATGAACATGAAGAGAAATTACAGTAAGTTGGTCATCGGCATCTCCGTCGGCCTGGTCGTCATCGTGGGTATAGTCCTGGCCGTCCGTTCACGGCAGGGCAAGACCGAATATGAGACCGCCGTTGCCGAGATCGGCAACGTCATCGAACTGATTGATGCTACCGGATCGATCGCTCCGATGGCCAAGATCAAGCTGCAGCCCCAGGTCTCCGGCAAGATCAAGGAGATCGAAGTCAGCGAAGGCGATGAGGTGGTGCAGGGCGACCTGCTGATCCAACTGGACGCCAAGGATATCGAGGCTCAGCTTTGGGCCCAACAGGCTTCGGTCCAGTCCGCGCGGGCCAGGTTGTCCGAACTGGTCGCCGGACCGACGGCCGAAGACCTGGCCTTGTCACAGAGCGCCGTAGAGACGGCGCTGGCCAGACTTGAGGCGGCCAAATCGGCCCGGACTGATGCGGCGACTGCACTGGCTAACGCCCAGAAAAATTATGACAACACCCTGGCCAAGGCCGGGACGCTCATCGAAGGCAATGTCGCCGCGTTCCTCAGTGATTTCGATGACGCGGCTATCGTCGCCGATGATGCCCTGACGCGCTTGTCGAGCCCGCTGTTCACGACTGACGGTTTCCTGGTGTTCACCTCATCGAATTCTCAGGCAGAGACGGACGCGGTCCAGACGCGCAGTGTGGCCAAGTCCAGCCTGATCGGGCTGACGTCGGAAGTGGCATCGGTCAAGACGGTCGGTACGGTCGAAGCTGTCGAAACCTCTTATGGATTAGTCAGGGGGTACCTCCTGGACGTGAAGACCCATCTTGAGGCTTGCGCCAACGTGCTCGATTACGCGATCGGGATCGATTCGACTACGCTCGCTTCCTATGAACTTAATATCAACACCGCCTTGAGTACCTTATCGGCTTCGATCCAGAAGCTCCAGGCGGACAAATCGGCGCTGGACCTGCAGCAGAGGCTCAACGCTACGGACATCACGTCCGCCGAGATATCCGTCTCCAACGCCCAGGCGTCCTTGAGTGCTGCCGAAAATACCGTCACCACGAGCGAGAAGGCGCTTGCCGAGGCCGAGGCCGCGTTGGCGCTCAAGCAGTCCGGGGCACGTCCGGAAGCCATCGCTGCCCAGCGGGCCGTCGTCTCCGCCGAGGAGGCCAGATTGGCCGGCCTTCAGAGCGAGTATGACAAGCGGCGTATCACCGCTCCGGTCGACGGCACCGTGACGCTGATCGCTGCGGAGAAAGGCGAGACCGTCCAGCCCAGTCAGGTCATCGTCATACTCAACGCCAAGGGCAATTTCGAGATCATCGCCAATATCTCCGAGATCGATATCGCCCGGATATCCATCGGCAATCCGGTCGAGATAACCCTGGACGCCTTCACCGACGACGACGTGTGGATGGGTTCGGTCATGGCTATCCAGCCGGCGGAGACCGTGGTGGACAACGTCATCTTCTACGAGACCAAGATACGTTTCGAGGAGGAAGATCCGCGGCTGCGTTCCGGCATGACCGCCGATCTCGACATCGAGACCGAACGCAAGCGGGGCGTATTACGCATCCCGTCGCGGGCCCTGCGGGCCAAGAACGGAGGATTGATGGTCCGGGTTCTCGATGACGAGGTAGTCAAGGAGGTCGAGGTGACGATCGGTCTGGAGACCGACGATTTCGCCGAGGTCCTTGGTGGCCTCAAGGAGGGGGATACGGTCATCGTCTCTGAACGGGAGAAATGACATGGCCAAAGTCAATAACCACGAACACGGCAAGGAACTCATCCGTCTCAAGGACATAACCAAGTTCTACCGGCAGGGTGAGACGACCATTCACGCGCTTGACGGCGTCGACCTTTCGATCCGGGAAGGGGAGTTCATATCGGTCATGGGACCTTCCGGTTGCGGCAAGTCGACCCTGATGCACGTGTTGGGTTTCCTGGCCCGGCCTACCTCGGGTTCTTATCATTTCGAAGGACGCGACTCCTCTAAATTCACCGATGACGAGCTGGCGGAGATGCGTAATCAGGGCATCGGTTTCATCTTTCAGTCCTTCAATCTGCTGCCGCGCACCTCGGTACTCGACAACGTGCTGCTGCCGACCACTTACCGGCCGAAGACGATCAAGAACGACGTGGAGAAGCGGGCCCGGAAACTGCTCGATCTGGTCGGCTTGTCGCATCGGCTCGAGAACCATCCGAATCAGCTGTCCGGCGGTGAGCAGCAGCGCGTGGCTATCGCCCGGGCACTGATCAACTCACCGTCGCTCATCCTGGCCGACGAACCGACCGGCAACCTCGATTCCAAGGCGACCGAAGAGATCATGTCCATCCTCCGGGCGCTGCATGACGAGAGGAACACCATCCTCATGGTGACGCACGAGGCCTACCTGTCCGAGTTTACCGAACGGGTCATCCACATGAAAGACGGCAAGATCGTGTCCTGAGGGGGTTATGGACAGTTTCCAGGACATCGTCTATTCGCTCAAGGCGCTCTGGGTCGCACGACGCAGGGCGTTCTTGTCGACGCTGGGCATCATCATCGGGGTGATGTCCGTGTTGGTCGTGGCCTCAGTGGGACTGAGCGCCCAGGATCTGGTGTTGAAGCAGGTGACGTCGTTCGGCGGCGATCTGATCGGCATCATTCCCGGAAGCAGCGATGACGAGGGTCCACCGCCGATAGCTTACGGCATCGTCGTCACCTCGTTGAAGTTGGAGGACGCGGAAGCCCTGGCCGAGCTGGAGGGCATCGTGGCCATGACGCCGTACGTGAATTCGGCGGAGGTCATCGAGTACGGCCGGGAGTCCACGACCACGACGGTCAGTGGTGTGAATGAACAGACGCCGGTCTTGGAGGATTTCGAGGTGGAGGAAGGGAGGTTCTTCACCGAATCGGATATCGGCCGGCACGCGCGGGTCGCGGTCCTCGGTCCGGAGACCGCCGAAAACCTCTCGCCTCACGAGAGCCTGCTTGGTAAGACCATCCAGATCAAGGACATCAGCTTCCAGGTCATCGGCATACTCGAGGAAAGGGGTGCGGCCTTCTTCCAGAATCAGGACGATACGGCGCTCATACCGGTGACCACCGCCCAGAAGCTGATCGCCGGCGTCACCCACGTCAATTTCATCCGGTTGAAGGTCGCGGAAGGCGCCGACACCGATTATCTCAAGGACCGGGTGGCGGAGACGCTCCGTCGACGGCATCACATCAAGGACCCGTCCAAGGACGATTTCTCCATCCGCAGTACCGATCAGGCCGCGGAGATACTGGGGAGCGTCACCGGAGCGTTCAACGGTTTCCTGCTGGTGGTCACCGCCATCTCCTTGCTGGTCGGCGGCATCAACATCATGAACATCATGTTCGTCTCCGTCCGGGAGCGCCGCCGGGAGATCGGTCTCCGCAAGGCGCTCGGGGCCACCAACACCCGTATCCGGACGCAGTTCCTGACCGAGAGCGCCGCCATCGCCTTGGCCGGCGGATTGGTCGGGGCGACCCTAGGTATCGCCATCTCGTACGTCGTCGCCCTACTCGTATCGAATGCCGGTTATCAGTGGGATTTTTTCATGCCCGCCTCCTATATCGTCCTGGCCCTGGCGGTGGCGGCGGCGATCGGTATGGTCTCCGGCGTCTCGCCGGCCGTGGCCGCCGCCCGACTCGATCCCATCGTCGCCCTAAGGGAGGAATGAGCCGTCTATGGATTTCCTTGCCACATTGGGACTGGCCATCAGGAACCTCCGCAGGAACCGTCTGCGTACAGCCTTGTCGTTGCTCGGCGTGACCATCGGTGTCTTTTCGGTGACCATGATCGTCTCGCTGGGTTTCGGCCTGCAGAGCTACATTCTGGGTCAGGTGGAACAGTTCGGCAAGAATTTCATCACCATCAACGCGACAGTGCCGGAACTGTCGCATCAGGGATCGATCACCAGTCAGATCACCGGCGGTCCGGTGGTCTCCATCGACCGGAATGACATGGAGGAATTGGCCGAACTGCCGCACGTCACCAATGTCGTCGGTTTCCAGATGGACCAGGCGTACTTGCAGTACCGGAACAAGGAACACCAGACCATGATAATCGGCACCACGGCGAACTATCCGGAATTCGACGTGCAGACCGACATCGCCTCCGGTCGGTTTTTCACCGACCGCGAGGACAGGACACTGGCTCAGGTCATGGTGATCGGACCCAAGGTGGCGGACAAGCTTTTCGGACGCGAGGATCCGGTGGGCAAGAGCATCAAGATGAAGGGGATGATTCTGGAGGTCGTCGGCGTCACCGAGTCCCGCGGCCTGATGATGGGTTTCGATTTCGACACACTGGCCTTCATACCGCTGACGCTGATGCACAAGAGGCTGACCGGCGATGAGTACGTGCAGGAGATCGATGTCATCGTCTCGGCGACGGAGTATGTCGACGAGATCGCGGTCGAGGCGGCCCGGGTGCTGCGCCGCGAACACCGGATCGAGGATGAGGCTAAGGACGATTTCATGATCCATACTTTCACCGAGGTCGTGGAGACCATCGGTACGGTCACCAACGCGCTGACCATACTTCTGGGGCTGCTGGCCGCCATCTCCCTGCTGGTGGGCGGCATCGGCATCATGAACATCATGCTGGTCTCGGTCACCGAACGCATCCGCGAGGTCGGCCTCCGCAAGGCGCTCGGGGCCAAGAACGGGACGATCCAGAACCAGTTCCTGTACGAGGCGGTAGTGCTCACCACCATCGGCGGGGTCATGGGCGGCGGCCTGGGTACGGGTATCACTCTCGCCGTCATCGCCTACGCCAGATATACCGGCTTCGACGTGCAGTATCTGGTCTCTCTGCCCTCGCTGTTGGCGGCTCTGGCGGTGGCCGTGGTCGTCGGCGTGGTCTTCGGTATCTATCCGGCGCGCAAGGCGGCCAAACTCGATCCGATCACCGCCCTGAAATACGAATAATGTGACCGGTAAGGGAATGATGAGGAAGAAGAGGCGGCCGGTGATCAGTGCCGGCATGTTCTTCAAATACGCCGCCTGCCCCCACTGGCTGTACTTTGACGAGTATGGTGACCCGAAGAAGAAGGCGTCGGAGACCAGGTTCTCCGAGATGCTCCGTGAGCGGGGACTGGTCCACGAGAGGGAGATGGTCGCCGGCCGTGAACTGGTGGAACCTCAGGGCCGGACGCCTCGGGCGCGCTTTCGGGACACGCTGCGCCTGATGCGGGAAGGCGCGGACCTGATCTATCACGGCCAGCTCCTGGCGGACGGTCTCAGTGGCGAGCCGGACCTGCTCGAGAAGAGGACCGACCGTCGTTCCGACCTCGGTGAGTACCATTATGTCGCCATCGACATCAAGAGCGCCGAGCGTCTCACGGACGCCCACCGCTATCAGCTCACCTGCTATGCGGACCTTCTCCAGAGGCTCCAGGGCATCCGGCCGATGGAAGGGTATATCCTGAACGGTTCCGGGGTCACCCTGAGTTTTGCGGTGGACGAATTCTGGCCGCAGTACGAGACCGCCCTGGACGACATGAGACTTATCCTGGCCGGACATCAGCCGTCGCCCCACCTGTCAGCCGGCTGCAAACAGTCGCCGTGGTTCGACCAGTGCATCTCCCTGGCCGAAGGCAGTGGGGACATCGCCCTGCTCTATAACGTGCGCCGTAAGGTGTTGGACGTATTGCGTGAGCACGGCGTGCGTACCGTAGAGGATGCCGCCGCGATGGATATCGCCTGGCTGTCGTCCGTCTCGCCCCGGCTGAGCCGGACCGATCTGGATCGGGTACGTCTGCAGGCCAGGGCACTCCTGGAAGGGCGGCACTTCGTCCGTGAGCCGGTGACCTTTCCCGAGACCGGAACGGAGATATTCTTCGATATCGAGGGCGATCCGCTCCGGACCGTCGAGTACCTGTTCGGTTTCCTGGTGCGGGAGAACCGGAAAGAGAGGTATGAGCACCTGTTGGCCGAGAGTCCGGAAGACGAAGGGCGGATGTGGCAGGAGGCGCTCGCCTGGATGGAGAGGCTGTCCGATGACTTCACGGTCTATCATTTCGGGACCTACGAGATATCGAGGCTGGACATACTCGAACATAAGTATGGGGGCGCCGCGGCGCTGGACCGTTTCCGCAGCCGGATGATCGATCTGAACGAGGCGGTGAAGTCGAGTGTGGTGTTTCCGCTGTATTTCTACGGACTCAAATACCTGGGTGCCCATATAGGTTTCCGCCGCTCGACAGAGATCGGCACCGGCGCCGAATCGGTGGCTTTCTATGAGGAATGGTTGGAGAGCGGCGACCGGGACAGACTGCAGGCGATCATCAGGTATAACCGTGATGACGTGGAAGAGACCCGGGCGCTGAAGGATTGGTTGGACGAGAAGGCCGTTGAAGCCGACGCCTGAAGGGCGCCGCGGGGGCGATGACCCGATCGGCCGCGAAAGACCAGGCTCGCACCTAAGCCGGCCTCAGGCTATACTTAAGGGGCTTAACCGAATATTATGCCTTCCCGAGATCTCATCAGATACGATCATGCGAACATGCTGGCCGCCAAGGTGGGGCGGTCCGGGGAGACCGCCGGACAGCTGAAGTCCCTGAAGAGGTCGCTGCGTTCGGCCCGGCGGGACGTACTCGGGACCGGTGAGACCGGACGTCCCGGATTCCTGGGGATCCCGGAGCGCCGGGCCGAGATGCGCGAATGCATGGTCCTGGCCGAGGAGGTGGCGGCCCGTTTCCGTACCCTTATCGTCATCGGTATCGGCGGATCCGATTTGGGTGCCCGGGCCCTCATCAGCGCGCTGGGACGGGACGATCGGGGTATGGAGGTGAGGTTCATCGGAGCCAACACCGATCCCGAAGAGATCACCGGACTGTTGCGTTCGGTCGACCTGAAGAGATGTGCCCTGAACATCGTCTCCAAATCCGGCGGCACTATCGAGCCGATGAGCACCTTCCTGTTGCTGCGCGACCGGCTGATCAGGAAAGTCGGCCGCCGGAACCACGCCCGGCACGTCATAGCCACGACCGACCGGGAGAAGGGCCTCCTGCGTTCGATCGCCGGACGCGAAGGTTATCGCACCCTGCCCGTGCCTGAAGGTATCGGCGGCCGCTTTTCGGCGCTCACTCCGGTCGGCCTGTTCCCGGCGGCTTGTGCCGGCATCCGGGTGACTCAACTCATCACCGGCGCCCGGAAAGTGCGGGACAGTTTTGTGAAGAAGCCGTCCGGAGGGGCGCCAGCCCTGTTCGCCGGCCTCCAGTATCACGCTTTCGTCAGACGGAAGCAGAACATCACAGTGCTCATGCCTTACGCGGACTCCCTCCGGGAGTTGGGTCAGTGGTTCCGTCAGCTGTGGGCGGAAAGCTTGGGTAAACGCACGGATCGGCGGGGCCGGACCGTCCGCGTCGGCCAGACTCCGGTGGCGGCACTCGGAGCCACGGACCAGCATTCGCAGATCCAGTTGTATAACGAGGGGCCGCTGGACAAGACAGTTACCTTTATCGAGGTGGAACGTTTCCGTGAGGACCTGGTCGTACCGTCGACCCTCACCGATCTGGACGGCCTGTCCTACATGTCCGGACACCGCTTCAGCGAGATCATCCATGCCGAAAGGGCGGCCACGGCCCACGCCCTGAAGCGTCAGGGGCGGCCGAACGGCACCATCTTCATCCCGGAGATCTCCGGCCAGACGGTCGGCGGCCTGATGATGTTCTTCATGGCGGCGACAGCGGTGGCGGGGGAGCTCCTAGATATCGATGCCTATGACCAACCGGGTGTGGAGGCGGGCAAGAGGGCTATGTACGGCATTTTGGGGAGGAAGGGATATTCCCGACCCGGCCGATGACCAGAAATCACGGATGGCGATGCGACAGGCAAATCGGATACGGTTAGGTGGCGTCCAGCGACGGCTCAGTCGGCATTTCGGCCGCTGGGGCGAGGTGATCGCCGGACGATTGCGCCGTCAAGGCGTATGGTTGGTATTGTTGATAGCCGCCCCTCTGGCGGTCTATTTTGCGTTCGAGGCCGTGCCAGAAGAGTTCCGTCCACGCATCGCCGTGGAGAGACCCGGTGAGGCCGCCCTGCGGGCCTATTCCGGCCCGGGGAACGGAGTGGAGAGGCGGCCGGTCAGCATCCCCGACCTGGTCAAGGGAGTCTACATGTCGGCATCTACCGCCGGTTACGGCAGCCGGTATTCCGAACTGGTTCGGCTGGTCGAGGAGACGGAACTGAACACCCTGGTCGTCGACGTCAAGAACCATCGGGGTGAGCTGGCCTTCCGGCCCAAGGCACCGGCTCTCCAGCCTTATTCCGAGGAGCGGCCGCAACTCGGCGATCTCGAGGAGTTCACGCGACCGCTGCGCGAGAAAGGTATCTACCTGATAGCCCGCATCTTCGTCTTTCAGGATCCGGCCTATGCCGAGAGGCATCCGGAGTGGGCCCTCCAGCGGCAGTGGGGCGGTGTCTGGACCGATTATCGCGGCGTCAAATGGCTCGACCCCGCCTCCCAGGAGGTCTGGAAATACAATGTCGCCGTGGCCCGCGAGGCTTTTCGCGGCGGGTTCGATGAGATCCAGTTCGACTATATCCGGTTCCCGTCGGACGGCAATATGTCGTCCATCAGCTATCCGGTGTATGACGGACAGGTCGCCAAGCGCCAAGTCATCAAGGATTTCTTCCGGTTCCTGGATAACCAGTTGAGGGTCAGGTACGGCATACCGATATCAGCCGACCTTTTCGGTCTGACCATGTGGAACCACGAGTCCGATCTGAACATAGGTCAGATGCTGGCCGACGCCTTACCGCATTTCGACTTCATCTCGCCGATGGTATATCCTTCCCACTATCCGGCCGGCTTCAACGGTCTCGAGAATCCGGCCGCCTTTCCCTACGCTGTCATCAAGGACAACCTGGAGCGGGGGGCCCTGGTCTATGAGGCCTTACGGGCGGCAGAAGAGGCCAGGGACGGGGAGGGGGAGTCATATCTGCCCCAGCGACTCGGGACCATACGGCCCTGGCTGCAGGATTTCGATCTCGGTGCGGTGTATACCGCCTCGATGGTACGGGACCAGATGAGGGCCTCCCTCGAAGGCGGCGCTTCGGGATGGCTCCTCTGGAACGCCCGAAACGTCTATACTGAAGGGGCGCTCAATAAGACCGGTACCGAGACCGCCCTGCATTGACCCGGACCGCTTAACGAGAATCTTCATTATGCGTATCATCAGCCTATTCACTTGCGCGGTCGTGACAGTCGTACTGATCGGCGCCGGCTGTACGCCGGCGGAGGATGTCGCCATACCGGCCCAGCGCATGAACGAAGATACGGCGCTCACCGACAGGGGCGTCACGGGGCTGCCGTCACCCGGGCCAGAGACAGGAACTGCGGCCGATGAGGCAGACGATGACGCAACAGACGGCGAGACCGATAAAGAGTCCAGCGAAGATATGACGGAATATCCCCGACCTACCGGACCGGTAGGCATACTTCCGGAGGAAGATATCACTGATAAGCAGGTCCGGATCCGCACCGTCAAGGGTGAGATAGTCTTCGAGCTGCTGCCCGAAGAAGCCCCCAAGACCGTCTCCAATTTCGTAGCCCTGGTCCGTAGCGGCTATTACGACGGGTTGACTTTCCATCGGGTGGTCCCGAGGTTCGTCATCCAGGGCGGTGACCCGCTGGGTGACGGTACGGGGGGTCCGGGCTATACCTTCGAGGATGAGACCGTCCGGCTTGACTATGAAGCCGGGATCGTAGCCATGGCCAATGCCGGTCCCGATACCAACGGCAGCCAGTTCTTCGTCGTCCTTGAGGATCAGCCGAACCTGCCGAAAAGCTATAATATCTTCGGGCGGGTCATCTCCGGCATGGATACCGTCCGGTCGATCGTCATCGGCGACATCATGGAAGAGGTAATAATCGAAGATCGACCATGAACCTGACCACCACCATAGACGACAAGGATATGACGGACATGGAGCCGGCGATGGCGCCGCTACATCCCAAAGTCCCGGCCCTGCTCGAGCATCTGGAGCTGCAGGCGGTCGATGCCGTCAAATGGAACCTGCTCCTGTGCGTGGAGAAGGGGAGCGGAGAGAATTCGCCGACCCACGTGCTTAAGATGGGCGACACGCCGCGGAAGGCGGAGAGCATCGCCTATGAGGTGCGGGTGATGCGCGAGATACTGCCCCAGCTCGATCAGCGGCTCTTCGACCGACTGTCGCTTCCCGAATATATCGATGACGGCAATTTCGAGGGGCTTCACTGGGTCCTGTCCCGTTACATCAGGGGACGGGCTTTAGTGTATGAGTGGTCGGAACTGTCCACCAAACAGGACATCCTCGGCGGCAAGGGGATCGACGAGAAGGTCGCCGCATTGGCCGTCGACGTGTTGCGGGATCTCCGGTCGATCGATATCGGCACCCTGCCCGATTTCGTGAGGCGCTTCTCATTCGAGAAGTGGGCCAAGAGTTTCCAGGAGAGGAGTCGAGAGCTCGTCGAGGGCGGCCTGATGAGCCAACCTACCATAGATGCCGCCATGGAACTGTTCTCGCAGACCAAGGTCAAGAGGTATGAGGGTTCGATGTTCACCAACGGCGATTTCTACCCCCGTAATTTCATCTTCCTGCCGGACGACCGGATCGCCGTGGTGGATTGGGTCGGCGGAGTCGACCCCTGGGAGTTCGTGGCCATGCACGCCTGGCTCCTGATGTGGGGCAATCCCCGCTGGCAGATAAGGTACATCAGGGAGATCCGAGAGCATTTCCCGATCGACGTCGAGGAGATGCAGGTGGGGCTGCTGGTCAAGTCTTTCGAGCAGATCTACAAATGGCGTGAGGAGCCGGAAGAGTACATCGGTTTCGCCCGCTCGCAGATGCTGAGCTATTTCCGCAACCATCTGGAGATCGAGCGTGTACGCGAGATACTGGCGTGACCGTATGCGGGTCGACCGGCAGATCGAGGGGATCGAGCGTGACGCCAAGAGGGAGTTCCTGCCGATCCTGGGTCCGGAACGGGGCATCTTTTTGGAACGGTTGGTCGTCGATCGGCGGCCGTGTCGGATCGTCGAGGTGGGGGTGCTGGTCGGTTACGCCGCTTTGCGGATGGCCCGGCAGCTCGCCCCCGGATGTTCCCTGACCGGGATAGAGATAGACGAGGAGATGTTACAGCGGGCCCGGCGGAACGTCGAAGAGGCGGGGCTCGACGGCCAGGTCCGTCTCTTGCGGGGCGATGCCCTGGAGGTGATCGGCGGGCTGGAGGACGGGATAGATTTCGTGATGTTGGACGGGCAGAGGTCGCAATACCTGGCCTATCTCCGGGCGCTAGAACCCAAATTGGAATCGGGAGCGACGGTGGTCGCCAGCATCGATGAAGGTCAGGCCGGAGCAGTATCGCGTTATCTGGATTATGTGAGGGGTGCGGAGAGGTACCGTTCGGAGCCGTACCCGTTCGGCGGGGACGCGCTGGAGGTGAGCTGTTTCCTCGGATGAGGTGAGCCGCCCTCTCGGATAAGGTCCTGTCCCGGCCAGCAGGTCGGGGTTTTTTGCTCAGCGGGCCAAAAAATGGTATAATTCTAGAGGAAATACAGACAAAAAGACATCAGTCTCCCGTATATGAACGGACGCCGAAACCACTCTCTCCAGGGCCGGTTAGGCCGATATCTGCTGCAGGCGATGGCAATCGCGGCATTTTTTGTGTTCCAGGCCGTTCCGGCCCTGGCTTTCACCATGCCGCCAGGGTATTTTCCGGAGGTCCTGGCGCCGATCCAGGGCGAGGCGATCTACGGATCTTATGACCTCAAGGCCCAGTTCCTGTTCGATCCCACCGAACCGCAATTCATCATCACCCCCGTGGCCGGCGGCCAGCCGCTGCATCTGACCGGTCAGATGATCTCCGAAAATCCGTGGATCCTGAGCCGGACCTGGGATTCGACCGGTTTGTCTGACGGCGATTATGAGATTGTCGCTGAGGGTAAGGATGCCAGCGGAGCCACCCTGACCTCGGACCCCGTGCCCTTCAGCATCCAGAACGGTCAGCAGCAGGCCGGTATCCAGGTGACGGTCACCCAGCCGTACATGCAGGAGACGGTCGCTGGCGAGTACCAGTTCATGGCTCAGACCGATCAATTCGCCAACTCGCTGTCCTTCCATGTCAGTCCGCTCGATCAGAGCAGCGGACCTCATGTGCTGCCCGCCTCGTCGTTCGACAACACCGTCTGGACGGCGACCTGGAACACGACACAGGTGTCGAACGGCGACCATATCGTCTACGCACAAGCGAACGGGGACGCCACCACGAACAGCGAGAACGTCTATTTCCTGATCGCTAATGAGGACCAGCAGCCTCCGGAGGAGATTACGGTCAATCTGTACCGACCGACCGGTAATGAGACCGTCGCCGGCATCTCCGACCTGATAGCCGTCTCCAGCAGTCCGGTCGACAGCATGGTTTTCCTGATATTCAACGACAGCGGGTCGATGGTCAAGCAATACCAGGGCGCCACCCAAGATAATCTCTATTGGGAATACGGCTGGCTGTCCAATGAGTTACCTAACGGCTCTTACACTGTTCAGGCCAGGGCCAACGGAAACCCGAACCTGGCGAGTCAGACGGTTTCGATAACCATCCAGAACGCCGGTGAGGAGCCGCCAGACCAGGAGCCTAGTCCGCCGATAGTCCAGATGGTCCAACCGACACCCAATCAGCAGGTGACCGGATCATTCGTCTTCCGGGCGCAGACCGACCAGGCCGTAGACGGACTTAAGTTCAATATAGCCGGTGCGGACGTCCAGAACAGTCAGGTCGCGTTCGAGCTCGTGGCCGGTTCCGATCAGCAGAAGATGGCCTGGCAAGCCACCTGGAACAGCGCCGCGAGACCCAACGGTACTTATACGGTCAACGCGTCAGCCTCATCGGCAGCTGCTGATGTGCAGAGCGCCCCTGTTTCCTTCACGGTATATAACGCCTCCCAGACCCCCTGGACCACTACGCTAGTGGCGCCGCTGCCGGAAGCCAGTCTGCTCGGTCAGGTCGAATTGAGGGCCAGCACTTCGCTTGCGGCCGACGAACTGGTTTTTCTTATTCAGAACGCGGCAGATGCGCAGCAGCCACCGATATCGCTCACTGCTCAGGCCGATCAGGCCGGCACTCTCTGGACAGCGTCCTGGAACGCCGGATCGGTGCCGCCGGGGCAGTATACGATAACCGCCAAAGCCAAGAGAGGACAGGTGGAGCGGATAAGCTCCGGGGTAGCCGTAAATGTCGAACAGACGACCATCAACGTACAATTGCTTTCACCTCAGCAGAATCAGGAGCTGCAAGGCCAGGTGAACCTTTCCGCCGCCGCCATTCCTGAAGCCAGCTCCCTGTCTTTCCATATTAGTAATGAGCAGATCGTCCGGGAGGCGCCGGCGGTCTACGATCAGAATACCCAGAGCTGGAGGACTAATTGGAATTCCGCCAATGTCCCTGACGGCCCCTATAGGTTGTATGCTGAGGCCAAGAACCAGTCGGGCGTGGCATTCCGGTCGGTCACGATCGATGTCGGGGTGTCCAACCTTGCTGAAGAGCCGGCCCAACTCTCCGTCGACCTGATACGCCCCCAGGACGGGGAAGTTTTCACGGGCGAGGCGTATTTTCTCTCCGTAGTCAGCGGCGGGTCCGCCATCGGATTACGTTTCGTCATCCACCCTTTGGATATAGAGGGACCCGATATCATCGTCGGCGGTCAGGCTGGGCAGGCGGCTGAAGCACAGAGATGGGAAGCGGTCCGGACCCTGTCCGTCGGCAAGTATCAGGTCTCAGCCGAGGCCTGGGCCGCGGGTGGCTCTGAGCAGCAGCCGACTGCCGTGTCCGGGACCGTCCAATTCGAGGTGCGGACCGCCCCGCCGGATGAGGAGCAACCTCCGCCGGAAGGGGCCGAACCGTTGACCATCAAGATCACCGCTCCGGCTGCCGGAAGCGAGGCGGCCGGTCGGATCAGTCTGACCGCCCGGACCAACGTCAAGGCTGATTCCGCCGAGTTCATCCTGCGTCCGGAGGCCGATCCGCAGGCCGTACCGGTCCGGTTGACGGCCGGCCAAGCCGAAGGCGGACTGGCCTGGTCGTCTCAGTGGGATACCAATTTCGCGACCCCGGGGACCTACATCTTGGTGGCTCAGGCCAGGCGCGCCAATCAGGCGGCGACCAGCGATGCCGTGACTATCCGGGTGGGCGAGCCGGTTCCCGAGCCGCCGCCAGCGACCGTGAAGATCGGGGTGGTCGAACCGACTCCCGGTTCAGTCGTCCAAGGGGTCACCCTGGTTCGGGCCCAGTCGAACATCAGGCCGGTCCGGGTCATTTTCCTGGTGCGGGCGGCGGACACGGGCCAGAACGTGGCTACCCTCAAGGGGGTGTTCGAGGCCAAGACCCGACTCTGGACCGCTTTCTGGGACGCGACCGATCGGTCAGCCGGCCAATACGAGCTCTTGGCCGTCGCTGAATTGACCGACAACCGACAGGCGGAGAGCGACCCGGTACCGGTGGAGATAATCCCGCTCAGCGCACCGCGGAAGCCGGGAGAGCTGAAGGTGATCCCGCCCGAGATCGTCCGGATCGCCATCGATGAGGTGCCGGAGGGTCTGACCGAGCTCGAGACATCCGACCTGCCGGAGGTCAAGGAAGACGCCCGGCAGCGCCTCCAGGAGGAGTGTCGGGCCGCTGGCGTGCCTGCGGAGCGCTGTGACCAATGGTTGGCAGCTAGGAACCGCGGCGGCGAATGCCGTCAGGCCGGAATCATCACCAAGCAGGGCTGCATCAGCTATCTCCGTCTGCGCTATGACGACCAGTTGCCCGGATGCGAGGGACGGGCGCTTGAGGAATGTACCGATATCATCGAGAAGATGACCGCCGGCCTGCTGGATAAGTCGGATCTGGCCCGATTGAATCTGTTGCTCTCCCGGGATATCGGCAAGACGGTGCGTCTGCGCGGCAAACTGACGGAAGAGGCCGCTGCCGAAGAGGGGCGGCTGCCGTTACGGCGCCTGCCGACGATCGATGAGGAACTGGAACCGGTGGTGGCTCTGGATACCGATCATGATATCGGCCTCAAGTTCCATGCCTCCCGCTCTTTCGTGAAGCTGACCGAGGACAAGGCGGTCCGCACCCTTACGGCGGTCTTGACTCTCGATTCGGACGGTGACGGCCTGCCCGACGACACGGAGCGGCGGTTGGGCACCGACCCGGATAATCCGGATACCGACGGTGACAGTTATGACGACCGGACGGAGATCGAGGGGGGTTACAATCCGTTAGGTACGGGACGGATGGGGGAAACCAGCCTGAGTCCGGTCGACGAGGCCCTGATTTCGGGCGCTCCCCTGGAACAGCCGATCGTCTCGGGTGAGGTGAGCGGAGACCTGACCGTCGAGCGGACCGAGATCGTCAGGCAGGAAGAGGTGTCCCGGATGAGATTCGGCGGCCGCGGCGTGGCTGGCGAGACGGTCAGCATCTTCATCTATAGCTATCTGCCGGTCGTCCTGACGACTACGGTCGGTGATGACGGCACCTGGAGTTATGAGCTCGACGGGTCCCTGGACGAGGGTGAGCATGAGGTCTATGTGACCGTGACCGATCAGACGGGCCGGATAGCCAAGAAAAGCAGTCCGTTGTCGTTCTTCGTCGCTGAAGCCCAGGCCGTCACCTCGGAAGATTTCTTCGGTGCCGAGGCGGCTGAGGCGATCAGCTTCGGGGAGTTCCCGGAATTCGCGGAGATACCCGAGACCGCCGGAATCCAGCCGACCAGCCGCCTGATGCGACAGTACATCATCGGTGCGGCGATCCTTATCGTCCTGGCCCTGGTCATCACCGGCCTGATCGTGGTCAGGCCCTGGAAGAGGAAAGAGGAGGGATTCTGATATCCCGATACCGTAAACAGCAAAAGACCCCGCCGATAGGCGGGGTTTAGCTTCACCTGGCGTTCATTCCGGGAAGTGGCGGGGCGAACAGTCGGCGGCGGTCTTAGCTGACGGCTGGCCGGAAAATTGATAGGATAGACTAAGTCTATCCACAGCATATGAAGCGCTTGGGGTACCTGCTATTGATCATAGTCTTCGCGGTTCTCGGTTTCATTCTAGGCCGAAGTACCGGCGATATCCTGCCCGGCAGTTCCGGTCATGACGGGAGCGATTATCCTTTGCCGCCCCCGCCTCCTGAGGAGGATATCGATGTCGGTGAAGATGGTACCGACGAGGCCGTATCCGTCGGGGTCATCGTGGAGGAGCCGGCGGAGAACGCGGTGCTTTATGGCGCCTTCCGGGTGTCCGGTCGGGTGCTGTTGCCGGCAGCGGCGGTCGAGGCCGTTCTGGTCTCTCCGGACGGTGAGGAGATAGCGAGTCAGGAAGGTCAGGTCGAGGCGGATACCGGCGAGACTTACGGCCGGTTCGACCTGGTCATGACGCCGCCCGATCAGGCAGGCGGTAAGCTGACCCTGCAGGTGAACAAGGCGGATGATGAAGGGGACGATCCGGATATGGTCGCCCGGCGTCATGTCATCCTGGTCAAGCCGGACAGCGTAGACGTCGAGGTGTTTTTCCAGAACAGCGAGCTCGATCCTATGGTGGAATGCGATCGGGTCTTTTCCGTAAAACGTCAGGTCTCGAGTCAGGGTTCGATCTATCGGGCCGTCCTCGAATCCCTGTTACAGGGACCCTCGGACGACGAACGTGAAGAGGGTTATTCCAGCTCACTGCCCTCGGGGGTACGACTCAAGTCGGTGGCGGCGGACGCGGAAGGCCGGGTCACGGCCGATTTCAGCTCAAGGCTCGACAGGGGAGTCGGCGGTTCCTGTCGCGTGACCGCCATCCGGGCGCAGATCGTCGCCACCCTCGAACAGTTCCCTGAAGTCAATGAGGTGATCATCGCCGTCGAGGGGGAGGTAGAGGAGGCGCTTCAGCCTTGAGTCATCGCTTTCGGTCATCGCCGATCGAAGATATCCGGTACAGCCATATGAAAAAATTCTTCCTGGTGCTGCTCATCATAGGCGGGTTGATCTATTTCTTCTATTGGTATGTCCTGGGCATCAACCTGCTGATCGGAGAGGACGAACAGGTCAATCTGCCCGCCTACGACACGTTCGCCGTACGCCTGATGCCGCAGGAGACGGGACAGACGACCGGTCAGACGGAATGGGCCGTCGCCAGGTCGATGCCGACGCCGCGGACCGGCCTGGCGGTCGTCGCGGCTCAGGGCAAGATCTATGCGGCTGGCGGGCATGACGCCCTGCTCCGTCCGTTGGACATCTTCGAGGAGTACGACCCGGCAGAGGATGAATGGACGACTTTGCCGGTCCTGCCTGAGTCGGCGACGGAGGCTGCGGCCGTCACGCTGGACGGGAAGATCTACGTCATCGGCGGCCTCCAGGGCCTTTCCAAGTCACCGACCGACACGGTCTTCGTCTTCAGCCCGGAAACCCTTAACTGGAGTACGGCGACGCCCTTACCGCAGAAGCTGGGGGCTGCCGCCGCGGTCGTCCATGACGGCAAGATACACGTGTTGGGAGGTCGGGGAGAGCACGGTCCGTTGGCGACCCACTACGTCTACGATCCGGCCACCGGCCGATGGGAAGAGCCGAGTGAGATGTTGTTGGCCCGCAACCATCACGGCGCCGTCGAACTGGACGGGAAGATCTATGTCATCGGCGGCCGGCAGGGGTCAATCGTCTATAATCTTCGTGACATGGACGTCTATGACATCGAGGCCGGTGTCTGGGACAGCCTGCCTGGCATGCCGACCAGACGCAGCGCTTTGGGGACATTACCGTACGCCGGACAGATCTACGCGTTCGGCGGCGAATCGACCTCGGCGGCTTTCGATACGGTGGAGGTCTATGATCCCGGACAGCGGTCGTGGCAGAAACTGACTACGATGCCGGAAGGCCGGTACGGTTTCGGTGCGGTGATCGTCGCCGACAAGTTCTTTTTCATCGGTGGCGGCCGCCGTCCTCTCATTTCCGTCTCCGACCTGAATGAGGTATTCATACCGTGACGACACGCCAATCCGGTCCGTGATCGATGGCGGGGCGTCCTGGACGCCTCCCTTTTCGCTCCACAGATAGGGAGACATATGGCATACTGAACGGGATGACGGCTGGATCTGACAGCCGCATCCTGGCCCGATCGAATCAATAACCGTCCATAATTCTATGAACATTCCGGTCACTTCAGCGGCTTTCGCACGCCTTTTCGGCCTGATGGCCGCAGGTATCGTCCTTATGTATGTCATCCCCATGTCGTCCGGAGGGGTCGGAAATCGGTATGAAGTACCGATAGCCGTCCTGTTCAGCGTAATTCTCGGTCTGTTGATACACCAGGCGGCCGGGCGGCGGCGTGAGATGTTGGCGGCCGTGATGCTTGAACTGAACAAATTGCGGCGCATCTATCATCTCGCTAAGAACCTGAGCGCGGCCTCCCAGAAGTACCGGAGCTGGTTCACCGAGGTCCACAGCAACCTCTACGGCTATCTTACCTTCTTCGCCGACAAGGACTTCAGCCGTTACGACGAATCGAATCAGGCCTTCCGTGAGCTGAGCTATCATATCTATACGGTGCCCGAACTGGAACCGGGCAAGGAGAGCTCTCTTTACCGTGAATTGCTCAATACCTCGGCGGTGGTGGCCGCTTCCCGGCAGAAGATCAAGGAGCTTTTCGATTCCCGCATGTCCCCTTATGTCTGGGCCGTGATCCTGCTTATGGAGGCGGGACTCATCCTGACCACCGCCCTGTCGGGGGGCTCGAGATTGGCCGGCGCCGTCCTGGTGGCGGTGTCGCTGTCGGCGGTAGGGCTGCTCTGGGAGATGGACGACATGGCCGGCGAACGCCGGAGACTGGCCAAGCGATACGTGGACAACATCGCCCGACTCGAGCTGCGGCGCCGTGATAAGGAGGGGTGAGTGGGGCGGCCCTATGAAGGACCATTCCCGCCGTCGGGCCCGCCGGGGCGCTCCCGGGTACCGGACACCCAGCACTTTTCGGTCCGCCGTAAGACGTCGGGGTAACGATCGAACCGCATGTCAAACCGGCAGGAAAAGACGTTAGTGCTCTCGGTCGGGGGTTCCTTGATCGTGCCGGAAAAGGGGATCGATGCGTCGTTCCTTAAGGGCTTGCGCGACCTGATATCCCGGCATGTCCGGCGGGGCCGTCGCTTCATCCTGGTCTGCGGCGGCGGGGCCGTCTGCCGTCGGTACCTGACCGCCGCCCGGAAGGTGTCGCGTCCCGAAGAGCGGGAACTGGACCGTATCGGCATCCAAAGCACCCGACTCAACGCCCATCTGGTACGGGTGATCTTCGGTGATCTGGCCTATCGCGACATCGTCTTCGATCCGAGCCGTCGGATACGTACCCGTCGTCCGGTGATCGTCGGGGCGGGGTGGAAGCCGGGAAGTTCCAGCGACCTCGATGCGGTGTTATTGGCGGTGAGCTATGGGGCCAGGACCGTGATCAACCTTTCGGATATCGATTACGTCTACGATAAGGACCCCGGACGGTTTCCGACAGCCCGCCCCATAACGGAGATGGACTGGCGCCGTTTCTCCGAGATGTTCGGTACCGGCTGGTCGCCCGGTCTGCACAGTCCGTTCGATCCGGTAGCAGCCGTCAGGGCCCGCAAGGCCGGATTGAGGGTCATCGTGGCCCAGGGGCGCGATCTCAAGAATGTAGACGCCATCATCCGGGGCGGACGCTTCAAGGGTACGCTCATCAGTGATTAGTCGTCGTTGACCGAAGAAAAAAGACCGTCTCACGGCGGTCTTTGACGTCGGGTCAGGTACAGGGCACGGCACCGAGCGGCACGATAACCCTTTCTTCCTTGGGCTTCTCGGAGCGTCGCGGCGTCAGGCGTCTGGTCCGGACGGCCCGATCGTCCAAGCGCACTTCCTTCTGGCATTTGGCACAGCGGCCGGTCAGGCAGCTGTTCTGCCCACTGATCTTGACGTGAGCATGGCAACAGGGTGACAGGTAATCCATCATGGCCAGAACCTCCTCTGCGGGGAATGATCTGCCGCTAGGTAAGCATCCCTTCCCCATTTTGTCAATAAGTATCGGCAAACGGGACTGGCTGGACTTGACACGGGGTCAGGGCGATGTATAGGGTCGAGATATGAATAAGAGACATCAGGCCGACCGCGGGGTCGGAAGGAAGGGTCAGCTGGCGGTAGCCCTCGGCCTATTGGCGCTGACGGCGGCGGTCCATCTCATGGTCACCCGCTTTCCGGCCGGCGATACCGACACAGAGACCTTGGCACCGGATCGTCCCCCGGTAATCGAGTTTTTCAGCGATAGCCCTGCACCCCGCCCCTTACGGGTGACGCGTGGGCGGGTCCGTCTTGAGGATGACCGAGGGCTCGATTTTTCGACCTATCGGATGACCGCCGTGGAACTCGGACGTACGATCAGGCTGCCGATCGAGGGTATGCTCGCCACGGAGTATGAACAGGACATCTCCCTGGCCCTGCTGCTCACCGAACCCGGAGCCGGGAGGCTCGAGTACATCACCCTGGAATTTTTCGTGGCTGACGATTCGGGACAGGGGACCATACTTTCCGAAAGGGTCGAGTTGGTGCCGGTGGAGTGACCGGTCCGCCGGATTGCCCGCGGTACCGGCACCGGTTCGGGTCACTTGACAGCACGACGGGCACGTCCTATCCTGTAGACGCACTACAAGCCATACCGAAGACAATGGGTCCGCAAGGTTAATTTCCCCCCGGGGGAGCCTATCGAGGTAACGGCGGAGGGTATCTTTTCCGCCCGAAGTCCCCTTGGGGATCCGATGTCTGCGGTATAGGCCGCGGATTTTTTAAAGGTCGAATTCATCACTTCCAAACGAATATGGCCAAAACCAAGGCAGAGAAAGAGGCGGAAGTGCGGGAAGTCACGGCGGGTCTGAAGGACGCCAAGTCGGTGGTTTTTGCCGACCTGTCCTCGCTCAAGGTCAACGAGTCCAACGAGCTGAGGCATCGGGCTCGGGAGCAGGAGATAGGCATACGTGTCTCCAAGAAGTCCCTGCTCAGACTGGCGGTCAAGAAGGCCGGACTGCCCCTGGAGGAAGGGGAGCTGCAGGGCAGCGTCTCGCTGCTGCTGGGCCATGGGGACGAATTGGGTCCAGCTCGGCTCTTCAAGGAGCTCAAGAAGAGACACAAGGATACGGCGGTTTTCGGCGGGGTGTTGGAGTCGCGGTGGCTCTCATCCGCTGAGGTCCAGGCCGTCGCCGACCTGCCGTCCAAGGACGAGCTGATCGCCAAGGTCGTGGGTTCGGTACGGGCACCGTTATCCGGACTCGTCGGGGTCCTGCAGGGCAACCTGCGCGGCCTGATCACGGCACTTAACGCCATCAAGGATTCTAAATCAGCCTGACGTCGGGCGCCCGACGGTCAGTAAACCGAAAAATATGGCAGAAGAAGGGAAGAAGGAGGTAGAGGTCCCTGCGAAGTTCAAGGATATCGTGGAGACCATCGAGAAGATGTCCGTGCTTGACCTGGCTGAACTGGTCAAGCTGCTGGAGGACAAGTTCGGCGTGTCCGCCGCTGCGCCGGTCATGGCTGTCGCCGCCGCCGCCGGAGGGGCTGCCGGTGGAGAGGAGGCGGCCGAAGAGAAGACTATCTTCGACGTGGAGTTGAGCGAAGCCGGATCCAACAAGATCGCGGTCATCAAGGCCATCCGCGAGCTCACGGAGATGGGTCTCAAGGACGCCAAGGATATCGTGGATGCGGCTCCCAAGGTCATCCGCGAGGGCCTGGCCAAGGAGCAGGCTGAAGAGTGGAAGAAGAAGCTGGAGGAGGCTGGAGCGAAAGTCACTCTCAAGTGACCGCTCTCCCTGATCCATACGGAAAAACAGACCGGCGTCGGGTTACCGACGCCGGTTTAGGTCTGTAGTGTCGAGCCGACCCCACCGCCCAGGGTCAGATAAAGGTCATTCCTCCTCTGTCCAAGCGAACCTGAGTATCTTGTTGTCGGCGGTAACCAGGAAGTTCTGTCGCCGGGCATCGACCAGGAAATCGGTAGCCATCTTCAGGTCTTCCGATTCGAACTGCCTGACCAGCTCGCCGGTCTCTTTCCTGTATTGCAGGATGCGTCCGCTCTCCCTCTCCAGGACGAACAGATCATCGAGGTCCGGGCCGGTCCGTATCTTGACCGGAGCGGTCAGGGGCGGATCGACTTCGGCCAGGTCGAAGGCGGTCCGTTCGCCCTGCCAGAGGCGGGTCACCTGTCCACCGCCGTGGAGGACGAAGACGGCACCGTCGATGGCGAAAGATACCGCGTCTGAGAGGTCGGTGCCGTCCTTCACGTAGAAGGCGGCATTGCCGTAACCTCCGGACAGCGACCCGTATTTCAGTATCCGGTTGTGTACGGCGTCAAGCAGGTAAAGGCGTGAACCGAAGGTTTCGGCGTCGGTGACTGCCGGTATGACGTCGCCCGTCGCCAAGGAGCGTTCCGTACCTTGCTTGCCTCCCGAGAGATACCACAGGCGACTGTCACCATAGCCGTACAGCAGGCCTTGGGTGCCGGCCAGGAAGATCGGCGGGGCGGACTGGCTCGACTCGGTCTCCATCCTTTCCGTGACCCCGTCGGAGAGCGGGATACGGAAGATGCTGCCGTCGATGGCCGCCGCCCAGACGACCTCGTTGCTGCGCGCTATCCGTCCGAGGATCGGGTCTCCGTTCTCGGATACGATATTGGCGATGATATCCGGCGGAGCCAGCGCCGAGGCGTGGCGCAGGTCGGCCATCCGCCGTTCGACCTGATCCAACAGACGTTGTTTCTCCTCCTTCTGTTGCGGATCGTTTTCCGGCAGCAGGGCGATAGAGCTCACCACCTCCTTGAGCAGGCGACTGGCTCGGGCCTCATCCTTGTAGATCATGCTGGCTTCGGCCGAATCGATCTTCTGCCTGACCGCCACCACCGACTGGTCGTAGGAGGCGCTGACCGACTCCCGGTATCGGGCGAACTTCATCATCCCGATGGTCGAGTTCAGTATCAGGACGAAGGAGAGGGCCACCACCAAGGCCGCCTTCCTTCCTCCCGACAGTCGATTAAGGGCGCCGATGACGTTTTTCAGGCCGCCCCTGAAGAGGCGCCGGGGCGAGCGGGCCGGATCCTGTCTGACCACGCTTACGGCCGCCGCCAGCCACCTTCTGGTCCGGTGATCGTTCTTGCTGACGGTGTCCCCTAAGGCAGGCACCGGCTGATCCGCCGCCAGCGGCCGGGCGTTTTCGGACGGGGTCACGCCCCCGTCCTCGGTACCCACCGGACGTTCGGGCGTCTCATCCAGGATATGTTCGACCTCTTCGGCCATGATAACCTCCGAAGCGGCCTTTTCCGGCATCGTTGAGCCGTCATGATGCTCCTGAATCTTGGCTCGGACCGCCCGGCCCGCGGAAACGGCCGCGTCTTTTACGCCGGACATCAGCGCCAGGGTCGCATCACCGACCGTCTTCATGACGCCGGGCGCGAGCACCTCGTTGGTCTGGGATTTGGTCTGGAGCAGGCGCTCGAGCGACTTTTCCGGGGCCGTAGCCGGTCTCTGGACCCCTGTACGCCGCGTCGCCCCAGCTCCGTTTCCGGTCTTGAGGGCGACTTGAGTATCGTGAACCGGATCGATGAGCAGGGCGGCCAGGGATATCTTGTCATGGAGGCTCAGCAACATCTCGCGCAGCCCCTCCGATACCCTCTGGGAGTCCTCTTGCGTCAGGATATCGGACAATATCTCGTCTCCGAGCAGGGTCCGGACGTTCTGGTTGGAGACGAGCATGCGGTCACGGTTTCCGACCCGTCCCGAGACGATATACACGAAACCCTGCTGTGACCGCTCGCGCATCCTTTCGGGGTCGGCGTAATCGTCCTCCAGCACATTGATGAAATGAGAACCACCCCGCAGGCCCCTGCGGAAGATGATCAGGGAGGGCTGGCCCCAGATCGCCGCCGTCACCTCAGCCTCTTTCTGGCAGATCAGGACCCCGCAGACCGTATCCGCGGCGACGGGCAGGCCCCGGGTGCTGCAAAGCATGGTTGCGGCGTTGTTGACCCGGGCCACGGCACCTTCGAAGAGCGTCTCGTGTCGGGTATCCGACGGATACCGCACCAATGCCTCCTGAATACCCCGGTTGAACGCATCCTCTATATTGGCGGCGAGGGCGTCGCCGGTCTGCGGCGAAGTCCGGGCGCTGATGAAACCCTGGATTTCACCGAGGCGCCTTCGGGCTTCCGGAGTGGTATCGAAAGACAAGGTACGGACGTAATGCCGTTCCTTCCGGGTATTCCAGCGTACGAGTTCGCTTATTTTGGCGGCACCGCGCAACATAGCGGCTTTCGATTGACCGTCTTTGGCGGTGGTATTATACTACAATCCATTCGGTAATACCAAGATACGGCAAGGGTCCGGAAACGTCTAATCCCATGCTTGATCAACTTTTTGGTTCAAAGACCAGAGTCAGGTTGTTACGCCTCTTCCTGAACAACCATGATGAGGCCTATTTCGTGCGCGAGCTGACCCGTCGGATAGGCGCCCAGATCAACGCGGTACGCAACGAACTGAACAATCTTCTGGCCATGGGTATCGTGGTCGAGTCGGATGCTCCGGTCGGGGATGACGAGCGGCCGAACAAGCGGGCTGCCCAGAGGAAGTATTATCGTCTCAATACCGAGTCGATCATATTCCCGGAATTGCGTGCCTTGTTCCTGAAGGCTCGGGTGCTGTTGGAGAAGGATTTCGTGGGTCGTCTGAGCCGGACCGGCAACATCTCCTATCTGGCGCTCACCGGTCATTTCGTGGGTGACGGTTCCGCCCCCACTGACCTGTTCATCGTCGGGCAGATCAACCGCAACCGCCTCAAACAGGCGATCAGCAAGTTCGAACGTGATGTCGGGCAGGAGATAAACTATACGGTCATGAGCTCGCAGGAGTTCAAGTACCGTCGGGAAGTGACCGACAAGTTCCTGTTCAGCATCCTGGAATCCAGGAAGATAGTGGTCCGAGACAGCGTCATGGACAAGCTCGCTGCGCCGGCAGTATGACGCTGACCGTGGATCTCAACGATCTGGAATATTCGATCGGTTTCGGCGTCGGCGGGGGCCGGCGCCGGTATGTCATCCGGCCGGAACGGGGAGCGTTCCGGCTTTTGTCGCGGGTACTGGGGTGGCGGATGCTTCGCCGGATCCGGACGGCCGACCGCATCGCCGTTGCCGTCTACGGGAGTCGGGAAGGTTCCGGAGGCGCTTCTTGGAGCACCGTGCGGCAGGCAGTGGCCTTGGCCAATACCCTGGGTTTCTGTTGGAACGCGCCGGTTTCCGGTATCCCTATGACCGGCCAGGAAGACGCCCGGGAAAGGGAGCGGCGGTTGCTGCGGCGCGACGCCGAGGAAGCCGGTCGGTGGGCTTATCCGGCATACAGCGGCGAGCCGAATATCACCCGGGCCAAAGACGTGCCGTAGGTCACCATAGAATCAGACGACCGCTCCGATATCAGGAGCGGTTTAGTTATCGTCGTCGGTCCGACCGGTGTCGCCAGCCGTCATCTCGTGCCGGCGATCAGCCAGCACGGCAGGATGTTGAGAGGCTCGAATTCCGTCTTCAGCTTCCGGAATTCACGTTTCAGGTAAGGGAACATCAGCGGCGAATACTGATGGAATATGACTATCTTACCGTCCGGTCTGAGCAGGTCGTGGGCGGCCCTGACCAGCTGCCGGCGGTCGGGGCCGTTAAGGAGGGTGAAGGGGATGCTGGCGATGACCGCGTCGGCCTCCCTGACGCCGACCTCTTCGAGCAGCGGTGTCATCCGGCGGGCGTCGCCTTCCACGACCTTCAGACGGCGGTCATCGATGCTGCGGAGCCGCTCGGCGAAACGGGGATTGCGTTCCACGGCGATATAGCGCGCGTCCTGACGCAGGTGGCGGAGCAGCGGCAAGGTGGCGCTGCCCTCCCCGGGACCCAGTTCGACGACGGTGCGGATATCCGGAAGATCGAGGTGCCGCACCAGGCGTCGTACGAGAAAACGTGAACTCGGCAGAGGGGCGGCCACGTGACGGTCGCGTAGGGCCTCGAGGAAGAAGGTTACGGCGGACATTCCGGCGGGATTAGTCGTTGGGTAGTTTGATGCGCTCCGGACAGGATACTACAAGCCTTCCGGACTGTCGATGCCGTCAAAAAAAGACCCCGGCGGGGTCTCAGTCGGGGTCGTCGGCATCGGCTTCGCGGATGATGGTCAGGGCCTTATTGGCCCAACCCAGCTTCCTGATGATCCTCTTGATGCTGTCCAGGCTCTGACGGGGTCGGCCCGTCGGGAAACCGGGAGCGTCATCCTCGTCGCTGCCGCACTCGTCGCATTCGAACACGTCATCAGTCTCATCGATCTCAGGTCCGGCACCTTCCTCCTCATCGGTATAGTCATCGATGAAGGCCATGGCCTGCTCGATGGCGTCATCCTCGGAGGAGCTCTCCATGCCCATATCCTGCCCCATGAGATAGATGAGGTAGACCGTCTGCGGCATGATCGGTTCACCGCAGGCCTCACAGGCCTTCTTGGTCGGCTCGTGCTCCAACCCGCAGTGCGTCGCGCCCTTCAGGGTCTCATAGATATCGACCTGCATGTCACGATGCTCGAACGAGGCCACGGGTGTCTTGTCGCCATATAGAGGCATAGGCCCCCCTTCCGGGTAAAGGAACTATCGGATTATCTGACTGGACCCATTATAGGCGAGTCCCCGGCCGGTTTCAAGGCATGGCCGGCCTTATCCGGCGGGGGCGTTCCGGAGACCTCCGGCCGGTTGATATTCCGGCACGGAATTGCTATCGTTCAGACGATCCGCTGTGCGTATGGACATGGAGCGGCAGGATAAAGATACGGCAGGCATCGTCGGCCTGAAGACGCATTTTGAGGGGCCGGAAGGCTGTCCGGAGAGCTGCGTCGTCGAACCCTCGCGGGTGGGGCAACACCGCGTCCTCGAGGCGATTCCCGGCGCGCTCGTCTGGGCGACCCTGATCTCGGCCGTTTTTTTGTCGTATTTCGCCCCGCTGGTGGTGATGTACTTCATATTGCTCTTTGACCTGTACTGGCTTTTCCGCGTCTGCTACTTCGTCTTTTACCTGACCATCTCCTGGCGCCGCTATCGGCGCGCCATCAGGGTCGACTGGCTGGCCAAGGCCCGGTCCCTGCCCCGTTTCGATGACATCCACCACCTCATCTTCCTGCCTACCTATAAGGAGGACCTGTCGATATTGCGGTCCACGTTCCGCAGCCTGGCCTCGTCCGCCTACCCGGTGCGCGAACGTTTCATCGTGGTGTTGGCCGGAGAGGAGCGGGACCGGGAGCATTTCCTGAAGAACGCAGCTGCGCTTCGTGAGGAATTCGGCGACTCGTTCTTCCTGTTGGTCACCTCGCTCCATCCCCGCGACCTGCCGGGCGAGCTTCCCGGTAAGGGATCGAACATCCATTGGACCGGCCATCAGGTCCGGAAGCTCGTCGACCAGCTGGGACTGCCCTACGATGACGTCATCGTCTCGTCGTTCGACGTCGACACCTGCGCCCACCCTCAGTATTTCGCCTGCCTGACCCATACCTACCTGACCCATCCCAACCCGACCCGCTCCTCTTACCAGCCGGTGGCCCTCTACAACAACAACATGTGGGATTCCCCCTCGGTGGTGCGGGTCGCCGCCTTCGGCACCACTTTCTGGCTGCTGTCGGAACTGGCCCGTCCGGAGCGCCTTTTCACTTTCTCTTCCCACAGTATGCCCTTTCGGGCCCTGGTGGACGTCGGTTTCTGGGAGAAGGATATCGTCACCGAGGATTCCCGCATCTTCCTGCAGTGTCTGCTCCGCTACAACGGCGACTATACGGTCACTCCGATCTACCTGCCGGTCTCCATGGATACGGTCATGGCCGATACGTACTGGCGCAGCATCGTCAACCTGTACAAGCAGCAGCGCCGTTGGGCCTGGGGGGTCGAACACTTCCCCTATCTGGTCGCTCGTTTCCGCAACCTGCCGCAGTTCCCCTGGCGCAAGAAGATCTATCACATCTGGACCCTGCTGGAAGGCATGTATTCCTGGGCCACCGTACCGCTCCTGATCTTCCTTCTGGGCTATCTGCCGCTGTGGCTGGCTTCCGATACGGTCCGCGTCGGCGTGCTTTATCAGAACCTGCCGCACGTCCTGGAGACCCTGATGCGTCTTTCCATGTTGGGTATCTTCATTTCGGCGGTCCTCGGGTTCGGCCTGTTGCCGCCCCGACCCTCGGGCAAGAGACGTTACGTCAGTCTGGTGATGCTCCTGCAGTGGATACTGGTGCCGATAACTTTCGTCGTTTTCGGTTCCTTCCCGGCCATCGACGCCCAGACCCGCCTGATGTTTGGTCGGTATCTCGGCTTCAATGTCACCGAAAAACGGCGAAAGCAGGCTTTGCGCACCGACATGGCGCCGGCACCTGACCGATCATAGGTATGGCCAAGGCAGCGATCACCATCGTCACCTGGAACAGCATGAAGCACTTGCCCGAGACGCTCGCTTCGGTGTTCGCCCAGACCCATGAGGACCGGACGGTCCTGATCGTCGATAACGCATCGAGCGACGGCACGATCGGTTTCGTGAGGGAGAGATACCCTCAGGCGGTGATCCTGCGTAACAGCAAGAACCTCGGTTTCGCCCGGGCCCATAATCAGGGGATCACCTATGCCCGGACCCATCTGGCCGTACCGGGCGAGGAGCTCTACGTCATGGTCACCAATCCGGACCTCATCCTCGATCCGGGGTACCTGGAGACGCTGATTCGGGCGCTGGAGAGCCGGCTCGACGCCGGCAGCGCCGGCGGCAAGCTGTTGAGGGCCTTCATCAAGGGTGAGGGCGAGCTGCGGGAGCCGGTCCTCTCAGGGACGTTCGATTCCACCGGCATGCGTCTGGCCCGGTCGCGCCGCACCGTCGAGCGGGGGGCCGGAGAGCATGACGACGGTTCGGTCTTCGGCCGCACCGAAGAGGTCTTCGGCGTGACCGGAGCGGCGGCGCTCTATCGTCTCCGGGCCCTGCAGGACGTGGCCTATCGTGACGAGTATTTCGATGAGGACTTCTTCGCTTATAAGGAGGATGTCGACCTCGCCTGGAGACTGAGGTTGCGCGGTTGGGAAGCCCTTTACGTGCCGGCGGCCCGAGCCTATCATTACCGTACCGCTTACGGCGCGGACCGCTCCTCGTTCCGCGAGACGGTCCGGAACCGTCGGCACCGTTCTGGTCTGGTGCGGCGACTGTCCTACCGCAATCATCTGCTGATGCTGCTCAAGAACGAGCATCTGATCAACCTGCTGCTGCATCTGCCGCTGATCCTGTGGTATGAGCTCCGTAAGCTGGTCTATCTGGCGGTCTTCGAACCGCGTACGCTGGTCGCCTGGGGCGAACTGTTCCGCCTCCTGCCCCGGATGATCGCTAAACGCCGGTTGGCCATGGCCCGCGCCGAAGTCGACGCGCGTTCCATCCGCCGCTGGTTCGGGTGAGACGCTCCACCGATGGACCTATGGACCTGACCATCATCATCCTCAACTACCGGACGAAAGGCCTCGTCAAGCAGTGCATCAAGACGATCCGGCTTTACGACCCCGAGGTCTCGTATGAGATCATCGTGGTCGACAACGATTCCGGCGACGGGATCGGTGAGATGTTGCAAGAACGGTATCCGGACGTCAGACTGATCCGGTCACCCCGCAACGTGGGCTATGCCGCTGGAAACAATCTGGGCATCAGGGAGGCCCGGGGACGCCACGTGCTGATCATGAATCCTGACATCACCGTCACCCGGGGCGCCATCGAGAAGATGGTGGCCTACTTGGACGCCCACCCGGACGTGGGGATCATTGGTCCCAAACTGGTCCGTCCCGACCGCTCGATCGATTACTCGTGCTACCGGTTCCCGGGTTATGCTATACCGATCTACCGACGCACGCCTTTCGGCAGGCTGCAGCGGGGGAAGAGGGCGGTCGCGGAGTACGTCATGGAGGATTATGACCGCGAGCGGACCAGGGAAGTGGATTGGCTGTTGGGCGCGGTATTGATGGTCCGGAAGGCGGCCCTGGCCGAGGTTGGGATGCTCGACGAAAGATATTTCCTGTATTTCGAGGATACCGACTGGTGCCGCCGTTTCTGGCGGGCCGGATACCGGGTCGTATATTGCACTGGGGCGGTCATGGTACATTATCATGAGAGGCTGTCGGCCCGCGGGCCGTGGCTCTTGAGTCCGTTGCGCCGCTCGACCCGGACGCATATCATGAGTTGCCTGAAGTATTTCTGGAAATGGCGCCGGTTGGAAAGCGAGGACTCCCGGTCCTGAAGGACCGGGACACGCGATCTCACGGAAGACGCGCCGCATCATCATGATCGATCGGCAAAAAACTGATCTCCTGTCAGCTCGGCCGATAGCTCATCAGGGTCCTAAGAGACGACTGATGGGGTTGGCCGGCGTTTTGTTTCTGTTCCTGGCCGTGTTGGCCGTCATCTTGGGTGCCGTGACCGTCTACGCCTGGCGCGTCGGTTCCCGGGTCGAGTCCCTCGCGGAACACGGTAAGTCCGAACTGTTGGCGGCCCAGCGTTCCACTGCCGAGCTGAACATCGACGCCGCCCTGACCCACGTCGATCGGGCGGCGGGCGATTTCGGACTGGCCGAGGAGGAGCTGCGCAAGCTCGAACCGTTCACCGCCCTGCCGTATCTCGGCGATCAGGTGCGCGCGGCGACGGATCTGCTGACTACCGGTTCATTGACTGTAGCGGCCGTGGATGACGCGTTGACGGCCGCCAAAGGCGTGCTTGACGTCATCCGGGAGACGCATGGAGTCCGGGAGGGGATAACCGGCACGATACCGGACCCGTCGCGGATATTCGGCTCGCTCACTCCGGAGGACAAGCGGGCAGTCCTGGCCGCACTGGACCGGGAAGTCCCCAGACTGGTCTCGTCCTTGGATAAGATCGACGCGGCCTTGCTGTCGCTCGATCGGATACCGCAGGATGAGGTGCTGCAGCCGTTCGCTGAGGCGATGGATCCTTTGCGGGAGCAGCTAGCCGGGATGAGGCTCTCGTTACAGGCGGTCCTGCCGGCCGCCGAGTATCTGCCGCCGCTCCTCGGCTACCCGGAGGAGAAGACCTATCTCCTGTTCTTCCAGAACAATACGGAACTCCGGCCGACGGGAGGTTTTCTCGGCGTCTACGGGGTGTTGCGGGTCAAGGATGGGGAGTTGCTCTCGGTCGATACCGACGACATCTATGCCTTGGACGGCCCGTCTGAATCGGCCGACCGTCCGGTACCGCCCGACCCGATCAGGAAATACATCGGCATAGACAAATGGTATCTGCGGGACGCCAACTGGTCGCCGGATTTCACTGAGGCGGCGGAGGTCATGGAGAGTTTCTATGTCGAGGAGGCCCAGGTGGTCGGCGGCGATCTGCCCGCGGGCGGCTTTGACGGCATCATCGCGGTCACGCCGAAGGTGGCGTCGGACGTGTTGGGTCTGATCGGCCCGGTGACGATAGACGACCGGACGTTCGACGCGGACAACCTGGTGGATGAGCTCGAGTTCCAGGTGGAGCGCGGCTTCGCCTCCGAGGGCATCCCCATGTCCGAGAGGAAGGACATAGTGGGGCACCTGTTCCGGGAGATGATCGACCGGGTCTCGTCCCTGTCGTTGCAGGAGATCGTGGCGGCGATCGGCTTGGTGCACCGCAATCTCGAGGAGAGTCACATCCTCATCAACCTCAAGGATCCGGTGCTACAGCGGGTGGCCTTGGAGCAGGACTGGGGCGGTCGTCTACGTACGGTCCGGGGCGACTATCTCATGGTGGTCGACGCCAATCTGGCCAGCCTGAAAAGCGATCCGGCGGTGGAGCGGCGGATCGCCTATTTGCTCCTGCCTGACGGGACCGGCGGCCTCGTCGGACAGGTGGAGATGACCTACTCTCATCACGGCGGCTTCGACTGGAAGACCACCCGCTACAGGACCTATACCCGGGTCTACCTGCCGGCCGGTTCTTCCCTGCTGTCGGTGGAAGGGGCTATGGAGAACGATCGGCTCAAGGATCCGGCCGGTCGGCCGGGCCAGGCCGACGTCTATACCGAATTGGGGCGGACCGCCTTCGGCGCTTTCATCTCGATCGAACCGGGGGAGACGCGCACCCTGACCTTCCGGTTCCGTCCGTCCCCCGAGGTCATGTCGCAGCTCGGTACCGGTCGCTATATCCTGGACGTGGAAAAGCAGCCGGGCACCGAGGCTCACGGATTGACTCTTGACCTGGATTTTGGTATGAATCTGACTGACGCCGACCCCGTGGAGGAGAGGTCGGATTGGGGCGATACCAGGTATCGGCAGGTGACTGATTTGAGGGAGGATCGCCATTTCGAAGTCTCGTTTTGAGCAAAAAACATGATCATACCGAAGATAGGCATAGATCTGGGCACGACCAACGTCTTGGTGTACGTGCCTAAAAGAGGGGTCATCATCAATGAACCCTCGGTCGTTGCCGTCTCTGCCATAGACAAGAAGATCCTGGCCGTGGGCAAGGAGGCCAAGGACATGCTCGGCCGCACCCCGGATACGATCGTGGCCCATCGGCCGCTCAAGGATGGGGTGATCGCCAATTACCGGATGACCGAGGCGATGTTGCGCTATTTCATCAACAAGTCGATCGGCGGCGCGCGTCTTTTCCGCCCCGAGGTCATGGTGGCGGTGCCGGGCGGCGTCTCTTCGGTGGAGCGGCGCGCCGTGGTCGATGCCACCATCCGGGCCGGTGCCCGGGCGGCCTATATCATCAAGGAACCGATCGTCGCGGCCATCGGGGCCGATATCCCGATCGGCAGCGCCTCCGGACATATGATCATCGATATCGGCGGCGGCACTATGGAGGCGGCGGTCATCTCGCTAGGCGGTATCGTGACCTCGGCTTCGGTCCGCATCGGCGGCAACAAGCTCGACACGGCCATCGCCGATTACGTCAGGCGCAAGTACGGACTGGCCATCGGCGAGCGTTCGGCTGAAGACATCAAGATCGAGGTCGGTTCGGCCCTGTATCTGGAGGACCGGCTGGAGATGGAGGTCAAGGGCCGCGATATGGTCACCGGCCTGCCGCGGACCATCACCGTCACCTCCGACGACACCACCGATGCCATCCAGCATGAGCTGGGCGGCATGATCTCGTCCCTCAAGGAGGTGCTCAACTCCACTCCGCCGGAGCTTTCGGCCGACGTCATGGAGAAGGGCATGATCCTCTCCGGAGGCACGTCGCAGCTGCGGAACCTGCCGGAGCTCTTCTCGCAGGCGACCGGCGTCCCGGCTTTCTTGGCCGACGAGCCCGCCTTCTGCGTAGCCAAGGGTACCGGCATCGCCCTGGAGAATCTGGCCTCCTACAAGCGGTCCATCTTGGCCACCAAGTGAGCCGACAGTCAGGCCGGGCCGATCAGGCAAAAAAACACGGAGCCATCGAGGCTCCGTTTTGGATCGGCGGCGGCCGGGCGACGCATCATCCTTCAGCGGTCAGGACCTCTCCGATGATCAGGTCGCGGTAGACGTTAGCCAGGGCGTACAGGGTCTGCCGCATCACGGCCTCATACACCAGCGGGTCGTTCGAACCGAAGGACTTGAGGTGATGTTCGGCGATGATCTCGCCGGTACAGGGTCCCGCCCGGAACCGCCCGCAGGCTGCCTCAGCGGCGAAGTTCAGACGGTAGGCGGGACGTTCCCCGTTCCCGACATCGCTGACCTCTCCGCCGACCAGGCGGGCGGCTTGGACGAGATCAGGCGCCCGGACCACTCCGATGAGTTTGGCGTCGTGGTATTTGGTGACGCCGAGCAGGGCGAAGGTACTTGTCGCACCCATTCCATTCCTCCTCTCTTACCGGTTCACATCCCGGACCGGACAGCTTAATACGGTCCGGTTTGGGTGTCAAGGGTTTCGGAGACGTCAGCGGCCCTGTCGGCAGCAAAAAAAAGACCGCGGTCCGGGCCGCGGTCAGCGCATCTGTTCACTCCTCGGTCAGCTCCACGTAGGCGTGGTCCAATCGGAAGTGCTCACGGAGCAGGTCGATGACCTGTTCTGGCTTGACTGCGTTCAGCCGATCGACTATTTCCCGTACCAGTACGGGACCTCCTTCGACCACGAGATCGCAGATCGTTTCCTCGATGAGGTCTTCGATCGTCTGGTCCTCCAGTTCGATCTCGAGGATGATCGCCCGCTTTTCGATGTTGAACTTGCGGCAGATGGCCGCCTCATCCACTACGGTCTCGTTGATGATCTGCCTGACAGTGACCTCGTCTTCCGGCGCCACCGTCACCTCGATGCTGACCTGGATGTGGTCGACACAGCGGTCGACATCCACCTCCACCTCGTAGGAGGCGGTCTGCCGTTCCCGGATGCGGTGATTCAGCAACTTTTCCCAGCAGTGCGTCAGCAGGTCGAGCGTCGAATCGTCGACCGGCGGCAGGTGCCAGTAGTAGCCGATGGTGACCGTCTCGGGTTCGGACTCCCGGCTCAGTCGGATCCGGTTTTCCCTGGGGTCCGGAGGGGAGAAGGAGAGGGGCGCGGGCCGTTCCGGTACCCTGAAATCGGGTCTCCCGGAAGTGAAGATGCCGGCAAGCGTCTCCTGCAGCTGCTTGGACCGGATTCCGCCGACGACGATCAGGGTCATGTTCGGGGGCTCGAAGAACTCCCGGTGCATCTTCCTGACGTCATCGTGGGTGATGCTGTTCAGCACCCTGTCCTCCGGCCAGGTCCCGGCCAGGGCCAGCGGATGGTCCTGGCCGAAGACCGCCCGGCCCATCACCCGGGCCGCCTGACGCTCCTTGGTCGAGGCGTCCTCGCGACGTTCGGCGCGGATGATCTTCCGTTCATGCTCCAGACGGTAGTCGAGGGTGGGCTTACGGACGAAATCGTGGAGGAACCTGAAGAAATCATCAGCCCGCTCCACCGCCGCCTTACCGCCGAACTCCATGTAGTCCAGGCTGGTCTCGCCGTAACAGACGAGGAAGCCCTGTTCATGGGCCCATTCCTGCAGGTTGGTGAAGATGACCCGGGGCCGCCCTTCCGTCCCGCTCGACATCATGTGTTCCAGGAGATGTGCCACGCCGGGCTTGTCCGGCGGGTCGTGCCTCTCCCCGACGCCCACGATGAGCGAGCAGTCGAACCAGGGCATGTCCCGGAACTGCGCATAGACGGTCAGACCGCAGTCAAGTACGAAACGTTGAAAGAACTTGATGTCTCTCACGGCAACCTCCGGATTACGCATCCTATGGCCGTCCGTCCCCACCTTAGCAGGCGGCCTGCCAATCCGCAACGTGGTTTTCGGGAAGAAAAAAGCACCCGTCAAGGCGGGTGCCGGAAGGGCCTTTCCGTCACGCGGTGGCTGGTACGACGATCATTCCGGACAGGGCGGTCAGGCCCATGCCTCCGGTGACCGCCAGGCAGATTTCGTTCGCCGGGAGCCCGGACGCGGCGACGGTGACTGAACCGGCCAGCCAAAGGAAACTGATGCCGATGGCGAAGGCCAGGGGCGAGACCTCACTTCGGGGCGTCGGCTCGCCGCGGCGCTCCAGTTCCATCAGCCAGTCGCCGTATCTGCCGTAGGTCAGGACCAGTATCAGCGCCCCGCACATCACGAAGGCCGAGAAGAACAGGTAGAGGAAGGTGCCGACCGCCGTCGAGGGTGAGGTCAGGAAGAGGGCGCTGTGGCATACCACGAGCGCGGCCAGAGTCCCGGTGAAGGGGTTGAAGACGAGCTTACGGATCCGGTTCATGTGACTCTCCTCTGGTTGCTGGAAGGTGCAGGTCATCAAAATGACCGGGTTTCTTAACATATCCGGTCCGGTCTGTCAAGGTTGAGGAGCCGGAAATGCGCTTTGTCCAGCGTAAAAATCTGTCCGGTCCGGCCCCGTGACAGGACGGCGGGACCAAAAGAAAAAGCCCGTCAGAGGACGGGCCGGGCAATCACCATTCGATGATCTCGACGAAAGCCCTTTCCGGATTGATGAAGTCCCGGAGGAGTCGGGAGATATCCTCCTGTCCGATGGAGGCGTACCTTTCCGTGGCCTCCTTCAGGGTCCGCGGCTTCCCGTCGATAGCGACGGTCTTGGCGACCACGCCGATGATCTCGCCGACGGTCAGGTCGATGAAGCCCATCTCGGTGCAGTACTCGGCCTTCTTCATCGGGAAGACCGATTCGATCAGGGGCAGACAGGTGATGATCCGTTCGATCTCTTCCCGGGCCTGATCGACCTTGTCCGGCTCGACCTCGGTCGAGATGGTGAAGGTGCTGTGGTCGAGGTTCCGGTCGTTGTCGCAGGACACGTTGTACGTCAGCCGAAGCTGTTCCCGGAGCCGTTCCATCAGGATCTCCCGCAGGATCTCCCTGAGGATGACCAGATGGGTGTGGTCCTGGGGCGGCAGGTGCCAGACGTATTCGATGTCCACGGTCTGGGCCTGGCCGTCATGGAACCTCTCCCTGATCTCGCGCGGTTCCGGGACCCCCAAGTCCACGGGCGGCGGACGGGGAATCGGGATGAAACCCTTGTTCTCCGGAGAGAAGACCCCCTCCAAGGTCCTGAGCAGTCGGTCCCGCCGCAGCCCGCCGATGACCACCAGCTTCATGTTCGGACAGCGGTAGTAGCGGCGGTGCATCTCCCGGATATCCTCGACCGTCAGGCCGTCCAGGACGGCATCTTCCGGTATGGCGTTCATCCGGGACAGGGGGTGTCTGCCGAAGACCGCTTCCCGCCTCACCCGGAACATCTCGCGGCGTTTCGGGTTGAGCGCCTCTTCCCGTTCCCGGCGGATGATTTCCCGTTCGTGATCGACGCTCTCGAGGAGCGGTCGGCGCAGGAAACCTTCCAGGAAGCGGAAGAACCGCTTGGCGTGTCTGGTGAAGGTCTTGCCTTGGAACAGGGTGCAGTCGAAGTTGGTCCCACCCAGATCGAAGATGAACTGCTGGGCAGCGATCCATCGCTGCAGCTCCACTAGGTTCATCTGTTCCATCCCTTGGGTCCCGGTCGATAGGCAGTGTTCGAGCAGGTGCGAGAGACCCTCCTTGTCGGGCGGGTCGTGCCGCGCGCCGACGCCCACGATCATGACGCACTCGAACCAGGGTACTTCACGCCGCTGGAAGAAGACGGTCAGTCCCGAGGACAGTATGTGTTCTGAAAAGGACAATGGGTCATTCATCTGGATACCTCCGGACATCTCTACAGCCTTCTCTTATCATGCGGCAGTTTCCGAGTCAATCTGTTGTTCAGTCGTCGGGTAGGGCCTGGAGATTGACGTTTCCCGTCTCAGCTGGTAAGACGGCATCGGAACCTCACCGACGGCCCGTCGGGGCAGGAGGGGGGTGAGGCGCTCTCTAACAAGTAATAGCGACAGCTTATGGCGAAGAAAATCGGTATCTTATCGTTCTTTGTCGTCATGTGCCTGTTCCTGTGGCCCCAAGCCTCGAGTGCCGCCGGACCGGAGGATCCGTATCTGGGACAGGTGTTGGTCGACGTGTCGCGCCATGGTGAAGCCTGGTATGTCAATCCGCAGTCGCGGATGAAGGTGTTTCTGGGGCGTCCGGATGAGGCACTGGAGAGGCTTCAGTCCCGGGCGATTCATGTCAGTTTCGCCAACATCAGTCGCCTGGCTGAGGCAGTTGAAGGTGAGACCGACGTCGAATACGCCGAAGCGGTAGCCGGTTATGTCCTGATGCCGGACGACCTGATCGGCGCGGCCTGGTATGTCGATCCGTCAACGGGTCTCCGTCGCCGCTTGGCCACGCCCGAGGATGCCTGGGGGCTGATGCGGCAGGGCCGGCCGGTGGCGGCTGGAGTGATCGATGCCATCCCGGCGGAGCCGGTCGACGAATCGAGGTACAGCGAGGCACAGGTGACGGCCGTACCGGACGCGACCACGCTGGAGCTCGACGGCGGGCAGCGAGTGAGGCTGCTTAGCGTCGACGTGCCGGAGAACCCGGACCTGCAGGAAGCGGCCCGATCGGCCCTCAGCGAGGCCTTGGCCGGACACCCGGTGACTCTGGAGCGGGACGTGCAGGACACCGACGGTAACGGTACGCTCCTGCGCCACGTCCATGTCAGTGACCGGCTCCTGAGCCACTATCTGGTGAGCCGGGGGTTGGCCTTCCACGACATCGGATACCCGAATTTCCGTCACGCCGAACTGCTCATCGTCGGAGCCCTGGACGCCATGAGGCACGAGTACGGCTTCTGGAATAAGTGACACCCAAACCAAGTCCGGCGGGGAAGCCGGACGAAAAAAAGGACGATACCGAAAACATGCCGAAACAGGAAGACCGCCCGGAACGTATGCCGGGCGGTCTTTGGTTGACGCATCGGGGTCGGGCGGTCCGGCGACCTGTCCCGCTCCGTTCCTTCCTGCTAGACTCGAACTGAAGGGATCAGCCCATATGCCAGGACGCCTGACCATCGGTATAGACGCCTCCCGGGCCAACGCCCGGCAGCGGACCGGTACCGAATGGTACGCCTATCATGTCATCCGGGAGCTGCGCGACATCATCCCCGATACCTATCGGGTGATTCTGTATTCCAAAGAGGCGTTGCGCGACGGGCTTGAGGACCTGCCGTCCCATTGGGAGAGTCGCGTGTTGGCGTGGCCGCCACGCAAGCTCTGGACCCAGTTGCGGCTATCTTGGGAGATGTACCGGCGGCCGCCGGACATGCTTTTCGTCCCGGCTCATGCCCTGCCGGTAATCCTGCCCCGTAAGGCGGTGACCACGCTGCACGACGTGGCCTTCATGGCCTATCCGCAGGCCTACCGCCCCCTGGAACGGATCTATCATCGTTTCGCGGCGCGCTTCGCGGTGCGGCGGGCGCGTATCCTGACCGTCTCCGAGTTCTCCAGGCGCGAGATCGTTCGGTATTTCCGGGCCGACGAGGCCGGCATCAGGGTCACGCCGCTCGGCATCGATACGGATACCTACCGGCGTCCGTCGGCGGAAGTGATCCGGGACTGTCTGGACCGGCACGGTATCCGCCCGCCGTATTTCCTGTTCGTGGGACGTTTGGAGGCCAAGAAGAACATCGACGGCCTGGTTTCCGCCTTCCAGCGGATCGTCGAGGCCCGGGGTAATGACGCGGTGCGTCTGGTACTGGTCGGCAAACGCGGCTACGGGTGTGAGGCGGCGCTGCGGCAGGCTTCGGGTCTGCCGGTGCTGGAGCTGGGATATGTCGCTCCCGAAGAGATGGCGGCGCTCTATGCCGGAGCCACGGCGCTGGCGCTGCCTTCATGGTACGAAGGTTTCGGTCTGCCGGTGCTCGAGGCTTTCATGAGTGGTGTGCCGGCGGTGGTCTCGAGGACCGCCTCGCTGCCTGAAGTGGGCGGTTCCGCCGTGGGGTATGTGGATCCGGCCTCGCCGGAAGATATCGCCGCGGCGTTGGGTCGGCTGCTCGATGACCGCGGCCTGCGGCAGAGGCTGGCGGCTGGCGGCACCGAACGGGTCCGGCTTTTCTCCTGGCGCCGGACCGCGGAGATGACCTGGGAAGCGATCAGGGCTGAGACTGGTCCGGTTACGATGCCGACCGGTCCCGGCCGGGATCATGACCGGGGATGATGGGAAATAAAAAGAGGGGCGTTGGCGGAACAGGCCAAGCCCCTGGAGGAAGACGGTAGCCTCTGTGCTACCGTCTTCAAGATATCATGGCCCCGGGGCGTCGTCAAGGCCTTGCCCGGACCGAGGGCCGGTCCTCAGAAAGAGCCCCCGAGCGCCAGCCCGGCCATTCCCGGACCAGACATCGGCATCACGGTCAGCGTGGGGCCGTCTGTCGGTCCTTCGGCCGGAATCAGGAAGACGTCATATCCCCGCAGGATCAGCCGGACCAGTCCGGCCATGGCGACGCAGGTACCGAAGAAACGGATCAGGTCGGTGTCGGCACCGGCCAGCGAGGTCCAGCGGCTCACGTCGTTCTGGGCCGAACGGCCGATCACGACGTTGTAGGTGAAGTCCATCCAGGGAGCGACCATTCCGGCGAAATACAGGATCGGAGCCGCCCAAGACCGTCGGTCGATGAACGTCAGGGTCAGGTCGGCCGAAGTGAACAGCAGCACGTCGGTCATCACCGGGGCGGCATAGATCAGACCTTTTTGCCAGTCGTCGCCCGAACCACGCAGGTCGACGGACCCGAAGGCGAACCTCTCCCGCGTCACGTATCCGGTCTTCTCCACGCAGCCGGAACCGCCGTCGGTTGCCGTCGGCGTACAGACCGTCTCGGTCACCTTCTCCCGGTAAGTGATCATGTGGGGATAGGGGCGATACTCGTTGACCGAGTAGCCCAGGGCCAGTCCCGTCAGCGCGTGGCTTCCCTCATGGAGGTTCAGCTGGAGGAAGGCGTAGGCCGGAACCGCTGCCAGGTGCCACCAGATGTCGTCGCGCACCTCTGTCTCGGGTGGTGTGTCCGGTCCGGAACTGTCCGGCCGGCCACGTTCCCTGGACGCGTCTGAAGTCAGGGGTAGTGTCAGGGCGATGCAAAGGACGGATACGACCGATATCCTCATCATGTCAGACCTCCATGTCCGTTGACGTCGTTTCCGGTCGCGGTCGGTCGACAGGAAACCATGTCATATCCGGTCGATCCGGTCAACCGTCATCGGGCGGTTTGACTCGGAGAGAGGAAAGTGTTAAGGTTCCGACACTTTTTATGGAGGTCAAGGAAAGACTGAAGAAGGAGCTCGAGAATATCGGGCTTTCGGAGAAAGAGGCGCGGGTCTACCTCGCCGCTTTGGAATTGGGGCCCTCAACGGCCCAGCAGATCGCAGCCAAGGCCACCGTGAACCGACCCACTACTTACATCATGATCGAGTCCCTCGTCAAACGGGGTCTGATGAGTTCGTTCCAGAAGGGAAAGAAGAAGTATTTTGTATGTGAATCTCTTCATGCGTTAAAGGAACAACTGGACCAGCAGATTAAGGAATTACAAGATAAGAAGAGTAATTTTTTAGACCTTTTCTCGCTATTTGAGAAATTGTCGAGTGTAGACGAAAGACCTAAAGTTACTCTTTTTGAGGGTGTCCAGGGAATTCGTCAGGTTCAGAATGATATAGTCGAGACCGCAAAGAAGGTTAAAAAAATTGACAACCTTGTGTCAGTTGATCATGCACGTAAAATTATTGGACGCGATGAATTGACTGAGTTGTGGAATAATCTAAGGGATGCTGGCGCCCAAATCAGGACGATATATACAAAACAAGATGAACAGGATGAGTTCGAGGAAGTTAGAGATTTTTGGAAGGGGCGTCTGTTGTCAGTAAAGCAACATCCGTTTAATGGTGAGGTTTCGATATACGGCGACAAAGTAGCTGCTCTAACTTATGGAACGGATGTGGTGGGAGTATTGATTGAAAATAAGAATATTGCGCAAACACTAAGCACTCTTTTTGAATTAGCTTGGGAATCGCTTGAAGATTAAACAACAATATGCGGTTACTAGAACAGGAATTAAAAAATGTCGGACTGTCTGACAAGGAATCACGAGTTTATCTGGCCGGGATCGAATTAGGACCATCTCCGGTTCAGGCGATATCTCGAAAGTCAGGTGTAAATCGAGCGACGACCTATGTGATGATTGAGTCCTTGAAAGATCGGGGTTTGATGAGTTCTGTCACTAAGGGTAAGAAGAGACTATTTCTTGCAGAATCCCCCGAAAACATTCTCAGCTTTTTAAAGAAGGAGAAAGAAACAATCGAGGAAAAGCAACGAGGGTTTGAGGTGATACTCGAGGATTTGAAGAAATTGTCCACGTATAGTGATGATCAACCAAAAGTATCTTTTTTTGAGGGGATGAACGGTATAGAGAATTTGAGGACAGCCGTTATTGAATCGAATGCAAAAATTGTTGAAGAGTTTTCTCCGATGGATGAAGTTTATAAATATTTTCCTCCCTCAGAATCAGACCACCGCCGCAGATTTCGAAAAAGGTGCCGCATAAAATTGATTTATACCAGCAGCAAGGGCGCGTTTTTACCAAAAAAAGAACAAAACGTTGAAAGACGCTTTGTTCCAAGCGAACAATTTCCTTTTCAGGGTGATATCGCAATATACGGCGGAAAAGTAAATATCATTTATTACGATCCGAGGGTCATTGGCGTACTGATTGAGCACAAGGGCATCAGCAATACGTTTCACAACCTATTTTCTCTTGCCTGGCGCGGCGCGCAGTAATAAAAAAAGAGGGAAGAGGCTGCTTTCTGGCGGAATGTCGAGTAGGTGGTTAGCTACCACCTTCGCAATGAGCCACCGGCGGCCAGAGCCACCGTCTGAATGAGCAGTTGCGCCACATTGTTCCCTCCTTGGAGGTCGATGTTCTAGCGAGGGAAAGAACGACCCTGTACATTATCAGATATCACCGTTCGCGTCAAGGGTCAAGGACAGAAAAACTCGCCCTATCGGGCGAGTTTGTGCGTTTCAGGACAGTTGGCTGTAGAGCGACAGTCCGCCAAGGACCGCCGCGGCCAGCAGGCCGATGCCGGCCACCAGGATGACCGCGCCTGAGCCGGTCCCGAGGCCGACGACCAGCAGGAACAGCGTCAGCGTCTCCGCGATCATCTTCATCTTACCCGCCGGCTTGGCGGCCACTGAGCGGCGCGGCCGCCCGGCATCCTGTCGCGATAGATACGACCGGTATATGCGCAGCCCGGTGAGCCCGGCGGCGCACAGACAGATCATGCCTATCGGCAGGATCAGCAGCATCGGCAGACGGTCGATGACCAGGAGCAGCGTACCGCAGACGATCACCTTGTCCGCCAGCGGATCGAGGAACGCTCCAAGCTCGGATTCCGTTCCCCGCACTGAGGCCAGTGCGCCGTCGACGAAGTCAAGCAGCGTGGCGAAGACCAGTACGGCCAGAGCCAGCCAGTATTGACCACCCCGCAGGAACAGGGCCGCAGGCAGCATCAGGAGCATCCGGAACACGGTGACCCCGTTCGGCGTGACCCAGGCCGGCAGCAGGCCAAGGGCCCGTCGGACGGTGCTGGAGCGCTTCTTCAGCTCCACGATCATCGTCACCACGTCGGTCCGTCCGTCGTTTTCAGGCGGTCCGGTCGCTGCGGTGCCGGGATCCTTCCCGGCCGAGGCCTGATGCAACTGACATCTCCTGTATGACTTGAGGTCGGTGACCTCTCCGTGTCCGTCATCACGGCACATGTGAACCTCCTTATCCGAAATATTTGCGGCCGAGGCCGTGTATCCCTTAAAGAAAAGCCTCCGGAGTGGAGGCTGAGATACCTATTTCCGGCGCTGCTTCGCCGGTCTCTTGCGGGTCCTTTTCGGCTTGGCGGCCGGTTCTTCCTTCTTGCCGTCGGCCTCATCCAGGACTTTCTGGATTGAGGCCGCCGATACGATGAAGCTGCGGTTGTGGAGCACATCGGTGATGATGAGCATCCCCACGACCTGGCCGTCGCCCCGGAACACCGGGGAGCCGGAATTGCCCGGATAGCGGGCGCCGCAGACCCCCAGGGGAAGAGGCACGCCCTGTCGGCGCATCTCGGCGATCTGTCGGTCCGCCGCCTCGCCGCGGATCTCCTTGCGCACCTGTTCCAGTGAGGCTCCGGGCACGTAGGAGGTGAAGGCGTGGTAGCGGGCAGCGGTCCCGGGAACGGGGCCGAACGAGAAGCCGGTGATGTGGAGTTCGTCTTCCACCTTGAGCGGCGTCGGATCGAGCGCCAGGCTCTTCTCGCCGCAGCCGCGGACGGCCACCAGGGCGACATCCCGCACGGCGTCCAGGAGGATGACCTTGCCGCGGACCACTCCGCCGAGGGAGCAGACCACGGTCACCTCGTCGCTTGAGGCGTCCACCAGGACATGAGCCGCGGTGACGACGGTACCCGGACGCAGGACGAAGCCGGTTCCGAAAAGTACGCCGTTATCCTCTGCGGTGACTGCCGTGACGATGACTGTCTGTACCGGTACGGTCAGGGCCTCTTCGCTGAAATCGAAGGGCAGACCCATGGAGGCGACGATCGACCGGGCCGGATTCTGCGCCGACTGCTCTCCCTCACGGCATTCTTCGAAGATCGGTTCCTCGACGGCCTCTTCCAGGCTTTTCGAGGGGGCCGGGGCGTAATCCAGGCCGGTGAAGGCGAAGGAGAGGGCAAAGACCGTTCCGAAGTAGATCAGGACTACGGCAGCGATCGGAGTGACTACTTTCCAGGCAGGAGGCTTGAACCTCGGCATTTCATCCATCGAGGACCTCCGGATCCAAGGATGATATTTAAAGAACGGGTGGACCTTAACACGCGGTCGGTCTACGCACAAGCGTCCGCGGCGAGCCGCGGGCCGGATTGGGGCGGCCGGCCAGATTCCCAAGAGGTCCGCTCCATGATAAGGTTTTTCCCATGAAAAGACTGCTCAAATCGGTCCTGCCCGCCGGCCTGCTGGACCTCTATCATCTGGTTCTGGCCAGGGCGGCGGCCCTTTTTTACCGCCATCCCTCGGAGGAGATGACCGTCATCGGCGTGACCGGGACCAATGGCAAGTCTACGGTGGTCAACATGATTGCGGCGGTCCTTGAGGCTGACGGTCATACCGTCGGCTTCATCACCACGGCCAACATCAGGATCGGCGACCAGACCTACCTGAACGACATGAAAATGACCATGCCGGGGCGCTTCACGCTGCAGCGGCTGTTGCGCCGGATGGCCGACGCCGGGTGTACCCACGCCATCGTCGAGACCTCTTCCGAGGGTATCAAGCAGCACCGTCACGTCGGCATCAACTATGATGTCGCCGTGTTCACCAACCTGACCCCGGAACACATCGAGTCGCACGGCAGTTTCGACGCCTACCGTCAGGCCAAGGGGCGGCTTTTCGCGGGATTGACGGCGGGGCGGCGTAAGGTCCGGGACGGTGCCATCCAGGACAAGATCAGCGTCGTCAACCTGGGCGACGGGCACGCGGGATATTTCCTCGGCTTTCCGGCTGACCGCAAGTACGGGTATCATATGGACAGGACCGGGGCGGGCGGCGAGGGGGCCGCGATAGCGGCGGGGGATTGGCCGATCGAGGAGGTCGTCGCCCGCGAGGCGCGATTGACCGCCGCCGGTTCGGAATTCACTGTGCGTGATACCGGTTTCTCGCTTCGGTTGCCCGGAGCCTTCAACGTGGAGAACGCGCTGGCGGCGGTGGCAGTCGGTGCGGCCCTCAGCACGGAGCTCCCGGTGATCTCCCGCGCCTTGGCCGACCTGGAGTCCGTCCCCGGCCGCCTGGAGACGGTCGACGAGGGTCAGCCCTTCCGGGTGGTGGTCGATTACGCCCCTGAGCCGGAATCGTTCCGTCGGCTGTATGATGTGGTGTCGATGATGGAGAAGGGGAGGGTCATCCACGTGTTCGGCTCCTGCGGCGGCGGGCGCGATCGGGCCCGCCGGCCGATACTCGGTTCGATCGCCGGTCGGTTGGCTGATATTGTCATCATCACCGACGAGGATCCCTATGATGACGATCCATTGGAGATCATGCGTCAGGTGGCGGCCGGCGCCGTTGAGGCCGGCAAGCGCGAGGGTCAGGACCTGCACATCGTGCCGGATCGCGGTGAGGCGATAGACAGGGCCGTGGCCCTGGCCCGGGAAGGCGATCTGGTGCTCATCACTGGCAAGGGGGCCGAACAGGCCATCTGCGTCGCCGGCGGCCGGAAGATACCCTGGGACGATCGTCGGCGCGTCCGCCGGGCCCTCCGGGAACGCTCAGGACAGCAAAAGACATGAACGTATCGAAGGTCACCAGACTCAAGGAGGACGAACGGGTGCTGCTCATCGTACGGCACCTCTGGGTGGTCTATATCCTGCGGGCCCTGCTGGCCGCCCTGCTCATCGGCGCGCCGTTCTTCTTCATGATTCCCCTGATGTCCCTGGAGACCTGGGGCCTGGTCAGTTTCTCCGTCTCGGTCATCGCCGGAGCGGTCTTCGCCGTCCGGCTCCTCTGGATCTGGTATTGGAACGCTTTCGTCATCACCACCTATCGCATCGTCGATATCGACCAGCACGGGTTCTTCGACCGCGTCGTCTCCGAGGCCCCGTACGAGAAGATCCAGGACGTCTCCTACGGGATAAGGGGCATCTGGGGCACGCTGTTCCGTTACGGTACGGTGGTCGTCCAGACGGCGGGCGCCAACACCAACCTGGAATTGCCCTTCGTCAAGCACCCGAAGGACGTCCAGCATCTCATCACCTCGACCGCCGCCTCTTTCCGGGCCCGGTCTAACGGGGGCGCCCGCAGCGAGAAGGTGGCCGACCTGCTTGATGCCGCTTCTGATCTGACTGACGCCGAGGCTCGGGCTTTCCTGGTGGCCGTGCAGGAAGCGGTCAGCGGCAGCAAGTCGGAGTTCGGCGTGCGCGAGATCAAGGAACGCGAGGAGGCGCTGGAGGAGTTTTTGGGAGAGGACGGGGAAGATGATGAGATGGACGGCTGACCGGTCCTTTGGTATATAATTAACGGCCCATGTGACCATCCCGGCATGCCGAAGAGACGACAAAGGATACTGGACCTGCTGAGGATGAAGAGGGTACTGGCGGCGAATCTGCTGCTCCTGGCTCTGGTGGTCTGGGGTTTCTACGGAGAGTATTCGCGGAACCGTGAACTGCAGGAGGAGATAGACGCTCTCGATGCCCGGGCGGCAGAGGTCGAGAGGCGCAATCTGGAATTGGAGGAGTTGGGGCGTCGGTTCGATTCATCGGAGGTCTTCGAGCGCGATGCCCGCCTGAAGCTCAACCTGCGCAAGCCCGGCGAAGAGGTGGTGGTGATCAGGGGCGAGATGTCGGCCCGTGAGCTGTCGGAAGTCCCGGAAGAGGGGCGGCCTCGGCAGCAGGGCCTCTCCAACCTGAAGAAATGGCTGAAACGTCTGTTAGGCCCGCCAGATGGAGACATCCGCGAAGACAATGAAGAAGACAATAACGAAGAGAATAACGACGAATGATTTATGAGTGAAGAGAAGAAAGTCGAGGAGGCAGCCACGGAAGAGGTCCGTGCGGCCGGCAATGAGGGGTCCGCAGCGACCGTGACCCCGCCCGACCAGGGGAGTCGCTCGATCTTCAAGGGTCTGGTCCTGGGGGCGGCCGCGGCGGTCATCGTGCTGGCCCTGGGCATAATCGGCCTGGTCGCCCTAGGGATCTACAAGTTCGACTGGAGGAGCCCGGTGACCGATCTCGTGACCAGCGTCGTACCCTATCCCGTAGCCACGGTCAACGGTGAGTCGATCAGTTATTCGGATTTCATGGACGACGTCTCGACAGTGGAGAACTTCTTCACTCAGCAGGTGGCCGAGGGCGTGACCGATCCCGCGCCGACCGGGTCCGAGATCAGGCGTAACGTTCTGGACCGGCTGATCGCCATGGCCGTGTTGAACGAGGAGGCGGCGAGGTACGGCGTGGAGGCGACCGACGAGGATATCGAGGAGGAGTACGGCAAGCTGACGTCGCAGGCCGGCGGCGAGGAGCAGGTCGAAGCCGATATCCGCGAGCTCTACGGATGGACTGTCGATCAGTTCAAGGAGAAGGTGATCGTCCCGCTGGTCCTGGAGACCAAACTGACCGAGGCGATGAATCAGGACGAGACGATCCGGGGACCGGTCCAGGCCCGGGCCCAGGAGGTGCTCGATCGTCTGCGGGACGGGGAGGACTTCGAGGCCTTGGCGGCCGAATTCAGCGAGGACCTGTCCAACGCCCAGCGCGGCGGCGAGCTCGGCTGGTTCGGGCGGGGACTGATGGTCCCGCCGTTCGAGGTGGCGGCCTTCGCGCTCGGGCCGATGGAGATCAGCGGTCTGGTCGAGACCCAGTTCGGCTTCCATATCATCCGGGTCGACGAGGTGGAGGCCGATGATGACGGTGAAGTGGTCAAGGTCAAGGCCCGCCACATCCTGTTCTCTTTCCCCTCGGCGCAGGAATATCTCAACGAGAAGGTGGAAGAGGCCGACGTCAAGGAATATCTGGAGATCTGACCGCCGCCTCTGCAGCCAGGAAAGCCAAGACCGCGCTCCGGCGCGGTCTTTCGGTTGCCGGGAGCGGGACGGGATGTTGACGCCCGGCTGGATTTATGCTATATTCAGCGGTCCTTTTCGGGGACAGTACCTTAAAGACATACGAAGTCGGGAGCTTCGTCCATGGTTTCGGTATCCGGTTATTTTTTCCAGAAGGAGTGAGAGATGCCTTTTTTCCTGTCTGTCCTGCCGTTGGTCGGGGCCCTGCTGCTGATCGTCATCATCCTGGTCCTGGCGTTCTCGCCGCCGTCCGTCTGCGTCCGTGACGCGTCCTCCGACGAGCCCGCGGATACGGACGAGCCGGAGCCGGTCGACCCGTTGGTCGGCGAACCGTTGTCCGAGCCTACGGCCACCATCACGGTGCCGGCCCGCGGCGGGACGCTCCGGCTGCATGTCAATCGCGAGACGGCCCTGCTGTTCATCCGGCACGGTCTGCAGCCGTTCCGCAACCTGGTGCGTTGCCGGCGCGGCATGGGCGGCCGCTGTCTGGTGGGCCTGGACGACGGACCACCGCAGGTACTGGATCTCAACGTCTGGTACTGGTGGATCTTCGGTGACGGCTACGGCAGGAACGCGGTCTTCGAGACGGCGTACGATACCTGGGCCGGAGGTCCGTCCGTCATCGGCGACGACGAGGTGATACTGATCCCGGGGGATTTCATCGACACCTGGGACGGCAGCGATCCGAAACATGTCGCTGAGATCTCTTTCGCCGGTATCGTGGAAGAGGTCTTCTCGTCGCCGGAGAAGTGAAGCGCTTCCTGTCCGTCTTTGCGGGCCCCCTTACCGGGGGTCCGTTTTTTGTCCGGACAGGTCCGTTGCGGGACCGCATGGCCGCGATCTCCGTCCGGATGCTATAATGGAACCAGTATGACCCGACCCACCTTGTTATCATTCGGTGCGACGATCGCCGGCTTCCTCCTGGTGTTGGCGATGATGTTCATACCGGCGGTGGGTGAGCCGTTCCAGGGATCGGAGATTTTCCTGGTGCCGTTCGCCGCCTTTTTCGTCTTCGGCCTGCTGTTGACGGTCTCGGCCTTCCGGGAGAGGCCGAAGGGCCGGACACGCGCCTATCTGCTCCTCACCGGACTCTCGGCGGCCGGGATATTCGTCGGTATCATCCTGCATAACCTGGTCTATGCGCTGTTCATCCTGCTGGGCGGCGAGGATTTCTGGGAGCGCACCGGACTGGGAGATGAGCCGGTCTTTTTCCTGATGTCGATGCTCGTCCTGCCCGTCACTTTCGTCATCGGCGCGACCGGAAGCCTGATTCGCCTGTGGAAGAGGCGCTGAGTCGGCACGGTCATCATCGGAACGGCCTCGGAGACGCCCCGTCAGGGGCGTTTGGCGTCAGGCGCGGCGGAAAGAAAAACCGATCCGGCCGTATCGTGGCGGATCGGAAGGGGGGAGTTCAGCCGATGACGAAGAACATCAGTCCTTCGATCAGCAGCATCAGTATCGCGGCCAGGCAGGTGACGACGAGCGCCTGGCCGAAGAAGAGGATGTAGGCCGGAGCGGCCAGCAGCGTCAGCAGCATCAGGGCGGCGGCAGCGCCGCCGAGGCCGAGAGCGGCATTCCCCGCGAACCGGGGCGGCGCCCTCCGGCCGAACCGGCCGAAGAACAGGACCGTGAGCAGTCCGAACAGGACCAGGAAGACGAGAGATACGTCGGCCAGGGATTCGTGCCCGCCCTGCAGCAGTGACAGGACCGAAGCGCCGAAGGCCAAGGGGCCGAGGGGCAGCAGCAGTATCAGGATGATGAGATGCATCACGTTCTCCTCTCGCGCCGTCCTATCTTGCCGTCCTCGAGGCCGGCTCAGAAGATGAGTGACGACACCAGGACCACGCCCGAGACCACGATCACTCCGGCGGCGATCCCCGAGATGAGCAGGGCGTGTCCCAGGAACAGCACCAGTAGCGGGGCGATGATTACGGTGGGGACGTAGATCATCGTCAGGATGAAGAAGGCGATGAGTCCGCTGTCGTTGCCGTTGGTCTTGTCGAACCGGCTATAGAGCAGCATGCCGCCGATATAGCACAGCGCCGCCAGACCGACGAGCGCCAGGAACGAGACATCGGCCTTGGAGGTCAGGGCTCCGGTGACGGCGGAGATGACGGCGGCGCAAACGAGGACGCCGAAAACGAAAGCGGCGATGGTCCGTTTCATCCTCTCTCCTTTTCGAAAGGTCAGTCTGCACAAAGGTCTGCGGCCATTATGCCAGCCGTCGACCTGTCGTCAAGAACGTTTCGCGAAAGAGAAAACCGCCCGAAAAGGCGGTTTATCGGTCGTCCGACGGCGATTCCTGGTCGTGTTGGTTCCGTTTGACCATTTTCGCATGGACGATGAAAACCAGGATCATGAAGACCACTTCGATGATCGCCAGCGTCAGACTGAGTCCGGCAGCGATCAGCAGGCTCAACAGGTAGTTCACTAAAGTGATCTCGACGCCGAAGGCAAACGGTAACACGACCGCGCCGGTACCGAGGAGCATCAGCAGGACGACAGAGGTCGCCAGGATGCCGCGCATCAGCCACCCTTTGCTTGGCTGATACTTCGTCATGATGAAGCGATTGACCGCCACGGTGGTGTTGAAGGGCATCAGGAGCAGGCAGGCCATGGCGGAGAACAGGCCGATCATCGCGACCATGATGAAGGGGAGCGGCACACCGTAATCGGGGGGCCTCGTCAACCAGATGATCAGACCGAGCGCCGTGCCCGCCGGCACCATCAGGGCAGTGCACCATTTGAACTGGGACCAGAGGGAGGTCGATGCGGTCTCTTCGGCCGATTTCTCGAGCGTGGTTTCGTGTCGGGATCCCGTATCCATGTTGACCTCGCTTGTTGGAAAGGGCGCGTATCGGACGGGTACTTGATATACCGGTGACGGGGGCCTGTCAAGGCTGCGGCGACATGCGACTGTCGGGCACTTGAGGTCACGTGGGCCATGAGAAAACCGCCCGAGGAGGGGCGGTTCGAGGACTATTTGGTATCGTCGTCACCGAACGAATTTCGCCAGTCGATATGCCATTGGTCGCCGATATGTCGGACCGTACCGCGGAAGTCCAGATCACCGACCCGGACGTCGATGTCGGTACCGTCTGAGGGTCGACCGTCGGCATCCATGAGCAGCGTCAGTGTCTCACCGATGACCTGGTCTTTGAGGAGCCGGTTCGAGGTGGGCGTCTTGGGGAAAAGGGTCTGGAATTCGACGAAGGTGCCGACCGCGGTCCGGGTGACCCGCCTTATGTCGACTATCGCCGGTTCCCCCTCGCGCCCGCCCAGGAAGCCGATACCCTTCAGGTTATGGGTCTCCAGGCGCGCGTTCATCTGGCGATGAGCCTCTCGGATCGCTTCATATATCGCTTTGGTGAACATCCGGTGCCTCCGCATGGAAAGGACGCTCCGAACACTACCGTCACTCCGCCGCGTCGTCAATAATCAAGAACGAAAAAACAGGCTTTCGCCCGCTCCTTCGTCATGGAGCCACCTCGGGGATTCGAACCCCGGACCTCTGCTTTACGAAAGCATTGCTCTACCGACTGAGCTAAGGTGGCGTGATATCCGGAATA
>Ga0209536_100000274_pt1 | contig 81803 bp, 79 predicted proteins | sample DeeMarSeWOR28_12_FD_187461 | JGI IMG/M metagenome (GOLD analysis project Ga0209536, IMG submission 187461) | Marine sediment microbial communities from White Oak River estuary, North Carolina - WOR-2-8_12 (SPAdes) (version 2) | ecosystem: Environmental > Aquatic > Marine > Intertidal zone >...
GATCGCGATCGCCGCCTGGTCGGCGAACATCGCCATCAGCTCGAGCTGCTTGTCGCTGAACGCGTCCGGCGCCTTGCGCGTGAAGGTGATCAGGCCGAGCGGCTCGCCGTCGCGCAGCATCGGCACCGCCGCCACCGCACGGAAGGGATCCGACTCGACCAGGTCGGTGCGCTTGAACTCAGGGTCGGCGAGCACGTCCGGCACGTGGATGATCTTGCGCTCGAGCAGCGCGCGGCCGGTGATCGACTCGCGCCCCGGGCGCAGCGGGTTGCGCCGCATGCGTTCCATCACGTCCGAGTCGGCTGGATAGTTGTAGCCGACGGCCGGCAGATAGTTGTCGTGCGCGTCCGGCCGCAGCAGCACCGCGCGGTCTGCGGCGCAGAGCTGCGAGGCATTGTCGAGCAGCATCTGCAGCACGGCGTCGAGGCTGTAGCTCGTGCGGCTGATCGTCTGCAGCACCTGCGCGGTCGCAGTCTGCTGGCGCAGCGCCTCGTTGATCTCGTTGAACAGGCGCACGTTCTCGATCGCGATCACCGCCTGACTAGCGAAAGTGCCGAGCAGATCGATTTGCTTCTGGACAAACCGGCGGGGTTCCGTGCGGTAGATCGCAATCAAGCCGATGACGGCGCCCTCCTTCAGCATAGGCACGGCCATATACGCACGGATCCCGCCGAGCTCGGCCCCCTGCACGATATGTGGCACTCCCCTGCGATAGCCCTCCGTGTCACGCAGGTCCGCCACCTCGACCGTACGTCGTTCGGCGACCAATTGCTCGAGCGGGTCACCCGGTCTCGGCTCGAATGGCGGGCGGGTCCTGAGATACGCCGCGTACTCCGCTTTCCCACCGCGCTGCGCTGCGGTGCTGAACTGCTTGCCGTCGTAGCGCAACAGGATGCCGAGCTGCGCCTCGCACAGGCGCAGCGCGTTCTCCAGGATTGCGTCGAACACCGGCTGCAGGTCGGTGGGCGAGCTGCTGATCACCTGCAGGATCTCGGCGGTCGCGGTCTGGCGCTCGAGCGCCTCGCGCGTGTCGTTGAACAGGCGCGCGTTCTGGATCGCGATCACCGCCTGATCGGCAAAGGTCCGCAGCAGCGCGATGTCGCGCTCCGAGAACGCCCCTGCCCGCATCCGCCCGACCCAGATCGCGCCGATGCCGCGCCCGCCCGAAATGAGGGGCGCGAACACGATCGCCTTGTTCTGCAGCACGCGGCAGCCTGCGACCACGCCCGCCGGCACGCCCGGGGCGTCGATGTCCGCGTAATGCTTCACCGCCGCGTCGAGGATCGCGCTGCCGGTGCCGCTGTCCTGCGACAGCGGCAGCGGATACACGTCTCTCAGCGCCGCCTCGTTCGGCCCGTGGTACGCCGCGAGCACGATCTGACTGGTATCACTGACGACGGTGACGCCGACGAGATCGCCGGCGAACAGCCGCTCGCAGCTTTCCGTGATCTTGTCGAACACCGGCTTGGTATCGGCGATCGAGCCGCTGATCGCGCTCAGCACCTCGGCTGAGGCCTTTTGCCGCTCGAGCGCCTCGCGCGTTTCGTTGAACAGACGCACGTTCTCGATCGCGATCACCGCCTGGTCGGCGAAGGTATGCAGCAGCGCGATCTGCTTGTCGGAGAGCGGGCCCGGTTTTTCGCGTACCACGCTGATCGTGCCGATCGCCGCGTCGCCCTTGAGCATCGGCACGATGGTGATCGCACGGTTGCCGGTCGGCAGGAAGTTCTTCTTGCCGACGTCGAACTGCCCGTCCTCGATCGCCGCGTCGGGAATGTCCACCATGCGGCCGTCGAGAATCGCCGCACTGTGCATGAATTCGCGCTCGAGCGGGAAGGGAAAGCGCTCCCACCAGCGCGCCCTGCGGCCGCGGTCGGTTTCGGCAACCGCCATCAGATGCACCTGATCGCCTTCCGGACGGGCCACGGCGATCGCCGCGCCCTCGAACAGCTGCACGCCCGCCTGCACGATGGCGTCGAACACCGGCTGCACGTCGGTCGGCGACGCGCTGATCACCTTGAGGATCTCGGCGGTCGCCGTCTGGCGCTCGAGCGCCTCGCGCGTCTCGTTGAACAGGCGCACGTTCTCGATCGCGATCGCCGCCTGGTCCGCAAAGGTCTCGATCAGCGCCACCTGACGCTCGGTGAATGGTCGGGTATCGCGACGCCAGGTGGTGATCACGCCGACCAGCGCGCCCTGGCGCAGCATCGGAACCGACAGGACCGCGTGCACGCCCTCGCGTTCGTACAGTTCGCGCGGCTGCGGCGAATACGCCGGGTCCGACAGCAGGTCGGGCGTCTGCACGGCACGGCGCTCGAGGGCGGCATGGCGCGTCGTCGTTTCGCGACTCGGCGTCGCGCGCAGCTTTTGCAGCCGTTGCTCGAATGCCGGCGAAGTTCCGCGCGAAGCCGCAAGCGCGAGCGTCTCCCCGTCGAAGCGGAACAGCGCGGCGATCGGCGATCCGCTCAAGCGCGTCACATGATCGAGCACCTTGGCGTACAACGGCTCGAGGTCGGATTGCGTGCTGGGGATGACGCGCAGCACCTGCGCGATCGCGGTCTGCTGCTCGAGCGCCTCGTGGATCTCGTTCTGCGCGCGCTTCAGCTCGGTGATGTCCCCGGTCGAGCCGACCAGGCGCAGCGCACGGCCGCTCGCGTCACGCAGCGCGATGCCATGCTGCCGCGCCCAGCGCCAGCTGCCATCGGACCCGCAATAGCGATAGTCGCACTCGAATCGCTCGGTCTGTCCCTTCAGGTGGGCGACGATTGCGGCGTCGTAGAGCGGCAGATCCTCGGGGTGAATTCGGTCGCGCCAGTCCGTGGTCGTGCTGACCGCGCCAGGCGACAGGCCGACGGCCAGCTGGACGCGATCCGAGTAATGGATCCGGTCGTTCGCGATGTCCCAGTCGTAGGTGCCTTCGTTGATCGCGCGCATCGCCAGCTCGTGGCGCTCCTCGGCCTCGCGCAAGCGGGCCTCCGCGCGGCGCACCGCCGTCAGATCCTCGCAGCTGATCAGCAGCGCGCGCGGCGCGACCGGCTGGCAGACGATGCGCACGCGGCGGCCCTCGCCGAGCGTGAACTCCCGGCGCGAGCGCTTGCGCTGCGCGAGCAGCGCCATGCGCGCGCGCACCCTCGACTCCGGATCGCCTTCGCCGTGCTCGCCGCGAGCGACCTCGACGCGCACGAATTCCGCGAGCGGAGTTCCTGCCTGCAGCAGCCTGCGCGGATAGCCGCCGATCTTGGCCAGGCCGTCGTTCCAGGACGTCAGGCGACCGCGCGCGTCGAACTGACCGTAGCCGACCGGCAATGCGTCGAGGCCGGCGCTCGAAGGGACGGCCGCAGGTCTTCGCCGGGCGCCACGTTTCGCCCTCTTGCTCTTCGACGCCGCGGCGCGGGGTCCGGCTCGGCCAGGTGCCAAATCTCCTCCTCCAGAGCTGAGGCTTGCCGAAGTCTAACGCTGCCGCGCCACACCGGATACCGAGGGCCGGCCCGCGGTCTCAACGTTTCAGATACCAGTCGTTGCTGCCGGGCGCCGCGCCGGGCGGGTCGAAGATGTAGAACTGCTCGGGCGGCGCGTTGTCGGCGGCCGGCAGCTGCCCGAACCCGGAGCGGATTGCGAGCGCGCGCAGATACGCGAGCGCCTTTTCCAGCAGACGGTGATCCAGCTTGTCGCCCCAGCTTGGCATCAGGTTCTTGCCGTTCAGGATGGACTGCATGAGCGCCGCGTCGGACTGCGTCAGGCGCTCCCCCATGGCGAACGACGGGGCCAGCGGGAACAGCGCGAAGCCGTTGAACCCGTGGCAGCCTGCGCAAAAGCGCAGAAACACCTCGCGGCCCTTGGCGCTGCCCCCGGCGTCGACACGCACCAGCGTCTCGAACTGCGCGGGGACCGGCATCCGCGCGCCCGAATCCGGGCCTGCGACGCGATCCACGTCATCCATCAGCGCAGCCGTGGCGAACGCCTTGAGCGCTTCCCGGTAGTCGACCGGCACGCCGTCCGCGCCGATCGAGTGCACGACGCCCAGATTGACGTAGGCATCGCGCGAGCCGTTCTCTGCCGCGCGATGGAACAGCGCGTGTGCGCGCCGCCGGTCGGCCTCGATGCCCTGTCCGTAGTACAGCATGAAGCCAACGAAATTCTGAATCTCCGGATTGGCGTCGTCCGCCAGCGGCAGCAGCTGACGGTACGCGGCGACATAGTCGCCGGCGGCGTATGCATCGAAGCCGTCCTGCGCACCGGCGAGCGCCGTCGCACTGAACAGGGCGAGCAGGCAAACGACGAACCGGACGGGAGATCTGCGCACGGCAGGAGCACGAAGCAATGGGACGGATCGAGCGTGCATATTAACCGGGCCGCGAGCGGCGGCTTGCGCTATGCTTCGCTGCCGCAGGCGATGCGGCCAACCACCACGACAGGAAATCCATGAAAAAAGTTGTTGCAGCCGCCCTCGTGTTCGGGCTGGCGCTCGGCAGCGCCCGCGCAGCCGACATGAGCGAGGAACAGAAGACCTTCTACGCGCTGGGCCAGGTGCTCGCGCGCAACGTTTCCGTTTTCAGCCTCACGCGCGCCGAGCTGGACGCCGTGCAAAAGGGCTTTCACGACGGCGTGCTGGGCTCGAAGAGCGCCGTCGACATGAACGTATACGGACCGAAGATCCAGCCGCTCGCCGCGAGCCGTCAGGCCGCGGCCAACGAAAAATCGGCCGCTGCCGGCAAGGCGCAGCTCGCCAAGGCCGCGGAAGAAAAAGGTGCGGTGAAGGCGAAGAGCGGCCTGGTCTACCTGGCGCTGCGCGAAGGCAAAGGCGCGATGCCGACGCCGACCGACACGGTCAGCGTGCACTACCGCGGCACGCTGATCGACGGCACCGAGTTCGACAGTTCCTACAAGCGCAAGGCGCCGACCGAATTTCCGCTCAACGGCGTGATTCCCTGCTGGACCGAAGGGGTGCAGATGATGAAGGTCGGCGGCAAGGCGCGTCTGACCTGCCCGCCCGAAACCGCCTACGGCGAACGTGGTGCGGGCGGCGGCGCGATTCCGCCCAACGCGACGCTGACCTTCGAGGTCGAGCTGCTCGAGGTCAAGAAGGCCGCCGCCAAGTAGCCGAACCCGGCCCCTACGCCGCGGTGCGCGCGACGTACACCGTGTTCACCGAATCGCCGCCGGTGTAGGGATTGTCGAAGCGCACCTCGTGCGCCCGCGACGCGGCGAACGCCGCGTCGAGCCTGCGCTGAAAGTCCGCATCCGGCCGCTCGTTCGACCACAGCGCGAACACGCCGCCCGGATGCAGCTGGCGCGCCACGCTGCGCAGGCCCTCGGCCGCGTAGAACGCGCCGCGCTGCGCGTCGAGCACATGGCTTGGCGAATGGTCGATATCGAGCAGCACCGCATCGAAGCGGCGCGCGGGCTGCGCGGCATCCAGCCCGCCAAGCGGCGCGCTCGCCAGCGCGAAGAAGTCGCCCTGCACCAGCCGACAGCGCGGGTCCGCGGTCAGCGTCGGGCCCAGCGGAACGAGCCCGCGCCGGTGCCAGTCGATCACCGGCTCCAGCAGCTCGATCACCAGCAGCGAGCGCACCGCGTCCTGCGCGAGCACCGCCGCGGCGGTATAGCCCAGGCCGAGCCCGCCGACGACGACATCGGGCTGCGGCGCGCGAACCGCCGCAATACCCAGCTCGGCGAGCGCGATCTCGCCCGCGGTGAAGCGGCTCGACATGAGAAAGTCGTCGCCCAGCTTCACTTCGAGCACGGCCTCGTTGTGCAAAACGGGGTCGCGCCGGCGGCGCAGCACCAGCTCGCCGAGCGCTGTGGACCGATAGTCGAGTTCCTCGACCTCCATGCTCAGCGCGCGCTGCGCTCGCGAAGCCGCCCCGCCGCGCGCTGCGCGGCGGCGATCAGACCTTCGGCCGATCGAGCAGGATCCGGTAGCTGCGCAACACCCTGCCGGTCGACCAGCTCAGCTCGACCAGCAGGTCGACCGCCGGCTCGTTCACCGACTGCCGGCCCGTGATCATGATCACGGGCCGCCCTTTGACCGTCACGATCGAAACGCGCGCGCCCGCAACGCCCGGCCGCAGCGTCAGCCCGGCCTTGCTGTAATCCTCCAGCGACGCGATGCGCACGCTCAGCGGTTCTTCGCCCGGCTTGACCGACACCACCGGAATCTCGCCCTGCAGCGGCTGGCCGAGCGTCGACGTCAGGTGCAGTTCGCCCAGTCCGGCGGCCTGCGCGAGCCATGGCGCGGCCAGCAGCAGCGCCGCCAGGATCCGCATCTTCATCGATGTACCCACAATTGCACCCCGCGTTCTTGTTTGATCCGCGTAACAGTACGGCGACGCGCGTCGAATCACAAGCTGTCGCCGGCGCGCAACGGAGGCTGTGTGACGTATGACCGCTCAGGCCGCGGCGCGCGACGTGATCCACAGGATCCAGGCGCCCCAGGCAATGAGCAGGATGCCGCCGGCCTTGCCCAGTCGCCCGCCGGCGGGCACCACCTTCTCGATCAGCACGAACAGCGCCAGCGCCGCCACCCACAGCAGGTTCATCACGCCACCGACGAACAGCAGCGCCATCAGCGCCCAGCAGCAGCCGGTGCAGTAGGCACCGTGGCGCAGCCCCATCACCAGCGCGCCACGCCTGCCGTCGCGCCACTCGGTCATGATGAAGCCGAGCGGCGTGCGGCACTTGTCCAGGCAGACGTCCTTCAGCGGCGCGAACTGGAACAGGCCCGCGCCGATGAGCAACGCGGCGCCGAGCCAGGGCACGGCCTTGCCCATCATCGGCGAGACCAGCACGCCCCGCTCGAGCCCGTACTGCGCGCTCGTCGCAAGCAGGCTGAACGCGGCCCAGACCAGGAGGTAGCCGGCGATGAACACGCCGGTCGGCACGAAGGCGCCGCCCTGCGCCTGCCGGCGCCGCTGCACCGCCGCGAAGGTGAGGATCATCGGCGCTGCCGAAGGCAGCATCATCGCCACCATCATGACGAACCACATGACGAACATGAACGCGAACATCGCCGCGCCCCAGGGCTGCAGCTGCGGCATCGCCATGTCGCCGCCCGCCATGTCCATCGTGCGGCCGAGGTAGATCGTGTAGCCCCAGGCGAGCAGCGTGACGGCGGCCAGCGCGCCGCCCACCGTCAGGCGGTCGCGCTTGAGCGTGGCTTCAACAAAGCTCATCGGCAAACGCCCACGGCGTCACCAGGCGGCCTACTTGCGTGCCTGCGCCTCGACGAAGTTGATCATCCGCACCACGTCCGTCGCCTCGATGCGCCCGAGCGGGCCGGAGCTGTAGGTGGCGTTGAGGATCTTGCCGCCCGGCCCGACGATGAACTCCGAAGGCTGCACGATGCCGCGCCGCTCCTCCCACCAGGAACCGAGCTGATCGGCCTGCGCGCGCGTGACGCCGTACCCCACGGGAAAGCTCAGCCCCGCCGCCAGGTCCTTCGCCTTGTCGATCGGATCGACGCTCGCCGCGACGACCTGCGCGCCCGCGGCCGCGAGCTGCGCTTTCCAGAACTCGAAGCCGGCCAACTGCCGGCGGCAGTACGGTCACCAGTGGCCGCGGTAGAACAGGATGACTTTGTACTTGGCGTCGACCCCGTCCGGCAGCTCGAGCGTGCTGCCGTCGACGAGATTCAGCGTCAATTTCGGAAACACATCGCCGGTGTTGAGCTTTTCAGCCATGGCCTCACCCTCCTGACCCGCATCATATGGCGGAAAAGAGTGGGAGTCGAACCCACCAGGGACGTCTGACGCCCCTCACTGGATTTGAAGTCCAGGCGCCCCACCGGGGTGCGATTCTCTTCCTCGCGTCTCGCGCAGCAGGACATGCGCGTCGCCCTTGCGGCGGGTGAATTTTATCCGGTCGAAAAACTCCAGCACCTCGATCGTCAGGTTGCGGCCGATGCCGGCGCGGTCGCGAAACGCCGCCGCGGTGATCGCGCCGCTCGCCCGCGCTTCCTCTTCGGCCAGTGCCTCCAGCCGGCGCAGCATGGCGGGCAGGAAAAAGCGCGTCTTCGACACGCGCACCACCAGGCCATGGCGCTCGAGCCGCGACAGCGCCGCGTCGAGCTTGCGCGCGTCGCTGCCCAGCTTGGCGGCGAGCTCGGCGACCGACGGCGGGCGCAGGCCGCCATGCTCGAGCAGCACCGAGGTCTCGCGCCACAGCGCGTCATCGGCGCCGCTCAACTGCAGCCGATGGCCGGCGAGGCGCAGGCCCGCCCCCTCGCGCAGGATCGCGCCCTCGCGCAGCAGCGCATCGGCGAGCGCCGTGAGCACCTCGCGCGGCAGGCGCAGGCCGCTGCCCTCGAGCAGACGGCTCTCCGGCGGACCGACGCCGTCGGGGGCGCGGCGATGCCAGGCGGCCAGCGCCTCGAGCGCCTTGGCGCGCAGCGCGTCCCAGTGCGCGATCGCGACACCCCAGTCGCCCGCGCGCTGCAACGGCACGCGCGCGCAGAGCGCCTCGAGCGCCGCCCGCGTCAGGTTGCGGTTCATGGCAAAGCGCGCAAGGTCGACGCCCTCGGGCGCCCGCGCGAGCACAGCCTCGAGTGCCGCAGCCGGGTCGTCGAGTTCCTGCGCGGCGAGCACCGCGAGCCGCTCGGGACGCGCGCGGCCGCGCGCCGGCGGGAAGACGTCGATCACACGGCCGCCGGCGAGCGTGCGGCGCGAGGACTGGTCGCGCACGATGAAGCCGTCGCCGCGCAGCGCGCCGAGCGGCCGATCGAGCACCAGCTGAACGCGTGCGGTGGCACCGGGCGCGATGCCCGCGCCTTCGAGCACCGCGACGCGGCCGGTCACGTCGGCCGCGCCGAGGTGCACGTGCACCGGCGTCCAATGCGCCAGCGGCCGGGCTTCATCGGCCAGCACGCGCAGCCGGGCGTCGAATTTGCGCACCGCGGGCGGCAGCTCGCCGGCGACGATCCAGTCGCCGCGCACGATCGGCAGCTTGCCGTCGAGGCCCGCCAGGTTGAGCGCGCACCGCTGTCCGGCGCTGCCTTTCTGCGTCGCGGCGTTCTGCGCGTGGATCGAGCGCACGCGCGCCGACTGCCCCGCGAGCACCGCCCGCACCATGTCGCCGACGGCGACCTCGCCGCTCACCACGGTGCCCGTCACCACCCGGCCGGCACCGGCGATGGTGAAGGTCCGGTCGACGGCGAGGCGGAAATGGCCCTCGCGCGTTCGCGGCCGCAGCGCGCGTGCCGCCGACTCGAGATGCGCCTTCAACGCGTCGACGCCGGCGCCGCTGACCGCCGAGAGCGCAAACAGCGGCGCCCCGCGCAGGCCGGTAGGCGCGAGCAGCTCGGCGAGCATCGCCTTCACCGCCTCGACGCGCGCAGGGCTCACGCGGTCGATCTTGGTCAGCGCGACCGCACCCTGCGCAACGCCGAGCAGATCGAGAATCGCCAGGTGCTCGCGCGTCTGCGGCATCGGTCCGTCGTCGGCCGCGACGACGAGCAGCGCGAAATCGATGCCCGCGACGCCGGAGAGCATGTTGTGCACGAAGCGCTCGTGGCCCGGAACGTCGACGAAGCCGATCGTTGCAGCCTCCGCGACCGGCAGATAGGCGAAGCCGAGATCGATCGTCAGGCCGCGCTTCTTCTCCTCCGGCAGGCGGTCGGTGTCGACGCCGGTCAGCGCCCGCACCAGGCGGGTCTTGCCATGGTCGACATGGCCCGCGGTGGCGACGATCACGCGCGCCTCAGCTGCCCGGCGAAGCGCACCGCGTCGGACTCTTCGAGGCAGCGCAGATCGAGAATCAGGGCGCCGTCCTGCAGGCGACCGATGACCGGGATCGGCAGCGCGCGCAACGCGGCGGCGAGGCGCGTCGAGCCCGGGCGCAGCGCGAGCCCCGCGCTCGGGAGGTGCCTGCGCGGCGCGGCGCCGCTGCCGACCTCGCTCTCGCAGTCGACGACGCCCACCTCGACGCCCGGCTTGACCCAGGCGGCGAGCTGCGGGCGCAGGCGCTCGGCGAGCGCACGGATCTCGGCGACCGGCCGTGCCAGCCGGCGCAGCACGGGCAGGCGCGCGACCAGGCGCTCGGGATCCTCGTACAGCCGCAGCACCGCGGCGAGCGCCGCCAGCGTGAGCTTGTCCACGCGCAGCGCGCGCTTCATCGGGTTGCGCCGGATCCGCTCGATGAGATCGGCGCGCCCGACGATGAGACCTGCCTGCGGACCGCCGAGCAGCTTGTCGCCGCTGAAGGTGACCAGTGCCGCGCCCTGCGCGATCGCCTGCGCCGGGGTCGGCTCCTGCGGCAGACCGAAGCGGCGCAGATCGATCAGCGCGCCGCTGCCCAGGTCGACGACGAACGGCACGCCGCGCGCATCGCAGAGCTGCGCCAGGTCGCGCTCCGCGACGGCGGCGGTGAAGCCCTCGATGGCGTAATTGCTGGCGTGCGCCTTGAGCACCAGCCCGGTCTTCGGTCCGATCGCCTGTGCGAAGTCGTCGAGGTGGGTGCGGTTGGTGGTGCCGACTTCGCGCAGCCTGCAGCCGGCACGCCGCATGATGTCCGGCAGACGGAACGATCCGCCGATCTCGATCAACTCGCCGCGTGAGACGGGCACCTCCCTGCGGCTGGCGAGCGTGTTCAGCACCAGGAGCACCGCGGCGGCATTGTTGTTCACCACCGTCGCGGCCTGCGCGCCGGTCAGCGCGCACAGTTGACGCTCGACGTGATCATCGCGCTCGCCGCGCCGTCCGCGGGCGAGGTCGTATTCCAGGTTCGTCGCCTCGCGCGCCGCATCGCGCACGGCATCGATCGCCTCGTCGGGCAGCGGCGCGCGACCGAGGTTGGTATGCAGCACCGTGCCGGTCAGGTTGAACACGGGGCGCAGCGACGGCCGCGCTTCGTCCTCGAGCCGCTGCGACACGCGCCCGAGCACCGCCGCGGCGACGTCCGGCGGCAGACGCGCGGGGGCCGCGCGCAGCTCATCGAGCACGCCGCGTATCGCGTTCGTCACCGCCGCGCGCCCGTAGGCGGCGACGAGCGCGTCGGCATCCGGCCGTCGCAGGAGGCGATCGACCGAGGGCAGCGACGCGAGCGCGGAGGCGTGGATGTCCGCCATGCTGTTGGACCGTGGGGGAGCGACCCGCATATGATAGCCAACGTGTCCCCGCCATCAGGCTCGAAGGAGCTGCCCATGAGTACAGAACCGCCCGTCGATCCCGCCGCGCTGCGCGAGGAGGTCAAGAGCAAGTACCGCGACGTCGCCCGCAACCCGCATGGCGAATTTCACTTCCACACCGGCCGGCGACTGGCGAAGCGCCTCGGCTACGACGACGCGGTGGTCGGGCGCATGCCGGATGCGGCGGTCGAGTCCTTCGCCGGCGTCGCCAACCCGTTCGCGCTGCAGGCGCTCGCACAGGGCGAGAAGGTGGTCGATGTCGGCTCGGGCGCAGGCTTCGATTGCTTCATCGCCGCCCAGCAGGTCGGGCCGGACGGGCGCGTGGTCGGCATCGACATGCTCGACGAGATGCTGCACAAGGCGCGCGCCAGCGCGCAGCAGATGGGCCTCGCCAACGCCGAATTCCGCGCCGGCCTGATCGAGGAGATGCCGATCGAGGACGGCTGGGCCGACGTCGTCATCAGCAACGGCGTCATCAACCTGTGCGCCGACAAGAAGAAGGCCTTCGAGGAAATCTGGCGCGTGCTCAGGCCGGGCGGCCGGCTGCAGTTCGCCGACATCGCCAACGGCAAGCCGGTCCCCGCGTCGGCGATCCAGAACATCGATCTCTGGACCGCCTGAATCGCCGGCGGCCTTCCGTGCGAAGGCTGGCGGGCGATGCTGGAGGAAATCGGCTTCGTCGACGTTCGCGTCGGCGCGCCCTGCGACACTTTCGGCGGCGCGTCGGGCGAGAAGAATGCGCGCGTGTTCGAGGTCTACGGCTACCCGTTCCTCGCGCGCAAGCCGACGTAGACGCTTCAGCCGCTCCAGGCGAACGGCGCGAAGTGGGCGTTGCGCGTGCCGCTCGAATCGTCCCACTTGACGCCGAACAGGTTGAAGCGGCTGCGCGTCGCCTTGGCGAGCGCGAGGCGGTCGTTCACCGGATGGCCGGTGTTCTCGATGAACACCGGTTCATGGCCGCGCGCGGCGCCGGCGACGCCCTCGCAGGCCTGATCGACCAGCTTGCCCGCCGTCACGCTGCGCTTCAATCCGTCGCTCTCGAAGCGCACCGGCGCCCGCTCGACGCCGGCGATCTTGCCGACCAGCGGCGCGAGCGCGGACATCGGTCCACCGGCCGCGCCGGTCGCAATCGCGGTGATCTGATCGACCTGCGGTGCGGACGCCTTGTCGTCGATGACCAGGCCGACGGTGATGTTGCCCTGTGCCATCGGCCCGGGCGAATGCAGCCATACGATGAAACCGACGCCGTCGAGCGTGACGCCGTCGCGCGCGCCCTTGTCGATGCGCATCGCCACCGCCGCCTTGCAGTCGCCCTCGGTCGGCTTCGCGGTGAGGTGCGTGGTGATGCAGGGACAGAGATAGCTGCAGTTGCAGGTCTCCATGTACTGCCCTTCGATACGCCATTTCGCCATACGTCTGCTCCTCGCTCAGGTTGGACACCCGGGGGCCCGAGCCCCCGCAAGCTTCCTCGACCCCACCTTAACTGTGGCCACGGACCAGCGCAATGCGCGCCCGGCTGGCGGCGAACCTGCCGTGCCCGCCCAGGGGTTTCCGAATTACCATCCGCGCGTGCCGAAGACCGAGCCCGCCGAGCCCACCCACCGCGCCGCGCGACGCCGCCGGCCGCGGCTCAACCTGATCGTGCTGGGGCTCGCGATCCTCCTCGCCCTCGGCTTCGGCTACCGCGAGTTCCGCCAGCGCCTGCTGTTCCTGCACGAGGAGGACGCGCGCATCCGCGCCGACATGGTGACCGTGGCGAGCCGCGTGGCCGGCTGGGTGACGCGCATCGCGGCGCAGGAGGGCCAGGCGGTCGCCGCCGGCACCGTGCTGGTGGAAGTCGACCGGCGCGATGCCGCGCTGGTGCTGGAGGAGCTCGCCGCGCAGCGCGCCGCAGTCGCCGCAGACCGCGCGCGCCTCGTCGCCGAGGAGGCGCTGGTGGGCCGCCAGACCGAAAGCCACCTGCAGTCGGTGCGCGCCGAGCTCGACGCGGCAAGGGTCGCCGCCTCCAGTCTCGAGCCGCAGCGCAACCTGGCGCGCAGCGAGGCCAAGCGCAGCCAGCAGCTGTTCGAAAAGAAGATGGCCTCGCAAAGCCAGCGCGACCAGGCCGAGACGCAGCTGCAGCGCGTCGAGCGCGAGGTCCGCATGGCGGCGGCCAACCTGGAGGCCGCGCAAGCAAGGGTGCGCGAGGCCGAGGCCGAGCGCGCGCGCCTCGAGGTGCTCGCCGGACAGCGCGCGGTGCTGGAGAGCCGCGAGGCCGAGATCGCCACGCGCATCCAGCGCCAGCGCCTCGACCTCGAAGACCGCGTCGTCAAGAGCCCGCTCGACGGCGTGGTCGATCGCAAATTCGTCGAGGCGGGCGAGTACGTCTCGCCCGGCCAGCGGCTGATGCTGCTGCACGACCCGAGCCGGGTGTGGATCGAAGCCAACATCAAGGAAACCGAGCTGCGCCGGCTCGCGCCCGGCCAGACGGTGCAGGTCCAGATCGACGCCTATCCGGACGAGGTCTTCGAAGGGCGCATCGAGCGCATCGGCCATTCGGCCACCAGCACCTTCGCCCTGCTGCCGAGCCCGAACCCGAGCGGCAACTTCACCAAGATCACGCAGCGCGTGCCGGTGCGCATCGCCGTGGCGCAACGCGAGGGGCGCCTGCGCCCGGGCATGATGGTCGAGATCAAGATTGCCACCGGCCGCTGACGCGAGCCTCGGCATTGAAGCGCTGTTCCAGCGCTACGGGCCCGCGTACCGCTGGCTGGTGACCGTCGGCGGGCTGCTCGGCGCCATGTCGATGGTGCTCTCGTCGACCATGGTGAACGTCGCGGTGCCGAGCATCATGGGCGCCTTCGGCGTCGGCCAGGACCTCGCGCAGTGGGCCGCGACCGCCTTTCTCGCCACCATGGTCGCCAGTCAGCTGCTCAATGCCTGGGCGGTCGAGGCCTTCGGTCAGCGCACGACCTTCAGCCTGTCGCTCGTCATTTTCACGCTCGGCGCGCTGATCGGCGCATCCGCGCACAACATCGAGACGCTGATCGCGGGACGCATCCTGCAGGGCTTCTCGGCCGGCCTGATCCAGCCGCTCGTCATGGCCACCGTGGTGGCGGTGTTCCCTGCCGAGCGGCGCGGCATGGCGGTCGGCCTGTATTCGGTCGGCGTCACCATGGCGCCGAGCTTCGGTCCCTGGATCGGCGGCCTCGCGATCGATGCCATGAACTGGCGCCAGATCTTCATCGTGCCGCTGCCGCTGGTCGCGCTGGCGTTCATCATGGGCCTGGCGCTGATGCCGGCGAAGGCATTCCCGCGACGGCTGCCGCGCTTCGACTGGCTGGGCTTTGCGGTGCTCGCGGCGGCGCTGATGTGCGTCATGAGCGCGATCGGCAACGGCCACCGCTGGGGCTGGTCCTCCGACCGGACCGCGGGGTTTTTCCTCGCCGGCTGCGCTGCGGCGGCGCTGTTCGCCGTGCTGCAGCTGCGCTCGAAGCATCCGCTGCTCGACGTCAGCCTGTTCGCCGACCTGCGCTTCAGCGCCGCGATGTGCATCGCCTTCGCCTTCGGCGCGGGCAACTTCGCGACCAACTACGCGATTCCGGTGTTCATGCAGACGGTGCAGGGCTTCACCGCGACGGAGGCCGGTTTCGTGCTGGTGCCCGCGGGCATCCTGCTGGTGACGATGATTCCGATCGTCGGCCGGCTGGCCGACACGCTGCCGGCGCAGTACCCGATCATGCTCGGCTGCCTGCTGTTCTCGCTCGCCGGCTGGCTGATGTCGGACGCCGACGTCAACACCGCGTTCTGGACGCTCGCCGGCTTTGCCGTCATCACCCGCGCCGCGCTCGGCCTGGTGATGCCGACCCTCGGCAAGGTGGCGATGAGCAGCGTGCCGGCCAACAAGCTGAACCACGGCGCCGGCACCTACAACTTCATCCGCCAGATGGGCGGCGCCTTCGGCGTCAACCTCACCGCGGTGGCGATCGACATGCGCACCGCGCGCCACGCCGACCTGCTGACCGCGACGCAGACGCCGGACAACGCACAGACCACCGCGCTGCTCGCGCGCATCACCGAGCTGCTGCACCGCGGCGGCCTGCCCGAGTCAGTGCTGCAGCCCGGCGCGCTCGACTACCTCGGCCGCGTGATCTACGCGCAGGCGCTGGGGCTCGGCTTCCAGGACGCGTTCTTCCTCATCTGCTTCGCCTTCGCGCTGGCCTTCGTGCCGGCCTGGCTGCTGGGGCGCACCGGGCGTTAGGGGTCCGACCCCGATCACGCATGCGCCAGGCGCGGCGCGCGCGGCTCGCGGATCGGCAGGTTGATGAGCGCGGCGAACACGGCGAGCGCCATGTCGGCGTACCACATCCAGTCGTAGGCACCGCTCGCTTCGAAGGCGAGCCCGCCGAACCAGGCACCGAAGAAGCCGCCGATCTGGTGTGCGAACAGCGTGACGCCGAACAGCGTGGCGAGGTAGCGCGTGCCGAACAGCTTGCCGACCAGCCCGACGGTCGGCGGCACCGTGGCGAGGAAGGTCACCCCCATCCAGGCCGAGAACACGAGGATGGTGAGCTCGGTCTTCGGCGCGACGAGGAACAGCGCCACGCCGACGCCGCGCGAGGCGTACAGCGCCGAGAGCATGAGCTTCATCGACCAGCGCTGCGCCGCCAGCCCGGCGAGGATGCTGCCGGCGATGTTGAACAGGCCGATCACGCCGAGCGAGGTGCCGGCGAGCGACGGCGGCAGGCCGCAGAGCTCGATCACGCCGGGCATATGCGTCATCAAGAACGAGATGTGGAAGCCGCAGACGAAAAAACCGCCCATCAGATACCAGTAGTTCGCGCTGCCGGTCGCCTCGCGCAGCGCGGCGCGCAGGTTCTGCGGGCCCGCCACCGGAGCGGCAGCGGCCGGCGCGGCCGCCGGACGTCGCTTGAAGGGCAGCGCCAGCGGCAAGGTCGCCAGCGCGACCAGCGCCAGGCCGTACATCGCGCTGACCCAGCCGACGCTGGCGATGGCGACGGCGAAGATCGGCGCCAGCACCAGCTGGCCGACCGAGCCGCCGGCATTGACGACGCCGGAGGCGAGGCCGCGCTTTTCCGGCGGCAGGCGCTGCCCGATCGCGCCCATCAGCACCGACATGCTGCCTGCCGCGGCGCCGGCCGAAGACAGGATGCCCATCGAGAACACCAGGCCGAGCGCGCTCGGCGTGTGCGGCACCAGCGCACAGCCGAGCGCAAGCAGCAGCGCGCCGACGGCGATCACGATTCCGGCGCCGTAGCGGTCGGCGAGCGCGCCGAACACCGGCTGCCAGGCGCCCCACATCAGCGCGCCGACCGCGGCGGCGAAGCTGACGGTGGCGATGCCGAGCCCGGTCGTCGTGTTGATGGGCGACACGAACAGGCCACGCGTCGCGATCGCGCCGGTGGTGACCGCCAGCACCAGGCAGGCGGTGATCACCAGGCCCCACATCGCGGCGCCGGTCACATGCCCGTCGCGGCTCATCGCCTCATCCCTTTCTCGAACAACGAGCGCCGCCCGGCGGTCAGCGCTTTTTCAATTCGCCGAGCACCGCGTCCGTATGCTCGCCGAGCAGCGGCGGCGCAGTGTAGCGCGGTTCGGCACCCTCGATGCGCAGCGGGCTGCCCACCGCGCGCACGCTGCCCGCGGGCGTTTCGATCGACACCACCATGCCGCGCTCGCGCGCCAGGTCGGATGCGAGCGCCTGCTCGAGCGTCTCGACCGGCGCAACGACGATGCCGAGCGGCGCCAGCCGCGCCATCCAGGCTTCGGTGCCGGCGGACGCAAACAGCAGGTCGAGCTCGGCGAGCAGGCTGTCGCGGTTTGCACGGCGTGCCGCCATCGTCGCGTAGCGCGGGTCGGCGATCCACTCCGGACGCCCGACCTCGCTGCACAGCCGCCGCCAGAACTCGTCATGCGAAACGAACACCGTCAGCCAGCCGTCTGCCGTGCGGAAGATCTGCGCCGGCACCATGTAGGGATGCGCCGAGCGCGCGTAGCGCTGCGCCTGCTCGCCCGCGTTGAGCCAGGCGCCGGCCAGATAGTTGAGCTGCGAGAGCATGACGTCGTACATCGAGACGTCGACCTGGCCGCCCGTGCCCTCGACGATCTTGGCGAGCAGTCCGAGCGCCGCCATGATGCCGGCGGAGTTGTCGACCGCCGAGTAGCCCGCCTTGGTCGGCGGCCCGCCGGGCTCGCCGGTGATCGCCATGATGCCGGTCAGCGCCTGCACCACGTAGTCGTAGGCCGGGCGCTCGGCGTAGCGGCTGTCGAGCCCGTAGCCGGTGAGCGCGACGCAGACCAGCTTGGGATTGGCGTCCTGCAGCGAGGCGTAGTCCAGGCCGAGCTTGCGAATCGCCGCGGGCCGCAGATTGGTGACCAGCGCATGGGCGTCGGCGGCGAGGCTGCGCAGCGCCCTGCGGCCCGCGTCGGCCGCGAGATCGAGCACCACGCTCTTCTTGCTGCGATTGAGGCTGGCAAAGTAGGCGTTGTGCGGACCGATCGCGTGCGGGCTGATGCGCCGCGCCATATCGCCCTCGGGCGGCTCGATCTTGATCACCTCGGCGCCGAGGTCGGCGAGCAGCATGCCGCAGTACGGCCCGGCGAGGACGTGGCCGACCTCGAGCACGCGGATCCCGTTGAGCGGTCCGCTCATGCGCGACTCAGGCGAGCTCGCGGGCGAGCGCGTCGATCACCGTGTCGAGCGGCATGTCGCTGGTGAACACGCCGCGCGCGCCCGCCTCGAGCAGCGCGGCACGATCCTCCGGCGGCACGGTGCCGCCGACGAACACCTTGATGTCGCCGGCGCCGGCGCGCGCGAGGCCCTCGACCACGTCGCGCGTCAGCTCCTTGTGGCTGCCCGACAGGATCGACAAGCCGACCGCAGCGACGTCTTCGTCGACTGCCACGCCGACGATGAACTCGGGCGACTTGCGCAGCCCGGTGTAGATCACCTCGGCGCCGGCGTCGCGCAGCGCGAGCGCGATCACCTTGGCGCCGGCGTCATGGCCGTCGAGCCCGGGCTTGGCGACCAGGATGCGGCGCCCGGCGAGCGGGCGTGGCCGCGCAGCAGCGCTCATAAGCGCACCGGCTCCTGGAATTCGCCCCAACAGCGCTTGAGGCGCTCGACCATCTCGCCGACGGTGACGTAGGCGTGACAGCAGTCGACCAGGTAGGGCATCAGGTTCTCGTCGTCGCGCTGCGCCGCGGCCTCGAGCCGCTCGAGCGTGCGCTGCGCGCCCGCGGCGTCGCGCGTGGCCTTGACGTGCGCGACTTTGTCCAGCACGCGCTGCGAGAGCTGCGGGTCGAGGCGAAACACCTCGCCATAGCTGTCGCTCTGGTCGGCGCGCCGGTAGCGGTTCTGCCCGACCACGACGCGCGCGCCCGCGTCGGTGGCGCGCTTTTTCTCCAGCGCGCGCTCGGCGATGCGCAGCTGCAGCCAGCCCGCCTCGATCGCCTTGACCACGCCGCCGTAGGCGTCGATCTCGTCCATCACCTTCAGCATCTCCGTTTCCATGCGGTCGGTCAGCCACTCGACGTAATGGCTGCCGCCGAGCGGATCGACCGTGGCGGCGACGCCGCTTTCGTGCAGCACGATCTGCTGCGTGCGCAGCGCGATCTCCGCGGAGAACTCGGTCGGGATCTGGAAGGCCTCGTCGTAGGCGCAGGTGAAGATCGACTGCGCGCCGCCGAGCACCGCCGCGATGTTTTCGATCGCGACGCGCACGATGTTGTTGTAGGGCTGCGCCGAGGTGAGCGAAGACCCGCCGCAGACCACGCCGAAGCGGAAGTGCAGCGCTTTCTCGTCGGTGACGCCGTAGCGCTCGCGCAGCAGCTTGGCCCACAGGCGCCGCCCGGCGCGGAACTTGCACGCCTCCTCGAACAGGTCCATGTGGACGTAGAAGAAAAACGACAGCCGCTTGGCGAATCGGGTGACGTCGCCGCCGCGGCGAATCAGCTCGTCGACGTAGGCCAGGCCGTTGGCGAGCGTGTAGGCCATTTCCTCCACGGCCGTGCAGCCGGCGTCGCGCACATGTGCGCCGGCGATCGAGATGGCGTTGAAGCGCGGCGTCACTTCATTGGCGAAGAGCACCGAGTCGGCGATCAGGCGCAGCGACGGCTTCACCGGGAAGATCCAGGTGCCGCGCGCGACGTATTCCTTGAGGATGTCGTTCTGGATCGTGCCGGTGAGCTTTTCGCGCGGCACGCCCTGCCTGTCGGCGGTGGCGAGATACATGGCGTAGATGATCGCCGCCGAGCCGTTGATGGTGAACGAGGTGGAGATCGCGCCGAGGTCGATGCCCTGGAACAGGGTCTCCATCTCCGAGAGCGAGAACAGCGACACGCCGACCTTGCCGATCTCGGGCCGCGCCATGGCGTCGGTCGGGTCGTAGCCGCACTGCGTCGGCAGGTCGAGCGCCACCGACAGGCCGGTCTGGCCCTGCTCGAGCAGGAAGCGGTAGCGCTGATTGGATTCCTCGGCCGAGCCAAAGCCCGAGTACTGCCGGATGGTCCACGGCCGGCCGCGGAAGCCGTCGGCAAAGATGCCGCGCGTGAAGGGGTAGGCGCCCGGCGGCTCGAGCGGCCCGCCGGGGCGCAGCTCGGCGCCGGCGACCACCGGCACGTCGATGCCCGAGGGCGTGGTCACCGGTTTGGCGGCGGGCTTGCCGCCGGGCTTGGGGACAGCGCTCATTTCACCTTCTCCCTGTCGAGCAGGCCGCGCGCGGCGGCCCAGTGATCAGCGTGGCACCAGGTTGCGGCGAACAGCTCGCGATCGCGCGCGTCGATCTCGCTGCGCGCGATGCCGAGCTTGCGCGCGGCCGCCTGCCACTTGAACGCGCGCATCACCTGCGGCTTCTGTTTCAGCCACAGGGCGAGAAAGCGTTCGACGAACGCGGCGAAGTCCTCGCCCTCGCCCGCCACCGCGTCGACCAGGCCCGCCGCCATCGCCTCGCGCGCGCCGAGCACCGTGGCCTCCGCCATCAGCTGCAGCCCGCGCGCCGGACCGACAAGCGCGACGAGATCGTTGCCGCCGCCCCAGGCCGTCGCGATGTTGAGCGTGCCCTGCACGAAGCCGATCCGGGCGTGCGCCGCGGCGATGCGCAGGTCGCAGGCCACCGCCAGCTCCGCGCCGCCGCCGATGGCGATGCCGTTGAGCGCCGCGACCACGGGCACCGGAAAGCCGCGAATCGCGTGCAACGCGCCGTTGCCCAGATCGTAGAGCGCGCGGGCGTCCTCGGGCGTGGCCACCTGCTCGAGATCGCGCAGATCGCCGCCGGCGGCGAAGCTCTTGTCGCCCGCGCCGCTCAGCACCGCGAGACCGAGCGAGGCATTCGCGGCGTGCTCTTCGAAGATTTCATGCAGCCGCGCGAGTACGCCGCGCGAAAGCGGATTGCGCTTTTGCGGGCGGTTGAGCGTCACCCGCAACAGCGGTCCTTCGATCGCCGCGAGGACCTCGTCGCTCATCTCATCGCTCCCCACACTCCCCAGGCCGTGCTGCCCGCCGATCTTACTCCCCGCGCGCGTCAGCCGACCGTCGGATCGCGCAGGGCTCGCAGCTCGGCGTTGGCGTAGCGCAGGCGCAGCGCCAGGATGCGCGCGATGTTGCCGAGCAGCTGGATCGCCAGCCGCTTGTGGTGCGCGGTCACCTCGTCGAAGCGCTGGCGCGAGAGCACGAACAGGTCGGTGTCGGTGAACGCCACGGCATCCGCCGAGCGCTGGCCGCTGTCGAGGAAGGACATTTCGCCGAAAAAGCTGCCGCGCCCGAAGGTCGCCAGATGATGCTGCTGCACGGTGAACGGCAGCACGATGCGCACCGCGCCGCGGCGGATGAGAAACAGCTCGTCGCCGCTTTCGCCGCGCGAGAAGATGCGCTCGCCCGCGCGGTACCCGCGCCGCTCCATGCAGGCTTCGAGCGCGGCCAGGGTCTCCGCCTTGCGACCGGCGAACAGCTCCATTTCGCGCAGCTCGAGCGGCTGCTCGAGGGCGCGCGCCAGCTGCGCCGCCTCGAGCAGGCGGTCCTCGACCCACTCCAGCGCCTCGTCGAGCTCGCCGAAGACGCGCACGTGGTGCGTGGTACGCACCAGCCCCACCTCGTCGAAGTAGCGCTGCATGTCGCGCCCGCTCGGCAGGTTGCGTGGCACGTCGCTGAACAGCAGGTAAGCGCCACGCTCGGCGAGCATGTCCTCGATCTGCTCGAGCATGTGGACGGCGGTGATGTCGACAGACTGCACGCGCCGCATGTCGAGCACGAGGGTGCGCCGCGTCTTGAGCTCGGGTTCGAGCGCGCTGTAGAGCTGATCGGCGGTGCCGAAGAACAGGCTGCCCTGCAGCTCGAAGATCGCCGTCTGCGCGCCCATTTTCTCGAGCAGCGCCATTTCCTCGGGGCCGCGGATCTGCTTCGAATACATCTGGTTGCCAAGCGCCTTGCGCCGCACGATCGAGCCGCCGATCTGCTCACGGATGAACAGCATGATCGCCAGCGCGACGCCCACGCCCGAGGCCGCGATCAGGCTGTAACCGAGCGCAACGACGACCACCACGACGATGACAGCGAAGTCGAGGACGGTCGAGCGGTTGCGCAGCAGCGCGAAGCTGTCGCGATCGATCATGCGAACGCCGATGACGATGAGGATGCCGGCGAGCGCGGCGATCGGCAGCCAGGCGATCAGGCCGCCGAGCAGCAGGAACGCGACCAGCGCGAGCACGCCTTCGATCACCCCCGAGCGCCGCGTCTGGCCGCCGCTCGACAGGTTCACCAGCGTGGCGCCCATCTGGCCCGCGCCCGGCACGCCGCCGATCGCGGTCGCGACCAGGTTGGCGGCGCCCTGCCCGAGCAGCACGCGGTTCGAGTCGTGGCGCGTCTTGGTCAGCGCGTCGAGCACGACGCAGGTCTTCAGGGTATCGATCGACAGCAGCACCGCCAGGGTCAGGCCGGGCACCAGCACCTCGACGAGATCCTCGGGACCGATGCCGCCGATCACCGCCCAGCGCGCGGCGATCGCGTCGAGCACGCCGCCTTCGCCGCGGCTGACGGCGCCGACCACCAGCGGGTTGTCCTGCAGCGCAAGCAGCCCGGGATCGGCGAGCGCAAGAGCGAAATAGGTCAGCACACCGGCACCCAGCCCGAGGATCGCCGCCGGCACGTTCTTGGTCAATCGCGGTGCGAGCAGCATCACGGCAACGGTCGCCAGTCCAACGCCGATCCCCAGCCCGCTCCAGGCCGACGGTGCGGCAAGCGCCTGCCAGGGCGAGTTGATGTGCGGCAGGCCGAGGAACTTCGGCACCTGGCTGGCGATGATGATGAGGCCGACGCCAGTCAGGTAACCGCTCACCACCGGGTACGGCATGTACTTGATCAGCCGGCCGATGCCGACGATGCCGAACAGCAGCTGCAGCACGCCGCAGATCAGTGCGATCAGCGCCAGCCGCAGCAGCACGGCCTCGGGGGCGAGGCCCTCCTGGGTAAAGCCGATCGCCACGGCTGCGAGCACCGCCACCGCCGGGGCGCAGGGCGCGGTGATCAGGCGCCCGGCGCCGCCGACCGCCGGCGCGACCAGGCCGAGCGCGGTGGCGCCGAGAATGCCGGCGAGCGCGCCGAGTGCGGCGTAGGTCCCGCCGAGCGGGGCGAAGATCGCGACGCCGAAGGCGATCGACGAAGGCAGCGCGACCAGCATGGCGCCAAGGCCACCCCAGAAATCGCCGAGCCAGGCACCGCTCTTCATGGCGCCATCATACGGCGCACCGCGAACGAGGAACGCGCTTCAGTCAGTCCGCGCGGGCCAGGTTCGCGCCAGCCAGGTGCGGCCGGCAGGCGTCGCCTTCGGCGGCGCGCGCGTTGCGCACGCGGCTCACGCGCATGCCCCGGATGTCGCGCAGATCGGGGCGCAGCGCGAGCACCCAGTCGGCGCCGGAACGCGCTTCATGCACCGCGACGCCTGCGTCCGTGGCCTGCAGTCTGAAATCGTCGTCGTGCGCAGGAAAGCGGTTCACGGCGGCGACTGCGAAGGTCGCGCGATACCGCGCCACCGCCGTCGCGTCCGCCGCGCTCGTCTCCCAGACCAGCGTGCCCGCGACCGGCGCCAGGGCGACGAGGCGCAGGTCGCGGATCTCCGCGGACAGGTATTCGCGGTGGCCGATGATGCCGACCATGAAGACGTGGCGAACGAACGGACCGCTTTTCTGCTGGCCGACCAGCACCGCCTGCACGTCCCAGCGACCGGCGCCCGTCTCGACGTCCAGCACGCCGAAGCGGATGCGCGCGGGACGCAGCACGTTCTTCGCGCGCAGCCCGCGCAGCTGCGACAGCACCGCGTCATCGCCGCCGCCCGCATCCGCGAGGGTGCGGCACAGGCGCGTCTGCCACACCGAAAGCAGCTCGCGCGCCGTGAAATCGTCCAGCGCGCCAACGCCACCGGGCGGCGCGACCACCGTCTGCGACCCGCGCGGCGCGCAGCCCAGCAGCACAACGAGCAGCAGCAGCGGCAGCAGTCTTGACAGGGTGCGGTGTCGGCGCATCGGTTCCGGCTCAGCGCCCCCGCCCTGCCGCGAGCCTGCGCGTCGCCTCGGGCGCGGTCCGATACGACGCGAGCCAGGCCCCGAGCGGGGCGTTGCCGGCGCGCGCCGCGAGCTGCGCCGGCGTGTGCCGCCCGTAGCGCGCTCTGCGGTCGGCGCCATGATCGAGCAGCAGCGCCGCGAGCGCGCGGTCGCCCTGCAACACCGCCTGATGCAGCGGCGTCCGGCCGAACGCGTCGCGCGCATTCACCGCCGCCCCGTTGTCGAGCAACCGCTGCACGCTCGCCGCCTGCCCCGACTCGACGGCGAGGTGCAGGGGCGTGGTGCCCGTGCGATCCACCGCGCGGGGATCGGCGCCGTGCCCGAGCAGCACCGCGATCACCGCCGCATGTCCGCCGCGCGCGGCCGCGTGCAGCGGCGCCTCGCCGTCGATATCGGCCGCGTTCGGGTTCTCCACCGCCGCGATCAGCCGCTGCACGACCGCGACGCGGCCTTCGCGCGCCGCCCACCACAATTCGGTTCGCCCGAAGCGGTCGCTGCCCGGCCAGCGGCCCGGCAGCGCGGCCGCGGCGGCCTCTGCGACGCCCGTGTCGCCGCTTTCGAAGCAGGTCGTGGCGATGCTGACCGTGTCCGGCCCGTCGTTTCGATAGCCGTAGGGCTCGCCATAGAAGGTCGACAGCGCCTTCTCGAGCGCCTCGAACTGCGCCCGCGTGCGCACGCGCCCCTGTGCGTCGCGGTACCACTCGAGCAGGTCGCCACAGCGCACGCGCAGCATGGCCTGCACGCGCTCACCGATCGGGCCGAGAAAGCCGTTCGGATTGAGTGCCTCGTTGAAGTGCGGTGTGATGAACGCGGCGAAGAAATCGGAGCCGGGTTGCACGCGGTTGCCGAGTTGCCAGTAAACCCCGTCGCGCACCAGCATCGGGGGCAGCCGGGTCTCGCCGATATGCACCGGCTCGGTGAGATTGCGAAAGAACTTCAGGCCCGCGTAGTCCGCCGCCAAATCGGCGTTGGAACGGATGCCGGTGCTCACGGTGCCGAGAAAGCCGTTCTCCGACAGGAAGGGGTTGGCGCCGGCGGACAGCTCGACGGCGCGCGCCAGCGCCGCCGCCTCGCTCAGCCCCTCGTCGCGCGCATCGAGGTACGCAGCGTGGTAGATCTTCCCGAGGTGGAAGAAATGCAGGAACTTGTCGGTGCCGAACAGCGTGCCGCCGACATTCACCGTCGAGCTGCGAAAGAAGGTCCGCACGAACTTGGTGATGTCGATCAGCAGCAGCGGGTCGTCGTAGATGAGCTGCTCGGGCCGATACACCACGACCAGGCCGGGATAGCGATCGCGCAGGGCGTCCCCGGCGAGCTCCGCATCCAGTATCTCGTTGGTTGGGATCGCGGCGAAGACCTCGCGCCAGACCTGGCCGGCGATGAAACCCGGCGACTGATAAAAGCCCGTGTCCCAGGTCGGACGGCCGTTCGACAGCGAGCGTTCGATCTCCACGTTGGTGGTTTTCACCGCCGCGGCGATCGCGTCGTGCACCATGCGCGAGAAGTGCACGCGCAGGTCGGCGAACTCCTGCCCGAGGGGCAGGGTGTACTGGTCGGTTTCGTGCGCGTCGGCGCTCGGCGACAGCACACCGAACAGGCCGAGCGCGATCACCGCCACGAGACGCTTTACCGTCGATGCCACGCGCGGCATCGATGCAGGGCTCAATCCGCACACGACCATCGCTGCGGGAAGTTTGCCAGAAACCGCGCAGCGGCGGAGCCGGTGCCAGCGCTGACGATGCCCCGGGATCGAGCCCTTTTCCTTGTTTTGCAGATGTGGAGACCGCGCGCGCCCCCCGGGCGCATTGCGTCTGCCACAATAGGGATCCACCGATTTCGCGATCGCGCGGAGACCCTGTTTTGCCGAACCTGGTCTATCACTTCAAGTTTCCCGACGGCCACGAGGAATCGCTGCAGGTCGGGGCCGCGGCAACCGGGGAATCCCAGGCAGAACTGCCGTCCTGGACCGAGTTGGGCTTCCAGCAATGCGGCAATTGCCCGCTCTCCACCGCGCAGACTTCGCATTGCCCGATGGCGGTGCGCATGGTGCCGCTCGTCGAGCTGTTCGGCAAAGTGCGCTCGTACGAGGAGGTGACGGCGCAGGTCGAGTCGGACGAGCGCACCGTCGCCAAGCGCACCACGGTGCAGCGGGTGCTGCGCTCGCTGATGGGTCTGCTGTCGGCCACGAGCGACTGCCCGCACGTGGCCTTCCTCAAGCCGATGGCGCATTTCCACCTGCCGTTTTCCAGCGCTGAAGAAACCGTCTACCGCGTGGCGTCGACCTACCTGCTCGCGCAGTACTTCCGCCGCAAGCAGGGCCAGCCGGCGGACCCCGGTCTCGACGGGCTGAAGGCGCACTATCACGCGCTGCAGCAGGTCAATGCGGCGATGGCCAAGCGGCTTGCGGAGATCAGCGCGTACGACCGCGAGATCGCCGGCGACAGCCACGTCAACGCCCTGGTCCTGCTCGACGTCTTTGCGCAATCCCTGCCGGATTCGATCGATGCGCAGCTCGAAGAGCTGCGGCCCGCGTTCCAGAACATCGCGCCGACAAGCACAGATTGATCGCTGCGCCAGCGCCCGAAACGCATCGCACCGGGCTGCATTGACCGGCGCGCCGGGCGCGGGGTTCATTGACCCCGGACAGCCGTGCCTGTATAAGGGTCTGGCAGGACCCTCAAGCAGTGAAGTGGCTGGTCCGTCCCGGCGTTCGCGCTGTGCCCATCAGGTAGTTCCCTTCCTTGAAGTTCCCGCAGGGCCGGTCAGGCTCTTTTTCAACTATCAAGGAAACGGAAATGAGTACAGGTACAGTGAAGTGGTTCAACGACGCCAAGGGATTCGGTTTCATCACTCCGGATGGCGGTGGCAAGGATCTTTTCGTGCACTTCTCGGCGATCCAGGGCAGCGGCTTCAAGACGCTGGCTGAGAACCAGAAGGTGCAGTTCGAGACTGCGGACGGTCCGAAGGGACCGCAGGCGATCAACATCCGCCCGGTGGAGTAAGTGCCCCGGCGACCGCAGACGAAGCCCGGGAAGCCGGGCTTTTTTGTTTCTAAGCCATCCGCGACGGCAAGCATGCAGAAATTCCAGCGTGGCCGGGTCGATCTCTGGACGCGCGAAAAAATCGACTCGTTGAGCACCGCCGAGGTGCGCCAGCTGCAGGCCAACGCGCTGCGCCTGAGCGAGACCGAAATCGCCGCGCTGTGCGATGAAGTGCTCGGCACGCGGCCGCGCGGCCGGGTCGCCGCCAAGGCCTAGGGCCCGCGAGACCCGCCCGTGGCCGACGCAACCCACAAGCGCGCGACCTGGCGACGCCAGGAGCAGGAACTGGTCGAGCGCTGGAGCGCGGCCATGGAGCGCTATCGGGTGGCCCACGAGCAGCTCTCGGCGCGCGAGCAGGCGCAGGGACGCTGCGCACCCGACGACGCCCTCGTGGTGAAAGCCGAGGCGGCACGCGCCGAGATCGCGACGCTGCGCAAGCAGGTCGCCCGCCTGAAGCGCGAATTCATGTCAGGCAATCGGTACTGACCGCCCGCGTCCTGCGCGAGAGAAATTCCAGATGCTTCGCGAACAGTGTGGGCCGTACGTGATTGCGGCGAGCGCCTGTCGCCTGCCGGGGCTCAAGTGGCAGCCGCGACTGACCATCACGCGGCTGGCGAGCCCCCAGACGCTGTCCAAGAGCCAGGCCTTTCCCGGTCTGTCGCCCGCCTTCGATACCTCCAAGGCCGCCACCCAGTTCGCGCTCGAGCTCGGCCGGCAGCTGACCCGCGAGCGCTCCTCCCGACTGACCGTCTGAACACAGCGGCATCGCGGGCCGTTCGCGCCCGCCGGTCGATCGGCGCCGGCTGCCGATCTATTTCCCGTAGCCTGCCGAACGCGTAGAGTCCGCGCATCGTTCATTTCCGAGAGAGGCTCATGAGTCGCGTCGGCCGCCGCAGGGCAATTACGACACTTTTCGCGCTGGGGGCCTCCGGCCCGTTTTCGGTCCGCGCGCAGCCGCCGGGGCTCCTCGCGAAGCTTTTCGGACGGGGCGGCGCTCTAGGCGATGATGCCTTCGAATGGCTGCCGACCGAGTGTGCCGACGAACGCTACCCGATGCAGCTGGTCTCGGGTCAGTTGCACTGCGGCGAGGACCGGATCATCGAGGTCCCCGCCGGCAAGATCGTCAACAACGGCTGGGGTGGGATCGGCTCGACGCGTCTCATCGGCGACCCGATCAAGCCCGTGCCCGAGCGTCTCACCGTGGCGTGGTTCTCCTACGCCGAGGACCAGTTCTTCGGCGGCAGCGTCGAGCTGCCGCGCGCAGAGCTCACGGCGCTGTTTCGCGCCGGCTACGAGGACCCCCTGACGGGCGAGCGCGCGACCTGGCACAGGATCATCGTCGGCATGGGGCTGGGCGGATGGACCAGCGTCTGGCTGGCGGGCAGCGGGCTCGTGCGCGAGGTCGCCCGCGCCCAGCTCGAGACCAAGGTGCTCGACTGGCGCTGGGTCCTCGACAACCCCGCCATCCCAAGGGCCAAGTACGTTCGCTCGAAGCTGCAGTCTCGCCTGGGCGAGGTCGCTGCCGCTCGTCTCGCCAAGCACGGCCCGCCGGTGTCGACCTGGCCGCGCTATGCGCAGCGCTACCGCTGGCGCATGGTCGTCGAGGGCCTGCACCCGCCCCTCGACATGTCCCTGCGCAGCTTCAACGGCGAGCGCAGCTACTACGATTTCGCCAAGCAGCCGCCCGGGGCGCTGGAGATCGCCCCCAAGCACTTGCAGATCACCTGGCGCAGCCGCAGCGGCGGCAGGCTGCTGACGGAGATTCAACTCGACGAGGAGGAGGTATTCGGCGCCTTCGACAAGGCGGCGGCCGGCACGGCGGCAACGACGCTGCGGGTCGGATTCGCCACGCGTAAAGAGGTCGCGCTGTCGGTCGAGAGCGGCGCCGCGCGGCTTCCGCTGACACGCTCGCGCATCAGGCTGAGCAGTTTGTAGTGATGGCGCCCGTCGTCGCGCTGCGGCGCCGGGCCCCGCCGGGTGTAGGATGAATCGCAGCACGCCGGCCCCGACCCGGCGGCTGACGGCCGTTCCGCCATGGCATACAGGACGATCTTTCTCGGGCTCGGCATCGCAGCCGCACTGCGTGCAGGCGCCGCATCGGCCGACGACCCGACAGCGCGCTTGCTGCTCGAGCGTGCGCAGCGGGCCGATGCGTTCACGCTGGGCGTTCAGCAGTCGATCGAGCACAGGCGCGCAGGCACCCTGGGTCCGCGCCAGCAGCTGGAGCTGGATGCGCGCCAGCGCGACCAGCGTCAGGAGCAGGACGCGCTCTTTTATCGGCAAGCAATCGGGACGTATGCGCCCGCCGGCGACACCGCGCGTCGCCTCGAGACGATGCGCGGCGAGCAGGAACGCCAGGAGCAGCTGTCGCGCTTCCGCTTCGAGGCGGAGTCGCTCCCCGGCGGCAAATCACCCACGCCCGCGCTGCGGCCGCCTCTCGCACCGACCCTCGTGACCGTACCGATCCCGCGCGCGCCCGCGGACCCGGCGCGCGTGGCGGCGATGCCGAGCGCGCGGCCGGTCGGCGCCGGGCCGCTGGCGGAGATCCGGCGCGTGGAACACGACGCCGATGCGCTCTGGCGAGCGGCGCTGGCGCGCGACTGGAACGCCGCGCAGGACGCCCTCGGCGACGTCCGCCGCAGCGTCGAGGCACTTCGCAGCGATCGCTTCACGGCCGCATACGCCCAAAACGGCGGTCGCGCCGACGCGCTCTCCGTCGTTCTCGATCGCCTGGACACTGCGATCGCGGGCGCCGAGATCCCGCTCGGCGCGCGCGATGCGCCCTCGGCGATGGATCTCGCGAATCATCTGATGCTGACCGCCGCGGAGCTGGTTCCCGACATCGTCGCCGCGCGCGAGCGCCGGTCGATCCGCCGCAAATGAATAAGGCCCCAGCGCATGCCGGGGCCTTTGTATTGTGGCGCGCCCGGCAGGATTTGAACCCACGACCCCCAGGTTCGCAGCTGTTTCAGATTAAGTGGTGGGGATCCGGAATCAGCGACGCGCAGCGCTTGCCGTCTCGCCATCCAGTCACATCAAGGCGCAAACGCGGCGCAGCCAGTCTCACTTGGCCACGATTGCATATCCAATTCTTGTGGGTCATCGCCGCGCACCGCGCCCCTCAACGCCCCGTGTGCTTCCACAGGTTGATAGCGAAGCAAACGAAGCCGACGCCGATCACCACCGAAGCCAGTGCCAGCACCGGCTCCACCGCCGTGTTGCCACTGTAGAACATGGCCAAGGTGATCATCTGAATGGGCAGCGCGATGTTGTGCATCCAGAAATGCGCCTTGGCCAGCCGGGTCTCGCCCGCGGCCGGGGCACTGCGGTACCAAAGCCCAAACAATGCCATGCTCGCCCAACCCAGCAGATTCAGGTGAGCATGAACCGGCCTGAAGGTGAAGTCGTGGCTTCCCGCCATGACGATACCCAACGTCACACCAAGGACGGCATAGACGACGGCCAGCCGCAGAAATCGATTGCCCACAAACGCCTCCTCATTATTGAGAGATTGAAGCTGACCCGCACAGGCATAACCCTGCCGCGCATCACCTTGAACGGCGTCTGGCGGAGCGGCATCGTAGCGTGTATTGATCCCGGTCGTGGGCCGCTTTGGTGGACCCTTCTTCCGGAAAACGAAAGGCCCCAGCTTTCGCTGAGGCCTTGGTGGAATCTGGCGCGCCCGGCAGGATTTGAACCCACGACCCCCTGGTTCGTAGGCGATTCGCGCCAAATTGTCGGCTTTAGAAATTAGCCGCTTGCAGCGCTTGCTTTTCCCTAGACCAGCCTGGTCCGGTCACAACCATGGCACACCCAACTTGACCGCGTCACAATCCGTTCCCGCGGCGCCTACATTCCCTCTGCCGCGGGAACAGATTCGGTGCTTGTCGATTGCATCGTCCATTGCGCATGCAGTCTGCCAAGCGGCGTCTCGCCATGAAGCTGTTACTCGAAACGCCCCTTCAGGCGGTCGATGACCGCCCCCGCGTCCACCGCGTCCTCCGGGTACACGCCCCGCAAGGGCAACAGGCGGATCAGCACGGTGACGGTGGGCTCGCGTCGGGTGTTCTCTCCTACAGGGATATAGGCAAGGTAGCGCGGGATGCCGGCCTGAACCACCGGCAAGGGAACCGTTTGCGCTTGATGAACAGTGTATGTCCCTGCATTTCGGTTGAGGACCATGAAGTGCGTCCTGTTTTGCTCCTGCGTGATCCGCGCGGCGCGCAGGAGGGAGATTTCGGCAACGCGCTCCGGGCTCGTGAACCGGTTGCCGGCGACCACGACGCTGTACTCATCGTCCCCTAGATACTTGTCCATATAGCCGTAGCCCGCACCTGTGGACGAGTTCATGCTGACGTAGCCCGTCGGCCCGTCGGGCGGTCGGTGGGCACAGCCGAGCAGCAATACGAAAGTGCAGGCCACGAACGAAACTCGCGCCGGCCCACCGACATATCGCAGCAGCTGCCCGGCTGACTGGCTCATGACGCTCAGCGAGAGTCGGCCTTTCATTTGGCGTCGAGTGTATACAGCACCCTCAGAAATTGGGCGATGTTCCTGCGAATGGCCGTCTCCAGCACCATTCTGTCGCGCGACACGCCCATGAACTCGTCGTCGACGGTCAGCGTAGCGGATGCTTGCACGATATCGTCGTAGACGACCTTGCCGTCGACCGCCCGAGACATCTTGTAACGAACCTGCGATGTGGCAGTCATCGTAAAGCCGCGGTGTGGGCGCCTGAGCGACAACAGGAACGCGTTCAGCCGAAGCGGCGCATCAGCATCCCTAGCACTCAGGTAGCCGTACCTTCGCAGCGACTCGCGCAAGGCTTGCTCCAGCTCGGCCGCGCCAACCGTCGAATACGTCATGTCCCGCGATGGTGCCTCGCCACCGCCTACCGCGACGACCGCGATCCCGTATCGCAACGCTGAATCCGCAGCCGCTTGCGGTGCCTCGCCTGCCGGCACGGCCATATTCGCCGGTTTCGCAGGCGTTGCGCAGCCGCCCAAGAGCAGGATGCCTGACACGCACACCGCCGCGGCACCGACGACGATTGCGCTCGCCGATTCTCCTCGATCGCTCGACGCAGCAGGTCTTGCGACTGATTTCATTCGACGTCGCTCCTGCGGTTAACAGACCGGTGGAGGATAACCGGTGCAATACTACCGTGGGATCCCGAAATCATGGGATGTCGGCACGAAGGCGAAAAGAACGGGTTACTTTGGCATGAAAGGAAAACATGCGCATCGCGAAACGTTCGCTTGTTAAGTGGATTGTTGTCGTAATGCCGGCGGCGGCTCTCCTGACCAATGGCGCCCTCGGCCACGCGCTTGGGAGTTCCCCTATCAGTGCCGTTTTCGAATCCATGGGCGGGCCCCAAGGATCTTCGTTGCCCACCGGAACGCACCAAAGGAAAAGCAGGCGACACGTTCCAGGCAACCAGTTCGCAGGCAAGGTCATCGGATTCGATACGCCATCCGCACATGAAGCGCTCGAGTCCGTCGCCAGACGGATCGCGGACGCGTTCTCGGTAATTAAGCAGAACTACGTCGATCCTATCGAAGAAGAGAAAGTTGGGACCGCGTGCCGTGCGGAGCTGCGCTCACGGGTCGATGCGCTGCCGCATTTGCTCCACGCCGACCGCATCTACTCCGTCGATCCCACGAAGGGACCCGAAGAGATCATGCGCCTGATGTCGGAGGTCGCGCGCGAAAACCCGGGATTCGCGGAATGGTCAGGACTCGCGGATGCCTGTATCGGGGGAATGCTCGCCGCGCTGGACAACCATTCGGCGTTCCTGGACGAAGAGGCTTTCGAGCAACTAACCGTCGGAAGACGCGGCCCGTGGGGTGGAATCGGTGTAGAGCTTGCGATCGCAGACGGCTCGGTGAAGGTCGTTGCCGCGATCGTGAGCGGTCCCGCCGAGCGAGCCGGCGTCAAGCGCGGGGACATCATCACGAAAATCGAGGACGACAGGCTGCAGGGCGCAACGCTTGGCGAGGTCGTCAAGCGCCTTCGCGGAGACCCCGGCTCAACGGTCCGCATTACGCTTTCGCGCAGCGACGAGCCGCGTCCGCTGGAGCTCGAGCTGGTCCGAGAGATCGTCAGGGTTCGGAGCGTCAAGGGGCGCATGCTGGCGGGCGGCTACCTCTACCTCCGCATCGCGCAGTTCGCGAGCCGTACCGTAGATATGGTCGCCGCCGCACTTCAAACCGGATATCGAAACGACCTGTACTTGCGCGGCGTCATACTCGATTTGCGTACCAATCCCGGCGGCCTGCTCACATCATGCATTGGCGTAGCGGCCGCCTTCCTGCCGCAAACCGCGCTTGTCGTCGCGACCCGCGGACGAAGTCCCGATAGCGCGCGACAGTTTTTTGCGCGCGCGCAGGACTACGATCGTGCGCGCGGCAAGGATCCTCTCGAGGAACTGCCGGCCCTTTTCAGGACCATCCCTGTTGTGGTGATCGTCAATCGGGCATCAGCGGCCTGCGCGGAGATCGTCGCCGCGGCGCTGCAGGATCATCATCGCGCCAAGCTGCTCGGCGAACGCACCTTTGGCCGGGGTTCGGTGCAGACAATCGTGCCTTTTTTGGGCCGCAACACCGCCATGAAGATCACGACGGCACGATTCTTTCGCCCCAATGGCGACGCGATCGACTCGCTGGGCGTCACGCCAGATACCGTGCTCGAGGACATGAGCGGCACTTCATCAACATTCGGAACCGATGATGACGCGGCACTGGCCGCTGCGATAAAGGCGTTGAGCGGCGCGCGGGCGCCCGCCATACGCTAACGGCATGCATGAGGAATGCGCAGTGACGTCGGCTGCGGCCCCATCGCCGTAGATCACCGCTTCCAGCGAATAAGGCACCATCGCGGCGCCTGAGATGCGAACAAAAAAGCCCCCGCAGATTGCGGAGGCCTCGAAATGACTGGCGCGCCCGGCAGGATTTGAACCCACGACCCCCTGGTTCGTAGCCAGGTACTCTATCCAACTGAGCTACGGGCGCGAAGGCGGCGATTTTACCAGAGCCGGCCCGCCGAATCAGCCCGATTTGACCCCGGACGGCGCATGCCGATAATCCGGGTTCCCCGCGAGAAACCCAGAGGAGACAGACCATGAGCTTCGCCCTCGTCGTACGCCTCAAGATCAAGCCCGACTCGATCGACAAGTTCATGAACGCCGTGAAGGTCAACGGCAAGGCCGCGCGCGAGACCGAGCCGGGCTGCAAGACGTTCGAGATCCTGCAGGATCCCCAGGACCCCACGAGCGCGATGCTCTACGAGGTCTACGACAACGAGGCCGCGTTCGAGGCGCACCAGCAGACGCCGCACTTCAAGCAGTACCTGGAGACCGCGCTGCAGTGGCTCGACCACCGCGAGCGCCAGTTCATGACGCGCGTGGCGCCCTGATGGACCTCGAGTTCGCCTCGCTCCCGATTCAGGAGCGCTACAAGCTGCTCGCCAGCCTGGTGATCCCGCGCCCGATCGCCTGGATCTCGACAGTCAACGCGCAAGGCGTCAACAACTGCGCGCCCTACTCGTTCTTCAACGCCTTCGCCGAGGACCCGCCGCTGTGCATGATCAGCTTCGGCCCGCGCCAGGACGGCCTCACCAAGCACACGCTGAAGAACATCCAGGACACGGGCGAGTTCGTCGTCAACCTGGTCGACGAGGCGACGGCGAACGCGATGCACCTGTCGGCCGAGGAGATCCCGGAAGCCGAAAGCGAGTTCGAGAAGACCGGCCTGACGCCGGCCCCGGCGCTGCGGGTGCGGCACCCGCGCATCGCCGAGGCGCCGGTGAGCTTCGAGTGCCGGGTCTACAAGACGCTCGAGATCTCGCCCGCGCGGGTGTTCGTCTTCGGCGAGATCATCCTGCTGCACGCGCGCGAGGGCATCGTCGACCCGCTGACCAAGCGCATCGACGAGGCGCACTACCAGCCGATCGGGCGCCTGTACGCCAACCGCTACTGCACCACGCGCCAGCGCTTCGCCCTGCCGGGCGAGCTGCCGGAATAGCCGCCGCTCAGATGCCCCAGTAGTCGAGCCCCTCGGGCAGCGGCTCGCCGTGGCTCAGCGCGGCGAGCTTGGCGTACTGGCCGTCGGCATAGAGCAGCGGACGGCCCTTCTTGCCGAACAGCACCTGCTCGACCTGGCCGAGGAAGATGCTGTGCGTGCCGTGCGCCATCTTCTTCACCACGCGGCAGTCGAACGACACCAGCGCGTCGATCAGCACCGGCGAGCCGGTCGCGAGCCGCGTCCAGTCGCGCGAGCGAAAGCGCGCCTCGCCGGTCTGCGCGCCGCTGAACAGCGTCGACACGTCCCAGTCCTCGGCGCGCAGCGCGTTGACGCAGAACACGCCGCCCTTGGCGATCGCGCCGTGCGTCGCCGTGGACTTGTTGACGCAGATCAGCACGGTGGGCGGCTCGGCGGTCGCCGAGCACACCGCGGTGGCGGTCATGCCGTAGCGGTGACCCGAGTGCGCGCTGGTGATGACGCACACCGCGCCCGCCAGGCTGCGCATGCCGAGCTTGAACTGATCGAGGCTGATCGGCTGCGAGGCGGCGTGCTTGTCCATGGCGGCGAGTTTACCCGCTCGCGCGTTGGAGCACGGTGCGCAGGCGCTCGAAGTGCGTGCCTTCCCAGTACAGACGGCCGCAGCCCGGGCAGTGCCTGAAGCGCGTGTAGCGCGCGCGCACCTTGTCGGGCAGCTGCGCGGCGATTGCGTCCTTCGCGACGTCCTCCAGCGGCACGTTGCATTCGCGGCAGCGGCTGAACGGCTGCAGCCGTGCACGCAGGCCGAAGGCGCGCACGATCTCGGCGAGCTGGGCTTCGGATTCGGTGGCGCGCACGAAGCGCCCGTGCGTCACCGCGCGGCGGCGAAGCACCCCTTTGTCGCGCGTCAGCACGATGCGGCTTTCCGCGACCGCCGCGGCGACCAGCGCGTCGTCGTCCCAGTCGCGCGACCACAGGCAGTCGAAGCCGGCCAGGCGCAGATGGCGCGCCAGCTTGCCGAGATGGACATCCGCCGCGAAGCGCGGCGTTGCCTGCGCCGGCGCCGCCGCCTCGGCGCAGGCGGCGACCTCGACGCGCTCGCCGCCGAAGAGCAGGCCGTCGAGCCCGGCGGCGCGCCCGTCGATCAGGAGCGCGCCGACCTCGGTGTGCGGCACGCCGAGCGACTCGATGGCGTCCTTCGCCGAGCGCGCCCGGTCGATCTCGACTGCGACCGGGCCGCCGCGCCGCTTGGGGGCGAGAAAGCGGTGCAGTGCGACATCGAAACTGAGCACGGCCACCGCGCGATCGGCCATGTCGGGTTCAGCGCCGCAGGTTGACGAGCACGATCCCGGCGCCGACCAGCAGCGCCGCCGCCGCGAACCACGGCGTCAGCGGCTCGCCGAGGATCGCGACGCCGAACAGCACGCCGAACAGCGGCGCGAGGAACGAGAACACCGCCAGGCGCGCGGCGAGGTAGCGCGTCAGCAGCCAGAACCAGGCGAGGTAGCTGGCGAAGGCGACGATCACGCCCTGGTAGGCGAGGCTCGCCACCGCGAGTGGCGTGAGCGCGACCACGCCGCGCTCGCCCATCGCCAGCGACGCGGCGAGCAGCATCAGCGCGGAAACCGAGAGCTGGTAGAACAGCGTCTTGGTCGCGGTGATGCGCGCCAGGCCCGTGGCGCGGATCAGCACCGTGGTCGCCGCCCACAGCGCCGCCGCGACGATGCCGAAGGCGTCGCCCAGCGCGGTCGCGCCCTGCGCCGAAATGAAGCCCTCGCCGAAGGCGAGCACCAGGCCGCAGAACGACAGCAGCACGCCGAACCACTGCCCGGCGCGCAAGCGCTCGCCCGGCACGAAGAAATGCAGGCCCAGCGCGGTGAGCGGCGGACAGAGATAGATGAACACCACCATGCGCGAGGCGGCGGTGTGCGCGAGGCCCGCGTAGATGAAGATGAACTCGCCGCCGAACAGCAGCCCGGCCACCACGCCCGGCCAGAACGTGCCGTCGCGCGAGAACAGCGCGATGCGCCGCGCCTGCGCCCAGAGCAGCACCAGGCCGGTGGCGATGCCCGAGCGGATCGCCGCCTGCATGACGAGCGAGACGTCCGGCGCGGTGAGCTTGATCGCCACCTGCTGGAAGCCCCACAGCCCGGTGAGCAGCACCATCAGCGAGACCGCGGTCGCGTCGAGCGGACGGCGCGTGTCGATCATGTCTGCGGGCGCAGCCCCGCGGGGGCGTCACGCGAAGCGTGCATGGCGCAGGATTCTACCGTCCGGGGTACGTTCGCGCGGCGCGATTGCCAGCGCGGTGTCGCCCCGCTACGCTGGCCATCGCATTCGACAGAGGAGATGCACATGATCCAGCGCTTCATGGTGCCGGGGCAGATGCCGCCCGTGAGCCACTACTGCCACGCGGTGCGCGCCGGCAACCAGATCTGGGTGTCGGGCGCGGTCGGCGTCAAGCCCGACGGCACGATTCCCGAGGGCACGGTCGAGCAGTTCGACGTCGCGCTGGCCGCGGTCGACGCCTGCCTGCGCCACGCCGGCGCCGGCGCCGAGCACGTGGTCAAGGTCAACATCTACATGACCGACATCGGCGAGCGCGCGGCGATCAACCCGCGCCGGGTGGCCTACTTCGGCGAGCATCGCCCCGCCTCGACGCTGGTCGAGGTGTCGGCGCTGGTCGATCCGCGCATGAAGGTCGAGATCGAGGCGGTCGCCGTGATTGACTGACGGCTAGTTCTGCGCGCGCAGGCTGCGGAAGTCCTCGCGCTCGAGCAGCCAGGACACGGCGAAGCCGAACACCAGGCCCCAGAACGGCGCACCGATGTTGAAGATCGCGACGTCGGCCACGGTGACGAGGAAGGTCACCAGCGCGCCGAGCACGAAGCGCTCGCGGAAGGACGCGGTGAACGCGGTCTGCAGCACGCGCAGCATGGCGAGGCCGGCGAGCGTGGCGATGAACGCCTTCGGCGTCGCCAGCAGCAGGCGCGTGAACACCGGCGAAAACAGGCCGAAGGCCAGCCCGATCAGCGCCACCAGCATGCCGGCGATGTACTGCCGCTCGCGCACGCCGGAGGCCGAGATGATCGCGTTCACCGGGCCGGTCAGGCAGGTCGACACCGAGCCGACCAGCGCGGTGGCCATCGACCCCGCGCCGCAGGCCACGGTGATCGCGTTGACCGGCGGCTTGTGGCCGGTGGCGTTGAGCACCGCGATGCCCTGCCCGTTCTGCACCACCAGCACCGTGATCGCGAGCGGCACCACCAGCTCGATCATCGCCTGCCAGGAGAACGACACGCGGTAGAGGTTGGGCTGCACCATGGCGAAGATCTGCTCGCCCCTGGCGTCGAAGGTGCCGGTCACCGCGATCACCACCGCGCCGACGATCAGCGCGCCGACCACCGGCGGCAGCAGGCGAGAAAGCCGCGGCAGCGCGGTCAGCACGATGAAGGCGAGCGTCATCGGCGCGGCGAGCAGGAAGTTGTCGCGCAGCGAATACACCAGGTCGAGGCCGAAGCGCAGGAACACGCCGGCCACCATGCCCATCACGATCGGCATCGGCACCGACTGCATCGCGCGCCGCACCCAGCCGGTGAAACCGAGGATGCCCATCAGCAGGCCGGTGACCCAGAACGCGCCGATGACTTCCGCGAAGCTCAGGTGACCGAGCGCGGGGCCGACCAGCACCGCCCCCGGGATGGTCCAGAAAAACACCAGCGGCTGGCGGTAGAGCCAGCAGAACAGCAGGCTGATGAAGCCGTTGAGGAAGAACGCGCCGAAGATCCAGGACGAGATGTCCGACTCCGCCAGCCCGCCGCGCGCGCCGACCGAAAGGATGATCGCCACCGGCCCGGAGGCGGCGAAGATGAACGCGACAATGGCGTTGGCGAGGTACACGCCGCCGAAGTCGGCGGCCAGCGTACGGGGGCCGGGCAGCGGGCGCTGGATGTCCTCGAGCGACATGCGCGGATTGTCGCTCAGCCCGGCGTGCGCGGGCCGCGTGTTTCGCGGCGGCGTCGTATGATCGGCGCGGATCCGGGACGACATCGGCCGAGGCGATGCAAAACACGAAAAAGCTCTCCGACGCACCGCCCTGGCTGCTCAGGCTGCTGACGCCGCTCCTCGCACGCCACGTCGCGCGCCAGATGGCGAAGGAAGATCCCGGCGCCTCGGCGGCGGCGCTCGGCAAGCGCATGCGCGCCGATCTCGGCGCGCGGCCCGATCCCGCCGCGCTGCGGCTGGTCGAGGCCGTGGAGCGCCAGCTCGCGGTGCAGCTGCCAGGCGCCCGCGCCGTGCCCGCCGTCGCGCCGGGGGTCTCGGCGATCGTCCTCCTCGCGGCCAACCTCTTCCCGCTCTACGGCGTCGCCGCGCTCGGCTGGTCGGTGTTCGACGTGCTGCTGCTGTTCTGGGTCGAGAACGTGATCGTCGGCCTGCTCAACGTTGCGCGCATGGTATTCGCGTCGCCCGACGATCCTCTGCAGTGGGGCGCCAAGCTGCTCTTCGTGCCTTTCTTCTGCGTGCACTACGGCATGTTCACCGCGGTACACGGCGCCTTCGTCTTCGGCATGTTCGGCCAGCGCAAGACCACGCGGCTGTTCGAACCTGAGGCCTGGCTCGACACGATCGGCGCGCAGGGCCTGTGGCTCGCGGTCGGCGTGCTCGCCGCGAGCCACCTGTTCTCGTTCTTCTGGAACTACATCGGGCGCGGCGAGTACCGCGCGGCGAGCGCGCCCGCGCTGATGGGCAAGCCCTACGGCCGTGTCGTCGTCCTGCACCTCACGATCATCTTCGGCGGCATGGGCGTGCAGGCGCTCGGCTCGCCGCTCTGGGCGCTCGTGCTGCTCGTCGTGCTGAAGACCGGCATCGATCTCGCCGCGCACCTGCGCGAGCACCGCGGCGCGGCCGCGCGGCGCAAGACGTCGGCCTGAGGTCGGTGATAACCTGTCGCGTCCCGGGACCGGCCCATTCGCCGTCGGCGCGGGCAACGGCGCAGCGCGTCGCGCGCCCTCGGGAGGAGGACGAAGGATGGGGATCCGCACTAAATTCAACCTCGCGCTGTTCTTCGTGTTCCTGCTGGGGTTCGCCGTAACCGGCGCCGTCTCGTATCAGCTCCTGCAGCGCAACGCCCGCGCCGAGGTCGTGCGCCACGCCGAGCTGATGATGGAAGCCGCGCTCGCGATTCGCGGCTACACCGTCAACCAGGTACGGCCCCACCTCGAGGAACGGCTCGCGGTCGCGTTCCTGCCGCAGTCCGTGCCCGCGTACGCCGCGACCGAAACCCTGAACGAGATCCGCAAGAAGCACCCCGATTACAGCTACAAGGAAGCGACTCTCAACCCGACCAACCTGCGCGACCGCGCGACGGACTGGGAGGCGGACCTGGTCAGCGTCTTTCGCAACGCCAATGCGGCAACGAAGGAAATCATCGGCGAGCGCGAGACGCCGACCGGGCATTCGCTCTACATCGCGCGCCCGATCCGGGTCAGCGATCCCGCCTGCCTCGCCTGCCACAGCGTTCCGGCGGCCGCGCCGGAAACGATGCTCAAGCTCTACGGCAGCGCCAATGGCTTCGGCTGGAAACTGAACGAGGTCGTCGGCGCGCAGGTCGTGTCCGTGCCCATGTCGCTGCCGGTGGAGAACGCGCAGCGCGCCTTTACGACGTTCATGGCGTCGCTGCTGGCGGTGTTCGTGTTCGCCTTCGTGGTGCTCAACCTGATGCTGAGCTGGATGATCATCCAGCCCATCCGGCGCATGTCGCAGGCCGCCGACAAGGTGAGCACCGGAGACTTCGCCATCGAGGAGTTCGCCGAGGCCGGCAAGGACGAGATCTCGATTCTCGGTGCATCCTTCAACCGGATGCGCCGCAGCCTGCAAAAGGCGATGCAGATGATCGACGCCTGAGCGGACGACTGCGATGTCGATCGTCCCCAACATGAACCGGACGGTGATCTGCAGCATCGTCTTCGTCGACATCGTCGAGTATTCGAAGAAGACGGTGGCCCGGCAGCTCGCGATGAAGGGCTGGTTCAACGACCTGCTCTCCGAGGCGCTGAAGCATGTGGCGCAGACCGACCGCATCATTCTCGATACCGGGGACGGCGCCGCGATCTGCTTTCCGGGCGATCCGGAGGACGCGCTGTTCATGACCAACAGCCTGAAGGTCGCGATCGCCGAGCACGCCTATCCGGAATTCGCGCTGCGGGTCGGCGTCAATCTCGGACCGATCAAGGTCGTGACCGATATCAACGGGCGCCCGAACATCCTCGGCGACGGCATCAACGTCGCGCAGCGGGTGATGAGCTTCGCCGAGCCCAACCAGATTCTCGTTTCGCGGTCCTACTACGACGTCGTGTCCTGCCTGTCGGAGGAGTACGCGCAGCTTTTCCGCTACCGCGGCATGCACCAGGACAAGCATGTGCGCGAGCACGAGGTCTACGAGGTGAGCGTCAGCGGGGAACAGGATGCGCCCGCGGCCGATGCGCCGCGCGCCCCCGCTGCGCCCAGCGGCGCCGCGATTGCGGAGGACGTGCCGCCCGAGGTCGAATTCGACCGGGCCGTGCTCAAGGCGCTCGCCCGACGCCTCGCCGACGAGATCGGGCCGATCGCGCCGCTGATCGTCAACCGCGCGGCGAAGCGGGCGACCGACGCGCAGGCGCTGGTCCATGCCATCACCGACGCGATCCCGCTGCCCGCGCGGCGCAAGGCCTTCGTCGCCGACGCGCGGGCGATGCTCGGCGTCGAGGCCCCGGCCGCGCAGGCGCCTGCGGCGGCGCAGGAAGCGCCCGCGCCGGCGCAGGAAGCGCCCGGCCTGGCGGCGGCATTCGACCCCGATCCGCAGTGGCTCGCGCAGGTCGAAGCCCTGCTGGCGAAGGACATCGGCCCCATCGCGAAGATCCTGGTCAAGAAAGTGCACAAGGCGGCCGCGAGCCGCGAGGCCTTCATCGCCGAGCTGGGCGCCTCGATCGACAAGGAAGACGAGCGCGCGGCGTTTTGCGCCGCGGTCGAGACGCTGAAGTCCTGAGGCAGGGTCGGCCGGCCGCAGACCCGCGGCGTCGCATCAGTGACGGCGGAGGGCCGGGTGAAAATGGCGAAGGGCCCTCGCGGGCCCTTCATCCTTCAGGGTGTCTGGCGGAGAGTGAGGGATTCGAACCCTCGATACAGGTTTTACCCGTATAACGCCTTAGCAGGGCGCCCCCTTCGGCCACTCGGGCAACTCTCCGGCGCGGAATGCGCCCGATTCTACCTCTGATCGGCGGGCGCCGCCTCGGCCGGCGGCCGTGGCGCATAATCGATGCCACCGCCCGGAGACCGCAGTGCGCGTACAAGTCGGCATCATCGGCGGCGGCCCCGCGGGCCTGCTGCTCTCGCAGATCCTGCATCGCGCAGGCGTCGACAACGTCGTGCTCGAGGCGCGCAGCCGCGCCTACGTGCTGTCGCGCATCCGCGCCGGCGTGCTGGAATGGGGCTCGGTCGAAGTGCTGCGCAGCGCCGGCATCGGCGAGCGCATGGACCGTGAAGGCCACGTGCACGACGGCACCGGCATCGCCTGGAGCGGCCGCGGCCGGTTCTTCATCGACACGCGCAAATACGCCGGCAAGCCGATGATGGCCTACGGCCAGACCAACATCACCGAGGACCTGTTCGCCGCGCGCGATGCGATGGGCGGCCTCGTGATCGACGAAGCCGAGGACGTCACGCCGCACGAGCTGAATGGCGAGCGCCCGTACCTCAGCTACCGCAAGCATGGCGAGACGCAGCGCATCGACTGCGACTTCATCGCCGGCTGCGACGGCTTTCACGGCGTGAGCCGCAGCGTGATCCCGGCCTCCGTGCTGCACACCGTGGAAAAGCTCTACCCCTTCGGCTGGCTCGGCGTGCTCTCGGAAACGCCGCCGCTCGAGGAGATCGTCTACGCGCGCCACGCGCGCGGCTTCGCGCTCGCCTCGCAGCGCAACCCGATGCTCAGCCGCTACTACATCCAGTGCCCGCTCGACACCCAGATCGAGGACTGGCCGGACGACAAATTCTGGGCCGAGCTGAAGGCGCGCTTTCCGCCCGAGCTCGCCGATCGCATCGTCACCGGGCCGTCGATCGAGAAATCGATCGCGCCGCTGCGCAGCTTCGTCGCCGAGCCGATGCGCTACGGGCGGCTGTTCCTCGCCGGCGATGCGGCGCACATCGTGCCGCCCACCGGCGCCAAGGGACTCAATCTCGCGATATCCGACGTCTTCTACCTGTCGCGCGCCCTGATCGCGCACTACCGCGGCAACGACGGCTACCTCGAGCGCTATTCCGACATGGCGCTGCGCCGCGTGTGGGGCGCGGCGCGCTTTTCCTGGTGGCTGACCCTGCTGCTGCACCGCTTTCCGGACCAGACCGAGTTCGATGAGCGCGCGCGCGAGTCCGAGCTCGACTACCTCGCGCGCTCCGAGCACGCCCAGCGCTCGCTGTGCGAGCAGTACGCCGGGCTGCCGTTCGAGGATTGATCTAGGTGACCGACTTCAGGAAGCGGTTCGGCTTCATGAAGAAGCCGAGGATGATGCAGCCCTCGGGCGAGGTGGCTTCGTGCCGGTTGCCCGCCGGACGCCAGATGAAATCGCCCGGACCGGCCATGCCTTCCTCGTCGCCGAAGCGGCCTTCGAGCACGTAGGTTTGCTCAAGCGCCGTGTGCACGTGATCGGGCACCACACCGCCTGCGGGGATGCGGAAAAGGCCCGTGAAGACGCCGCTTTCCTTGTCCTCGTAGAGCACCTTCATCTCCACGCCCGGCGCCTGCGCCATCGACTGCCAGGGGATGTCGTCGCTCTTGATGTAGCGCGAGGCGAGCTCGGGGGGGTTTTTGGCGCCGGGTAGGGGGTCTCGTTTGCTCATCGACTTCTCCTTCGATCGGGACGGCCCGATACGCTGGTAGACGGCTCCCATTCTAGTCACCCGCGAGGCGGCAGCATTAACTTGGGATTGAACTGATTGTGTCAACCGGAACTGCACCGGTACGTTGAGTTGGAGACTCGAGGCGGATCAGAGGATGAAACGAAAATCACCACAGGCCGCAGTGGAAGCAATCACTAGCCGCATCGTCATCGTACGCGGTCAGCGAGTCATGCTCGACGCGGATCTCGCGCTGCTCTATGGCGTTGGCACCAAGCGCTTCAACGAGCAGGTGCGCCGCAACACCGCACGGTTCCCGTCAGATTTCATGTTTCGTCTTACACGTCAAGAGGTTACGGTTTTGAGGTCGCAAATTGCGACCTCAAACGACGAGCCGCGGCACGGCGGGAGGCGCCATCTGCCGCTGGCGTTCACAGAGCATGGGGCACTCATGGCTGCCAACGTGCTCAACTCCACCCGCGCCGCTCAGGTCGCCATTTTCATCGTGCGCGCCTTCGTCGCGCTGCGCGAGTCGCTCGCCGCGCACGAAGATCTCGTCAAGCGCCTGGACGAACTCGAGGGCCATCTCGAGAAGAAACTTGCCACCCATGATCAGGCCATTGCGGGCATCCTGTCTTCGATCCGCCAACTCATGGCCACGCCCAGGTCGAAGCAAAGGCCGATCGGGTTCGTGACCACCGACAAGAACGAAGAAGCGCAATCCGTCGCCCCCGAATCCATCTCTACGCGGCCGCAGTGACTCAAGCAGACCGCCGCCCACCACAAACGCGCTTCTTGCTGTCACGCTATCTTCAAGTGAAAAGCGCATTCTCAGGCTGCGTATTTACCTTATCAATATGCTAGTCAAGCAATGATCAAAGGGTGACCAAACTACATTCTTGGTTGCGGCGACAGATCCACAAGGACGGACAGAATTACGATTCGACGCTAATGTGGCTTTACGGTCACCGCACCACGCGATTTCATAATCGATGACGCAGTCGCGTCAAAATCTCGCTACGACCGCGCCGTCCGACCGCTTCAGAAAGTGCCGTCAGAAGTTGGTGTCGGTCGAGCCACCGTTAGGTGCCTCGTCCGCACAGGTGATTCCGAGCGGGCACTGAAGGTCTGGAGTCTTAACGGCCCTCCAATCTACGGCAGTGATAGGCTCAAACGCTATCGGACCATTGGCGCGGCATCGACTTCTTTGTAGTCGAATTCTAAGTGCGAGATAACAACCGAAACACTACGACAACAAGACTCGTCACAACAATACTCAGTCCACAAACGAGCGCAGCGTTCTCGATTTCCAGAACTTCGCGGTGATTGAGCAGGAGGAAGAACGAGATAGTCGTAACACTTCCCGATAGGACCGATGCAATTAGCGCCACGAAGCGACTCTCGATGACGGCTAGGCATGTGATTGCCGCCAACCCACATATGATAAGGGTGTAAAGGATCATTTAGCGTCTAGCGACACACCCTGCACCGCTCACACCAATCAGAAATGACGTTCCCAGTAACCAGCGGAACACCTTGCACCTCGTTTGCAGTGGGAAGTGCATCGTAGTACAGATGGCTCGGTGGCGTTCTCCGAAAACCACTAAAAGTCGCGAAATTTCTATGTCCACCAGCGTGCAAATCCTGAACGGCATGGATGACCTTCGCGAGATCATCGAGATCACAACTATTGCGTAGGTTGGCTATGTAGTTCTCGTAGTTCTTTTGACAAATTATCGGGTCTAGTCCCAGCGCGCACATTGCATGCATGTGAGAATTCCAGACCTTCTGGGAATCGGGCAAGTCGTCGACAATAACCACCATTGTGGCTAGATCGCGCAGCGCACCAACGGGCAAACATTTCCCCACACCAGCCATTAGTGTAAACATTCGATGCCAGAGCGCTGTATAGAGCCCCTTCGGGTCCGCGGTCGATGTTGGTTTCGACTCCGCGTACGCATAAGTGTTTAGACCGCCACGAAGTCCAATCGGATCACTCTCCCCGTATCTTCCGAGAGTCGGGTCATAGTCCCTATAGTAGTTATGGTGCAGGTTGGTTTCGGGGTCGTAATTTTGCCCCGGGAGACGCTGAGAGAAGCTGAGAGAGAGCAAGTCGCCATCGAGAGCCTCCTTCGTTGGGTTGTTGCCGAACGGCTCTCGCTGGTCCCACATCCAAACGGTCTTCTGCGCTGCGTCCGCAATGAGCCTTGGCGTGCTCAAATGATCCACGTGAATGAAATAAAGCGCCTGCCCCGCACCCACGGTGATCGGCACCGCAGCGCTCGTCGCCTGCAGGCCATTATTGTCGGTCGCCACCGCCGTCAAGCTGTATGTACCGGCTTGCACGTTCGTCCACTGGATCGTGAACGGACTCGACGTAGCCGCGCCGATTGAACTGCCGTTTGCGAAGAACGCCACCTGAGCGACCGTGCCGTCGGAGTCCTGAGCGTTGGCCGTCACACCAACGGTCGCCGGCGCGCTGAACACGGAATTTGCCGCGGGCGCAGTGATCGTCACCGTCGGCCGGTTGCCGGTTGAGCCACAAGGAATCGTGCCCGCCCGCACCGTGAACTGCACCCGAGATCCGGTCGGCAGCTTTTTGGGAAAAGTCAGACTCACCGTGCCTTCCGCGATGAAGCCTTGCGCCATCGGCGGAAAGTAGTAATAGAGCGCCTGCGCCGAGTGCCCGCGCATTCCCGATTGCCATAGCGAGCCCGATACTCCATAGCCGTTCAGGCGCGTCAGGCTCGCCTCAATCGTCGTCTCCGATCCGATGCTCGGGTTAGTGCTTACCTCGAGCTCGAGCGCGTTCCCCGCATCCATCCCCGACGGATACGCAAGACTGAGCCGAAGACTTCCCGCTTCGCGGATCTCGAGCACTGCGCTACCGGCACCGGAATTAACGAGCTTCCAGCTATACACCCTGCCCGAAACCCAGTCGAGGCTGCCCTGCACGTTCTGGCCCGCGTCAGTATCGGTCCCCACGGCCCACTCCCAGGCCGGGCCCTTGTTGCCGCCGCGGGCAAGCACCTGCTCATTTGCACCGAAGGGCAGGAACCCCACACCAGAGTCGATCCTCGGTGCGGCCGGCGTACAGGACTGCGCAAGAGCAGCCGCGCTAAGGACGCAAAGACAAATGAACGTAGTGACGCGGCCTACGACCCAAATAACGGGACACGCAGCCAAGCTTCGCGGGCCGCTCTCCGTTCTCATCGCCGCATGCTCTCCAGGCACCCGACCTACTGAACCACGCCCACGGGCATATCCCCGAGGTAGATGTACTCACGCCTGGTCGCGCCCCCCGCATCCGTCTCGGCGACCAGGTGCCCCCGTAAGTCGTAATGAAAGACCGTGTCCCCCAGCGCGTTGGTCTTCCGCACCCGCTGCCCGAGCGCGTTCACCTGGTAGGCCGTCGTGCCAATAGCACTGGTCGCCTGTGCCATGCGCCCGCGGGCATCGTAGGCGTAGGTGTTCACACCGTCAGACGTGGTACTTCCGTTCGCGTCAAAAACGAAGCTGCGTACCGGCCCCGAGCTCGGCGTGATCGATGCGATGCGATTGGACGTCGTGCTGTACGTGTAGGCGTGGACCGCCGCGCCCACCATCTTCGTCAGTCGATTGCCCACGGCGTCGTAGCTGTAACCGAAACCGGTGGACGGCAGTGCAGCCGAAGTGAGCTGGTCGAGAGCGTCGTATCCGTAGGTATTGACGTTCGCCGGATTGCCCATCTCCGCAATCCCGACGATGCGGCTCGCCGCGTCGAAGGCGATGTCGTAGCGCGATGCACCGAGCGTGTACGAGGCGATCCTGCCGTCCCGGTCGACGGTTCTCGAGTACACCTGCCCATTGCCGAAGGTAAAGCCCTTTACGCCGCCGAACGGGTGGTAGTGCACGCCCGACACCACGACGTCTGCCTGGTCCTCGCTGGCGGTCGTAATCTGTTCGACACGACCGAGCGCATCGAAGCTGTAGGCCACGCTTCGTCCCGACGGGTAGGTCATGCCGCTCATGCGCCCCGCACTGTCGTAGTTGTAGACAACCCCGTACGTCTGCCCGCCCAACGTTCTCGCTTCGGATGTCACCCGCCCATGCGCGTCGTAGGCGTAAGCGATCTGGCTCGTGGTCTGCTGTGCCGAATCGGTTTCGGTAATCGTGGTCAGGCGCCCGAGGCCGTTTGGTCCCTGGTCGTAGACGTACGCGTGCCTCGCGCCATCGTGGAAAGTGATCGAAGTAACGCGATTCAGACCGTCATACGCGTGGCGCGTCACCTGCCCCTTCGCATCGGTCTGTGTCAGGAGGTTGCCGGCCGCGTCGTACGTGTTGTCCGTGATGCCGGTGTCCGGGCTTGCCTGCCGGGTTAGATTGCCGAGGCCGTCGACCGTGTAGCCCGTCACCAGGCCGCGCGGGTCGGCGACAGTCGTCAGTGCATCGAGGCCGTTATAGCCGTACGTCGCCACACCGGAGGCGGGATCGATCACGCGCACCAGGCGGTTGAACGCATCGTAGGCGTTGGTCGTCGTACGGTTGAGCGGGTCCCTCACCGCCACTACGTTGCCCTGGCCGTCGTAGCTGTACTCGGTGGTCTGACCGAGCGCGCCGATCTCCTTGACGAGCCGGTTCAGGCTCGAGTACACGCGAGTCCGGGTCTGGGCGAGGTTGTTCGCCGGGTCGGATACGTCCTCGCGAATGCGATTGCCCATCGCATCGAGCGTGTAGGCGATGCGATTGCCAAGGCTGTCCTGCATGCCGGTGAGCCGGTGCGCGCCGTCGTAGCTGTAGCTGAGAAACGAGCCATCGGGCAGCGTCACACGGTTGAGTTGCCCGACGCCGTCGTACTCGTAGCTCGTGATCTCGCTGCCGACCGTTCTGGACACGAGGCGTAGGCGCGAATCGTAGGCGAGCGTCGTCGTCAGGCCGTTCGCATCGACGATCGTCGTCGGCTGGCCATGGGCGTTGTACGCCGCGATCTGGGTGACGTGGCCCGCGGCGTTGGCAATCGTTGCGACATTGCCGCCTTTGCCGAGATCCGGATCGTCCTCCGCGTAATAGGTGTAGCTCGTCACGTCCGCGACGTCGGCGCGCGGGCCATCGACCGTGAGCACCTGTCCGTTCGCGTTGTAGGTGTAGCTCCAGGTACGCCCCAAACCCACCGGCGTCGCCGCAAGGCCCTGGCTGCCATCCAGGTCGGTCGTCGCCCGCACCGTCTTCGAGCACAGCACCCCCGGCACCCGCGTGCCATCGGGCCTGGAGCCGCACCGCGCACCGCCGTCGCCGTTGTAGACGTAGCTCGTGATCCGCAGCGGCTCGGCCACCCGCATCATCAGGCGGAAGGTCGGGTGCCACTCGGTCGTGACCGTGCGCGTCTGCGGCGTCGTTCCGCCACCGGAGGTGAGTCCCTCGATGCGCCGCGTTTCGAGATTGCGCGCAAGGTCATAGGCGTACTCTGCGCGATTGCCGTTCCAGTCCGTGCGCGACGTCGCGTTTCCCTGATCGTCGTACGTCGCCGATGCCGGGCCGCAGCTCGGGCAGACGGATCCGGCGATCGTGACGCTCTTGGGAACGCCCTGCACGTTCGCAAAGCCGTAGCTGCTCTGCGCACCAAGGGGATTCGTGACCGTAACGGAAAAATCCGGGTTGAGCGTCAGGTCGAATCGGTCGACGCCGCCGGCGTGCTCGCTGCGGTACGCGCGGTTCGCGGCGTCATACCAGAAGGTCGCGAAGCGATCGCCGTTCTCGTCCGTGATTCCGGTGAGCAGACCCTGGGCCGGGGCAGTATCCGCATAGGCGGATTCGTTGTAGTGGTATGTGCGAGCCCGCCCATCCGGATAGGTCACCGCACTCAGCGTCCATTGAGCGTCGTACGCATACAGGGTGTTCCCACCCGCCGGATCGGTCATCCGAACAAGGTAACCGTAGCCGTCGTAGCCGAAGCTGAGCGACCGGCCGAATGAATCGGTGACATGCAGCAGCAGACCGGCGGGTAGCGGCGTCGAGGTTCCTTCGATAACGCCGCCGCCGGGCGGATGGGCCGTCCCATCGCTGTAGCTGAGCGCCTGCGTCAGGCCCGAGCGTGTCGTGATGCTTGTCAGTCGCCCTGCCGCGTCGAAGGTTTCAAGTTCCTCATTCGCCTGCGTCGTCAACGCCCATCCGACGGTGACGTTGTTCGCATCGGCAATGCGCGCCAGGCGGTGGGAGACATCGATGTCCGACGCGTACAGGCCGTTGTACAGGCGATAGAAATCGAGCACCTGTCCGTCGCCGCGCAGCGCCCGAATGAGCACCTCGCTCTGCGAAATCACGAGCCTGCGCTCGTAGGAGTGGCGCCATCTGCGACCGATCCGCTGGCCGTCGTCGTCCGTGCTGTTGTAGGTGCGCTCGAATGCGAGCGGAAAGGGCACCGTCGCGCGGTAGTCGCGCTCGACCTGCAGCTTGTTTCCGATCGCGATACTGATCGGGTTCGCACAGTTCGGCGTGATGCACGCATTGCCCTGCGCTTTGGCGGTGCTGTAAACGCCCGCCGGCGGTGGCGACCCGCAGGTCGGACGACCGTCGGGATCGAGTCCCGCGCCTTGACCGAGTAACACTCCGCAGCGGTACTCCGCTTTGACGCGGTTTGCGGGATTCGTATCGATCGGAAAACCAGGCCTCAGGCAAACCGGGGGGCCGTGCTCCCCCTGCGGCGATGGCGATCGACCGTTCACCCACGTGCCCGCGAATAGGGCGGCGCCGCCCGTCGCGGTCTTGCAGTAGTGGCTGGCGGGCGTGGTCGGTTCGAGCTGCTCGCCATTAGGTCCCGGGCCGGGCGGCGTGGGAAAGTTATCGTTGGCGTAGATGGTGACCGGCTTGTACTGGGACGTCGCGGACGGCGCATAGCCCAGGAACAAGGCCCCTGCCAGGACGAGAAGGCCGAGCGCCGGATTTCTTCCGCGTGCTTTCGCGTTCTGTTCGCCGCGCAGCGGATTTATGCGCGCGTCCATGAATTGCTCGTTGCGCGCACCCCGCCCCAGCCGGTGCCGAGAGGAAATCCCGTCATCGTCCCCAACCTCCTCCCCAACAACCGGGAGAACGTTTTGCACGTGCGGCGCCGCAAGAGAACGGGCCGCTCGCGATGAACCTTAGGACAAAGCGTCGTCGGCCAACATTGCCCGTTCAGGCTAGGAGAAAGTTCCCAAGCGCTGCCCGGATGACGGCACAACTCGAGGGGAAAGCGCGGTCAGTCGAGTTGCCGCGCCGTGTAGTGGCTACTGGCGGAAGGGGAGGGATTCGAACCCTCGAAGGCTTGCGCCTTGCCGGTTTTCAAGACCGGTGCATTCGACCACTCTGCCACCCTTCCCGGTGACCCTTGAATCTCGCCGATTGGGCGCCATTTTCCGTGCTATGCGGCGAACTCGCCAGCCGCAAGTAACCCAGTGTAACAATAGGGGTTTTACGGTTGAAACTTCGCCGTCTTTTGATAGTCTTACCACCCGTGCGGAATGTTCCGCCCAAGGAGGAAATCTGAATGCAACCTGAACTGAAGCCTGTGCGTACCGACGATTCGCGTTTCGGCAGTGGCGCCCCGTACGCGGCCGGCGCCGGCGTCGCGATCTCGCCGGAAGCGCAGAAGGTCATGCGCAACACCTACCTGCTGCTCGCCGTGACGATGATTCCGACCATCGGCGGTGCGCTGCTCGGCATGGCCACGGGCGGCATCATCCTGCAGAGCCCGATCATGAGCAGCCTGATCATGCTTGCTGCGGTGGTCGGCCTGCAGTTCGCGATCGCCAAGTTCCGCAACAGCGGAGTCGGGGTGGCGCTGCTGCTGCTGATGACCGGCATTCTCGGCTGGTGGCTGGGGCCGATCCTGAACTTCGCGCTCGCGCTGAAGAACGGCATGCAGCTGGTCGGCTACGCCGCGGCGGGTACCGGGGTGATCTTCTTCACCATGGGTGCCATTGCGACGACGACCAAGCGCGACTTCAGCTTCATGGGCAAGTTCCTCTTCGTCGGCATGATCGCGCTGCTGGTGGCGATGATCGCCAACATGTTCCTGCAGATCCCGGCGCTCGCGCTGACGATCTCGACGCTGGTGATCGTGGTGTTCTCGCTGTTCCTGCTCTACGACCTCAACCGCATCGTGCGCGGCGGCGAGACGAACTACATCATGGCGACGACGGGCGTGTACATGAGCCTGTTCAACATCTTCGTCAACCTGCTGCACCTGCTGATGGCGCTCGCGGGTCAGCGCGACTGACGCAGCGTTAACGCGACCAGAAAAGGGCGCCTGCGGGCGCCCTTTTCATTTGCGCGCCGGGTCCTCGCTCATCTCTCGAACAACGCGATCGACTCGACGTGCGCGGTGTGGGGGAACATGTTCACCACGCCGGCCGCCTCGAGCCGGTAGCCCTGCACAGTGACGAGAAACCCGGCGTCGCGCGCCAGCGTCGCCGGGTCGCAGGAGACGTAGACGATGCGGCGCGGCAGGGGCTCGGAGAGCGCCTTCACCACGTCCATCGCGCCCGCACGCGGCGGATCGATCAGAACCTTGTCGAATGGCGCCACCGCCGCGAGGGACGCCGCGACGTCCTCGTACAGATTGGCCTCTCGGAAACTGACCTGATGTTCGCCCAGGCCGTTGGCCGCCGCGTTCTCGCGCGCGCACGCGATGAGTGGCGCGCTGCTTTCCAGGCCGACCACCGTGGCACCGCTGCGCGCGATCGGCAGGCTGAAATTGCCCAGCCCGCAAAACAGGTCGGCAATGCGTTCGCCGGGGGCAGGCGCGAGCAGGCTGAGCGCGCGGTGCACCAGGGCGCGGTTCACCGGGTGGTTGACCTGGGTGAAGTCGGTGGGCCGAAAACCGATTCGCAGGCCGAACTCGGGCAGCGCGTAATCGAGCACGGGCCCGCTCACCGGATGGAACGGCTGCGCCGTCGCGGGACCGCCCGGCTGCAGCCAGGCCCAGATGCCGTGCTGCTCGGCGAACGCGCGCAGCGCGTCCTCGTCCTGCGACGAAAGCGGCTCGAGGTTGCGGAATACCAGCGCGGTCACGCGGTCTCCCACCGCGACCTCGATCTGCGGCAGACGCTCGCGGATCGACAGCCCGTCGATGAGGTCACGCAAGGGACGGATGAGCGCCGATACGGCGCCCGGCAGCACTTCGCAGCTTTCCATGTCGACCGCGTAGTGCGAGCGCCGCTCATGGAAGCCCACCAGGGCGCCGCCCTTTTTCGCCACCCAGCGCGCCGTCATGCGCGCGCGGTGGCGGTAGCCCCATTCCGGCCCGTACAGGATCGGCAGCAGAGTGCGCGGACGCACCTTGCCGATGCGCGCAAAGGCCTCCTCGAGCCCGCGCTGCTTGGCCGCCATCTGGGTCTGCGCATCGGCATGCTGGGTGGCACAACCACCGCACAGGCCGAAGTAACGGCAGCGCGGCGTGCGCCGCCCGGACGCAGCGTGGTGCACGGTCTGCGCCTGCATCAGGTCGAACGACGGCTTGCTGCGCAGGACGACGGCCTCGACCCGCTCGCCCGCCAGCGCGCCGTCGACGAAGACCACCTTGCCCTCGGCGTTGCGCCCGACGCCGCGGCCCTCGGCGCTGAGCGAATCGATCGAGACGCTGATCGGGGTGCGCCGCTTCACCGCCTCAGGCCAGCGGGTCGTTCCAGCGCTCGAGGAACTCCGCCCAGTGCGCGCCGCGCTGCTTCTCGACGAAGCCACGCAGCAGCGCGCATTCGCGCCGGTAGTGCTCGATGCTGTAGATGCCGCGCAGGCGCTGGAAGCGCAGGAACAGCAGGTAGGTATTCGCCGCGTCGGCTTCGCAGTAGTCGCGGATGCCCTGGATGTCGCCTGCCTGGAATCGCGTCCACACCGCGCCGCCTTCCATGCCCAGCTTGCCCGGGAAGCCGGCCAGGCGCGCCACCTCGTCGAGCGGTGCGTTGTTGCGCGGCTGGTACATCGCCAGCACGTCCATCAGGTCGATGTGCCGCGCGTGGTAGCGGCTGACGTAGTTGTTGTAGCGGAAGTCGCGGTCGTCGTCGCCCTGCTCCCAGAAGCGCGCAGCGTGCACGCCGTGCATCAGGCCGCGATAGTTGAGCACCGGCAGATCGAAGCCGCTGCCGTTCCAGGACACGAGCTGCGGCGTGTAGCGTTCGACGCCGTCGAAAAAGCGCTGGATCGCCGCGGCCTCGTCCTCCTCGGGCGCGCCGATCGACCAGACCTTCAAGCCGGTCTCGTCACGCATCACGCAGGAGATCACCAGCACGCGGTGCTGGGGCGGGGCGAGAAAATCGTTGCCGGTCTGCGCGCGGCGCTTCTGGAACGCAACCTCGGCGACCTCGGCGTCCGACAGCTCATCGGGCAGCTCGTGCAGCCGCCGCATCCCCGCGCAGTCGGGGATGGTTTCGATGTCGAATGCCAAGATGGGTGTCATACGCGCGGCTCCGGGGTCAGACCCCTGTGGATAACATCAGCGAAGGCGGCAGGAGAGTTATCCACAGGGGTCTGACCCCATTATTCGTAAACGCCGGTCGAGAGATAGCGGTCACCGCGATCGCAGACGATGCTGACGATGACGGCGTTGCGCAGGGTCTCGGCGACGCGCAGGGCGACGTGCATCGCGCCGCCCGAGGAGACGCCGGCGAAGATGCCCTCTTCGCGCGCCATGCGCCGCATCATGTCCTCGGCCTCGGCCTGGCCGACGGACTCGATGCGGTCGACCCGCGAGCGATCGTAGATCTTCGGCAGGTAGGCCTGCGGCCACTTGCGGATGCCGGGAATCTGCGCGCCCTCTTCCGGCTGGCAACCGACGATCTCGATCGCCGGGTTCTTTTCCTTGAAGAAGCGCGAGCAGCCCATGATGGTTCCGGTGGTGCCCATGCTGGAGACGAAATGCGTGATGCGGCCCTCGGTGTCGCGCCAGATCTCCGGCGCGGTGGTCTCGTAGTGCGCGAGCGGATTGTCGGGGTTGGCGAACTGGTCGAGCATCACGCCCCTGCCTTCGGCCACCATCCGGTCGGCGAGGTCGCGCGCCCCTTCCATGCCGCCGGCCTGCGGCGTGAGCACGATTTCCGCGCCGAACGCCCGCATGGTCTGGCGCCGCTCGACCGACAGGTGCTCGGGCATGATCAGCAGCATGTGGTAGCCGCGCAGCGCCGCCGCCATGGCGAGGCCGATGCCGGTGTTGCCGCTCGTCGGCTCGATCAGGGTGTCGCCGGGCTTGATCTCGCCGCGCGCCTCGGCGTGCCGGATCATCGAGATCGCCGGCCGGTCCTTCACCGAACCCGCCGGGTTGTTGCCCTCGAGCTTGGCGAGCACCACGTTGCCGCGCCGCGCGTTCGCCTCGCCCGGCAGGCGCTGCAGCCGCACCAGCGGGGTTTCGCCGATGAAGTCTTCCAGCGTGCGCTTCATGCGGCGCCGCGCGCGCCCAGCAGCTCGCCGACGTAGGCGCCCACGCCCTGCTCCACCGACATGAACTCGCCCGCGTAGCCCGCCGCACGCAGCTGCGAAAGGTCGGCCTCGGTATAGCTCTGGTATTTGCCGACCAGCTGGCTGGGGAACGGCACATACTCGATCAGCCCCTCGGCCACCACGTCCTCGAGCGCCAGCGCCGCCTCACCGCGTGCCGCACGCACGCCGTTCACCACCGCGCGCGCCACGTCGTTGAAGGTCTGCGCCCGCCCGGTGCCGCAGTTGTAGATGCCGGAGGCATCCCGGCCGCCGAGAAAGTGCATGTTGACCGCGACCACGTCGTCGACGTGGACGAAGTCGCGCCGCTGCTCGCCGTCGCCATAGCCCGCCGAGCCGACGAACAGCTTCACCTTGCCCGCGTCGAGAAACTGGTTGAAGGCGTGATAGGCGACCGAGGCCATACGCCCCTTGTGCGCCTCGTTCGGGCCGTAGACGTTGAAGTAGCGAAAGCCGACCACCGGTGCGCTGCGGCGTGCCAGCCGGCGACGCACATGCTGGTCGAAGAGAAATTTCGAATAGCCGTAGACGTTGAGCGGCGCTTCAAAGCGGCGCTCCTCGCGGAACACGGGCCCGGCGCCATAGACGGAGGCCGAGGAGGCGTAGAGGTACGGCACCTCCTCGTCCTGGCACCAGTCGAGCAGGACGCGTGAATAGCGGTAGTTGTTGTCCATCATGTAGCGGCCGTCGCTCTGCATCGTGTCCGAGCAGGCGCCCTGATGCAGCACGGCGTCGACCGTGTCCTCGAACTGCCCGGCGAGCAGCCGCTCGAGGAACTCTCGCTTGTCGAAGTAGTCCGCGATCTCGCCGGGCACCAGGTTGCGAAACTTGTCCGCATTCTCCAGGTTGTCGACGGCGATGATGTCGGTCACGCCACGTTGGTTGAGGCCCGCGATGATGCGGGAGCCGATGAATCCGGCGGCGCCGGTGACGACGGTGTACATGGCCCTGTTCTATCCGAGAAGTTCTTCGCGCGTCGCCACCGCGGTTCCCAGCTTGCCGACGACGATGCCGGCTGCGCGGTTCGCGATGCGCATCGCGTCCTCCAGCGTCGCGCCCGCCGCGATCATCACGCCGAGCGCGGCGATCACCGTGTCGCCCGCGCCGCTCACATCGTACACTTCACGCGTTTCCGCCGGGATGTGCAGCACACCGCCCTCGCGGAACAGCGACATGCCATGCTCGCTGCGCGTGACGAGCAGCGCCTCGAGCGCGAGTTCCGCGCGCAGGCTTTCCGCCCGGCGCAGGAGGTCATCCTCGTCCTTCCAGGTGCCGACCACTTCGCGCAGCTCGGCGCGGTTCGGCGTGACGATGGTCGCGCCGCGATAACGCGCGTAATCGTCGCCTTTCGGGTCGACCAGCACCGGGCGCCCCGCTTCTCGCGCGAGCCGGATCATGCGCTCGATGTGCGTCAGCCCGCCCTTGCCGTAATCCGACAGGATGACCGCGTCGCAGGCCGGCAGCGCCTGCTCGAACTCGGCCAGCTTGGAGGCCAGCACCTCATTGGACGGCGGCGTCTCGAAATCGATCCTGATGAGTTGCTGCTGGCGCGCGATCACGCGCAGCTTGACGGTCGTCGGCATCGCCGCGTCGGTGTGAAAGCTCGCGCGCACGCCGGCGGCCTCGACGAGCGCCGCGAGCCGCCGGCCGTGCTCGTCTCCGCCGATCACCGAAAGCAGCTGCGCCGAGGCACCGAGCGCCACGCAGTTGCGCGCGACGTTCGCCGCCCCGCCCGGCCGCGCCTCTTCGCGCTCGACCAGCACCACCGGCACCGGCGCCTCCGGCGAGACGCGCGAGGCGTCGCCGAACCAGTAGCGGTCGAGCATGACATCGCCCACGATCAGCACGCGCGCATGCGCGGTCGCGGGGATGGGGGGCGTGGGCGCCGCGCGGGGTTCGCTCATGCCGCGGGGCGACCGATCGGGACGTATTCGATGCCGTGGGCGCGCACCACCGCCGGATCGTACAGATTGCGCCCGTCGAAGATCAGCGCCGTCTTCATGCGCCGCGCGAGCCCGGCGAAATCCGGCGCACGGAATTCCTGCCACTCGGTGACGATGGCGAGCGCATCGACCCCCTCGGTCGCGGCCGGACCGGATTCGACGATTTCCACCTGCGGCACCTCGGCATAGAGCCGCTCGGCCTCCGGACCGGCCACCGGGTCGTAGGCCCGCACCTGGGCTCCCGCCGCGACCAGCGCGTCGATCAGCACCCGGCTCGGGGCCTCGCGCATGTCATCGGTGTTGGGCTTGAACGCGAGCCCCCAGACGGCGATGCGGCGGCCGTGCAGGTCGGCGCCGAGGCGCGCGACGATCTTCTCGCCGAGGAGCTGCTTCTGCGCCTGATTCACGCGCTCGACGGCACCGAGGATCTGCAGCGGGACGCCCGCGCTGCGTCCGGTGTGCTGCAGCGCGCGGATGTCCTTCGGGAAGCAGGAACCGCCGAAGCCGGCGCCCGGGTAGAGGAACTGGAAGCCGATCCGCGGATCCGAGCCGATGCCGCGGCGCACCTCCTCGATGTCTGCGCCGATGTTCTCGGCCAGCCGGGCGATCTCGTTCATGAACGAGATGCGCGTCGCGAGCATCGCGTTGGCCGCATACTTGGTCAGCTCGGCCGAGCGCACGCGCATCAGCATCACCCGCTCGTGATTGCGCTGGAAGGGCGCGTACAGCTGGCGCAGCAGCTGCGTCGCGCGCGCGTCGTCGGAGCCGATGACGATCCGGTCGGGGCGCATGAAATCCTCGACCGCCGCGCCTTCCTTGAGAAATTCCGGGTTCGACACCACGCTGAAGGGAATCTCACGCCCGCGCTGCGCCAGCGCCTCGGCGACCACCGCGCGCACCCGGTCCGCCGTGCCGACCGGCACGGTGGACTTGTTGACGATCACCCGGTAGCCCTCCATCGAGCGGCCGATGGCGCGCGCCGCATCGAGGACGTAGCGCAGGTCGGCACTGCCATCCTCGTCCGGCGGCGTACCGACCGCGATGAACTGCAGCTCGCCGTGCGCGACGCTCGCCGCGACGTCGGTCGAGAACACCAGCCGCCCGGCGGCACGGTTGCGCTGCACGACCGCCTCCAGTCCGGGCTCGAAGATCGGGACGCGACCCGCGTTGAGCGAGGCGATTTTCGCGGCATCGACGTCCAGGCACAGCACCTGGTTGCCCATGTCCGCAAGGCAGGCCCCGGTGACCAGGCCGACGTAGCCGCTGCCGATGATGGTGATGTTCATGAGCTGAGCTCGAACTCCTCGGAACGGACCGGCGGGAACGTCTCCCAGCCGCCGCAGGCGGGACACTGCCAGTGAAACTGGCGCATCTTGAAGCCGCACTGCGCGCAGCGATAGCGCGCCAGGCGGCGCGTGTGACCGTGCACCAGATTGCGCATCAGCTCGAGATCGCGGCGTCGCTCGGGCGACGATGCACCGACGATCTCGGCCTCGAGCAGATGGTCGAGGCCGAGCAGCGTCGGGTTGCGCCGCAGCTCGTCGCGCACCAGACGATAGGCCGCGTCCGCACCCTCGGTCTCGAGCACGCTCTGGAACACGGTGTCGAGCAGGTCGGGCGAGGGGTAGCGCTCGAGGTAGCCGAGCAGCAGGCGCAGCCCCTCGTCGCCCCGCCCCAGCTCACGGTGCGTCTCGAGCATGCGCTGCCCGACCAGCGCGAGGTGCGCGGGGCTTTGCGCCTCGATACGCATCCACAGCGCCAGCGCCTCCGGCAGCCGCGCCGCGGCGCGCTCGAGGTCGCCCAGCTGGACGTTGGCGCGCACGCACTTGCGGTTCGCCTCGAGCGCCGCATTCAGCCGCTCGCGCGCCGCGGCCGCGTTCGAGCGCATCGCCTCGCTCGCCGCGAGCTCGCAGTGATACTGGGCGATCTCGCGCGCGCGCGTCTGCCCCGATTCCGCTTCCAGCGCACGCGCGATCTCGATCGCGCGCGTCCATTCCTTTTCCTGCTCGGAGATGCTGAGCAGGTGCACGCGCGCCTGCGGACCGTAAGGGCTGTCGGCAAGCTGCCGGAACGCCTCCTCGGCGCGATCGAGGATCCCCGCCCGCAGGTAATCCTCGCCGAGCGCGGCCAGTGCGGTGCGCCTCTGTTCGGGGCCGAGGTCGACGCGCTCGAGCAGGCTCTGGTGCATGCGGATCGCGCGGTCGTACTCGCCGCGCCGGCGGAACAGGCTGCCGAGGGCAAAATGCAGCTCGATCGTCTCCGGGTCGACCCGCACCACCTCGAGAAACGCGTCGATCGCCTTGTCGGGCTGCTCGTTGAGCAGGAAATTGAGCCCGCGGAAGTACGAGCGCGGCAGCGCACGCGACTCGGTGACCAGGTGCTTGATATCGATGCGCGCGGCCAGCCAGCCCAGGCCGAAGAGGATCGGGATCCCGAGCAGCCACCAGATCTCGAACTCCATCGCGGCGGCCCGGCTTAGGCGTCGATGACGGGCGGTGCGGCCTGCGGTTCGCGCGCGGCGATCGGGGCGTGCTGACGTGACTCACGCCGCAGTCGCGCGATCTCGCGCCGTTGGCGCATCAGCGTCCCGGCAGTCGCGGCGATGCCGAACAGCGCCCCGACTGCCAGCGCGCCGAACAGCGCCACGACGAGAGGCGCCTGCCACGCGAGGTCGAAGTAGAACTGCAGCGTGACCGGATCCGTGTTCTTCACCGCGAACGCCAGCAACACGATGAACAGGATCAGCCTGACGGTCCAGGTGAGGAATCTCATGCTCGGCAGCTCGGCGCGTCCCGGGCCATCAGAATGCGCCCGGCGCGCGCCTGGTTTGCAGCTCGTCTCGTTTAGGGCGCCGGTTGAGGCTCCATCGCCTCGTCCGAGCCTTGTTGATCGGCGTACTGCGCATCCACCCGCTCGCGCAGCTCCTTGCCGGCCTTGAAGTGCGGCACGTACTTGTCGGGCACGTGCACCTTCTCGCCCGATTTCGGGTTACGCCCGACGCGCGGAGGGCGGTAGTTGAGGCCGAAGCTGCCGAAGCCCCGGATCTCGATGCGATTGCCAGACAGCAGCGCCTGCCCCATCGCGTCGAGGATCATCTTGACCGCGTACTCCGCATCCTTCGCCACCAGCTGCGGATAGCGCTGCGCAAGACGCGCGATCAGCTCGGATTTCGTCATCTACCCCTCCCGCAGGCGCATCGCTCGCCCCATCCCGGCACGCCCGAGTTATTGCTCGGGATTGCGATTGTCGAGCTTCGCACGCAGCAGTGCGCCCAGGTTGGTGCTGCCGGCCGCGCTCGCCGCCTGCTCGCTGCGCAGCTGCTTCATGGCATCGGTTTCCTCGGAGATATCCTTCGCCTTCACCGACAGGTTGATCGAGCGGTTCTTGCGATCGACGTTGGTGATCATCGCCTGAACCGTATCGCCCTCCTTGAGGTGAGTGCGCAGGTCTTCGACCCGGTCGCGCGAGAACTCGGAGGCGCGCAGATAGCCGTCGACCTCCGAGGTCAGGCCGATCACCGCGCCCTTGGCGTCGACCGACTTGACCACGCCCTCGATGACGCTGTTCTTCTCGTTGCTGGCGATGAAGTTGGTGAACGGATCGCCCTCGAGCTGCTTGATGCCGAGCGAAATGCGCTCGCGCTCCACGTCGATGGCGAGCACCACCGCCTCGAGCTCGTCACCCTTCTTGAATCGCTTGACCGCCTCTTCGCCCACATCGGACCACGACAGGTCGGACAGATGCACCAGGCCGTCGATGCCGCCGACCAGGCCGACGAACACGCCGAAGTCGGTGATCGACTTGATCTGGCCGCTGACGCGATCGCCCTTCTTGAACTCGCGCGCGAAATCATCCCAGGGGTTCGGCAGGCACTGCTTCATGCCGAGCGAAATGCGGCGGCGATCCTCGTCGATCTCGAGAATCATCACCTCCACCTCGTCGCCGACCTGCGTCACCTTGGACGGATGCACGTTCTTGTTGGTCCAGTCCATCTCGGAGACGTGCACCAGGCCCTCGATGCCTTCCTCGACCTCGACGAACGCGCCGTAGTCGGTGAGATTGGTGACCTTGCCGAACAGACGCGTGCCCTGCGGGTAGCGCCGCCCGATGCCGACCCAGGGATCCTCGCCGAGCTGCTTCAGGCCGAGCGAGACACGGTTCTTCTCCGCGTCGAACTTGAGCACCTTCGCGGTGACCTCGTCACCCACGTTGAGCACTTCCGAGGGATGCTTGACCCGGCGCCAGGCCAGATCGGTGATGTGCAGCAGGCCGTCGATGCCGCCCAGGTCGACGAACGCGCCGTAATCGGTGATGTTCTTCACGATGCCCTTGACGATCGCGCCTTCGGACAGGGTCGACAGCAGCGCTTCGCGCTCGGCGCCGGCGGTCTCCTCGAGCACCGCGCGCCGCGAGACCACGACGTTGTTGCGCCGGCGGTCGAGCTTGATGACCTTGAACTCCATCTGCTTGCCCTCGAAGGGCGTGGTGTCCTTGACCGGACGCAGATCGACCAGCGAGCCGGGCAGGAAGGCACGAATGCCCGCGATCATGACGGTCAGACCGCCTTTCACCTTGCCGGAGATCACGCCCTCGACCTTGTCGCCGTTTTCGAGCGCTTTTTCGAGATCCATCCAGGCGGCGAGGCGCTTGGCCTTTTCGCGCGACAGGCGCGTTGCGCCGAATCCGTCCTCCAGCGCCTCGATGGACACGGAGACGAAATCGCCCGGCTTGACATCGACCTCGCCCGCGTCGTTGCGGAATTCTTCGATCGCAATGACGCTTTCGGACTTGAGGCCGGCGTTGACGATGACGACGTTGGGATCGACGCTGACGACTTCGGCGGTGATGACCTCGCCGACGCGCATCTCCTTGCGGTGGATGCTTTCTTCGAACAGTGCGGCGAAGGATTCGTTTTCGGACGGATGAGAAACAGCGGGAGAAGCCATAAGGAGTTAGGAGAAAAACCTTTTTGCCGCCCATCCGCATGGGAGGGGTCGGGTCAAGTTGTCGACACGGACTGCCGCAAAGCGCGCGGCATGCCCACCTAAAATCAGCATCGGGCGAGTCGTTTCAGCTTTGAAATCAACCACTCGCACCACGCTGCCCTGCCCGCCACCAGTTCAGCACCGTTTCAACCACCGCGTCGACCGGTAGCGAAGAGCACTCGAGCGCTCTCGCATCGGCCGCACGCTTGAGTGGCGCAACGGCCCTGGCGGTGTCACGCGCGTCGCGCGCAGCCAGGTCACGGGAAAGGGCGCGCAGGTTAGCATGGATTCCTTTTTGTTTCAACTGGTTATATCGGCGGCGGGCCCGCTCGTCGGCCGAGGCGGTCAGGAACACCTTGAGCGCCGCGTCGGGGAACACCACGCTGCCCATATCGCGGCCGTCGGCGACCAGGCCGGGCGGGCGCCGGAACCCGCGCTGGCGCGCGAGCAGCGCGCTGCGCACCGCCGGGTGCTGCGCGACCCGTGAGGCGCGCTCGCCGCAGCGCTCGTCGTACAGCGCCAGGCTGACATCCTCCCCGTCGAGCACCACGCTGTCCCCGGAAAAGCGCACATCGAGCGTCTCGGCTAGCCGCGCGAGGCCCGCCGCGTCGTCGGGCGCGAGCCCGGTCCTGAGCGAGGCGAGCGCGACCAGCCGGTACAGGGCGCCGCTCTCCAGGTAATGGAAGCCGAGCGCCTGCGCCACGCGCTTGGCGACCGTGCCCTTGCCCGAGGCCGAGGGCCCGTCGATCGCGATCACGGGCACGCTCATGCCGGCGCCACGATCGACGCCAGGGCGTCGAAGTACCCGGGGAAGGTCTTCGCCACGCAGTCGGGGTCGTTGACCCGCACCGCCACCCCGCCGAGCGTGGCGAGCGCAAGGCTCATCGCCATGCGGTGATCGTCATAGGTGTCGACGGTCGCGGGGCGCAGCCGATCGGGCGGCGTGATGCGCAGGCCGTCCGGACGCTCGTCGACCTGGGCGCCGAATTTGCGCAGCTCGGTGGCCATGGCGGCGATGCGATCGGTTTCCTTGACGCGCCAGCTGGCGATATTGCGCAGCGTGCTGGGGCCGCGCGCGAACAGCGCCGCGACCGCCGCGGTCATCGCCGCGTCCGGGATGTGATTCAGGTCGAGATCGAACGGCGCGAGCGGCGCCTGGCCGCGCACTTCGACCCAGTCGGGTCCTGCCGTCACCTCGGCGCCCATCTTCTCGAGCACCTCGATGAACGCCAGGTCACCCTGGATGCTGTCACGGCCGACGCCTTCGACGCGCACCGGTCCGCCGGCAATGGCGCCGGCGGCGAGGAAATACGAGGCCGACGAGGCATCGCCTTCGACGTGGAGCACCCCCGGCGAGCGATACGGCCCGGCCGGAACGCGAAATGCGCGCCAGTCGTCCCGCTGCACCTGGATGCCGAAACGCGCCATCAGCTTGAGGGTGATCTCGACGTACGGCTTCGAAATCAGCTCACCGGCCACCTCGACCACGCTCGGCGCCGCGCGCATCGGCAGCGCCATGAGCAGCGCAGTCAGGAACTGCGAGGACACGTCGCCGCGCACCGTGACCGGCGCGTCGGCTCGCCGGGCCGCGGGCGCGCCCGGGTGGATCGCGAGGGGCGGGAAACCCTCGGCGCCAAGATAGTCGATGCGCGCGCCGAGCTGGCGCAGGGCGTCGACCAGGTCGCCGATCGGGCGCTCGTGCATGCGCGCAACCCCCGAGAGGCGGTACTCGCCGCCGGTGAGCGCCAGCACCGCGGTCAGCGGGCGGAACGCCGTTCCCGCGTTACCGAGAAAAAGCGTCGCCTCGCGCACGCTCGGCACGCCCCCCGCGCCGTGTACGCGCAGCGCGTCGCCGTCCGGCTCGCAGCGCACCGCGAGGCGCGCCAGCGCCTCGCGCATGACTCTCGTGTCGTCGGCCTCGAGCAGGCCGACAAGCCGCGTGTCCCCGCGCGCGAGCGCGGCGAGCAGCAAGGCGCGGTTGGAAATGCTTTTCGAGCCCGGCAGCCGGATCGTCCCCGCGACGCGTTTGACGGGACCGAGCTCCAGCGTGCGCATGATGCGGGGACGCGGTGCCTAGCGCGGCTTCGCGGCGCCCTTGTTCGCGCGCCGCAGCCAGGCGATGCGCGCGTCGCGCGCCACCGTGAACGCCTGCTCGAGCGCCGCGCCGTCGCCTCGCTCGAGCATCTTGCGCAGTGCGCCGAGCGCGTCCTCGTAGCGCAGGCACTCGGCCTGCAGCAGGTCGCGGTTCGCCATACAGATGTCGCGCCACATCTCCGGATGACTCGAGGCGATGCGCGTGAAATCGCGGAACCCGGCACCGGCATTGTCGAACAGCTGGTCGCGGTCCTCGCGCCCGGCAAAGGCGTGCACCAGCGCGTAGGCGAGCAGGTGGGGCAGATGGCTGACCGCCGCGAACACCGCGTCATGCACCTCCGGCGTGAGGCGCGAAACCTGCGCGCCGCAGGCCTTCCACGCCGCCTCCACCCGCGCGACGCTCTCGGCGGCGTTTTCCTCGAATGGGGTGAGGATGACGCGCTTGCCGCGAAACAGGTCGGCACGCGCCGCGACCACGCCACTGGCCTCGGCGCCCGCGATCGGATGGCCGGGGACGAACTGGGCCGCGCGCGCGCCGAGCGCACGGCGCGCGGCGGCCGCGGCGTCGCGCTTGGTACTGCCGGCGTCCGTCAGCAGCACGCCGGGCGCGAGACGCGGCGCGAGCGCGGCGAGGATGTCGGGCGTCTGCGCGACCGGTGCCGCGAGCAGCACGAGGTCCGCGCCCTGCGCGGCCTGCGCCGGGTCCGACGCCTCTGCGTCGATCACGCCGAGCGCGCGTGCACGCGCGAGATTGTCCGGGTTGCGACCGACACCGACGATCGAGCCGCAGGCGCCCGCCGCCTTGAGGGCCAGCGCGAACGATCCGCCGATCAGGCCGACGCCGATGATCGCGACACGCTCGAACTGCGCGCTCATTCCTTGAGGCTGGCGGCCAGCGCGGCGAGAAAGCGCGCGTTTTCGTCGGCCGTGCCAACCGAGACGCGCAGATGCTCCGGCAGCCCGTAGCTCGCCACCGGCCGCACGATGACGCCGCGCTTGAGCAGACGCTTGTAGATGTCGGCGGCCTTGCCGACGCGTACCGTCAGAAAGTTGCCGAAGGAAGGGATCGCGTCCAGGCCGAGCGCCTCGACGCCGTCGCCGAGCTGGCGCAGGCCCTTCAGGTTTTCGGCATAGCTGCGCGCGACGAACTCCATGTCGTCCAGCGCCGCGGTCGCCGCCACGAGCGCGAGACTGTTGACGTTGAAGGGCTGGCGCACGCGGTTCATGATGTCGGCCAGCGCCGGATGCACCAGGCCGTAACCGACGCGCAGCCCGGCCAGCCCGTAGGCCTTGGAAAACGTGCGCACGATGACCAGGTTGGGGTAGCGCTTGAGCCACTTCACCGAGTCGTATTTCGACTCCAGCGGCAGGTACTCGTTGTACGCCTCGTCGAGCACCACCAGGACGCGTTGCGGCACTGCCTGCAGCAGCGCTTCGATTTCGCTCGCCGGCGCGAAGGTGCCGGTCGGATTGTTCGGATTCGCGATCCACAGCACCCGCGTATCGGCCTCGACCGCCTTGGCCATCGCGGCCAGATCGTGGCCGAACTGCTTCGCCGGAACGACGATCGAGCGCGCGCCACGCGCCTGCGTCGCCAGCGGGTACACGGCGAAGGCGTGCGCCGACAAGACCGCCGAGCGCTCGGGGCCGAGGAACGCCAGCGAGACCAGTTCGAGGACGTCGTTCGAGCCGTTACCCAGGACGATCGCGTTCATGTCCAGGCCGAAGCGCGCCGCGAGCGCGGCCTTCAGCTCGAAGCCATTGCCGTCCGGATAGCGGCAGATCTCGCCAAGCGCGGCGTCGATTGCGGCGCGCGTGCGCGGCCCGATGCCGAGCGGGTTTTCGTTCGACGCGAGCTTGACCACCGCGGCCTCGTCGAGGCCGAGCTCGCGCACCAGCTCGGATATCGGCTTGCCCGGCTGGTAGGGCGCGATCGAGCGCACATACTCCGGCGCCAGCGCGGTGAGTTCGTTGACTTTGGACAGGGGAGCATTCATCGGACGGTCGACTCCAGCGCGGCGCGTTAGCTGCTCGCGGCCAGCGGATAGGAACCCAGCACCTTGAGGAAGGGCGCAAGCGCAGCCAGCTCTTTCAGCGCCGCGGCCACCGGCGGATCGTTGCGATGGCCCTCGAGATCGACGAAAAAATGGTACTCCCACTTGCCGATGCGCATCGGGCGCGATTCGAGCCGGCTCATGCTGACGCCGTGCTTGGCAAGCGGGCTGAGCAGCGCATGCACCGCGCCCGGACGATTCGGCGCCGACATCACCAGCGAGGTGCCGTCGCGCCCGCTTGCGGCCGGCTCTTCGTCCCCGAGTACGAGGAAGCGCGTGCGGTTGTTGGGGTCGTCTTCGATGTTGGTCGCCACCAGGCGCAGCCCGTAGCGGGCCGCGGCGATCTCCGGCCCGATGGCGCACACGCCCTCCTCGTCCGCCGCGCGCCGCGCCGCTTCCGCGTTGCTCGACACCGGCACGCGCTCGGCGGTCGGCAGCTGCTGGGCGAGCCAGCGGTGGCACTGCGCGAGCGACTGCGCGTGCGAGTACACCCGCCGCACGCCCTCGAGCGATGCGCCGCGCAGCATCGCGTTCTGGTTGATGCGCAGCACGACCTCGGCGCAGATCTTCTTCGGCGTCGAAAGCAGCAAATCGAGCGTGCGGCCCACGGCACCCTCGGCCGAGTTCTCCACCGGCACCACGGCGTAGCGTGCAGCACCGGTTTCGACGCTGCGGAACACCTCGTCGATCGACGCGCAGGGCAGGCCCTCGATCGACGAACCGAACTGGCGCAGCAGCGCCTGTTCGCTGAACGTGCCCTCCGGTCCGAGGTAGGCGACGCGGATCGCCTCCTCCAGAGAGCGGCAGGCCGAGATGACTTCGCGGAACACCGCGCCGACACCATCGGCGGTCAGTGGACCGGGGTTCTCAGCCGCGACACGGCGCAGGATTTCGGCCTCGCGCTCGGGGCGGTAGGCCTGCGCGCCCTGCTTCAGCGTGCCAATGCGCTGCGCGAGCGCGGCACGCCGGTTGACCAGTGCGAGCAACTCCGCATCGAGCACGTCGATCTCGGTGCGCAGCTTGGCGATGTCGTCCTTGGCCATCGGTTCGATCCGCGAGTCCGGGAATTGTGCGCCGTTATCCGCCTATCGGCTGGTGTCCGCCGCGGCCACCGCCGGCCAGTGCACGTCCGGCCGCAGATCGGGCAGGTAGCGTACGCCAAGCACCCCGCCGATCGCACGCAGGTCGCCCAGCACCGCTTCGCCCACCGGCGTATCGACGTCGACCAGCGTGTAGGCCATTTCGCCGCGCGATTTGTTGAGCATGTTGTGGATGTTGATGCCGCGCGCGCCGAGCGTGTGCGAGATGCCGGCCAGCATGTCGGGCACGTTGGCGTTGGCGATCGCCAGCCGGTAGGGCGACTCGCGCGGCATGCAGGCGTCGGGGAAGTTCACCGCGTTGGTCACGTCGCCATGCTCGAGATAGGCGCGCAGCTGTTCGACCACCATCACGGCGCAGTTCTCCTCGGCCTCGCGGGTCGAGGCGCCGAGATGCGGCAGCGCGATCACGCCCGCCTGTCCCAGCGTCGCCGACGAGGGAAAGTCGGTGACGTAGGCCCCGAGGCGCCGTGCCTGCAGCGCCTGCACCACGGCGGCGTCCTCGACGATCTCTTCGCGCGAGAAATTCAGCAGCACCGCGCCCGGCCGGAGCTGCGCCAGATTCTTCGCGCCAATGAGATGCCGCGTCTGCTCGAGCAGCGGCACGTGCACGGTCACGAAGTCGCTGCCCTTGAGCACTTCGTCGATGCTCCGCGCGCGTCGTACCTGCGACGGCAGGCCCCAGGCGGCATCCACCGTGATCTCCGGGTCGAAGCCCAGCACGCGCATGCCCAGCCGGATCGCGACATCGGCCACCAGGCTGCCGATCTTGCCCAGACCGATGACGCCCAGCGTCTGGCCCGGCAGCTCGACGCCGGCGAAGGCCTTCTTGCCCGACTCGACGCGCTTGCCCAGGTCCGGCGCCATGGGATCCAGCGCGCGCACGAATTCGAGCGCGCCACCGATGTTGCGCGCGGCCATCAGCATGCCGGCGAGCACCAGCTCCTTGACCGCGTTCGCATTCGCGCCGGGCGCATTGAACACCGGGATGCCGCGTACCGACAGTTTCGGCACCGGAATGTTGTTGACGCCGGCGCCCGCTCGGCCGATCGCTTTCAGCTCGGCGCCGAACGCATACGCGTGCAAGTCCCGCGAGCGCAGCAGGATCACGTCGGGCCCCGCGGACTCGCTGACCACCGCATAGCGTTCGCCGGGCAATCCCTTGAGGCCGACCGGCGACACCGGGTCTAAGACCAGGACTTCGGTCTTGCGCGCGGCTGCCTCAGCCACGGCGCGCCTCGAATGCCTGCATGTATTCGATCAGCCTGCGCACGCCCTCGATCGGCATGGCGTTGTAGATTGAGGCGCGCATGCCGCCGACCGAACGATGTCCCTTGAGTTGGAGCAGCCCGCGCTTTTCCGCGCCGTCGAGGAAGGCCGCGTCCAGCTTCGCGTCAGCCAGCGTAAACGGCACGTTCATGCGCGAGCGGTCCTCCGGCGCAACCGGGTTACGGTAGAAACCGCTCGCATCGATGAAATCGTAGAGCAGCTTGGCCTTGGCAATGTTGCGGCGCTCGATCTCGGCGACGCCGCCCAGCTGCTTGAGCCATTTGAACACCAGCCCGGCGACGTAGATCGCGTAGGTCGGCGGCGTGTTGAGCATCGAGGCCGCTTCCGCCTGCTGCTTGTAATCCATCACCGACGGCGTGCCCTTCGCCGCGCGACCGAGCAGGTCCTCGCGCACCACGACGAGCGTCAGCCCGGCCGGGCCGACATTCTTCTGCGCGCCGGCGTAGATCAGCCCGAACTTCGTCACGTCGATTGGCCGCGACAGGAAATGCGAGGAGGCATCGGCGACCAGCGGCAGCCCGCCGCTGTCCGGCGCCCAGTGGAATTCGACGCCGCCGATCGTTTCGTTCGAGCAGTAATGCACGTAGGCGGCATCGCGCCGCAGCGACCACTGCGTCTCGCGCGGTGCGTAGCTGAAGGCGCGGTCCTCGCTCGAGGCGGCAATGTGCACGTCGCACAGCGCGCTCGCCTCCTTCACCGCCTTCTTCGACCACTCGCCCGTGACGATGTAGTCGGCCTTGCCCTTGCCGGCGAGAAGGTTCATCGGCACCTGTGCGAACTGCTGGGTCGCCCCGCCCTGCAGAAACAGCACCTTGTAGTTCGCCGGGATCTCGAGCAGCTCGCGCAGGTCCTGCTCGGCCTGTTCCGCGATCGAGATGAACTCCTTGCCGCGATGGCTCATTTCCATCACGCTCATGCCAGAGCCGTGCCAGTCGAGGATCTCGTCGCCGGCGCGGGCCAACACCTCGTCCGGCAGCACCGCAGGCCCGGCACTGAAGTTGAAGGCGCGCGCCATCAGTGCAGGCCCGAAGGTTCGGTCGGCGCCGACGGCAGGAGCGGCGGCTCGTCCTCGCCGTCGTCGTTTACGCCCGGCGCGCCGTCGTCGTCGCTGCCGTTGCCGTTGCCGCCGTTTTCCGCGTCGCGCTCGACGATGCGTTCGATGCCGGCGAGCGTCTGGCCCTCGTCGAGCGCGATCAGCGTCACGCCCTGCGTGGTGCGGCCCATCGGACGGATCTGGCCGACCTCGGTGCGGATCAGCACGCCACCGGTCGAAATCAGCATCACTTCGTCATGGTCGTCGACCAGCGTTGCGCCCACCAGCCGCCCGTTACGCTCGCTCGCCTGGATCGCGATCATCCCCTGACCGCCGCGACCGTGGCGCGTGTACTCGGCCACCGGCGTGCGCTTGCCGTAGCCTTTTTCGGTCGCCGTCAGGACCGTGCCCGACTCGTCCTTGGCGACCAGCATGCACACCACCCGTGCGTCCGCGCCCAGGCGCATGCCGCGCACACCGGAGGCCTGCCGCCCCATCGGGCGCACCGCATCCTCGGCAAAGCGGATCGCCTTGCCTTCGGAGGAGAACAGCATGACGTCGCACTGCCCGTCGGTCAGTGCAGCGCCGATCAGGTAGTCGCCCTCGTCGAGGCTCACCGCGATGATCCCGGAAGGCCGCGGACGCGAGAACCCCGACAGCGGGGTCTTCTTCACGGTGCCGTGCGCGGTCGCCATGAAGACGAAGTGCTCGTCGTCGAACTCGCGCACCGGCACCACCGCGGTGATCATCTCGCCCTCGGTGAGCGGGAACACGTTCACCAGCGGCTTGCCCCGGCTGGTGCGGCTGCCCTGCGGCACCTCGTAGACCTTGAGCCAGTACAGGCGCCCGCGGCTCGAGAAGCACAGCAGGTTGTCGTGCGAGTGCGCAACGAACAGGCGCTCGATGAAATCGTCCTCTTTGGTGGCCGCCGCGGTCCGCCCGCGGCCGCCGCGGCGCTGCGCGCGGTAGTCGGCCAGCGGCTGTGCCTTGACGTAGCCGCTGCGCGAGAAGGTCACCACCATGTCCTGCGGCGCGATCAGGTCTTCGAGCGAAATGTCCTCCGCGACCGTGACGATCTCGCTGCGCCGCGCGTCGCCGTAGCTCTCCTTGATGCCCTTCAACTCGTCGGCGATGATCGCGGTAATGCGCGCCGGCTTGTCGAGAATATCGAGCAGGTCCGCGATCTGCGCCATGACCTGCCGGTACTCCTCGCGGATCTTGTCCTGCTCGAGCCCGGTCAGGCGCTGCAGGCGCAGCTCGAGAATGGCCTGGGCCTGCGCATCCGAGAGCCGGTAGCCCTGTGACTGCAGGCCGAACTCCGCCGCGAGACCGTCCGGGCGGTAGGCGTCGGCCGAGCCGCGCTCGAGCATTTCCATCACCAGCGTCGATCGCCACAGGCGCGCCATCAGCTCGCGCTTCGCGTCGGCCGGTGCCGGTGCCTTCTTGATCAGCTCGATCACCTCGTCGACGTTCGACAGCGCGACCGCGAGGCCCTCGAGAATGTGCCCGCGTTCGCGCGCCTTGCGCAGATCGAACACAGTGCGCCGCGTGACCACCTCGCGTCGGTGCGCGACGAACGCCTCCACCATCGCCTTCAGGTTGAGCACCTTCGGCTGGCCGTCGACCAGCGCGACCATGTTCATGCCGAAGCTGTCCTGCAGCTGGGTGTGCTTGAACAGATTGTTGAGCACGACCTCGGGGATCTCACCGCGCTTCAATTCGATGAACACGCGCATTCCCGACTTGTCCGACTCGTCGCGGATGTCCGAGATGCCCTCGAGGCGCTTTTCGGTCACCAGGTCGGCGATGCGCTCGAGCAGGGCCTTCTTGTTCACCTGGTAAGGCAGCTCGTCGACGATGATCGCCTGGCGATCGCCCTTGCCGGTCTCCTCGAAGTGCGTGCGGGCGCGCATCACGACGCGGCCGCGTCCCGTGCGGTAGCCCTCGTGCACGCCCGAGATGCCGTAGATGATTCCTGCAGTCGGGAAATCCGGCGCCGGCACGAGCTTGATCAGGTCCTCGATGGCGCAGTCCGCATGCTCGAGCAGGTGCAGGCAGGCATCGACGACTTCCGACAGGTTGTGCGGCGGGATATTGGTCGCCATGCCGACCGCGATGCCCGAGGAGCCATTGATCAGAAGGTTCGGGATGCGCGAAGGCAGGATGAGCGGCTCGTGCTCCGAGCCGTCGTAGTTCGGACCGAAGTCGACCGTCTCGCGGTCGATATCGGCGAGCAGCTCGTGGCCGATGCGGGCCATGCGGATTTCGGTGTAGCGCATGGCCGCTGCGTTGTCGCCGTCGACCGAGCCGAAGTTGCCCTGCCCGTCGATCAGCATGTAGCGCAGCGAGAAGTCCTGCGCCATGCGCACGATCGTGTCGTAGACCGCCGTGTCGCCGTGCGGATGGTACTTACCGATCACGTCGCCGACGATGCGTGCCGATTTCTTGTACGCACGGTTCCAGTCATTCGACATCTCGTGCATCGCGAACAGCACGCGTCGATGCACCGGCTTGAGGCCGTCTCGCACGTCCGGCAGCGCCCGCCCTACGATCACGCTCATCGCGTAATCGAGGTAGGAGCGGCGCATCTCTTCTTCGAGGCTGACCGGCAGTGTCTCCTTGGCGAACTGTTCCATGCGTGGCGTGTTGTCGTGTTGTCGCGTGTAGTTTTAGTGGGTGTAGTGGGTGTGACGTCGAGTTCGAGTGCGCGTTGTCGGGACTGCGGCCGAAACGACGTTCGGACACAACCGCCGGGGGCGGCAACAAGCCGTCCAAAAAAACGGGAGATTTTATCACGCGCGCGGCTGCAAAGCTGCGCGCGCAGACGTCCGGAAATGTCGCGCGCGCGTTCGCTCAAGCGCCGCTTTCTTCACGCGCCAGCCTGTGTCATGCGCGCTTGTCCGCGGCCGTCGGGCTGTGCTTAAATCCGAGCCAGCCGTGCGCGAGCCGGAGGGGAATCCGGGACTGCGGCGTCGAATACCAGCACAATCACCAAAACAGGGAGGCGCGGTGAAAGCGTTCAAGGTACTCATGGCATGCGTCCTGACGGTGGGCCTCGCGGCCACCGCCGGCGTCGCGGCAGCGCAGTCGAAGGACGGTCACTGGGTCGATGCCGGACAGACGGTCTGGAAGGACGGTTCCGGCGAATGCTGGAAGAGCGGCTACTGGACGCCCGCGATGGCGATCGAGGAATGCGACCCGGATCTCCTCAAGAAGCCGACGCGCGCCGCACCGCGCCCCGCGCCCGCGGCCAAGCCGGCGCCGAAGGCGAAGACGCTGACGATCACCTCGACGCAGCTTTTCGCCTTCAACAAGTCGGACCTTTCGAGCGACGCCAAGGCGAGGCTCGATCGTGAAGTGCTGAGCCGGCTGAACGAGTTCGCCACGATTCAGTTCATCAACGTCTACGGCCACACCGACCGCATCGGCTCGGCGCAGTACAACCAGAAACTCTCGGAGCGCCGGGCGAACACGGTGAAGGCCTACCTCGTGTCGAAGGGCGTGGCGGCATCGAAGGTCGAGACCTACGGCTACGGCAAGACGTCGCCGACCAAGAGCTGCCCGGGCAACCTGAGCGGCAAAGCGCTGATCGACTGCCTCGCGCCGAACCGGCGGGTGGTCGTCGAGGCGAAAGGCATGCCGAAAAACTGAGGTCGACCGCCACGACCGCGTTCGAGGCAGGCCCCGCGCGAGCGGGGCCTTTTCATTTGTGGCCAATGCAACCCTGATCCTGCCGCGCTGGATCGTGCCGATCGACCCGGCCGGCGTCGTGCTCGAGCACAGCGCCGTCGTGTTGCGCGACGCGCGCATCGAGGCCGTGCTGCCCGCCGAGGACGCGCGCGCGCGCTACGCCGACGCGCAGGTGATCGAGCTCGCCGAGCACGCGCTCATGCCGGGTCTGGTCAATGCGCACACCCACGCGGCGATGACGCTGATGCGCGGACTCGCCGACGATCTGCCGCTCATGCGCTGGCTCAACGAGCACATCTGGCCGGTCGAGATGCGGCACGTGACGCCGGAATTCGTGCGCGACGGGACGCTGCTCGCCTGCGCCGAGATGCTGCGCGGCGGGATCACCTGCTTCAACGACATGTACTTCTACCCCGAGGCCGCGCTCGAGGCCGCGGCAACGGCCGGCATGCGCGCTGCGCTCGGCATGATCGTGGTCGATTTTCCGACCGCGTACGCCTCTGACGCCGACGATTATCTGCAGAAAGGACTCGCGCTGCGCGATCGCCACCGTGACGATCCGCTGGCGTCGTTCTGCCTCGCACCGCACGCGCCCTATACGGTGTCGGATGAGACCTTGCACAAGGTCGCCATGCTCGCAGGCGAGCTCGATGTCCCGGTGCACATTCATGTGCATGAAACCGAGGATGAGGTCGCACGTTCGGTGACCGAGCATGGCGTGCGCCCGCTCGAGCGCCTGCGCCGCCAGGGCCTGCTGGGACCGAATTTCATGGCGGTCCATGCCGTGCACCTCACGGACGACGATATTTTGTTGCTTTTACGCCACAACGCCTCAGTGGTTCACTGCCCGTCTTCGAACCTGAAACTGGCGAGCGGCTTTGCCCCGATCGCGCGCCTCGCCGCGGAGGGCATCAACCTGGCGCTGGGCACTGACGGCGCCGCGAGCAACAACCGGCTCGACGTGCTGGGCGAGATGCGCCTGGCTGCACTGCTGGGCAAGGCCGTAGCCCAAAATGCCGAGGCAATACCGGCGCATAGCGCTCTGCGGGCCGCGACACTGGGCGGTGCCACCGCCCTCGGGCTCGAGCCGCGCATCGGCTCGATCGTGCCGGGCAAGGACGCCGACCTCACGGCGGTGCGGCTCTCGGGCCCCGAGCTCTCGCCCTGCTATGACCCGGTGTCCCATCTCGTCTATGCTGCGGGGCGGGAACACGTGACCCATGTCTGGGTCCGCGGTGCGCCGGTTTTAGAGGCCGGAAAGCTGAAAGATTCCTTGATCACGGGGTTGGATTCGCGCTGTGAGTTATGGCAGAATTTCATCAAGCCTGGTCCAGGGCGTTGAAAGAACGAATTTTTTGGACCATTAAATAAAGTCAGCTCAGAGAGGAAACGGCATGAACAAGAACATGTGGCTGTCGGTGGTCGCGGCGGCGGGACTCGCGCTTTCGGCAGCGTCTTTTAACGTTGCAGCGCAATCTAAAGATGGGCATTGGGTCGACGCAGGGCAGACCGTCTGGAAGGACGGCTCCGGCATGTGCTGGAAGTCGGGCTACTGGACGCCTGCAATGGCGATCGAGGAATGCGACCCGGATCTGATCAAGAAGCCCGGCCGTCCTGCACCGGCACCCGCAGCGCAGCCGCGTCCCCGTCCGGTCGCCCAGAAGGTGACGCTGGCCGCCGACGTGCTGTTCGATTTCGACAAGTCGGTCATCAAGCCTGAAGGCCGCGCCCGCCTCGACGATCTGGTCTCGAAGATCGGCGGCATCAACCTCGAAGTCGTCATCGCAATCGGCCATACGGACTCGATCGGCAGCGACGCGTACAACCAGAAGCTTTCGGTGCGCCGTGCCGAGTCGGTCAAGGCCTACATGATCTCCAAGGGTGTTCCGGCAAACCGGATCTACACCGAGGGCAAGGGCGAGAAGCAGCCGGTGGCGAGCAACAAGACCAAAGATGGCCGCGCGAAGAACCGTCGCGTGGAGATCGAGGTCATCGGCACCCGCAAGTAAGCTTTCTCCTCTCAAGAAAGCCCTGCCTCGGCAGGGCTTTTTTTTTGCCGAACGAATGCCGCACGAATTGGCCTAAACCCGCATGGAACGTCCTCTGAACGCCGATCCGGCGGAGCTGGAAAAATTCAGCCAGCTCGCGCATCGCTGGTGGGATCCCACCAGCGAGTTCCGCCCGCTGCACGAGATCAATCCGCTGCGCCTGGAGTGGATCGACGGCATCGCCGGACTCGCCGGCAAGACGATGCTCGACGTCGGCTGTGGCGGCGGCATTCTCGCCGAGGCCGCGGCCGGCAAGGGCGCGCGGGTCACCGGCATCGATCTGTCGGAGCGCGCGCTCAAGGTCGCGCAGCTCCATCTGCTCGAAAGCCGACTGCCGGTGCAGTACGCGCTGGCCTCGCCCGAAGAGTACGCGCAGACGCACGGCGCCGCGTTCGACGTCGTCACCTGCATGGAGATGCTCGAGCACGTTCCCGACCCGGGGCGCACCGTCGCCGCCTGTGCACAGCTGCTGAAGCCGGGCGGTCACGCCTTCTTCTCGACCATCAGCCGCAATCCGAAGTCCTACCTGTTCGCCATCATCGGCGCCGAGTACGTGCTGAATCTGCTGCCGAAGGGCACGCACGATTACGCGCGCTTCATTCGCCCCTCGGAGCTCATGGGATGGTGCCGCGACGCGCGCCTCGGGCCGGTGGAAGTCAAGGGCATGACCTACAACCCCTTCACGCACGTGTACCGGCTCGCCAGCGACTGCAGCGTCAACTACCTCCTGCACTGCGTACGCGAGGGCTGAGGGTGGCGCGCGTCAACGTGAAGGCGATGCTGTTCGACTTCGACGGCACGCTGGCCGACACGGCGGCCGACCTCTGCGCTGCGGTGAACATGCTGCGCGCCGAACGCGGACTCGCGGCGCTGCCGGTTGCCGAGGCACGGCCCTTCGCCTCGAGCGGCGCGCGGGGATTGCTGCGTGCCGCGTTCGACATGACGCCGGAGCATCCCGACTACGACGCGATGCGCGAGGCCTTCCTGCGGCATTACGCAGCGTGCCTGAACGAGCAGACCGTGCTGTTCCCCGGTATCGCGCAGCTGCTCGAGGGCCTGCTGGCACGCGGCATCGCCTGGGGCATCGTCACCAACAAGGCGACGCGCTTCACCGAGCAAATCGTTGCCGGGCTCGGCCTGTCGCCGGGTTGCGTGGTCTGCGGCGACACGACACCGCATTCGAAGCCACACCCCGCGCCGCTGCTGTACGCCGCGCAGGCCCTGTCGCTCGCCCCGTCGAGCTGCTGGTACGTCGGCGATGACCTGCGCGATGTGCAGGCGGCGCAGGCGGCCGGCATGCGTTCGATCGCCGTCGAGTACGGCTACCACGGCGTCGAGAACGGCGGGCCGCGCAGCTGGAACGCCGACGCGGTCATCGCCCATCCGCTCGAGCTCCTCGCCCAGATCGAGGCCTAGGCTGCGGGGCCTTGATTTTCGGCCAATCAACCCGATATGAGACAATGCGTGGCAGTAGACGCACTGTATCGGGGGCGACCTGGATTCGACGTGGGTCGCGAAGCAGCACAGGGCATGCCGAGGACCAGTTCCCTCGTAAATCCAGCTGGAAACACATAAACGCCAACGACGAGCGTTACGCTCTAGCCGCCTAACACCGGCTAGACGCTGCACTGGCTTGCTGATGGGCCAGGCCCCGAAAGGGGTGCAGCGTCATTCACATCAGCCTCTCTGCACGGTCTGGCCGCTTGGCCGTGCGGATCCGTCGAAGCGGCTGGCTGAGCGTCAGCCCGCCCGCCGGCGGACGCAAGGCGAGATACAAATGGCGAGGCTAAGCATGTAGTCCTGACTGTAGAGGGCTTGCGGACGCGGGTTCGATTCCCGCCGCCTCCACCACCTTTCCCGCGCCGCCCGGCGCCGAGATCGTCCGTCGCAGGCCCGTGCTAGCGTAGGCACCCTCGCGCCTCGCGCAATGCATGGAGGTCTGCATGCCATCGCGTCTTCGAATCGCGCTCGTCGCGCTCATCGTCCTCGCCGCGAGCGCCTGCTCGACGCGCAACGTCGTCGGTGACGGCGACGACGCCGAGCTGATGCTCCGCGGCAACGATCCGGTTGCCTACCACACCGTCGGCAAGCCGGTGAAAGGCGACCCGGCAATCAAGACACTGCACGACGGTCTGACCTACCGCTTCGCCAGCGAATCGAACAAGAAGATCTTTGTCGCCGCTCCCGAGCGCTATGTGCCGGCCTTCGGTGGCTACTGCGCAAGCGGTGCACACTATGCGCTCAAGGCGCGCATCGGCGCGGACACCTTCAAGATCGTCGACGGCCGGCTCTACCTCTTCGGCAGTCCGCGCTCGCGCCGGCACTGGGAGCTGGACCAGGCCGCGAACATCAAGCTCGGCGAGTGGTACTGGGAAAATGAGACGAAGGACCGGCCGGATCGACTGCAGAACTGGTATCGCTACACGTTTCGCGTTCCGCACTACAAGACCGACGCCGAGCTCGAAGCCGAGTGGCAACGGCGCTATGGCAAGAAGTAGTTGCCGCGTCGCACCCGCAAGGGAGACCGAACACCATGGATAGGCTGCCGAAGTGCCTGCTCATCGTCACCGCCGAAGTCGATGCCGAAGTCGAGGCCGAGTGGAACCGCTGGTACGACGAGGTCCACCTTCCTGCCGCCCTCGCCTGCCCCGGCGTGCTGCGCGGTCGGCGTTACGTCTCCGCAGGACCGCTGAGTGAAACCCTTCGCGGCGAACGCCGGCAGCTCAGCGCGCGGATTTACACCACGGTGTACGAGCTCGACGGCCCGCAGGCGGTCGAGACGCCCGAATTCCAGGCAATGCGCGGCTGGGCCCGGTTCGCGCCGCAGGTGCGCTCGCGCACGCAGGTCGTCCAGACGCTAAACTGACGCCCCTCGGAGGGAGGGGTCGGAACGGTGCGATTTGCGATTGTCGGTGCGGGCGGGCTCGGCGGGTATTACGGCGCACGTCTCGCCGAAGCAGGCCACGAGGTCGCGTTCGTCGCGCGCGGCGCGCAGCTCGAAGCGATCCGCAAGAACGGGCTCAGGGTGTACAGCCCGCTCGGCGACCTGCATCTGCAGAAAGTCACCGCGACCCGCGATCCGAAAGAGATCGGGCCGGTCGACGTCATCGTCGTCGCGGTGAAGACCTGGCAGGTGGCGGACGCCGCGCGCGCGATGCAGCCGATGGTCGGCGCCGAGACGATGGTCGTGCCGTTCCTGAACGGCGTCGAGGCGCCGGACGAACTCGCTGCGATCCTCGGTGCGCAGCACGTGCTGGGTGGCCTGTCCAAGGTCTTCAGCTTGATCGAGGCGCCCGGCGTCATCCGCCATTTCAATCCCGGCGCGTACGTCGAGATCGGCGAGCTCGGCGGCGGAGTCTCGGAGCGCGTCGAAACGCTGCGCGCAGCCTTCGAAAGCGCCGGCGCGCAGGCCAAAGCGAGCAGCGACATCCGCACCGAGCTGTGGAAAAAGCTGCTCACGGTGAGCTCCTGGGCGGGGCTCGGCGCGCTCGCGCGCAGCCCGATGGGCGTGCTGCGCAGCCTGCCGGAGACGCATGCGCTGATCGACCGCGCGATGGACGAAGGCATCGCCGTCGGCGCGCGCCGCGGCCATCCGATCACCGCGGACTACAAGCGCGCGCTGTGGACGTTCTACGACGCGATGCCGGCCGACGCGACGGCGTCGATGCAGCGCGACATCATGGCCGGCAAGCCCTCCGAGCTCGAGGCCTGGAACGGCGCGATCGTGCGCTACGGGCTGGAGACCGGCGTCGATACGCCGGTGCAGACCTTCACCTACCACGCGCTGCTGCCGATGGAGCGGCGCGCGCGCGGGCAGATTTGAGACGAAGCACAGCACACGGGACGGAGGACGACATGCCGAAAGCAGACTGGGTCTACAGCCTCGCAAACGACGCGCGCGGCATTGCGCGCACCCTGGCCGAGGGCGTCGAAACGCGCGTCTTCGTCGGCGAAAACGTGATGCTCTCGGTGGTGCGCATGGCGTCGAACGCCGTCGGCCAGGTGCACAGCCACCCGAACGAGCAGTGGGGCGTGCTGCTCGAGGGTTCGGCGACGCGCATCCAGGGCGGCGAGGAGGTCGCGGTCAGCGCGGGCGAGTTCTGGCATACGCCGGGCGGCGTGCCGCACGGCATCCGTGTCGGCGCCGAGGGTGCGGTGGTGCTCGACATCTTCAGCCCGCCGCGCGAGGAATACCGCAAGGCCGGCGCGGGCTACGGTACGACGGCGTGACGATCCAGCGCCGTCGCCTCCCGACCTACTGAATAACCCTGTCCGCGGTCAGCAGGATCTGAGGCGGGAACGCGAGCCCGAGTGCGCGGGCAGCCCCCAGATTGACGACCAGCTCGAAGCGGGTCGGCCGCTCGATCGGCAGCCGCGCGGGCTTGGTTCCTTGCAGGATCTTGTGCACGTAATCCGCAGTGCGCCGGTAGAGGTCCGGCCGGTACGGTCCGTAGGAAATCATTCCGCCGACGTCGACGAACTCGCTGTAGCCGTACATGACCGGAAGTCGCGCTTGCGCTGCGTTCGCGACCACGCGCTTGCGGTGGCTCCAAGTCACAGGGTCGTCGAACACGATCATCCCCTCGCAATGCCGCGCCACGGCCTCTTCGAACGCCGCATCGATCTCCTCCGGGCCGCGCGCACGCAGGATCTCGATCTCGACGCCCATGGATCGCGCAGCGCCCAGCGTCTCACCGGTGAATACCACGTGGCTGTTGTTGTCCGGGTTGGTCAGGATCGCCAGCCGCGAGGCCCTGCCAATGATCTGGACGAGGAGCTGCAGGCGCTTGGGACTGAGTTCAGGGGTGAGCAGGGTCAGCCCGGTTATGGTTCCGCCGGGTTGAGCAAGACTCGCGACCAGCTTCACGCGGACCGGATCGGCGACCGCAACGATCACGATCGGGATCTTGCCGGCACCCGCCTGCGCCGCGAGGCTCGCCGGGGTCGCTGCGGAAACGATGACATCGACCGGCTGCGCGACCAGTTCGGCGACGAGTTCCGGCAGGCGTTCGTGCCGGCCGTTCGCCCAGCGCGGCTCGAGCACGATGTTCTCGCCCTCGACGTAGCCCAGCTCGCGCAGGCCCTGGCGGCATGCCGCCCAGAGGTGCTCGCCCTGCGCGGGAACGAACGAAAACAGGTAGCCGACCCGCGGCAATGTCTTCGACCGCGCGGCACGGGCGAGCGGCGCCGCGGCCAGCGCAGCCGCCGCGGCCAGAAATCGTCGGCGTTCGACTCGCTCCATGCGTTCCGCGCTCCGGCGCCTGTCGCCGCAAGTGTACGCCGGGCAGCGGTCAGTCGGCTTGCGGCGCGTGCTCGCCGCCCGCGCCGAGCAGCGGAAACGCGCTCAGCACCGACGCGTCGCTCACCGCGGGCGCCGCGGCCACGTGTGCCGGCGTCAGCTCGGCGAACGAGGTCGCGCCGAGCAGCCCCAGGCAGATGCGCACCTCCTCTTCGAGGATCTCGAGCGCACGCACCAGTCCCGCAACCCCGTCGGCCGCCAGGCCGAGGCAGGCCAGCCGGCCGAGGCCGATCGCGCGCGCGCCGAGCGCGATGCCCTTCACCACGTCCGAGCCGCGCATGAAGCCGCCATCGACCCAGACCTGCGCGCGCCCGGCGACGGCCGCGACCACTTCGGGCAGCACCGCGGCGCTGCCGAGGCCGTGATCGAGCTGGCGCCCGCCGTGGTTCGATACGTAGATCACGTCGACGCCGTGCTCGACCGCCATCCCGGCATCTTCTGCGGTGGCGATGCCCTTGAGAATCAACGGCAGGTCGTGCCGGTCCTTGTAGCGCTTGACCTCGTCCCAGGACAGCGCCGACTGGTATTCCATGCCCTTGGCCGCGTCCGCACGCCAGGGCTTGATGAAGCGCCCCACCAGGTCGCGCTCGCGGCGGCTGTACATCGCAACATCGACCGTCAGGCAGAAGGCGCGATAGCCGTTGTCCTTCGCCCGGCGCACGCAGTCGTCGATCCAGGTCGCATCGCCGCGCACGTAGAGCTGGTAGACACGCAGGTTGTCCGCGGCCGCCGCGGTCGCCTCGAGCCCCGGCACGCAGACCGAGGACAGCATCTGCGGCACGCCGAACGCGGCCGAGGCGCGCGCCGCGGCCACCGCGCCGCCCTCGACGAACGATTCCATGCCGCCCACCGGCGCGAGCAGCACCGGCAGGCGCACGCGCGCACCGAGGAAGTCGCCGCCGACGTCGATGCGGCGCACGTCGCGCAACACGCGCGGCCGGAACGCAATCGAATCGAGCGCATGGCGGTTGCGCCGCACGGTCGTCTCGGTCTCGGTCCCTCCGACCAGGTAGCCCCAGGGGCCCGGCGCCAGATTCTGGCGCGCGGCGGCAACGATCTCCTGCAGGGTAAGGAATTTCTCCGGGAGGGGCTCGCTCATGATTTCGCCTTTCGCATGCACGATTCGAGCAGCTCGATGGCACGGCGCGCGAAGAGCCACATGTTCGCCTCGCGTACGTCGCTGCCGGTCTCGAGGGTCACCACCGCTTCGACCGGCCCGGACACCGCGATGCAGGCGTGCCCGGCGGG
>Ga0209536_100000276_pt1 | contig 81228 bp, 74 predicted proteins | sample DeeMarSeWOR28_12_FD_187461 | JGI IMG/M metagenome (GOLD analysis project Ga0209536, IMG submission 187461) | Marine sediment microbial communities from White Oak River estuary, North Carolina - WOR-2-8_12 (SPAdes) (version 2) | ecosystem: Environmental > Aquatic > Marine > Intertidal zone >...
CCAGCCGCTTAAAAACCGTCAGATCGACACCCTGATCCTGGGCTGCACCCATTATCCACTGCTGAAAAATGTCATCCAGACAAAGATCGGGAAACGGGTTGAACTTATCGACTCTTCACTCTGCATTTCGGAAGGCATCAAACATTTTCTGGACAACAACCGCGACATCGAGCGGCAGCTGGGTCAAAACGGCAATCTGTCGCTTTTCGTATCAGATGTGACCGATCAGTTCAAAAAGATAGCTCAATTGACATTGAAAACGGATATAACCTTTGAGTGCGTCAAAATTTAGATGCGCCTGCAAGGTAACCTCTAATTTAAAAGTAGGGCAATGAAGGATCAGGAGAAAACAAGGCAGCAGCTTATTCGGGAACTCATGGAATTGCGCGAACAGGCGTGGCAATTAGAATCACAGCATCGACATGCCCGCAAAGAGCTCAGAGAAAGCCAGCAACAGCTGCAGCAAGCCCAAAAAATGGAAACTCTGGGTACCCTGGTCGCCGGGGTTGCCCATGAAATTAACAATCCGATTAATCTGATCATGTACAATCTGCCCCTGATTGAGAAAATCTGGTCCGATTTTCTGCCCCTTTTGATCGAACGTAAAAAAAACCATCCGGATGAGAAATTTGGGGGGTTCACCCATGAATTTCTGGAAGATAATTTGTCACAGCTGGTTGCGGATATGGATATGGCCGCCAATCGGGTGGCCAAAATCGTTTCCGATCTGAAAAACTTTTCAAAGCAATCCAACGTTGCCGAAAAGACCTCCCTGCAGGTCAACACAGCGGTCAAAAATGCCTTGCGCCTGGCTCAGGCAACCTTGCGGACGTCCGGTGTCAAGATTGAGCTGGAACTGGACGAAAACTTGCCGGAAATGGAAGGAAATTTGCAGAGTATTGAGCAAATTATCCTAAATATTTGCATTAACGCCATTCAAGCGATCGATCATGACAACGGCATCATCCGGATACGGACCGAATTTGAAATCAAAAACGGACGCATCCTGATTGCCATCAGCGATAACGGCAGTGGCATATCCCCGGCGATTGTGGATACGTTATTTTTGCCGTTTGTGACCGATAAGAAGGATCAGGGCGGGACCGGCCTGGGTCTATCGGTGACATACGGACTGGTGCAGGCGCACGGTGGCGACATCACGTTTGATACCCGGCAGGGCCAAGGCACCACATTTACGATCAGTCTGCCGACCGCCTTAAAAGGCGAATCCGCAAAAATATTGATTGTTGACGATGACCAGACGATTCGGGCCATGCTGACCGAAGCGCTGATGCTCAATCGAAGCCGGACGTTTTTAATTCAAGAGGCGTCCAACGGGATCGAGGCTTCCATTAAGCTGGGCACCTTTCGTCCGGACCTTCTGATTCTGGACATCTTTATGCCGGAAATGGACGGGCTTGAGGTTTGCCGGATTATCAAGAACGAACCCGAGCTATCCGATATGAAGGTCCTTATTTCCACGGGTTACCCGGATCACACCAAGCTGGATATCATCGCCAAGCTCGGTTTTGACAACGTCATTTATAAACCGTTCGATCTGGCGGAATTCGTAAAAAAAGTCGAAACAATATTGGCGGCTGATTGAGGCCTATTACCTATTTATGGCGGATCCGTGCCGAGGGACAGCGGGGCGCTTTGCATGTGCGTTTAAAGTCGATTTCTGGATGATGTGAATATCGCGTTTGGGCTAGGGGATTTCGATGCCTTCGGCATCAAATGCTTCAGCGGGTTTTTCCCCTCTGCGGTCTTTTTAAAATTGAAAGTGTCTGTTAGGTTTCATTTGAGAAAAAGCTGGCCTTCAGGAATTCGCGGTTGAGCCGCGCAATATTTGTGATGGACAGCTCCTTGGGGCAAGCATTTTCACATTCGCGGTGATTGGAACAGTTTCCAAAACCGCAGGCATCCATTGTTCTCACCATCTGCAGAGCCCGACGGGCAGCTTCCGGTTTGCCCTGGGGCAACAGGGCCAGTTGCGAAACTTTGCCGCTGACAAAAAGCATGGCCGAAGCGCTGGGGCATGCAGCCACGCAGGCGCCGCATCCGATACAGGCTGCGGCATCCATTGCCTTCTCGGCAATTTCCTGGGAGATGGGAAGCGCATTGCCATCCGGCGCGCCTCCGGTATTAGCCGATATATAACCGCCGGCTGCCATAATTTTATCAAACGCGCTGCGGTCGACCACCAGATCTTTTACGACTTTAAACGCCCGGGCTCGAAAGGGCTCTACAACGATCGTGTCTCCGTCTGAAAATTGTCGCATATGAAGCTGGCACAAAGTGGTCGCTTTTTGGGGGCCATGGGCGCGTCCGTCAACCACGGCACCGCAGGTGCCGCAGATGCCTTCGCGGCAATCATTGTCAAATGCAATTGGATCTTTGCCCTCCAGCGTCAGCTGTTCATTGACCGAATCAAGCATTTCGATAAAGGACATATGCACGGATACATTTTGGGCGGGAATGCTTTCAAAATGTCCTTTTTTCTCGTTTTGACGCTGACGCCAGACCTTCAGCGTTAGGTTAATCGTTTTGGGCAGTTTTTTCACTTATAACTCCTTTGGCTCAATTCTACATTTTCAAACACCAGGGGCTCTTTATGCAAATGGGGTTTCTGATTGCTACCGGCATATTCCCAAATCGAAACATGGGAAAAATTCTCATCATCGCGTTTGGCTTCGCCTTCTTCGGTTTGTGATTCTTCACGAAAATGGCCACCGCATGATTCGGTGCGATCTAAGGCGTCGTAAATCATGATTTCAGCAAACTCAAGACTGTCTGCCAGGCGACCGGCTTTTTCAAGGCTCTTGTTATAATCCTTGTCCAGGCCGGGCAGCAGCACATTTTCCCAGAATTCGGCGCGTAATTCTTGAATCAGGGTCAGGGCCTTATGGAGTCCCTGCTCATGGCGGGACATGCCGCAATAATCCCACATAATCTTACCCAGTTCCCGGGAAAAGTTGTCGACGGTGCGCTTGCCGTTGATGGACATCAGCCGGTTGATACCCTCGCGGGCTGCGCGGGCGCTGTCTTTGAAAGCCGCATGATCACTGGTGATCGGCGAGAGTGTTGTACCGGCGAAGTAGCCGCCGATCGTATAGGGAATAATAAAGTACCCGTCGGCCAATCCTTGCATCAGGGCGCTGGCCCCTAAACGGTTGGCGCCGTGGTCTGAAAAATTGGCTTCGCCCAGGACAAATAAGCCAGGAATGGTACTCATCAGGTTGTAATCGACCCACAGACCGCCCATGGTGTAATGCGATGCCGGGTATATCATCATCGGTTTTTCATAAGGCGAATCATCGGTGATCAGCGCATACATGTCAAAAAGATTGCCGTATTTTTTGGCAATGGTCTCTCGGCCATCACGCTGAATGGCATCGGCAAAGTCCAGATACACCGCACAACGCGTCAGGCCGACGCCTTTGCCGGCGTCACACTGGGCCTTGGCCGCGCGTGAAGCCACATCACGGGGTACCAGATTGCCGAAACTGGGATATTTTTGTTCCAGATAATAATCGCGATCTTCTTCGGGGATATCCTGGGGTTCCCTGATATCACCTGGATTGCGCGGCACCCAGACGCGACCGTCGTTGCGCAGGCTTTCGCTCATCAGGGTCAATTTGGACTGATGATCACCGGTATGCGGAATACAGGTGGGATGAATTTGGGTGAAACAGGGGTTGGCGAACATAGCCCCCTGACGATAAGCGCGAAATCCGGCGCCGACATTGGAAGATTCGGCATTGGTGGACAGATAATACACATTGCCGTAGCCGCCCGTACACAGCACCACCGCATCGGCGGCATAGCTTTCCAGTTCGCCATTGATTAAATTCCGGGCGACGATGCCGCGGGCCTGTCCGTTTATCAACACCAGATCCATCAATTCCCTTCTCGGCATTAAGGTAACCATCCCGGCACCGACCTGGCGCATCAAAGCGCCGTAGGCGCCCAGCAATAATTGCTGGCCGGTTTGCCCGCGCGCATAAAACGTCCGGGAGACCTGGGAGCCGCCGAAAGAGCGGTTGGCGAGCAAGCCGCCGTAATCTCTGGCAAACGGGACACCCTGGGCGACGCATTGGTCAATAATATTGTTGCTCAGCTGGGCCAGGCGATAGACATTGGCTTCGCGCGAGCGGTAATCGCCGCCCTTTATGGTGTCATAAAACAGGCGCCAGATGCTGTCACCTTCATTGGTGTAATTTTTGGCGGCATTGATTCCCCCCTGAGCTGCAATACTGTGCGCCCGGCGCGGTGAATCCTGAATACAGAAAGTTTTGACATGATAGCCCAACTCCGCCAGGCTGGCAGAGGCAGACGCGCCGGCTAGACCTGTGCCGACCACGATGATCTCAAATTTACGTTTATTGGCCGGGTTGACCAACTTGAGTTCAAAGCGGTGACGATCCCATTTTTCGGTCAGCGGACCTGTCGGTATGTGAGCATCAAATTGCATTATGCATTTCCCTTCATTAGAAAGTTATCTGTTATTCGTTATTGGTTAATGGATAAATAGTACGAAAATATTCTGATTTATTTTGTTAAACAATTTTAGCAGCCAATAACGAATAACCAATAACTAGTAAGCAATAACCAATAGCCCATCACGATTAACGAATAACCTTCAATTGAGCGTTTTATGCTCAATTAAGGAGCTACCCGATGGTCCACATATATAACGGCAGTAGTCCGAATCCGAAACCGACAATCAATCCGACAATTATACTGAGCACCATCAAGGCGGGCATGTATTTAGGGTGATTGGCCCCAAGTGTTTGAAATGCGCTCCAAAAACCATGGCGTACGTGCAGGGCGACAATAGTCATCACCACCACATAAATGATCATATAGACGGGGTTGGCAAAGGCGGCGCGGACGATTTCAAAAATCGTTCGATCACTTTTGTCCACGAAACTGAAATTGATCAAATGAAAAACAACAAATCCCAAGATGATGAACCCTGTATAGGGCATCGTTCGAGAACTCAGGGTACGCCCGCCTGCGGCCTCGTCTTTTTCATAAGGCACAGATCTTGCTTTATAGTTCTGAACAAAAAGGGTGATGCCGGTGATCACGTGAACCAGGGCCAGCACCAGCAGACCCAATTCAAAAAACGTAAGGATCGGGCCCAGTGAGTGAAGTTTTTCAGCGTACGCGTTGAAGGCCGCACCCCCCGCGTAAAGGGTCAGGTTACCGGCCAGATGGGCAGCCAGAAAACAGATGAAACTCAGACCGGTAACGGCCATCAAAAGCTTTTTGCCTATAGACGAGCTAAAGGTTTGAATCAGCCAGCTCAATTTAACCTCCACCGTAACCAATTAAGGACATAAGTGTATACTTTTACATACAAATTAGAGTTTGACAAAAAAATATTTTTTAATCGTTTCTCCAATCGCTGTCAACAACATTGTTGAGCCACCATTCATCGCGATGGGTTTGCATAATGGCGTGGGTTATATCTTTGGCGATTTTTGTTTGAATGCGGCCGAGCACGTGTGGCAGCCACATATCCGGGGGGGTATATCCGATATCCGACAGATATTTTAGCTCGAGAATCAGTGCTATTTGATCGGCATCATGGGCCAAACGGGCTTCCAGCGAGCTGTTCTGATTGAACTCCTGAATCAGATCGGTAATCGCAGAACCAAACGCAAGGCCGCTGGTTGTGTCTTCAAGGGCTTTGTCCTCGTCGGCCGTAACGTAAAGTTTATGCACCGAATTCAAATCGCCCGTCCGGGCTTCAGCTAGATCGTGGATCAGGCACATACTGATCAATTTAAGGGCATCGGCCTCGGGCTGCAACTGTGCCAGCACGTAAGCAATAAAGGTCGTGCTGAAGGTGTGTTCAGCGATGGATTCTTTGCCGGACCCCAGGAAGTGAAATCCCGATCGCGGAATTTCTTTGAGCATTTTTGCTTCAAACAGTAGATTGGCAATAGTTTTCATGGTCGCTCCTTGACATTGGTTTATCAGATGACAGAGGTCAGAGGACAGAGGACAGATAGCCGAGAGAAGACGGAAAACATAGTTTGAAGTCCTATTCAAGGAAGTGCTCGTTTTTTATGTCTTCTGATTTCTGTCATCTGTCATCTGTAACCGGACAACGAACACCATATTGACGGATGTCTTCAAACGCAACCCTAAAGTTAAGCGCGATGGCGACATTCAAATCTGTTGACACTTTACCCAAATTTATTATATTTTAAAATGTTTATCCAAATAAAAACCCATTTCAACAAGTTGTTGCCACATCAACCTGGCCGCTGCTGAATGCTTTTTACCGTCGAAATTCTTAATCCAAACGATGAAGGAGAAAACCGTTTATGGGTATAGCTCAGCTTGATATCGTCCATATGATAACGAACGCCGGGCCCATGGTTCAGTTCGTCATGCTTTTGCTGCTGTTTTTTTCAATTATGTCCTGGGCCATTATTTTGATAAAATATCGATACATCCGAAGGGCCATCAAGGAATCGGCTGAGTTTAGTGAATTTTTTTGGAAGAGCCGCGATCTGTCCAACGCCTTTGCCAAGGCAAAACAGCTGCCCGGCAGCCCCCAGGCACGAATTTTTCGAATCGGCTACGTCGAGCTCAAAAAGTCGAGCCAATCTGCGGTACCGAGCGCTCCCTCTGATCCGGCCATGAACAAACAGGGTGGCAGCTCGAACATGTCAATGGATGCCCGCTTTACCGGCACGGACAACATCCAACGCGCTTTGCGCCGCGCCATTACCACCGAGATGACACGCATGACCCAGATGGTGCCCTTTTTGGCAACCACTGGCAATACGGCACCCTTTATTGGTCTGTTCGGCACGGTCTGGGGTATTATGAATTCTTTTGTCGGTATCGGGCAGAAAGGCTCAGCCAATCTTGCAGTTGTGGCACCGGGTATATCGGAGGCGCTGGTGGCCACCGCAGCCGGTCTGGCCGCGGCAATCCCGGCCGTAATCGCATATAATTTTTTCATGAGCAAAATACGCGTGGTCGAATCTGAACTGGATAGCTTTTCGGCGGATTTATTGAACATCATCGAGCGTGATATTCTGCGGATAGAAAGGAGAAGATCATGAAAGCCGGTGATAGCAGCGGTCATTTGATGTCTGACATCAATGTCACGCCGTTTGTCGATGTTATGCTGGTGTTGCTCATTATTTTTATGGTGACCGCGCCGATGATGATGCAGGGCATGGATGTCGCTCTGCCAGAGGCCACCGCCGAGCCGCTGGAATCTGAAAAAGAGCATTTGATTATTACCCTCAACACGCAAAATGAGGTTTTTATCAATGACTTTAAAGTTTCGGTCGACGGCCTCGGGGAAAAATTAAAAAACATATTGGAAGGGCGCGCCGATCGTGAGGTGTTTCTTAAAGCCGATAAAACCATTACCTGGGGGACTGTGGCTCAGGTCATGGCGGAGATCAAAGGTGCCGGTGTCGAAAAATTGGGAATGGTCACCGAACCCGAGAAGTTTGAAAAAGAGAGCAAAAAGTAGACGTCCAAATCGCCATGAAAAATAGCAAACACGTTTACGCCGGGCAATACAGTTGGCAGCGGCCTGCTGCCCCATCACTGGCATTGCCGTTTGGTGTTTCATTATTTTTCCATCTGGTTTTGATCGGAGCGCTGATTTTTATGCCCGAATTCGAATCAAGCCCGCGGTTTCGCTCCGGGGTGGTAAACGTCAGCCTCGTGTCGCTGCCCTCGGGCCCGCCGGCCGGTGGGCCAGCACCGGCGCCTGCCCCTGAGCCCGCTAAGCCGCAGCCGGTTGTGGAAAAGCCTCCGGAGAAACCTGCCGTTGAAATACCGAAACCCAAGCCGGTACCGGTGGTCGAAAAGCCGCCCGAGGCCGTATCGTTGGCGCCGAAAAAGACAAAACCCAAAACATCGATGAAGAAAGAGACCATTGATCGCTCAAAAATAATCGACTCGGCCATCGATCGGATTGAAAAAAAGGTAGAGAAAACTGAAAACGATTCGGTTGCATCAGCAATTGAGGAGTTAAAACGCAAAGTCACCGCAGCTGAAGCGCAAACGGGTGGCGGTTCGGTCGGCACTTCCCCCCGTGCCGGGACCGGATCCGTCGGCCCGGCAGGCGGTACCGGAAGCGGTGGTGCACGCGTTCAGGAATCCATTTTAATTTATCAGGCGGAGATTCAGTACCAAATTCAAAAAAATTGGGCTTTTTCACAACAACTTGCCGGCGAGAGCACCGAACTGGAAGCGATTTTAGCGATCAAAGTTTTGCGCAACGGAGAAATAGAGGACATTTGGTTTGACAAAAAATCCGGTAACGCGTACTTGGATGATTCGGCCTACAAAGCTTTGGTCAAATCAAATCCATTACCCCCGCTGCCAAACGACTATGTGCGTCCTTACTATAAAATTGGTTTGAGATTTGGTCCGAAAGGGTTAAAGCAAGAATAGAATGCGTCTCGAAGGCGGACTTTGATGACATGTGCGATAAGGATCTATGATGAGAAGAGGAATAAAACTTTACATCCTGATTATGAGCGTTATTTTACTGGGACCCAGCCTGAGTTGGGCTCAATACGACGTGATCGACATCACCAAGCCGTTTTTGCGAAAAATTCCGCTGGCTGTTCCGTTGTTTAAAAATGCCGCTGGATCCAGCGAAGAGAAGCAGTCTTCGCAAAGCGCAGCCGATTTTCTTTCCGATTCGTTGGACTTTACTGGCTATTTCAAATTATTGGATCGCGGTGCCTTTCTATTCGACCCGGAAACAAACGGGGTCACGGAGACGGATTTAACTTTTCAAAATTGGACGGTTGTCGGTGCAGAACTCTTAGTGACCGGATATTACAGGCTCACCGGTGACAATATCACTGTTGAGCTGCGATTGTTTGATACGTTTAAGGCCCAGCGCGTACTCGGCAAAAAATATACCGGCAAGCTGTCGAACCAGCGAGACATCATTCTCCGGTTTTGTACCGAAGTTATCAAATATCTGACGGGAAATGAGGGTATTTTTGGTAGCAAGATCGCATTTGTCTCCAACGGTACCGGCAACAAAGAGATTTATATCAGCGAATTCGATGGCTATAACCCCAGACGCTTGACGACCAACAACGCGATCACGCTTTTTCCAGCCTGGTCGAGCGATGGAAAGTGGATGGCTTTCACCTCTTACAAGGATGGCAATCCGGACTTATATATCAGAGATCTGGCAAAAGCTCAGGAATTAAAAGTCTCAAAGCAGGGCATCAATATCACCCCGGCCTGGGCGCCTGGTAAATTCGAGCTGGCAGCAACACTTTCGTTTTCCGGGGATCAGGAAATTTATCTGTTGACTGGATCTGGGAAAATTATTAAAAGACTAACCAAGAGTCGCGGAATAGATGTTACCCCGACCTGGTCACCCGATGGCAAAAAAATTGCCTTTGTTTCCAACCGTGCCGGTAGCGCCCAGATCTACATCAAAGACTTGACCAACGGCAGAGTCAACAGACTGACCTACGAGGGGCAAAAAAATACGCAGCCCAGTTGGTCCCCGCGAGGTGATAAAATTGCTTATACCTCCGAGATGAACGGGGAGCATCATATATTCACCATTGGAACCGATGGTCAAAATCCGGTGCAACTGACCTATGAGCCCAGAGATAATGAATCCCCATCATGGTCTCCGGATGGCAGCCTGATTGTATTTAGCTCAAATCGGGAAGGACCGAATCGACTATATGTAATGACTGCTTTTGGAACCGACCAGCGGCGTTTGCTGGTGCTGGCCGGTGAGCAGACGAATCCCAAGTGGTCAATGAATCACCAAAATAATTAAGTGATATTTGAATGTGAAAGGAGGAGAAAAATGCAAAAGAAGACTTGGTTGATAATAGCCCTGATGCTGGTAATTCCCGGGTTGCTGTTCACCGTAGGCTGTCAGAAGAAAGCGGTGTCCCAGGCAAAAGCACCCGCTCCGGCACCGGCCCCTGCAGAAGAAAAACCGGCCCCGCAACCCGTGGAGAAGCCGCCTGCAGGCTGGAATATCTCACAGAACAATGTTTACTTTGAATTTGACAAATCAACCCTAACGCCAATGGCACAAGATACGCTGATGCGTCATGCAGCCTGGCTGCGCGAAAATTCCAATGCGACCGTCACCATTGAAGGCCATTGTGATGAACGGGGCACCAATGAGTATAACCTCGCCCTGGGGGATAGGCGGGCTGACAGTGCCAAAGCCTTTTTAGTGGACCTTGGCATAGCGGCATCACGTCTGACGACGATCAGCTACGGGGAAGAACGCCCGCTGTGCATGGAGCAAACTGAGGAATGCTGGGCGAAGAACCGGCGGGGTCACTTTGTCGTAAACTAATCGTATCGGTATCCCCCAGATGGGTATCTGCCTTGAGGCAGATAAATTCCGGTAATGATACCAGCAGAAAAAAAAATCATGATAAACAGCAAGCGCATGGATCTTCTGCGCTTGCTGTTTATGGTGGTGCGCCCGCCCATCGGCGGGCTATTTTTTTAAACCCATCCGAATCCCAAAGCAAAAACGAATGCCCATGAAAAGAATGCCCATGAAAAATCCGATCTTTATCAGTATTGTTTTGGCCGGCCTGATGGCGCTCATTGGATGTGCTACCCAATCCGATATGAACACCATCGATACTCGCCTTACCGAGATGGAAATGCGGGACATCCAGCAGCGCCAGCACAGGGAGCAGCTCAAATCTGAGTTTGAAACTTACAGTCAGGAATTAAGAAAACAGTCTGCCGGTTTGCGGGCCACGCTTGAAGAATTGAACGAAGACATCCGTATGTTGAGTGGTCGTGTGGAAGAAATGGAACATGCGTTTAAACAGCAACAGCAAAATGCCGCCGATTTAGAAAGTAAAAGACAAGAAAAACTGGACAGCATTGCTCAGAGCGTTGAGGAGAATTCGCAGCGGCTCAATCGCATGGATCAATATCTCAATTTAGAATCAAGCAAACAGCGCGTCGCGGTGGCAGCGCCGGTCGCTCCGGTTTCCAAACCGTCATCGGAGGATGAAATCTATCGATCCGCCAAAGAAGCCTTTGATCAGGGTGATTTTGAAGCTGCCCGCCAACAGTTTCAAGAATTTATGAAACGCTATCCAGATTCCAAAAATGCGGACAATGCTCAGTTCTGGATCGGCGAAATTTATTACCGCGAAAAATGGTATGAAAAAGCGATCCTGGAGTATCAAAATGTGATCGAAAAATACCCCAAGGGCAACAAAGCGCCGGCGGCGCTTTTGAAACAAGGGCTGGCATTTTCCAATATCGGCGATGCGGCCAATGCGAAATTGATTTTACAGGAATTGGGTCGCAAATATCCTAACTCCAATGAGGCCAAGGTTGCCGCTGAAAAATTAAAGACGATGAAATGAGTCAGACGCCAGAATGGTTAAGATCATTGGCATAGATCCCGGCCTGTCGGCCACGGGGATCGGAATTGTCAGCGGGCTGGGGTCAAAAATCGATCGCTATTCTTTTGGTTGTATTCACACTAACAAATCTACCCCTTTACCCGGTCGCCTCGATAAAATCTTCTCCAAGCTTTACCAATTGCTCAAAAGCGAAAATCCGGATTTGATGGTTATAGAAGATGTTTATTCACTGAGTCGCTATCCAAAGTCGGGCATCATTTTAGGGCAGGTGACCGGTGTGATCCAGTTGGCCGGTGTTCATGCAGCCATTCCCGCCCTTGAAGTGACGGTCAGAGAAGCCAAACAAATTTTGACGGGCAATGGTAACGCCAGCAAGGCCCAATTTGAAAAGGCTGTGCGGCATTGCCTTAATCATAAAACGCGCATTAAACCCGTGCATGCATCTGATGCCGCAGGCTTGGCACTTATCGGGTTGTACCGCTATCACCATGGGCTCGGTGCTGTTACGTAATGTTGTAGTTTCAAAAACCACATGGAAGCCTATTCAGCTCGTAGTCATCAAACGTTATTTGTTATTCGTTATTGGTTATTTGATCGGGGTTGGTAGGCAGATTTGTGCCAATAACAAATAACGAATAACTGATAACATCGTGGGTTGGAGCGAAGTGACAGTATGATCGGTTACATCGAAGGTAAAATTTTAAAAAAGGAAGATGAACGGGTACTGGTGCTGGCCAACCAGGTCGGGTATGAAATTTTACTTCCGGCGTTTGTGATGGAAACCGTAAAACACCAAAAAGCCGGTGACGACATCGCGCTTTACGTTTTTTATCAACAGACTGAACGGCAACCCAAACCGATTTTAATCGGATTTAATCTGGAAGCCGAAAAAGAATTTTTCCAGTCATTCATTTCGGTAGAAGATATCGGTCCCCTGAAAGCGGTCAAAGCCCTGAGCGTTCCGGTCAGCGAGGTCGCCAGTGCGATTGAAAACCGCGACGTTCACCGACTCACCCGGCTCAAAGGCATTGGCACCCGAACGGCGCAGAAAATAATCGCCACGCTTGAAGGCAAGATGGGTAAATTTGCTTTGATTCGTAAAGCGGAAAAACCGGAACCGGCGGCAGAGGAAAATTTTTCCGAACAGGTTTTTGAAGTCCTCGTGAAACAACTCGGCCATAAGACTTCTGATGCCAAACGGATGATTGCCGAAGCGCTGAAACGCAAGCCGGCGATGACTTCGCCGGAGGAGCTGTTGGATGAAATTTACCGCGGCGAAAAAGCTTAGCGGTTATTGGTTATTTGTTATTTCTAATAACGAATAACCATTAACAAATAACATCCTTATTGGAGCAACACATGTCTGATGATGTCATCAAATACTCTTCTGATACTCAAGGGCTGATTTCAGGTGCGGCCCTGCCCGAGGATGACGCGCCCGATATCCTTTCGCTGCGGCCGGAGCGGCTCTCAGATTATGTCGGCCAGGAGGAAATTGTCGAAACATTGAGAATCGCTATTCAGGCGGCCACCCAACGTAATGAACCCATGGACCACGTCTTGTTTCATGGCCCGCCGGGTCTCGGAAAAACAACGTTAGCACACATTATTGCCAATGAAATGCAAGGCAACCTCACGCTAACCTCCGGCCCGGCCCTTGAAAAAGGCGGCGATCTGGTCGGTATTCTCACGCATCTTGAAGCGGGTGATATTTTGTTTATCGATGAAATCCATCGGACCCCCAAAGCGGTTGAGGAATTTATGTATCCGGCCATGGAGGATTTTGCCGTTGACTTTATTTTCGACAAAGGCGTTCATGCACGCAGCCATCGCTATCGTTTAAACCGTTTTACGCTGGTGGGGGCGACCACGCGCGTGGGACTTCTATCGGCGCCACTGCGGGATCGCTTTGTCATTTTTCGCAGTCTTGATTTTTACAACGCCGATGATCTGGTAAAGATTGCCATGCGCTCAGCCAAATTGCTGAACGTCAAAATCGATACGGCCGGTGCGGTGGAATTGGCTAAACGCTCCAGAGGGACCCCCCGGATCGTGAATCGGCTGCTCAAACGCGTGCGCGACTTCAGTCAGGTGCGGGCCGACGGTGTCATCACGCAGGCAACGGTCGAAGGTGCTTTAGAATTGGAGGGAGTTGACCCAAAAGGCCTCACGGATCTGGATCGCCGTTATTTAAAAACAATTATTGAATTTTATGCCGGCGGACCGGTCGGAATCGAGGCCATTGCCGCCACCTTGCAGGAAGAATCCGATACACTGGTGGATATTGTCGAGCCCTATCTGCTCAAGATCGGTTTTGTACTCAGGACCTCCTCGGGCAGAAAGGCGAGCGAAGCAGCTTACAAACATCTGGGATTTCGGATACAGGGTAAGCTGTTTTCTTAGGTTTAGCGGTTTAAAAAGTTGCGGGTCGCCCTTCGACTCTGCTCAGGGTGGTGAGCCTGGTCGAACCACGCGTTACGGGTTTCGCATATTGTTTCCCAGAAATAATTTACAAAGATAGAGTCGGTCATGTCATTTTATGAAAGGCGTTATGAATTACACAACCTCGGTGCCCCGATATTTGGGATTTAACTCGCAACCCGTAACACGAAACACGGAACATTTCCGATGCCTGTAATCACACTATTAACGGATTTCGGCGGCGCTGATGAATACGTAGGGGTGATGAAAGGCGTTATGCTGTCGATTTGTCCCTCGGTAACGGTTGTTGACATCTCACACCAGCTCGAGCCACAGGATATTGTCCAGGCCGCCTATATGGTCCCCGCCTATTTTCATTATTTTCCGGAAGGCACGATTCACATCGTGGTCGTCGATCCGGGTGTCGGAAGCCAACGCGCTGTCTTAGCGGTCCATTTTCGCCGGCATTTTTTTATCGCGCCGGACAATGGCGTATTAAGCCTTTTGCTGAGAGATCAGAAATCTGATACGGTAATAGAAGTGGACAAGTCCGAATATTTTCTTAAACCGTTGAGCGCAACCTTCCACGGGCGAGATATATTTGCTGCCCTGGCAGCGCATATGGCCTGTGGCACAAAAATAGAGTCATTGGGTTCCAGACGCCAGATCGAGGAGATTGTATATCTGAACGATCTAACGGGTCAGATTACCGAAAGCGGCGAACTTATCGGAAAAATCGTATCCATCGATCGTTTCGGTAATTTGATCAGCAATATTGAAGCGCTTCAGCTGCGTGATTTTTGCCGCTCGCAACCATCCCGGCGGATCCACATTAGCATCGGCGCGCTCACGATTCGCGGCATGGCAAAAACTTACGCAGATGCAGCCTCAGGGACACCTCTGGCGCTCATCGGCAGTCGTGGGTGCTTGGAAATTGCGCTCAATTGTGCCAATGCTCAAAAACAGTTGAAAGCCCGTAAGGGCGATCGTGTCCGTATCACCTTATCATGAAACTGAAACCGTTTACAAAAACAAGTCGACGTAAAGCGGATCGGCGCTGGACGCTCCTATTTATCGGTGACCATGGCAATGTCATCAAATTAAAGCGCTTTAAGGCCATCATCTTTGCGGTGGGGTTTTTGTTTTTGCTGGCCATGGTTTTGCTGGTCGTTCTTTTTGGAGGTTATCGAAAAATCCAGCATCAATATTCGGATCTGCAAAAACAGTTTCAGCGTTCTCAACAGGAAATCGAAACCCTGCGTCATGAAAAAGAAATTTTGATGGCCCGCCTGGTGCTGTCTGAATCCAAAGCCACAGAAGCAACGGTTGAGAGGCGCGAACCCGAAGAGAACCCGGACGCAGTCAAGCCCGTTACGCCTGAGCCTCCGAAGACGGCCAAAGCCAATCCGGCGCCGAAGCCTCCGGAAAAGACGCCCGTAGCAGCGACATCCCAGCCCCCGTCTGCAGACAATTCGAGCCGCGAACCGGATGCTATCCTGCAGGTGGCTGTTGAAAATTTTAAGGTCTCCCGGGAATCCGGCGCTGCAAACCTCAATGCTCAATTTAAAATAAAAAACACCGGCAGCGGTTATCAGCGCGTAGACGGAAATGCGGTCGTCCTATTAAAAGGTGCTAATCTTAGTAAAAGCCAGTGGCTGGTGATGCCGGCGGTGGAATTTAGCGGCGATAAACCGTCCGGAAAGCGCGGTAAAAGTTTTCAAATCCAGCGCTTTCGCACCATGAATTTTAGCGCCAACGCGCCGGATCATGCAGATCAATTTGAAACGGCCGTGGTTTATGTCTTTACAAAGCAAGGGGAATTGTTGCTGGAGCAGGACTTTGCGATATCATTGCCGCCTTTGCCGGCTGTTTCTCCGCAAAAGCCGGCCGTAGATCCCCCTAAGCGAAAAGACCAGGCAGCTGAAGCGCCTGCCCGACAGCAGATCCCGCCCCAAGAGCCACCTCAGAAAACACCCGTCGCGCCGGCGACCCCTGGTGATGATGCTCTCGATTCGCTGGAGAACGCACCGCCGGTCTTTTAGATATCAGGTGCCAGGTGTCGGGTTTCAGGTGTCAGGCCATAACGGTTCATCTGAACCTGAATATCATTTGGAACCGCTTCCATTCGCTCGGTCATTTAGGAAAGAGAGGGCCCTTGCAGGCCATAAAACGACACCTGAACACTGACACCTGACACCCAATCCTATTGATGGCCGACGACCAGCCGATCGGTAATCGTGCCCACATTCACGCCGCCGCTTTGAAAGTTCTCAAAGGTGAGATCCTGAAATGTAAGCTGTTGCTTTTTGACGAGTATATCAAATATCTCGAGATAATTCAGAGTAATACGTTGGTGCCACTTTAAATTGAGCCGGTCGGCATAATGCCGGATGTCACTTTCCCGGCCCTCGATTTCCAAAAATGGGCCGTACGGCATGGTGTCCAGGAAAAAGGCTGTCGCACCCAGAATCATGGTTTCGCGCCATTTTTCGTAGCGTTGAACGGCGTAAAAGCCCAGGCAGGCTAAAATCTGATCCATGGTTTTAAAATCAGAGACTTCGACTTCCAGCTCGTTGAAGATGTTAAAATCCTGGCTGGGTGCCGCCGGCCTGGATTTAAACGTTAAAATTGTTTTTTTATCCTGACGCAGGCGCAACAGTGACTGTTTCCTGCTCAAATTATGGCCGTCATCATCATAGCGGATGTTGGTTTCAAAAACACGTCCCTGCGATTCGGCTCCCAGACCCGCTATACGGCGCTGCATGTGATCAATGTCGTCCAGAAAAAATTTAACCTCTACCTCACGTTTTTGCATTTTGGATGGTTCCTCTGATGGCGTTTCGGATTCATTTTGGGGCACAAGGCGATGGCTGAACTATAAAACGGACCCATAAAGTTTGTAAAGAGCCAGCCTTATTTTTTCCTTGACATTACCCGCGATTTTGCTTATTTTTGCCGGATTATTTAATTTGAGGAGCGCATATCCGTGAAAAAATATACAAATAGTGCCAAACGTTCAGATAACCCGCAAAAGTGGTATGTCGTCGATGCCACCGGCGCAGTGCTGGGTCGACTGGCGACCCAGGTGGCCCAGCGATTACGCGGCAAGCATAATCCACATTTTACACCCCACGTGGATACCGGTGACTGGGTGATTGTGATCAATGCCGATAAGATCAGCCTGAGCGGCCGTAAAATGGATCAAAAAGTATACTACCGCCATAGCGGTTATATCGGCGGTTTAAAGGAAATCACCGCCAAGGATCTTCTGGGAAAAAAGCCGGAGGCGCTGGTAAGGAATGCCGTCAAAGGCATGTTGCCCAAGAACAAACTGGGGCGGCAGCTGTTTAAAAAACTAAAAGTATACGCCGGTGACGCGCATCCACATGAAGCCCAGCAGCCCGAAACCCTGACGATTTCCTAAAGCGACCCGACTGAATAACCCATTTGTTGAGGAAGACAATGCCAAAAGAAAACATCTATTACGCTACCGGCAAACGCAAAAATGCGATTGCCAAAACCTGGCTGACGCCCGGTAGCGGTAAAATTATCATCAACGAGCGTCCGCTGGAGGACTACTTTCCACTGGAAACACTGCAAACCAATTTACAGGAACCTTTTAAGCTGACCAATACGGTCGGTTCCTTTGACGTCAATGTCAGCGTCAAAGGCGGCGGTATTGCCGGACAGGCCGGGGCGGTGCGTCACGGTATTACCAAAGCGCTTATCTTGACAGACGCTGAATTGAGAACACCGCTAAAAAAGGCCGGTTTCGTCAAACGCGATCCCCGCGTCAAAGAAAGAAAAAAATACGGCCAGAAGGGTGCCCGGGCGCGCTTTCAATTTTCAAAACGCTAAAATTTTATGCTCTCAGGTTAAAAAGGGGACGGGCAAATACCGGTCCCCTTTTCTTATTCTGGCCGAACGACTCCTTGATCAAAAATATCAACAATGGTTTGTGTTTCCTCATTTTTATCAGCGACCGAAGTATCATTTGTAGAGATTCGGGACCGTTGCCATCATTTCATTAGTTATAACCGTTTGAACAAACGGTATGCTGCCGTAACGCAGTCAATTTTTTCAGGGGGGTAAAAATGGAAAAAGAAGTCTGGTTACAAAATCTGACATGGGAGGATGTCAAACAAAAAGCCAGCGCAAGCCAGGGCACCATAATTTTGCCCATCGGCAGCACCGAACAGCACGGTGCGCATCTACCGGTTGGCACCGATACCATGGTGGCCATTGCGATTGCCGAAGCAGCCGCCCTGAAAGCCGGCATCCTGGTAGCGCCGCCATTATGGTTTGGCTGGAGTCCCCATCATCTGGTTTTGCCCGGTACCATAACGATCAGAGCCGAGGTGCTGATCGAAGTCGCTTTTGACATGCTTAAATCCCTGTCCAGGCATGCTTTCGATAAATTTATTCTGCTCAACGGCCATCGGATCGTCAATGTGGCCTGGATGCAAATTGCGGCCGAAAGAGCCAAACGGGAGCTGGGCGTTAAAGTGATTATATTCGATCCGGCCTATATGTCAAAAGAGTTCACAGGTGATATGCAATGGGGAGAGGTGGGCCATGCGGAAGAGATAGAGGGATCCCATATGTGGTACTGCTATCCGGATCTGGTCAAGATGGAAAGAGCCCGGGACAATCCCCACCAGCATGATCCCATCTATCACGTGGATCCGCGCTATGCCGGTGATACGCTTTGCTATGTTCCCAGCAGCCCGGCTGAAATGCAAAGATTGGCGCAAAAATCCGGCGGAACCTCAGGGGCGTCTACGCGGGCGTCGAGGCAGCTGGGTGAACAATATCACACGCATCTGGTGGGCCGCATGCTGGAAGCCATCGCATTTTTACAGAAATCATCTTAAGGCCCCAGCGCTGGCCTTAAGCCCTAAACCAAGACGCTGGTTCAGATCCCGCTTAGCCCGGATCGGCCCATTTTTTCCAGAAAATGGGTGTCAATATCGCCGCGGATGAAATCCGCGTCCTGAAACACCTGCTGATGAAAGGGGATGGTGCTTTTAATACCCTCAATCTGGAATTCAGCCAGCGCTCTTTGCATTCTTTTGATCGCCATACCCCGATCCCTGGCCCACACCACCAATTTGCCAATCAGCGAATCATAAAACGGCGATATGACATACGGATTGAAAATATGGGTATCCACCCGGACACCCGGTCCGGCCGGCAGGATAAGATGGGTAATTTCACCCGGAGAAGGCATAAAATTATCGGCCGGGTCCGCGGCATTGATGCGGCACTCCAGCGACCAGCCGTTCAGCTGAACCTCATCCTGCTTGAGGGCTAACGGTTCACCCTGGGCCAACAAAATCTGCTGCTGGACGATATCGATGCCGGTGACCAGCTCGGTTACCGGATGTTCAACCTGAACCCGGGCATTAACTTCCATGAAATAAAAGTTTTTGTCTTTATCCACCAGAAACTCAATGGTACCGGCGTTGGTGTAGCCGACAAGTCCGGCCACCTGAATCGCCGTCTGGCCCAATTTGTTGCGCAATTCTGGGTCGACAAAAGGTGAGGGTGACTCTTCAATCAGCTTCTGGTAGCGCATCTGAATGCTGCATTCCCGCTCGCCGAGGTGGATACGATTGCCGAAATGGTCGGCTAATATCTGAATTTCGATATGACGGGGCTTTTCGATATATTTTTCCAGGTAGAGGTCCGGGTTGCCAAAAGCCGCCCGGGCTTCGCCGGAGGCAACCGCAACTGCGTCGGCCAGTTCATTTTTGTCATAGGCGATACGCATGCCCCTTCCACCGCCACCACCCGAAGCCTTCAGGATGACCGGATAGCCCACCTGCGCGGCAATCTCAAAGGCCTCTTGTGGTGAAGAAATGATGTCCTCGCTGCCCGGAATGGTGGCAATTCCTGCTGCCGTTAATGTTTTGCGAGCAGCTGATTTGTTGCCACTCGCAGCGATGCATTCACCCGAAGGGCCGATGAATATCAGCTGGTTATCCGCACAGGCGTTGGCGAAATCGGCGTTTTCAGATAAAAAACCGTACCCGGGATGGACGGCATCGGCACCTGTATCCTTGCCCGCCTGGATGATGCGATCGATGTTCAGATAGCTTTTGCGGCTCAAGGCAGGCCCGATATGAACGGCTTCATCGGCATATTTGACATGCAGGGCGTCTGCATCCGCATCCGAAAAAACCGCCACGGTCTTAATGCCCATTTCCCGGCAGGCCCGTATAATTCGGACGGCAATTTCACCTCTATTGGCGATCAAAATTTTGCTGAATTGTGCCGTTGCCATTCAGGGCCTCATGACGATCAATTGAGAAGAGTTGATTTAGCCGATCTCGATTTCGATCAGTTCCTGGTTTTTCATGACCGGCTCTTCATTTTCAACCAGGATTTTTTTCACCGTCCCGGGCTGATCCGCCCGCAGCTCGGTGAATATTTTCATGGATTCAATCATACAGACAATCGCAGCAGCATCCACCTTTTGTCCGACCTCCACCAGGGGTTTTTCTCCAGGGGCCGAGGCGCGGTAAAAGGTGCCCATGACCGGCGATGTGATTGTGTAGGTATTGGACCCCATATGGCCATCTCCTTTTAGGATTAAAACGTTAAAACTGTGCTCAAAAAATCCATTCCGTGTTGTGGCGGGCGAAGCGGTCGACCACGGCAACAATGCCTAACTGTTTCGAAAAACAGTCGATCCATTGCCGGTTTTAGGTAAAACACGCTTGACACATATTTGGAATATATGTCAACTATAAATTAAATTCGAATTGCGCAGTATCCTAACCACACCATCGCAAAAGGAGGAACCGTTAATGAAAAAAATTATGCTTCTATCGCTCTGTCTTGTTTTTGCCCTGGTATCTTTTTCGGGCGCTCTGGCCGAAACCAAATGGGATATGCACTTGAACTATCCGGCCGGCAACTTTCATTCCAAGGGGGCCCAAGAATTTGCCGACAAGGTAAAGGAAGCCACCAACGGACAGCTGTCGATTGTCCTGCACCCCGGTGCCGCTCTGGGGTTCAAGGGCCCTGAGCTGCTGCGGTCGGTGGCAGAAGGACAGCTCGTTATCGCTGAAGTGCCCACCGGCATGGTGGAGGGGGATGCCCCCACCCTGGCCCTGACGGCCCAGCCCTTCATCTCCACCAACGCTTTTGAGCAGCGCCTGCTGTATCAGCTGGCCAAACCGACATATGCCAAGATTCTAAAGGATTTCAATCAGTTCACCCTGTATAGCTCGGTATGGCCTTTTTCCGGCATCTATACCCAGCGGGCCATCAACTCTGAGGGAGATCTCAAGGGCCTGAAAATGCGCGTCTATGATGGCACCGGTTTATCATTTGGCAATGCCACCGGCATCGCGGCGCGCAAAATGCCCTTCAGCGAAGTCTATCCTGCCATGAAGGCCGGGCTTCTGGATTCCATGTACACCTCGTCTGTGTCCGGTGTTGATGCCAAGGCCTGGGAGGTGCTTAAATATTTCACGCCCATCAATATCGTCGGCCCGGTCAATATGATCAACGTCAACCTGGAAGCCTGGAACAAGCTCCCCAAGGACATCCAGAAGACGGTGCTGGAAATTGCATCGCAAATGGAGGACGACATGTGGAACCTGGCCGGTGACATGGACCGCAAAAGCCGGGAAGAGCTGCTTAAACAGGGCATGACCATCAAACCCGTCAGCAACGAGTTCCGCGCTCAACTGGACGCGATCGGCAACCAGCTGCGCGCCGAATGGGCCAAAAAGGCGGGCGCCGATGCCCAGAAGATCTTAGAGGAATATTACAGGATCACGGGTCGCCAATAGTTGCCGTGCAGATCTCATCGATGAGCAGGTTCGTGCCGATGGTTTGCCGGATCTGCTCATTTCCTTTATCTGTCTGATGGAGATATGATGAACATCCTCGTGCGCTGGATCGAAAACCTCAGCAACTGGGTAGCGCGAATTTCTGCGGTCATGCTGGGGCTGATGACCCTGTTGATCCTGCTTGAAATTTTTCTCTGGAACGCATTTTCGAAAACCACGCTCATTGCCGATGAATACTGTGCTTACGGCCTGGCCGCCATTATTTTTCTGGGTGCTGGTTACTGTCTCAAGGAGAAGGGACACATCCGGATCACCCTCGTGCTGGGCTTCCTGCCACCCAAATTGTCCAGAATCATCACCTTTGTCGCCACCGGCATGACCACCCTGTTCATGGGGTATTTATGGTGGTATCTGTTAAAAATGGTGCAGTCGGCCATACGCTATAATTCGACTTCGGGGACGCTGACCAATACACCTTTATGGATACCGCAGGTGGTGATGCTCATCGGAGCGGCCTGTTTTTTGCTGCAACTGTTTGCCACGACCGTTAAAACCTATGAGGCCATCGGGACCGGGGAGGAAGTCGTCTAATGGAAGCAAATCTGATGATGGCGCTGGTCGTGTTTGGCATATTGTTCCTGACCCTGGCAGCCGGGATCTGGGTGGGGTTTTCGCTTTTTATTGTCGGCTTTATGGGCATGCTGATATACAGCCCCCTGCCGGCCGGCAACAACATGGCATCGTCTGTGTGGGCGACAATTGAAAAATGGGAATACGTGGCGCTGCCGCTGTTTATTCTCATGGGTGAAATCCTGTATCGCTCGGGCATATCCGAAAAGCTTTTTAAGTCCCTGGTTCCCTGGCTCTACCGGCTTCCCGGCGGACTGTTGCTGATGAACATCGTTTCATGTACCCTGTTTGCAGCGGTATCGGGCTCCAGTGCCGCCACCACCGCGACGGTCGGCCGCATCACCCTGGCCGAATTTGACAAGCTGGGCTATGATCGGCGCCTGGCGATGGGATCTTTGGCCGGTGCCGGCACCTTAGGATTTTTGATTCCCCCTTCTTTGATCATGATCGTTTATGCCATTCTGGCCGAGGTGTCGATCGGTAAAATGTTTATGGCCGGCATCTTACCGGGGTTGCTTCTGTCTGGGATTTATTCGACTTACATCATTTACCGCGGGATTCGCAACCCGGCGATAGCCCCCCGAACCCAGGAAAGCTACAGCTGGAAAGAGCGGTTGGTGGGCCTCAAGGATTTGGCACCGACGCTGATTTTGATTCTGATGGTTTTGGGAAGTATTTATGGGGGTGTGGCCACCCCGACCGAGGCAGCGGCCCTGGGTGTTTTGGGGGCTACGGTGTTCGCGTTTCTCAACCGTCAGATGAATTTTAAGATTTTGTTTGAATGCCTGGTGGGTGCGGTTAAAACCAACGCCATGATTATGATGATTGTTGTGGGAGCCGGATTTTTGTCCCGTGTCATGGGGTTTTTGGGCATCCCGGCGGCCATCACCCGGACGATCACCGAATTGGGTCTTTCCCCTTATATGCTCATGATCCTGCTGGGCGTATTTTACGTTATCCTCGGTTGCCTGCTGGATGGTTTTTCCATTGTGGTAATGACGCTGCCGATCGCCCTGCCCATGGTTACGGCTGCCGGTTTTGATCCCATCTGGTTCGGTATCTACTTGATCCTGATGGTGGAAGTCAGCCAGATTACACCACCGGTCGGTTTCAACCTGTTCGTTATTCAGGGCCTGACGGACGAGCCGATTGTCAAGGTGGCCAAGTACGCCTTGCCTTTTTTCTTTTTGATGCTGCTGACAACGGCCATCCTGACGATTTTTCCAAATATTGCCCTGTTTCTTCCCAATTTGATGACCACTAAATAGACCTCCTTCAGGATCAAAGTGCTGGTGTTTGAAAGGAGACATGACAGTGAAACGAATTGATCTTAATTGTGACATGGGCGAGAGCTTTGGTGCCTATAAACTGGGCATGGATGACGCGGTCATTCAATACATTACTTCTGCCAATATCGCCTGTGGCTGGCATGCCGGAGATCCCGCCGTGATGAACCACACGGTTGCCATTGCCGTTGAGCATGGCGTGGGGGTGGGCGCCCATCCGGGGTATCCCGATTTGCTGGGTTTTGGCCGCCGCAACATGGACTGCACCATGGAAGAGCTCCGCAATTACGTCATTTATCAGATCGGCGCTCTGCAAGCCTTTTGCAGCGCCCATGGGACCCGCCTGCAGCATGTCAAACCGCATGGTGCGCTGTATTTGACAGCCGTTGAAAATGAAGACGTTGCGCGCGCGGTTGCCGAAGCCATCGTTCAGGTCAATCCAGATCTGCGATACGTAGCACTGGCCGGTGCCAAAGGAGAGCTCATGACCCGGATTGGTCAGGAAGTGGGGCTTAAAGTGGTTTATGAAGCATTTCCGGACAGAGCTTACAGCCCTGAAGGAACCCTGGTGTCAAGGCGCCAGAGCGGCGCAGTCATCAAAGATCCCCAGGCGGTTTCGCAAAGAGCGTTGCGCATGGTTCGAGAAGGGGTCGTCGTCGCAATCGACGGTTCGGCCATCCCGCTTGAAGCCCAAACGTTATGCGTGCACGGTGATAATCCCAAAGCGGTGGAACTTGTCCGCAGCATTCGGGAGACGCTCGAAGCCGATGGAGTGGCGGTGACACCCATGGGAAAGGAATGATAACCGCTATGCAAAAAGGTCTGTTTGCCAAAGCCCGCTTTCGCACGGCCGGTGATCGCGGTCTGCTGGTCGAATACGGTGACGTCATCGATCCGGCGGTCAACAACAAGGTCAGATCCATGGCCATCGTCATCGAAGGCAACCCCCTCAAAGGGGTCACCGAGGTCATCCCGACGTACCGCTCTTTGCTGATGATTTACGATCCTGTGATGACCGATACCGTCGAGCTTCAAAAAAGCCTTGAAACATTAGAAGCCCATCTGGCGGATATACAGATTCCACCACCCCGCACGGTTGAAATCCCCGTCTGTTACGGCGGTGAATTCGGGCCGGATATTGACACGGTTGCCGCTGCCCATCAGCTGAGCGTATCGGAGGTCATCGACCTGCATTGCAAACCGGAATACTTGATCTACATGGTAGGATTTACGCCGGGTTTTCCTTTTCTGGGGGGTCTTTCGGAAAAGCTGCACACCCCCCGGTTGGAGACACCCCGTACGCTGGTTCCGGAGGGATCGGTGGGGATCGCCAACAATCAGACCGGCATCTATCCGATCGCCAGCCCCGGCGGCTGGCAGCTGATCGGTCGCACGCCGGTCAAATTATTTGCCCCCCGACGTAAAAATCCATTCCTTTACCAGGCCGGCGATCGCATTAAATTCAATTCCATCTCCGTCGCAGAATATGCGCGCCTGGTTGAAAAGGAGGCTGAATAATGGAGGTATTATCGGTCCTGACGCCCGGTGGCTACACAACGGTTCAGGATGAAGGCCGCTACGGTTACCAGCAAATGGGTATTCCGGTGTCCGGCGTCCTGGATGCTTTTGCGTTCCATTGCGCCAACCTGCTGGTGGCCAATCCCAGGAACAGCGCGGTTATGGAGATCACCGTGATGGGTCCACGCCTTGACATTCTGGCTCCGGCCGATCTGGCGGTGACCGGCGCCGACATTAAAATGACATTGAATGATCAACCCATACCCACCTGGACCTCGTTTAGCGTCAATTCGGGCGATGTCCTGGACATCCAACAGGTGCAAAGCGGCTGCCGGGCTTATCTGGCTGTCGGCGGTGGTATCGATGTGCCTCGGGTGATGGGCAGCCGGTCGACCTATGTCGGCGCAAGTATCGGCGGCCACCAGGGGCGTGCGCTGAAAGCCGGGGATGTCATCGAATGCGGTCGGGGAAAACGCCTGGACAGGCCGCGGCAAATGCCTGCGGATCTGATACCCGCATATCCTGCTGAGCTGACCATCCGCGCGATCCCCGGTCCACAGGATGATTTTTTTACAGAAGGCCTGGAGGTTCTTTTTCAGTCTGACTTTATGGTCAGCACCCAGGCCGACCGCATGGGTTACCGGCTGCAGGGGCCCAGGATTAAAATCCGTGAGGGCATGCCCAAAAGCATCATCTCAGAACCCACCATGCCAGGCGGCGTCCAAATTCCGGCGGACGAGCAGCCGATCATTTTAATGGTTGAGCAAACGGTTGGGGGCTACACCAAGATTGTGACCGTTATCTCGGTGGATTTGTCCAGGGTGGCCCAGGCCACCCCTGGCGACACCATTGGTTTTGAAAGGGTTTCCCTGGAAACGGCGCATGCCCTCTATCAGGAGCAGCAAAAAAAACTGCAGAACTTAGAAGCACAGCTGTCCAATATCTAAAGAAGCACAAGGCTTATGCGGCAGGGTGTTTTTGCCAGAAGATGTTTTCTTGATAACCATCTCGAAGTAAGAAGATCTTTGCGCCTTTGCGTGATTCATTCATACAATTACGATGTCATCCGGAAACCGGCCAAATTGCGCCAGTCCGTCGTCCGTCACCAGGTGCGTGTTTTCAACCCCCACCACCCCTTTATCGGGGAAAATCAGCTTGGGCTCCAGCGCCAGGGTCATGCCCGCCTGGAGTGCCAGTGTCTGACCGGCTGCCAGAAACGGGTACTCATCCAGCTCGATACCGACCCCGTGCCCCACAAAGCGAATCCGGTCCTTACCGACCCCCATAAAATGTTCATCGTATCCCTTGCTGCGCGTCCACTCTAAGGCCAGATCATAAATCGCACCGCAGGGTACGCCCGGTTTGGCTTCGTGTTTGATCAGATTCTGCAGTTCAATCATGGCGGCATGCGCCGCCATCAATTCATCCGGCAGTTCTCCGATTGAGAAAATGCGCGCATGGTCCGAATAATAGCCGTTCAAGGCAAAGACATAATCGACCAGGACCGGTTCATGCGCTTGAATGGGACGAAACCCCGGGCCCTGGGCAACCGCCGGGCTGGCGCCGGTGCCACCGGTGGGAGAGGACAGAAAACTGGGCACAGCCCCCGAAGGACCGGCCATCAGGTGCCCGTAAAACATTTCGCTGCCCCACAGCCGCATGCGCACAACCCCCTGATGGCCCCGTTTGCGGGCTTCGGCTTCAACCAGACCGGCCAGCTCCAGCTCTGTCATCCCTTCGCGCAGCAGGGCTGGAACCTGTTCGGCCACCGCATCAGACAGGCGCGCGGCCTGTTGGATCATATCGATTTCATAATTTGATTTCAGCGACCGCACCAGGCGAATCAGATGGGAAACATCGACCAGATCTCGGTCTGCAAATATGCGTTGATAATTGCGATACAGATTTACCGGCAGCACATCGAGTTCCATGCCGATGGTTTGCGGTATGGCATAACTGCAGTCCTCTAAAATCTGCGGAATGGCCCGGGGCGATTCCAGCGGCACGATACGGCTCAAAGACGATTCTGCGATGGCACGATCATAGTTTTTATACACCATTAAAATGGGCTCGTCATCGAGCGGAACAAAAAGGTGCGCTTCCTGAATGGTGCCGCTGAAATAGAGCAGATCCGCGCGTTGAACCAAAAGCGCTGCGGCGATATCGTTTTCCACAAGCTGGCTTTTCAGATGGGCACAGCGCCGATCAATTTCCGATTTAGGCGTATTATGATGGGTAGCGTACACAGACGGATTCCTTTTCTGAAGTCGTTTTTTTAGGGAGTATCCTTAAAATGAATAGGCACCGTTGCGGGTCACCTTCCAGCAGCGCACCCGATGATCAGGGCCTACTTTTTCAAATTCAATCGCGTCTTGCGCACAGCGCTCTTCTTTTAGCGGGCAACGATCCCGAAAACCGCAACCGGCCGGCGGATTCAACGTATTACCGGGCTCATCTGCCATTGCATTCATTTCCGTTTCGCTGCTGCCGTCGGCGTCCGGGATGGCGGACAGCAGCAGGTGGGTATAGGGGTGGATGGGATGATCAAAGAGCGCATCGGCGGGCGCCTGCTCCATAATATGTCCCCTATACATCACCGCCACCGTGTCGCACAGATAGCCGACCACATTCAAATCATGGGAGATAAACAGGTAGCTGAGCTGCAGTTGACGCTGGAGATCTTTTAACAGGTTAATAATCTGGGCCTGAATCGAGACATCCAGAGCCGAAACCGGCTCGTCGCAAATAATCAAAGCGGGCTCAACAGATAGGGCGCGCGCAATGCCGATGCGCTGGCGCTGGCCGCCGCTGAATTCATGCGGATAGCGCTCAGCGCTGGCCGGTGACATGCCGACCATCTTCAATAGGTTTTCCAGGTGCTGGGCCTGTTGTGCGCGGCTGTGAATACCGGTGATCTTGAGACCCTCGGCAATGGACTGCCCGACAGTCATGCGGGGGTTTAAGGAACCGTAAGGGTCCTGGAATATGATCTGTATTTCTTTGCGCAAGGGCTTCATTTCCTGTTCATCGAGCCGGGTGATATCCAGCCCGTTAAAGAGAATTTTGCCTTCGTCGGCATCTAACAGCTTTAATATCAGACGGGCCACCGTGGTTTTGCCGCACCCGCTTTCACCCACCAGGCCCAAAGTTTTACCCTTTTCGATATGAAATGAGACACTTTCCACCGCCCGGACCCAGCCGGTGATGCGCTGAAAAAACCCTCTCCGAATGGGAAAGTATTTCCTCAGATTTTCAACTTCAAGAATGGTGTTGTTATCTGAACCGGCCTCATTCATACTCAAAGCACACCCCGTTGCTTATATAGTCGGGATTTCAATCAATCGGAATAGTGGAATAATGGGGTGCGGGCAGTTGCGATTTTCCGAAATGCCGAAATTCAGCACAGCAAAAAAGCCAGAAAATATCAGATCCTCTGAAAACCCGGTATTCCATCGTTCCACTATTCCATTATTCCTTAGAAAATATTATATTAGAAATATCGCCTTCGTTTCCGCAGTTGAATAAATCTATCTGAAGCCCTTTTCCATGTCATCGTTGAATATGACCGGACAGCGGGCGCGGTGCCCGTCTTCGTAATCACACATTTCCGGATACTGCTCGCGGCAGCTTTGCAGAGCGTGCCGGCACCGCGGATGAAATGGGCATCCGCCGGGTTTATAAGCCGGATTGGGCACCGTTCCCGGGATGCTGTAAAGCCGCTGCCCTCTCTTTTCGCGATGGGGCAACGATGCCAGCAGCGCCTGCGTATAGGGATGTTTGGGTGTCTTTAAAACCGCCTCTTTTTTCCCCTGTTCGGCGATGATGCCCGCATACATGACACAGATGCGATCGGCAACCTTTGAGACGACGCCCAGATCGTGGGTTATGTATAAGACCGACATGGAACGATCTTTTTGAATGGTTTCCAACAGGCGCAAAATCTGGGCCTGGACGGTTACATCCAGCGCGGTGGTGGGCTCATCGGCGATTATCAGCTCCGGGTTGCAGGCCAGCGCCATGGCAATCATAACACGCTGCCGCTGGCCGCCGCTCAATTGATGGGGGTAATCATTTAAGCGTTGCGCGGGATCGGCAATTCCGACATCTTTTAGCAGCTGTCGGCTGCGCTGGACGACTTCATTCTGGTGTGCTGTCCGATGAATCTGGATGGCCTCGCCGATTTGATCACCGATGGTAAAGACCGGATTCAAGGATGTCAGGGGCTCCTGGAAGACCATGCCGATTTGATTGCCACGGATTTCCTGCATTTGTCTGTCATTGAGATTCAGCAGGTTTTGACCACGGAATAATATCCGGCCGCCGGCAATTTCGCCCGGCGGAATGGGGACCAGCCCCATGATGCTCAGCGCGGTGACGGTCTTGCCGCACCCCGATTCTCCCACCAGACAGACCGTTTCTTCGGGCTCGACATCGAAACTGACGCCGTCCACCGCCCGGGCGACTTCATCCTCGCTGCGAAAGTAGACCTTCAACTCTTCAACCGAAAGTAATTTGTTTTCGTTCTCTTCCATGTCACGGTCAAATTGCGCGTTTGATACGTGTCCTGCAAAATTCTTACTAACGAAACGGTCAGTTGTCCGTTGTCAGTGGTCCGTTGCAGAAATTGGGATAACCTGCATTAACAACTGACAACGAACAACGGACTGCAAACGGATGATGTTTATTCATGAGGCTATATTTTGCTGTAAAAGATTAGTGCCTTTCTCTGAGCTTGGGATTTAGAACATCGCGCAATCCCTCTCCGAACAGATTGAAAGACAGCACCACTATTAAAATGGCGATTCCCGGCACAAACGTCAGCCAGGGGGCATCAAAAATAAACCGTTTGCCGTCCGACAAAATATTGCCCCAGGTTGCATGCGGCGGCGGCACACCGAAGCCCAGGAAACTCAAGCCGGCTTCGGTCAGAATGGCGGATGCAATGCCGATGGTTGCCGAAACCAGCACCGGTGCCACTGCATTGGGGATCATATGCCGGAAGATGATGCGAAAATTGTTCAGGCCCAGGGCACGGGCAGCGGCCACAAAGTCCTGTTCTCTGAGAGACAGAAATTCGGCACGCACAAACCGGGTTGTGCCCATCCAGCTGGTTAATCCGATAACGATCATGATATTGTAGATGCTGGCCGGCAGGAGCGCCACAACGGTCAGGATCAGGAAAAAGCTCGGAAAGCACAGCATAATGTCGACAAATCGCATGACCACCGTATCAATTGATAGGGTCTTAAAATACCACAGGCGCGCTGCAGCCGATCGGGGATCACGCTTAAGTGCTTTTTTCATCTGACGCGAAATAAAAATGCATGCCGCACCGCAGATGAGCAACACGGACCCGGCCCATAGTAGCCTGCTGATCAGCAAGGCCGCACCCATGATGAGCAAAGCGCCGGCCAACAGCTGTCCGACGCGAATATGGCGGTTGCCGTAGTAGCCGGCAATACCGCCTAAAAATATGCCGATCAGCACCGCTATACCGACCGCCACAAAACCGACTGTCAACGAGACCCAGGAGCCCTGCAGCATCCTGGCAAAGACATCACGCCCCAGGTCATCCGTCCCAAAAATGTAGATGCCCAGCTTTGGGACCTCATGGGGCTGTAATCGTTCCAGGTTGGGCAGGGCCAGCGGCGGGCGCAATTTATCCTGCAGGCGCACCATGGCCGGATTTAAGATGGGGGCACTACCGCGCGTCAGTCCAAAACCGATAATGGCCAGAGCGAAAAAAAGAATGAAAAAAACCATACCGGCAATGGCCAGTCTGTTTTTCCTGAACAGGCGCCAGAACTCCTCCAGGCGGGTCCGTTTAGGCGCCAGCGGCTCCTCCAGCCCTTTATTCTGGCTATTGATGGTTGCGTTTTCCATCACAAGCGAATCCTGGGATCGACCAGCAGGTACAACAGGTCTGAAATAAAGGTTCCGATCAGCACCAGTACCGCGGAGACAAAGTTAAGGGTTAGAATAATCGGATAATCGCGTGCCAATATGGCTTCATAGGCCATGCGGCCCATCCCGGGCCAGGCAAATATCGATTCGATAATGACCGAGCCGCCAATCAGGCCGGGCAGGATCAGGCCGAACATGGTTACAAACGGCAGCAGGGCGTTGCGCAGGGCGTGCTTGTAATGCACCTGATCGGGAGCCAGTCCTTTGGCTTTGGCCGTGCGGACGTAATCCTGGCCTTCGACTTCGAGCATCTGGCTGCGCACATAGCGCGACAGGACGGCGATACCGGCCGTGGCGCCTAAAAGGGACGGCAGCAACAGGTGCCAGATGCGGTCCATGGCGCGGTTGAACCCGGCAGTGTCGCCCATTCCAAATGTTTCCATGCCGATGACCGGCACATGAAAATGATTGACGACAAAAATGATCAGGATGTAGGCGAAGAAAAATCCCGGGATCGATATCAACAGATAGGAGAAAAAAGTGGCGCTGCGGTCATAAATCCCGCCCCTGAAAATGGCCGAGCGAATGCCGACGGGAAATGAAATCGTCCAGGTCAGAATGGTTCCGACGACGAACAGCGGCAGGCTGTTGAGAAACCGCTCCCATATCTTTTTGAAAACCGGCTGATTGTCTTTCCAGGAGATGGTCTTGCCGCTGAACAGGTCGCGATAAAAGTACAGATACTGCTGGTAGAGCGGTTTGTCCAGGTGAAATTCCGCGCGAAAGCGTTCAACCATTTCGCGCGTGAATTTGGGATTCAGCGGATCCACCTGGCTGGGTTCGCCGGGGGCCAGGTGGATAATCAAAAACGATACAATTGAAACAAAAAACAGCGTAATGATTTTTTGGACAATGCTGCGGCCGATAAATGAGATCATGTGCGCTACCGATAGTTAAGATTGATTAAGGGGCAAAATCAGGAACCTGCGCCAGTTTGATCCAGCGGTTGAAATAAAAGGTATAATCTCCCGTCGGGGTCGGCGTAATTTTTCGATAAACGATATTGGCGTTTTGATCGAATTCTTTGATGACGATGCGTTTGTCCAGAACGGCCGTCCATCGGCTGACAAACAGAAACGTGTAAGGCTGCTCATAGGCGATGATGTCATGTAGCCGGTGGCAATATTCGACCTGTTGTTCGTGATTATATTCCTGCCTGATTTTAATAATCAGACGATCGGCCTCTTTGTTCTTGAAGCCGACAAAATTCAGCTGGCTATAGCCGGTCTGGCTGGAATGCCAGATCTGATACAGATCCGGATCAATTCCCATCGACCAGCCCAGAACCAGGGCGTCAAAGTCCAGTTTGTTGACCCGTTCCTGGATAAAGACCGCCCATTCCACCAGATCGGTGCGCACATCGACGCCGATTTGTTTCCATGAATCCTGGGCGATGGCCAGAATCGCTTTGCGAATGTCGTTCCCGTTGTTGGTAATCAGTTTAAATTGCAGTCGCTTGCCGTTTTTTTCAAGCCACCCATCGGCGTTGCGTCTCCATCCGGCTTGAGCCAGTAATTTCAAGGCCCCTTGGGGATCATACGGCACGGGCTCGACATCCGGATTGTAAAAATCGGTCTGTTTGGGGAATGGGCCGGTGATGCGCTCTCCCTGATTATACAGGACATATTCGATAATTTTGTCGACATCGATGGCCATGCTCAAGGCCTGCCGAACCCGTCGATCATCAAAGGGCTCGCGCCGCATGTTATAGCCGATGTAGGAAAAGCCAAATGAAGTGCCTGAAAAACTCTGGAAATTGGGATCGTCCTTCAGGCGTTTGACCTGGTGCGGCTGAACACCGTAACTGTCGATGGTGCCGGCATAAAATTCCATTTCCTGAGTCAGCAGATCCGGAATCACGCGGAAAACATATTTTTGATAATGGGGCGGCCCCTCCCAGTACTCCTCAAAGCGATCCAGGATGATATACTGATCAGACACCCATTCGCGAAACACAAAGGGTCCGCATCCGATGGGATGGCGGTTAAAGCCGCTTTGTCGTAGTGAAAATGACTGCGGATCTTTGCCCAGTTTGAGCGCTTCTTTTTTCAGCACGGCATCATTCAGAAGGTGCTCGGGCAGGATGCCCATGCTCCAGGTTCCGATGGCCGGTGAGTACAGGCGTTTATAAACAATACGCACGGTCAGCGGATCAATGACAAGCACCTTTTTGACCGGCTCGTAGTCGGCGATGCGGGGTGAGAGATTTTTGGGGTCCATGATCGCATCGTAGGTAAATTTGACATCATGGGCATCAAGGCTATGACCGTCATGAAACTTGACGTTGGGCCTGAGTCTAAACTCGATGATGGGATTGTGCTCGACCGACGGCAGATATTGTTGGGCATAGACATCGAGCAGCTGCGCATCAAGTTTCCGTTTGGCCGACAGATATTTCGCGCCCTCAAAGCTGCTGAAATAATTTTTTCCGAGGATCTGGCCGAGGTTTACAAACAGATCCTGATCGACGGTTTTTAAATCGAGCTTGATTCTGGCCGGCGCCGCCACCGTTATGTCGATTGTATCGGCTTTCTGGTTATCATCGGAAGGCGCTTTTGACGCGCGCACTCGCTCGGTGCGTGCCGGGATCAATGTGACCGAAGCAATGTTATCCAGCGTTTTTTGAAGTTTGGCAGATGCTGGATATTTCTTTGTGCGGGCCTCTTGCAGAAAATTGACAATGTCCGGAGCGGCGGCACGGCCCAGGCCGGGAACATCTGCCCCAGCATTCACGTAAAAAAAAGCGTGCTCATAAATTTTCCAGCGGGTTGCCAATCTTGCCCTGAACCGTAATTCTTCATCCCGGTCAATCAGGCCCTCAAAGACCTTGCCGGTGATTTCACTGCTGGCGCTGTCGGCCGATAGAATTGGATTCAGAATCGCAGCGTCGCCAATCGAGGCATTGATATATTGATTCAAACGCCGGGGGTTGCCCTTGGCCTGTTGCTCATAGGTGGGCACCCAGAAATAGGACTGCAGCAGGATCGCGGTGAGCACCAGCGGAGCAAGGATGAGAATGCGTTTAGTGGTCATGTCGGCGTTTTACAGCGTTTCTAAGAGTTTGTGAATCGATGCCTTTTTCTTTTTGATCAGTTCGGTTTCAATTTCATCGGGGTTTAACGCGGCCGCCTGGTCAAGATAATCCAGAGCCGTTTCCAACCCACTGCGGGTTCCTTTGGTGGCCGCTACATCGGCTTTGTAAAACAGGATCATGCGGTCAATCTGGTTGATGCGTGCATGCGCTGTTTGAAGGTGTTCCTCGGTGGTGGCGAAAGACAGGGCCCTGTTCAGATAGGATTTGATGCCGACAAAATCCGGCATCCCGCTCACCGCCATCAAGGCATCCGCCTTGCTGAGGTAAAAATGATATGCCAGCGGGAAAACGGCCTCTTTTGAATAAACGGCTTTCATTTCAGCCGGCTTTTGAACACCCGGCATAATCAGTATACGCTTTTTTCCGCCTGGAGAAAAGGTCCCCTGCCAGATTTCTAACGCGCCGGCCCCAAATTTGAGGTAAAATTTGTCGGTATTGCGATAGCTGGCGTGAACCACAAACCCTATCAGAATAACAGGGATCAGCCCGGCCATAACGAGCAGCACCGAGCGCCGCGAAAACCGAAATGTATCAGAACGCCCATGGTCCCGGGTTTTCTTTTTCAAGTCATCGTTTTGCTTGGATTGCATCAAAAACCCCTTTGAATTTTTGACGTGCTGGCCTATAATACCATTTTAGTTCCGACGCTGGATCCAGACGGAAGCGGACAAAAAGATGGATATCATCGATTGTTGATCCTTTAATGCGTAATTATTTCACCTTGTTGCCGATTCGTCAAGCTACGACTGTGTCTGTAAGGTCAACCTGGCCCGCCGGGGTCTGCCCGCCGACAGTCCGGTCTTCGAAAAGAGGCGCCCATGAGCGGTGACATCACCATATCGATCTGGCTTTTCATTCTCCTGATAGCGGCAGCGGTCTGGGCCATACTGGAACGCGTGCTGATTCCCAGTACGCGATGGTTTCTCCGCAGACGAATTAATCGCCTGATTGATGACATCAGTACGCGCCTGGATATTCAGATTAAACCCTTTCAGCTGACCAAAAGACAGGTCTTAATCGACCGTCTGGTTTACGATCCAAAAGTGGTTGAAGCCATCCAGCAAAATGCCCATGAACGCAATTGCCCCCGTGAAATGGTTCAAAAAGAGGTCATGGCTTACGCCCGGGAGATCGTGCCATCCTTTAATGCTTATCTGTATTTCCGGATGGGCTACTGGATGGCAAAAAAGGTAGCCCGGCTGCTCTACCGCGTCCGCATCGGCATGGCCGATGAGCAACGCTATGCATTGATCGATCCTGAATCCACGGTTGTATTTGTCATTAATCACCGCAGCAACATGGATTATGTTCTGGTGGCTTTTTTGGCTGCTGAAAAAACAACACTTTCTTATGCCGTCGGAGAATGGGCGAAAATCTGGCCGCTGCAAACGCTTATCCGGGCCATGGGCGCTTTTTTCGTGCGGCGCAACTCAGGTGACCCTTTATACCGGTGCGTTCTGGAACGATATGTCCACATGGCGACCAAGGAGGGCGTCTGTCAGGCGGTATTTCTGGAAGGCGGTCTCAGTCGTGACGGACGGCTGAGACCGCCCAAACTGGGTTTTCTGGATTACATGCTGCGCAGTTATGACGCCCGGAGAGACCGCGATATCGTATTCATTCCCGTGGGGGTGAATTACGATCGAACCCTGGAAGATCGGAGTTTATTGCGTGAATTGGATCCTGATGCCGAAAAGCGCAGCCGGTGGTTTATTTTCAAAACCACTTGCGGTTTTATATGGAAAAGCCTGGTGCTGATGATTTTAAGCCGCTGGCAACGATTTGGTTATGCGTATGTTAATTTTGGAAATCCGGTATCTATCAGGCAATATTTTGCTGATACCGGGGTGAATTTTGCCCGGCTGGAGCGCCCGACCCGGTTTGCTGAAGTCGAAAAACTGGCGAATCGGCTTATGGATGCCATTCGTCAGGTGGTGCCGGTGTTGCCTGTTTCACTGGTCGCAACGGTGTTGCTCGAAGCCCAACCCGGGGGTCTGCATGCCGCAGAGTTGCAGGAGCGGGTGAATCGATTTATTGCTGAACTCGAGCGCCGCGGCGCCCACGTATATCTTTCACCCCAAAATCGGGTGGAGTCTATTCTAAATGCGTTGAATATGCTACAATTAAGAAAACTGGTCGGGGAGTCAGACGGTGTTTACTGGGCGATTCCAGATGAAGTCAATGTGCTGAGCTATTATGCCAATGCGATCGCCCATTGGCGTCAGCGTGTAAATGGATCGAACAGATAAATCATACAGACAGTTACGGTCTCACGTCTGACTTCGTTGTGCTTTGGGGTAAAAAATAAGATGTCAAAGAAGATCAGAACGGTCTGCTTTCAATTTGTATTCATTTTGCTCATACTGAATGTTGTGCTCAACCTGCAGGCTGAATTTTACAAATATGTCGATAAAGAAGGCCACATTTTTTATGTCGACGACCTGAGCCAGGTTCCCCAGGAGTATCGCGAAAAGGTCGAGGTTTACCCGGAAAAGTATGACCATTTGCCGGCAGACCAAAAAAAAAACCAGCTGGAAACCGATCGAAAACAGCAGCAGGCCTTGGAGCTTGAAAGACAGCGCCAGTTGGAGCGAGAGCTGCAACAGGCCGCTGAACAGGAAGCATCAGAAAGACAACGCCAGGCAGAACTGGCCCAAAAAATGAATCGCGAAACACCGGTCATTATAAAGGGCAACAGGGTTTTTGTACCGACCCTGCTTGGAAACAATGGCGTTGAAGTGGAGAGCCTGATGCTCCTGGATACCGGTGCATCCCAGACCGTCATTCACCGCGAAATTGCCAGCCAACTCAACATCATCGCCCGCAAAAAAGGATTGTCTCAGGTAGCCGGAGGCCAGCAAATCTATACCGAAATGGGTCAAGTCGACTATATCAAAATCGGGCCCCATAAACTCAATGGCACCAATATTCTAATTATAAACCACGAAGGGGCGGCCGTCACCCATAACGGACTGCTGGGCATGAATATTCTGAAGCATTTCAACTACCAAATCGATTTTGAAAACCAGGTGATCGTCTGGCAACCCGTACAATAGCTTTTTTCGGCCCGGGCTGCCCGCTACCCGTTGTTCCGGTTTGCCATGGTGGATTGAGCGGCTGATGAAAAAATAACGTATGGATCCAGTGGCATACCATATCTGTTTCCATAATCGGTTGAACCTGCTATCATGTCGGAGTCGAGCGAAATTTTAGACTGGGGCATCACTGTCGTGCGCTGGTTACAGCAATACAGCCCCGGCCTGGATCTGCCGTTTAAAACACTGACCTTCCTGGGGAATCTGGAGTTTTTTCTTTTTTTCATGCCTTTGTTCTACTGGTGTTTGGACCGCCGCAGGGGTGCCAGACTGCTTGTCCTTTTTTTAATCTCTGCTTATATTAATTCCATTGCCAAGGTAATTGCGTCCCAGCCACGCCCCTTCCAATATGATCCGGGGGTCAAAGCGCTGGTGCATGCCGGTGGCGGCGGATTTCCAAGCGGCCATACACAGGCCGCAGTCGTGGTGTGGGGTTTCATTGCCGCTCAAGTTAAAAAGCCAAGCATGTGGATACTGGCCGGCTTTCTGATGATGACGATCCCCCTCTCGCGGCTTTACCTGGGTGTTCATTTCCCGACAGATCTTTTCGGGGGCTACCTGATCGGAGCGGTCTTACTGACGGCCTATTTGCTGTTTGCCTCTAAAATCGAAGCCGGCTTGGTTAAAAGGGGAATCCACTGGCAAATGGCAGCCGCCATCGGGCTGCCGATCGGTCTCATCCTTTTAAGTCCGGCGGGTGCGCGCACCGCCGTGACGGCCGGCAGCGTCCTGCTGGGATTTGCTCCCGGGATGATTTTAGAGCGTCGCAGGGTTCGGTTTGATTGCGGTGGCAGCACGCTAAAGCGGTCATTGCGGTTTGTTGTCGGCATGGTCGTTGTTGTCGCTTTGTGGGCAGGCCTCAGGATCGCCTTTTCAGCTCTGACGCCGGCAGTATTTTTTCAAATCTTGCGCTATGCCCTGATCGGTTTGTGGTGTGCATGGGGGGCTCCCTGGTTGTTTGTGCGATTCAGACTTGCCGAAACTGAGTAAATTGAGGGTTTGGGGAGTTTTTTCGAATTGACCCTACATGAATAATCGCCCGCGAAACCCGCGCAAACTCGTGCATAAGGGCTCGTAACAAAAGAACAGTAAAGGGCATGATAAAAAAAAGCTATCTGAACATTGGGTCTTGTTGCGATCGGTAGCACCCCGCCGGTCCCTGTTCTTTTGCAACGATCCCTAACTTACTCAGACAGTGCGCGGGTTTCGCGAACGATCATTCATTCCGTTCTGTATAAGGATTTGAATAAAAAACTTCCCGACCCCTCGAGTAAATTATATGGTTTACAATGTACTTGCCGATCTCGTGCTGGGAGTTCATCTTTTATTTGTGGTGTTTGTGCTGCTGGGAGCGCTGCTGCTGATCCGCTGGCCCTGGACGATATGGGGGCACCTTCCGGCGGTCGGTTGGGCGGCCTGGATCGAGTTTTCTGGGAAAATCTGCCCTCTGACACCGCTGGAGAACGCGTTGCGAATCCGGGGCGGGGGGCGCGGTTATGCCGGTGACTTTGTCGGGCACCATATGATGGGATTGCTCTACCCGGACGGTCTGACCCCTCGGATCCAGATTGTTTTAGGAGCGCTCGTGTTGGTCATTAATGTGGTCATATATGGATATGTGTTCTATCGGCGCAAAAAATAGCGCAAAAGAGGTTTTGAAATGGCTTCTCGTATCGTGTCCCAGAAAATGACATGACCGGCGCCTATTTTGTCAATTATTTCCTGGACACGATACTGGATACCAGACCCGTTACTCAAAGTATTCAAGCAGATATTTGTGTGTTAACCTCTGAATCATATCGGTGCAAAATTAATTTACAGAAAGGAGTGCTCCAGTGCAGACGAATCCGGATACGCATCGCAAGACCATTGGTTATGTACTGTGGCTTTTTGGTTTCACCGGCTCCCATCGTTTTTACTACGGTTATCCGGTTGTGGGGACCCTTTATTTTTTTACACTGGGAATCCTCTTCATTGGCTGGATCATCGACCTGTTTCTGATTCCATCCATGGATCGCAAAGCAGATTTGCGGTTTACGACCGGCAGGATCGATTACAATCTGGCCTGGATTTTATTAACCTTTCTGGGGCTTTTTGGAATCCATCGAATGTACATGGGAAAATGGTTGACCGGAATTCTGTATCTGCTCACCGGCGGATTGGTGGGATTCGGTCTGATTTATGATTTTTGGACTTTAAACGATCAGGTGACGCTGATCAACAGCAAAACATAACGGCCAAACAGGGTCCATTCCGTCATGCTTTCAAATTGGAGTGCCGCCCCTCCAGGTGCTCGGTCATAAAGGATTCATTTCTCCCAATCCCTTTGTAACGCTTTCGCCTGAGTTTTCTGCAATTGTGTTCATGCCTTTTATAGGGGTTGTCAAAAAAACATTCCGATTGCAGAACGTTTTTTTGCACCAGCACTTATGCCGCCGTCATTTTTTGGAACATTATTATGACAGGCGGCCTAAACAAATAACAGGTTGACAGCGCCACGGGGAGCCATTAAGTTGCGTTTTTGAGATAATTCTCATAAAGGAGCTCATTGCTATGGTTAGACCCCGCAAGGACCGCATGGTCGCTTACAATCCGGAAATCAGCTACTTTAAACCCCGGGGCATTCCCATGATGAAGCTGGAAGAGGTGCATCTAACAGTTGATGAGCGCGAAGCCATCCGCCTTTCAGACCTGCAAGGCATGTCGCATGAAGATGCCGGTAAGCGTATGGGTGTTTCGCGAGCCACGTTTGGCCGCATTATCCAGCACGCCCGGCAAGTTGTTGCCGATGCGCTCATCAACGGTAAGGCGATTAGTGTCGGGGGCGGCAATTATCGTATTGTTGATCAGAATCGTATATTTCGCTGCAAGAGTTGTCGCCATGTTTGGGAAGAAGCCAAGGGGACGGGCAGACCGCATCATTGCCCGGCCTGCAAAAAGGATGATTTTCAACGCTTTCTAAAAGGCGAACACACGACGCCTTAAAACACTTTAAACAGGAGATATTCAAAATGGTCGATATTCAAGACAGCATGCCGCCCGATCCTAAAAAAATCGAAGAGCAAAAGGATGCGGCGGTGAAAAGCGCGTTGCAGAAAATAAAGCATAAAATTATCGTTATGAGCGGTAAAGGCGGTGTCGGCAAAACCAGTACCGCTGTTAATCTATCTCTGGCCCTTGCCGACGCCGGAAACAAGGTCGGCATCATGGATGTCGATTTGCACGGCCCGGACGTGCCGCGCATGCTGGGGCTTGATGGCATGCCCGAGCTGATGTCGAATAAAAAACTCAGCCCCTTAAAATATTCGGAAAATTTAAGCGTCATGTCGATCGAATCCTTTATCCCCGGCAAGGACGATGCTATCATCTGGCGTGGACCGATGAAATATTCGGCCATCCGGCAGTTTATCGGAGATGTCGAATGGGGAGATCTTGATTTTCTGGTGATCGACAGCCCGCCGGGTACTGGAGATGAGCCCCTGACGGTGGCGCAAATCGTATCCGATGCCAGAGCCGTTATCGTCACGACGCCTCAAGAGATCGCACTGGCCGATGTTCGCAAATCGATTAATTTCTGCAAAACTCTTAAAATGGAGATCTTTGGCCTGGTAGAGAACATGAGCGGTCTGAGTTGCCCCCATTGCGGAGAAATGATCGATCTCTTTGGATCCGGCGGCGGTGAAAGAACGGCCAAGCAAACCGGCATCCGTTTTCTGGGAAGAATACCCTTTGATCCCAATGTGGTTGCCTGTGGGGATTCAGGGGCCTGTTATCAGAAAGTCCATGCCGACACGGCGGTATCGCGGGCCTATGCTGAGGTTGCTCAAAAGCTTGCCCAGCTTGCTTGAGATGACTTCAATTATCGTGCTTCATAAAACAGGTCCTATAAGAACATTAAGTAGAAACGGACGTAGTCGACACATTTATCTAAAATATCTTTGAGAATCCGAAGATCGAATGAAATTTAAGATTACCACGCTGGTTGACAATACGGTCGGCATCGGCGGCAGTCGTGAACTCATCGGAGAACACGGCCTGGCCTTTTTAATCGAAACCGGGATGCAATCCATTTTATTTGACACCGGGCAGTATCTGGCTTTGGAAAACAACAGCCGCATCCTTGGCAAGGATCTCTCGGCCATCGATACGGTGGTGCTCAGCCATGGTCATTACGATCATACCGGTGGCTTAAAGCAATTGCTTGCGCACAATTCAGATGTTTCGGTATATGCCCACCCCGATGTCTTCGCACCTAAACTGATCAAGCGCGAAGGGCAATACCGCAAAGTCGGTATGCCCGTCAGCAAAGATGAGCTGGTCAAAAAAGGTGTCACCTTGTGTCTGAACACAGCCTCGGTGGCGCTTGGCCCCGAAATAATGACCACCGGTGAAATACCTCTGATGACTTCGTTCGAAACGGTGGCCAAGGGGTTCTTTGTCGAAAAGGACGGCCGCAGGGTCCCCGATGCCTTGGCTGATGATCAGGCCCTCATTCTAAAAACCGCCCGAGGGCCTGTCGTCGTTCTGGGATGCTGTCATCGGGGCATTATTAATACCCTTCGTCATGTGTGCAACATAACCGGCCAAAAACGAATTTACGCGGTCTTGGGCGGGCTGCATCTGGTCAAAACGACCGGCGAAAGACTGGAGACCATTATGCAGCACTTGCAGCGCTTTGATTTGGAGCGGATCGTCGTGGGACACTGTACGGGCATTCATGCCTTTCAGTCGCTGTATGCCCGCTTCCAGGATAAAGTGGTTCTGAATACAGTCGGACATACCTTTACTGTTTGAGCCTCATGAATTTGACCGTCGGCCCGGTTTTTATCTAAGGCAGGCATTCATTGACTGCCAAATCGACCATCATCAACTTTTTTTTTCACATTGGCGACCTTTTTCTCCAGCCAGCCGATACGATCAACCTTGCGGGTGTCAAATTCGGGCACAAGGGGTTTAATATCCAACAGCGGTGTGCGATCGATGATATCGATATCTTCAACGTACAGTATTTGCTTTTCGATTCTGATCAAGCGCACAATCGAGAAACCAATTGGATTGGGCCGGGCGGGTGAGCGTGTGGCAAACAGGCCGCGCTCTGCATCATCTAAAAAAGGTTTGATCAGCAGCCGATAAGGTTGCGCCTGATGGCAATGATAGAACAGCATAATATGGGAAAAACCATCCAAATCCTGCAATCCGGCAACAAATTCAGGCAAAATTTCAACTTCTGCCCGCTGGCCGCTTCCAGCGACGGCCTGAATGGGCGTGCCTTCGAGACGTTTGAATGGTGAATGAATGATGCCAATCGGTCTGTATTTTATGTAGTCCACCTTCAGCTCCTGCGATGTGAAGTTTCAGTTTTTGTGACCCGGGTCATCATCAAAATTTTTTTTCGTTAAAAACCATATCGTACAGGATTCGCGGAATTTACAATAAATATCCGGGTCCCGGCAATTGAGACACTCCTGGCACATGTAGATGTGGTGCTTGCTGCACTCGTAGCGGGTTTCACGCTCTGGATGATTCGCACAATATCCCAATGTTTGTACCTATTTTTCTCTAATCTTTGTGCGGCCACGGCTCTCCCTTGCGCTTCTCGGCAAAATAGCAGAATCGATTCCACTCAAGCTCTTTGCCGGAGATCGGGCAGCGCAGTTTAACCTTGTGATCACTGACACCCACAACCTCCCAATCGCCTTTGCGGGGACCGCCATCAATATAAATTTTTTGACCAACCACAAAAGGGTAGGGCTTAAAATAAAGAACCGTATCGGTGCTCATCGACCATTTCCTCCAAAATTAGCTTGTCTACGCACAGCAAAGCGTGGCGGTCCAAATGCTGCGATACGCGGGAGTGGCCTGCAATCCTGACATCTTGTCAGGGGCCTTTGGGCCGCACGGACGCAAGCAGATAGATCAAAATATGTCCGCAAATGGTAAGTTTCAACCATATTATCATTCTCGCCGACAATCGAACTGATGTTTTTATTACCAAGGCCTTTTGACATTGCGGGAATAATTGGCTTATAGTCACCTTTTTAGCGATATTCGATTTGGGATCAATTCTTATCAAAGGGGGTGGGCAATGCCTTACGGCTATACTGGAAAAATCCTGCGTGTTGATTTGACCACTCAGACGCTCGCAGTTGATGAACATGATGAGACCTTTTACCGATCTTACCTGGGCGGGCGGGGCATCGGATACCATTATCTGATGCAGGCGGTGCCGGCTGCCAGCGACCCTTTTTCAGCCGAAAACATTCTGGTTCTGGCCACCGGTGTAATGACCGGCGCGCCATTGCCGGCTGCCTGCCGTTTTGCAGCAGTGGGAAAGTCACCGCTGACCGGAACAGCCGCTGAATCTGAAGCGGCCGGGTTCTTTGGCCCTGAGCTGAAGATGGCCGGCTTTGATGCTCTCGTGTTCAGCGGTCGGGCGGAAACGCCGGTCTATTTGTGGGTCACCGAGGGAAAAGCGGAATTAAAAGACGCCGCTGCCATTGCCGGCCTGGAGACAAAGGACGTCGAAGATGCCATCCGCAATGAATTGGGCAGCGCAAAAATTCGAGTGGCCCAGACCGGGCCGGCCGGCATGAACCGGGTGCGCTTTGCCAATATCACCAATAACCTGGGGCATTTCAATGGGCGCGGTGGATTCGGGGCGTTGATGGGCTCCAAAAACCTGCGCGCCGTTGCAGCCCTGGGCTCTGCAAAACTGCCATACCATGCAGCGGACGTTTTGCGGGATACGGCGCAGCATTTTGCCCGAACCTTTAAGGATAATCCGATTGGCGAACAGCTGTTTGTTTACGGCACGACAGCCTTTCCAGAAATCTTATCGGCTGCCGGAGCGCTGCCGGTCAACAATTTTCGGAGGAGTGGCTTTGCCGAGGCTGCCGCCATCGGCGGGGATGCTTACAATGAGGTGCTTTTGCAGAAAAGAAAAGGCTGTTACGCGTGCCCGATCCGCTGCAAAAGGAAGATTGCACTGGATGATCCCCGATACGGGCTGGATTCACGCTACGGTGGTCCTGAGTATGAAACCATCGCGGCGCTGGGCAGCAATCTCAATATCGCCAACTTGAAAGCCGTCGCCAAAGGCAATGAAATCTGCAATCGCTATTGTATGGATACGATCTCGGCCGGCATGACGATCGCGTTTGCCTGCGAATGCTTTGAGGCGGGCATCATCACCACCGCAGATACGGACGGACTGGAGCTGCGTTTCGGAGATGCCGATTTAATGATCCAGTTGCTGGAGCTGATTGCCCGGCGTGAAGGCTTTGGTGATGTTCTGGCAGAAGGCTCCGCCCGGCTGGCGGAAAAATGGGGCCTTCAAGATAGTCCTGCTCATCTGGCCGTCAAGGGACAGGAGATTTCCCTGCACGATCCGCGGATAAAAGTGGGAGTGGGCATCGGTTTTGCGGTCAGCCCCTATGGCGCCGATCATATGACCGCTGCCCATGATACAGCTTTCGTCAATGCGGAATCATTTCCGGTAAAGTCTGTGCGGCCGCTGGGCATCTACAATGCGATCTCGGCTACGGATATCAGTGCCGAAAAAGTGCGCCATTACAAGATCCTTGAAAATTTTTGGCGCACGCTGGACGCTCTGGGCTTGTGCGTTTTCGGTTATGCCCCCCGCGGCGTGATGCCGATTAATACCATGGTCGATTGCGTCAATGCGGTCACCGGCTGGGATGCAAGCCTGTTTGAACTGATGCAAGCCGGTGAGCGCGGAACGCTCATTGCCCGGGCATTTAACAGCCGCGAAGGATTTTGCCTTAAAAACGATCGACTCCCCAAACGCCTGTTTGAACCCAAACCGGATGGTCCCGATGCCGGCCGGGTGATTTTTAAGGAATCGGATTTCAATCGGGCTGTTGAGCTGTATTATGACATGATCGGCTGCGACCCGGAGACCGGTCGACCGAAGCGCGGCAAATTGCTCGCACTGGGCCTGGATTGGATTGAGGATCTGTTGTAACAATAAGATCAACATCCGCTTATGGCCTTCATGCATGTATTTATGATCGCTTTTGACGCCGATCTGGATCAACAGCGCAAGGTCCCGTCTGCCCTTTTGTTCACATTCCTGCCGCAGTTCTATGTATTGATTTTTCCTATGGATAATTTACCATTTATCCTTATTATATATTTGAAAATAAAGCCTTACGCGGCTAACATTCAAAAGCGACAGGAGCATTGTCAATCTGAATGATCGCCCGTAAAAATGGAGCCATCTCATTTGCCGGCCTATGCCAGAGGAGACCGATGTTTTTCAGAAAGAAAAAAACCCTCATGAGCCTCGCGCGCACCTGCGGTTGAGCGGCCAAAATCGGTCCGACGGATCTGTCGGAAGCGCTCAAGGGGCTGAATGCCTCAAATGACCCCAATCTGCTGGTTGGTTTTGATACCAGCGATGATGCCGCCGTGTATCGGGTTTCGCCCGAGATCGCCTTGATCAGCACAGTCGACTACATCACCCCACCGGTGGATGATCCCTACTGGTTTGGCCAGATCGCAGCGGCCAACTCATTGTCTGATATTTACGCAATGGGCGGTCAGCCGCTTACAGCCTTGAATTTGGTGATGTTTCCCTCCAAAAAGCTGGATATGATATTTTTAAAAGAAATTTTGCGCGGCGGTAATGACAAAGTACTGGAGGCAGGTGCATCAATGGCCGGCGGGCATTCAGTCGATGATAACGAGCCCAAATATGGCCTGGCCGTTACCGGTAAAGTTCATCCGGATCACGTTCTGACCAATTGCGGCGCTCAGGTGGGGGATGCCCTGATTCTGACCAAACCCCTGGGTACAGGGGTGCTGTTTAACGCCAACCGTTCGGGTAAACTTCCTTACGCTGAACTGGAATCCATTTTGCCCCAAATAGCGGCCCTTAACCGCAACGCCATTGAAGTGGCCCTTAAATTTGATGTGCATGCCTGCACCGATGTGACCGGATACGGTATTCTGGGCCACACACTTGAACTGGCGCGGGGCAATGCTGTTCAGATCGAACTGATTTATGAAAACCTGCCTTTTTATCCCAATGCGTTGCGGATGTATGAGAAGGGAGAAACCACCGGCAGCAACAAGGCCAATCGCAAGATGGCGGAAGGCGCCTGGGAGTCAGGCACTCAGCCTTCGGCTGCGGAACAGGAGCTGCTGTTTGATCCGCAGACCTCCGGCGGCCTCTTGCTGGTTATACCGGCTGCCCAGGCCGATGACCTGATTGCCAGCCTGAAGATCGGGGGTATCGAAACGGCCGTCCGGGTAGGTGAGGTTGTCGCCGCCGATCAACCTTTCGTCCGTGTTGTTTAATTCAGAAACGGCGCAAGGCATACAGCTTACAGCACACGAACACCCAGAAGTCGCTTATATCATCACCATGGCGCACCGCATCTCAGATTTTATATTTCTTTGCTGCATAAAAGGCGGGCAGAAAAAAATAAGATGGTGTACAATATGCCATCATAATATCAGAAATGAAAGATAGAGTTGAACCGGTGTTTAAGCCGTCGGATCTTGTTCGAGAGCAAGGCGGGAGGAGGCGAAGTAGCGGAGCGTACCTTTCGTACGTGAGCACGTTTCGGCGACGAGCAACACAGCTCTCGGGCAAGAGAAAGGGGGTTAAACACCGGTTCTAGTCGAATTCATAGATCTCGTAGCGGGTCTCCTCCCCCAGGAGTTGATCGATTTTAGCCTGGATCGTTGCCCGTTCTTCGCTGTTCATCCATTGGCGCCAGTAGTCGATGGATTGCCATTTGGATACAACCAGGCTTTCGTGAGGTTGATCCACGCGTTGCAGGGTTTCTCCGGCGATATAACCGGGTTGGCCCGTGGTCATGGACCGTAATTGATTGATCAGGGCCCGCAGGTCTTCCATTTTTTCGGGCGGCACCTTCCGTTTAATGTGAACCTTGATCATCTTGCTGGCTCCTTATCCGGGTTTTGCAGTTCTTCGTATAAACCGCATAAAACAATTTCTTGTCGGTTTCAAGGGTAATCGTGCTTTTGAAAGCTTGCTTATCATTGACTTTTCAATTCATGGGGCATAATTTTAAACTTTAGACCATGTGTTGAAGCAGGACTTGAGTAATGAGCGAAGGTGTCATATTTGACATAAAAAAATATGCCATTCACGACGGGCCGGGCATTCGCACGACGGTATTCTTTAAAGGTTGTCCGCTGGCGTGCCGCTGGTGTCACAATCCGGAAGGGATATCGGTTGCGTCTCAACGAATTTATCGCCCGGAGCGCTGCGTCAGTTGCGGCGAATGTATCCAGATTTGTCCCCGGAACGCAATATCCCGGACAGCTGAGAGGATTATCAGGGATCCTGCCAAATGCGATCTGTGTCAAAGCTGTGCCGTGCATTGCCCTTCGGAAGCCGTCGAATTTGCGGGACACAAGGTGACGGTCGACGAAGTCATCCGCCAAATTGAAAAAGATACAGCCTTTTACGATCAATCGGGCGGCGGGGTTACCCTGTCGGGTGGGGAACCCTTGATGCAACCCAATTTCTTATTGGAGCTGCTTGAAGCGTGCGGAGATCTGGATCTTCACCGCACCGTCGATACAACCGGATATGCACAAACAGAGTTATTGTTGCAGGTGGCTAAAAAAACGGATTTATTTTTATATGACCTCAAGATCATGGATGCAGCCAAACACCGGGATTTCACCGGGGTTTCCAACCAGCTGATTCTCGATAATTTAAAACGGCTGTCTGAGAACAAGGCCCGCATTCAGGTTCGCATTCCGATTATTCCCGGCATCAACAATGATGCCGATAATATTCAGCGAACGGCTGATTTTGTCACCACTCTGCCCGGAGTCGAACTCATCTCGATTCTGCCTTTTCACAATTCAGCCCGTGGAAAATATGGCCGACTTGGCATGGAATGCATCTCATCGGACATACAGAGCCCCAGCGACGAACATTTAAATCGGATTGCCGGTTGGCTCCGACAATCCGGTTTGCCGGTTAAAATTGGAGGATAGGACGCCATGAATGATAGAATTTCGAGGCTGCGAGAGCAGAGCTTTAAAGCCCAGCCCTGTGTTTCAGCAGAGCGTGCCCGGCTGGTCACCGAATTTTACCGAGAAAATGAGGGAAAATTTTCGGTGCCGGTTTTGCGTGCACTGAATTTTAAAAATTTATGTGAGAAAAAGACGATTTACATCGGGGACGATGAACTCATTGTCGGTGAGCGCGGACCCTATCCCAAGGCAGTGCCCACCTTCCCGGAGCTGACCTGTCACTCTCAGGAAGACCTCAAGGTTCTGAACTCCAGGGACATGACCCGCTATGCCGTGGATGATAAATCCCTGCAAGTATACGCCCAAACGGTGATTCCCTACTGGAGGGGTCGCAGCATGCGGGAACGGGTGTTTGACCAGGTGCCGGACGAATGGAAACGGGCTTACAAAGCCGGAATGTTTACCGAGTTCATGGAGCAGCGTGCTCCGGGGCATACGACCCTGGATGGCATCATTTATCGCAAAGGCATGCTGGATTTTAAGGCGGACATTGCCAAAAGTCTCGAAGGTCTGGATTATTTCAATGATCCTGAGGCAACCGATAAAGCTGAAGAGCTAAAAGCCATGGAGATTGTCTGCGATGCGGCCATTATTTTTGCCGAACGCCATGCGGATCTGGCCCTGAAGATGGCGGCCAAAGAAAATGATCCCCGCCGCAAAGAAGAGCTCCAACGAATTGCCGACGTATGTCGCCGGGTGCCGGCCCGTGCACCACGCGATTTTTGGGAAGCCCTGCAGATGTACTGGTTTGTTCATCTGGGAATCATTACCGAACTAAACGGCTGGGATGCCATGAGTCCCGGCCATCTGGACCAGCACTTATACCCCTTTTACGAAAAGGACCTGGCCGGCAACGTGCTGGACCGTGCGGGTGCCAAAGAACTGATCGAGTGCCTCTGGATTAAGTTTAACAACCATCCGGCGCCACCCAAAGTAGGGGTCACGGCGCTGGAGAGCGGCACTTACAATGATTTTACGAACATCAATATCGGTGGTCTGAAAGTGGATGGTTCTGATGGTGTCAATGAAGTTTCATATATCATGCTGGAAGCTGTCGATGAGCTGCATCTGCTGCAACCCGGCAGCAATGTTCAGATCAGCCATAAAACGCCCAATCGGTTTTTAAAGGCAGCCGCCCGTGTTATTCGAAAAGGTTATGGTTATCCGTCGGTGTTCAATACGGATGAAGTCGTCATGGAGCAAATCCGGACCGGAAAAACCCTGGAGGATGCCCGGGAAGGTGGCTGCAGCGGTTGTATTGAAACCGGGGCTTTCGGCAAAGAGGCCTATATCCTAACGGGCTATTTGAATGTACCAAAAATCCTCGAGCTGGCATTAAACAATGGAACCGATCCGTTAAGTGGCCAAACGGTCGGTTTGCAAACCGGCAACCCCATGACTTTTAAACATTTTGACGAGCTTTATGACGCATTTGTCAAACAGCTGCATTACATCGTCGATCTTAAAATAAAGACCAATAACTACATCGAACGAATGTACGCCAAATATGCGCCAGCGCCATTTCTGTCGGTAGTGATCGCAGACTGTATCGCCAACGGCAGAGATTATTACAACGGGGGACCGCGATACAACACCAACTACATTCAATGCTGCGGCATCGGTACGGTCACCGATAGCCTCTCGGCCATAAAAAAACATGTGTTCGAAACCAACACCGTTCGCATGGATGATTTGCTGGCCGCGCTTCAGGACAACTTTTCAGGCCAAGAGGTTCTGCGCCTGCGGCTTTTGAATAAAACACCTTTTTTCGGAAATGATGAGGATGCAGCAGACGGTCTCATGCGGCGGGTATATGCTGACCTTTTTGCAGCCATTGACGGCAAGCCCAATACCAAAGGCACGACCTATCATTTGAATATGCTGTCTACGACCTGTCATGTCTATTTCGGAAAAATGTTGGGCGCATCCGCCAACGGGCGGCTGGCCGGGCTGCCGATTTCAGATGGGACTTCTCCGTCGCACGGCGCCGATCGCAATGGGCCGACCGCTGTCATCAAGTCATTGGCCAAGATGGATCAAATTAAGTCCGGCGGCACCCTGCTCAATCAGCGCTTTCTGCCCGATGTCCTGAAAGGTGAAGACGGCATTGAAAAACTCTGTCAGCTGATCCGGACCTACTTTAATCTCAACGGCCATCACATCCAGTTCAATATCGTCGATTCCGCCACTTTGCGCAAAGCGCAGCGGGCCCCGGATGCGTACCGCGACCTGCTGGTGCGGGTAGCCGGCTACAGCGATTATTTTGTGGATCTGGATGTGGATCACCAGGAGGAGATCATCGCCAGAACCGAGCACGACTCAATCTGATCGGCTAAAGGCGCAAGGCACAGGGCACAAGGCCGAATAATCGAGAAACCTCTTTCTTGTCCTTCCCTTCCACGGCCTTGCACCGTGAGCCGTGCGCCATGATCCGACCTCATCTTACCCGGTTCGTCATATCTTCGAAAATAATCTCGAAAAAATATTACACCTTCGGGCAGCCTCAATGAAATCCTTCTTTTATATTTCGTGTTTGCGTGACGCAGATTGGTTATCTTTTTCGGCATTGTTCTGCTGATAGGCTCGGCCGAGTCGCTGTAATGCGGTCAGGTTGGCGAAAATGGCCACCAGCCATATGGCCACCTTAAAAGCGACCGGATGGATCAAGGCGCCCAATCCCAAAAAGACAATCCGTTCCGGCCGTTGCATCAACCCTGCGCGAGCCTCAAATCCGAGGCTTTCAGCCCGCGCCCGTGAATAACTGACCATAACCGAACCGCACAGCGCCGCAAAAACCACTATGGCCGTCAAACGCTCATTGCCCAAGATAAAATAGGCCAGCATTCCCAGAAACATCACGAATTCAGAATAGCGGTCAATCGTCGAATCAAAAAGCGCACCGAAACGGCTGGACTTGTTCATGGCACGCGCCAGGTTGCCATCGATGCAGTCACACAGGCCGCCCGCCAAAATGAGGAGACCGCCGGATCGCAGCTTGCCCTCAAACAAAGCCGCCGCTGCCACCAGGGTTAAGACGAACCCGGCCAGCGTAAAAGCGTTGGGATGAATCCCCAAGCGGGCCAGCATCTTGATCAACGGGGTCAACAGATGCAGAAATCTGTTTTGCCAATTTTGCGGAAGCAGGCGTGGTTGTGGAGGCGTCATTTTACGATTTACCTGAATCGAATCTGATGGTTTTGTTTTCGGCATGCTGATTTGCGTGAGCCCACCCACATGACTCTTACCATAATTGGATTCGCGAAAAAAGGTTCATTCGTCGAATGATGATGATCAGAATATTAGACGACTGCTTCTGAATGTTTATATGCTCAGCTCGTCTGCTTTAATATAGTTTCCCTCGATTTGCCGCGCAACCAGCTGCGCCGCGTATCGACTGGCTTGCGGGATCGACTGCTGCTCGATCAAACGCGCAACCACATATGCCGCCAGGAAAATGTCTCCGGCTCCGGTCGGATCGCCCTCGAATTTTGCTGCAGCCGCATCATAGGGGATCGCCGCTGCGGTGGCTTCCTGCACAAATCCGCCAGCGGCGCCCGCTGTGACGATGAATTCGTGGATACCAAATTTGCGCATCAATGTCACCAGATCCGATTGAAAAAATGCAAGCATGGTTTCATATTCATGTTTATTGGCTTTGACGATTTGTGAAACGCTGAGGGTATCACCTAATTGTGGCGAGACAGCCGGATACACGTTGCCATTGACGACCTTTCTGACCAGACCCTGGATATCCAGGATGATTTTCAGATCCAGGGACTTTAAGGCGTGTATGGCCCGGACATCGATATCATCAGGGTGCAACGGTCCCAAATGCAAGACATGAACGTTATGGATATGATCGCATATCTGACGGCGGCTGATCGAAGCGGCCCGGGCCGGAATTTTCTGGCTGCGCTTGTGGGTGCGAATGTCGTTTATGAAATGGGTTGTTTGCGATGTGCGGCCGGAACAAACGAAAATCCTTTGATTTTCCAAGCGTTCAATCAGTCGCGAATCGCGACCGGCGATGTTGGTGATAGCGCGTGTGCTGATACCATGCCGGCTGTAAGTCGCACCTGAATAAAGCGTAACCCCGCCGATTTTAAAGCGGCTGCCGGTGCGGTAAATGATTTTGTCTATGGTTGTCGAGCCAATAACGGCGATGCCTTTTTTTGTCATAGGGTGCCCTTATTTCTTATCGAGACCCCCCGCCCGCCTCGCCTTGCTCGCATAGCGGGCGTGGTGGCGGGCGGGGGTCGTTCCATTCAGCCCGCCTTCGACTTGAGACCTCGGCGTGAGCTCGGTCGAACGCTCGGGCCGCAAGTAGCTCTTGGCCGAGGGCAGGCGAGGCGGGCGGGTGCGCGATCGCAATGCAAGGCGGGCAGGGTCGCAATGGCGGGCGAGAACACCCGCTCACATAGAAGGCATTCAAGATGAGCGACGCCTTGGTTCCTGGATTTTTATGAGTGTTGCGAACCGGGTACTGGCGCGTTTAAAGGGATATCAGCGATAAGACGCTGTCGGTTGGCCTGTGATGATTACCGATCCAACTGACCGTCGAGTATCCGACGCAGTTGAAGGTGCTCGGCCCTGGCCTTCCGCAGCTGACGTTCAATGTCTACGCGTTTGTCTGTCGGGGCCGACGCCAGCTTTTTTTCGAGCACATCGACCGCCTGCTGAAGGCGATACAAATCTCTTGCGATCCCTTTGATGGACATCCGAAACCGACCTGAAGGTAATTGTTGATTGCTGAATCCACCATAAACTATAGGTGATTGATGCAACCTTTTCAAACAAAAAGCGTAAAGATCGCCGCCATGATCCTCTCACGATCGCCCGGGTACAAAATGCTTTTAAAGCCCCACCGGATTTGTTAAATTGAAAAAAAGCAAAATCGAACTGTCTGGATTTTGGATGCCTGCGCCAAAGGCGGACACGTCGGCGTCTTTCTTATGAAAGGCATTTCAGGGAAAATGAAACCAGAGCTTCACGACATACTCAATCAACCCCTTGCCGTTGGCAACCGGACGATCCATAAACGACTGGTAATGGCGCCCATGGCGTTTATCGGTAATGTTGCTTTTCGGGAGCTGGTTGAGCAGTTCGGTGGTTTCGGCCTGATGTTCAGTGAGATGTGCAGTGCCAGGCGAATACCGCAGGAAAACCGGCATCGCTCGGCTTATTTCAGGTGGCGGGATGCTGAGCTTTCGCGATTGGTCTGCCAGATTTTCGGTGCCGATCCGTCCATCATGGCCCTTGCCGCCCGGCGTATTGAAGCCGAAGGGTTTTTTGGTGTTGACATCAATTTCGGGTGTTCCGACGTCGCCATCTGCCGCCAAAACTGCGGGGCGGCGATTTTGAACACGCCGGCGCTAGCCGCTAAAATCGTGTCCGAAGTTCGCAAAGCCGTTTGCATCCCTGTGTTTGTCAAGTACCGCATCGGCTGGCAAGATCAAGCCGGTTGGGCAGTTGAAATGGCAAAGCGTTTTGAAGACGCCGGGGCAGATGCTTTGACGTTCCACCCGAGGATTGCACCGGATCGTCGCTCACGGCCGCCCAAATGGGAATATATCGGCAGGGTGAAGCAGGCTGTCAACATACCGGTGTTCGGCAATGGAAACGTCTTCGATCAAGTGGATTGTTTGAAAATGCTGTTAAACACCGGGTGTGACGGCGTTGCCATCGGCCGCATGGCAATCGCCAGACCCTGGTTGTTTGCAGAGTGGACTGCGGATTATCAGTCCGGCGATGAAATCTATTTAGATTGTGCCTTGCGGCTGGCCGGACTTTTAGAGGTCCATTTCGACGCACCACAAGCCTTGCGGCGGTTTAAAAGATTTGGCTTCTATTATTCTGCCAGCTTTAAATTCGGTCACACGCTCTACAATGCAATCCAGAGGGCAGAAAACATGATCGAGGCCAAGATGTCACTGCAGCGATTTTTTGAGCGGCGGGCCGAAACCGTCGCCAGACCGAATTTGAATTTTTTCATCTAATTTTCTTTAACCGTGATTTTTTTGCCTCTCTTGCGGCGATAATCGGACATTTCACGCACATTGCCCGGAAATTTTTTGATAAAATTCTCCAGCATTTGATAGGCTTCATCGTCGGTAAACTGACGCGGCGGGTGCTTGCAGAAATAGGCTGATGGTGCTTCCAGCACGCCGCCTTCACCGCGCTCAAGGGCCAGTTTTGCGCAGCGCAATGAGTCTATGGCCACCCCGGCCGAGTTGGGCGAATCCTCCACCGAAAGCCTGAGTTCCAAATTCATGGGGACATCACCGAAAAGTTTGCCTTCCATGCGAATAAAACAAATTTTGTTGTCCTTCTGCCAGGGCACGTAATCACTGGGGCCGATGTGGATGTTTTCGTTTTTCAAGCGCCGGGCTGTAACCGCCTGAACGGCTTCGGTTTTGGATTCTTTTTTGGATTTAAGCCGATGACGGTTGAGCATATTCAGAAAATCCGTATTTCCGCCTGTATTTAACTGATAGGTTCTTTCCATCTTCACACCGCGTTTTTTAAACAGATCGGTTAAAACGCGATGGGTAATGGTGGCCCCCAGCTGGGATTTAATATCGTCTCCGATCAACGGAACGTTTTTTTCCGCAAACCGTTTGGCCCACTCCGGATCACTGGCAATAAAAACCGGAATGTTATTAACCAGCGCCACCCCTGCCTGCAGAGCGCATTCTGCATAGAAACGGGCTGCTTTCTCTGAGCCGACCGGCATGTAGTTCAGTAAAATTTCAGCCCCGGACGCTTTCAAATGAGCGACAGCGTCCTCCAGAGAAGGTTCCGGTAAATTTGCCGGTAAAAAGGTATAGCGGTCTTCGTATTCTTTCATATGATCAGCGATACCATCCAAGATCTGCCCCATTTGGACAGTAACCCCGGAGGCGGGCAGGTGGTCGCAAAATACCTGGGTGCAGTTGGGATCAGAGAATATGGCGGAGTTGACATCCTGGCCGACCTTGCGTTTGTCGATATCAAAAGCCGCTACAACTTCAATGTCAGCGGGTGTGTATCCGCCTATTTCCCAGTGCATCAGGCCAACGGCATCATCAGGGCCCTTATCTCGATAATAGTAAAGCCCCTGCACGAGGGAACTGGCACAATTTCCCAGCCCGGCGATCGCAATTTTGATCTTACGCATATCTGTTACCCCTCCTTTCGATCCAAGACACCATTTTTGATCCGTGCAAGCCTTCGTCATCAGGTAAAACTTAAACCACGGCAACAGATGTTAATTAAGAACATAAAAGTTTATTGGAAGAATATATGGCTGATGAGCGTATGTGTTATCACCACTGGGATACGGCTGGCGCCCTCCTCAATGCAGGTCAACTGTATCAGTGCTCATCCTGAGGCTCGGTGCTGTTGGTTAGTCCTGTTTGGCTGCTAAACAAAATAAGCATTAAGTCATTCATTTCAATAAAGGATTTTCCTGGTCATGAATGGCACATATCCTGTTTGTCTGTCAAGGGGTCGCCTTATTTTTAGTTTCTTTTTTGTCTCACCGGTGCGGCCAGGCTTACATATTGATTTTTTTCAGAAAACATCAGCTTCTTGTCGACCATCATTTTTAAAAAATGGGCAATGTCGTCAGCGGGTACATGCGGAAATGCGGTACAGATGGCCTTAATTGGACGGTGCTGCTGACAAAACAGATAAATTTGTCTGGATGCGCCCGTCAGGCGGTGAACGGCAGGTTCGTCCTGATATCGCCGCTGGCGAATAATGCTAAAATCCCCTCCGTCCCGCAGGCTCAAAATAGGGCCATACCCCTGGGTTGCGTGAATTTCGGTGTACTGCTGGTGCCAATCTGATAGTTCTTTTTGGACCGGCTTCCAAATTTTTTTCTGATAGGTCAGATCTCCCCGATAGGCTTGGATCAAAAACGGCAATGAGCGAAAGATGTTATCGGGGAATAGATAGGACCAGTTGCGGTGATTGAAAATGGCCTTGATGCCGTATGCTTTCGGGTTGCGCCACACAGGGCTTTCCAATCCGAGCCAAAAACGCACGGCCTTAAGCGGGTAGAACGGGCGGGCGAATTCCAGGGTCCGCAATGTTTCGGTGACATCATCCTGATCGCTTCCCGGAAAATGCAGGATTAAGTTTGAGATATTGCGAATTCCGAGTGCTTCGCAATTTCTCATGATTTCTAAATTCTGGATGGCGGTGGTACCCTTGTGCAATTTTTTAAGCAGACTGCTGCTAAGTGCTTCAATGCCTATTTGAACTTCGCGCATTCCGCAATCTCGCATGGCTATTAACGCTTTCAAAGAAGTTGTTGCCCTGACCTCACCAAAAAGACGCAGATCTTTGTTCAGTTTGGCCACTTGCTGAAATAGGGTGTGCGCATCTTTGGGGGGCAATACATTATCCATCAGGGCGACTGAAAGGGTTTGATGCCGGCCCGTCAAATAGTCGATGTCGGCAACCATCCGGCGGGCTGTTTTGCTGCGGTAACCCTCCCACTGAAGATTGAGATTGCAAAAAGCGCAGCCGGTTAACTGATCAGGTCCGACGGACCGTTTCCACCAGCATCCCCTTGATGCTTCTATGGGCAAGGTCGGGAAAAAACGTTTGTGGGGCTCAAAGGTTTTCAAGAGGCTAAAATACGCATCATAGTCCGGCACCGGTAGATCATCTAAACGTTTCAGTTGCGCGAAGGCGGCTGCGGCCGGTTGCATGGCATCTGTTTGCCGGGTAAAAACGCCCTCTATGCTTGATCTGCCGGGCGCGGACGATGATCGTTCGAGATCTTGAATAATATGATAGAGAGGCAATTCGCCTTCTCCATTGACGACCATATCGATGTCGGCGAAATTTTTCAAAAGAGCCGGTGCGGCAATTGCCGGAGTCAAGGCGCCGCCCACAACGATCGTTACCTTCGGGCATGCTTGTTTAAGGCGCTTGATAATATAAAGTGCGGATGTCAGCTGACAGAGCGAGATGCTAAAACCGATCAGCCCATAGGTTTGCCAGTCATGACTGTGAACAAACCGATCGGTTGCTTTTTTTATCTTGCGGATTAAAGCCTTAAAATCGATCTTTTGCAACCTGGCCTTGCCGGCTGATTCTTTGCGAAAAAGCCTTTGAGCCAGCTGTCGGCTCCTGGGATACAGCAGCGCGGCATACACGCTTTCCGCCAGCCAGGTTCGTTCTGAGATTTCATGGTAGAGGTGATAACCGATCGCTTCTGCCAGTTGCAGATAAAAATGAAAGATGTCAACTTGCAGATCGGGCATACGGGTTTTTAAATACGCCTTTAACGTGCCCAACTGAACGGAAGGACGATTGAAAAGGGGCCACGGGGTGGAGATCAATGCGATTTGAGATAGCGTTTTTTTCGGTTTGCTTTTCATGGGTGACCGCCTGCGACGGGTTGAGGTCTGGCACCGCTGCTGGTTTTTACAAAGGCGTCGTTGACCCCGGGTTGAATTTACTTTATACATACAGCCCGGGAGCCGAATTTGACAATGATTTTGTTGCACATGACATATACCGCTTATAAATACGTTCCGATTAAAAGGATGGCGGCAGAAGCGGTCGTGGCAAAAAAACCTTCCGCAAACGGAACGTTTTTTTGACAATCGCTATAAAACGGGCAAAGAAACGTAACAGATCGAAATGCAAGACGACTGCAAAATCAAGGATATTCCAGCTCGGTCCCGAACAATAGGCGTCGATAGGGACTGAATGGCAGGGCCGACATTAAATGCGCTGCCGATAGCAGCAGAAAAGAACAACGATGCGAAAAAAACCAGACCTCAACGTCACTCTCGGTGATATCAAACTTCAGAATCCGGTAATGACCGCATCCGGCACTTTCGGTTATGCGCAGGAATTTGAGGGGCTGGTGGATCTCAACCGCCTGGGCGCCATCATTGTAAAAGGCCTCGCGTTGCAGCCCACCGAGGGTAACCCGCCACCGCGAATTGTTGAAACGCCCTGTGGCATGCTCAACGCCATCGGCCTGGAAAATGTGGGCATAGATGCATTTGCGCAGCAAAAACTGCCCTTCTTAAAAACATTGTCGCCGCCGATTTTCGCAAACATATATGGCACCTGCATCGAAGATTATGCCGAGTTGGCAGCGCGCCTGGATGTGCTGGAAGGCATCGCCGGAGTGGAGGTCAATATTTCATGTCCGAATGTCAAAGCGGGGGGGATTGCATTTGGTGCCGACCCGCAAGCGGCCCATCGTGTCGTCCAGTCTGTGCGTGAGAAAACAACAAAGCATCTCATGGTAAAATTGTCACCGAATGTGACCGATATTACCCTGATCGCCAAAGCAGCAGAACAGGCGGGTGCAGATTCGCTTTCCCTGATCAACACCATTACCGGCATGGCCATTGATCTTGAAACCCGGCGGCCGAAAATTGCCAACATCACCGGAGGGCTATCGGGTCCGGCCATTAAACCGGTTGCGCTGCGAATGGTATGGCAGGTGGTTCAGGCGACAAAAATTCCGGTTGTCGGTATCGGCGGCATCATATCCGCGCAAGATGCTCTCGAGTTTTTAATTGCAGGGGCATCAGCCGTGCAAATCGGCACCGCCAATTTTATTAACCCGCAGGTGACCACCGATATTATCGACGGCATCGAAATGTATTTGGCGCAAAGAAAAATTGCCGGGGTTGTCGATATCATCGGAACCCTCGAAACAGATACACCAGGTTCTCTGGAGTGATGGAGTGGTGGAGTAACTCCGATTGCGGATTTTTGATTGCGGATTGCAGATTGGAAGATAATACGGGTGATCGTCATTTATCAATCCGAAATCGACTCGGCTGAGCTCGTCGCAGGCCGCAATCTGCATTCCGAAATCTTATCTACGCCAGTACTCCATCACTCCAATGCTCCAGTCTTTACAGAACGATCGCTTCTTTGACCGGATGGGTTTTCAGGTACTCCAGACGGTTTAAACCGTTGACATACGCTTTGGCACTGGCGGTAATAATATCAGGATCGGCCCCGCGGCCCAGCGCCAGAAGGCCATTTTCTTGCAGGCGCACGGTTACCTCCCCCTGGGCATCGGTACCGCCGGTCAGGGCGCTGACCGAAAAGCGCAATAGTTCCGATGCGGTCCCGGTTAGCTTGCCGATGGCATTAAAAGTGGCATCGATGGGACCGTTTCCGTAACCGGCGCCCCGCACCGGCCGACCGTTTATTTCCAGCTTGACGCTGGCCATGGGGAATACGGTTGTACCGGCCGTAACATGCAGGTATTCAAGTTTAAAAATATCCGCCGTTCGCAAAATGCCTTCAGTTACGATGACTTCAAGATCTTCATCGACGACATGCTTTTTTTTGTCTGCCAGCTCCTTAAAGCGCGAAAAAACAAGGTTGATTTCTTCATCGGATAAGTCATAGCCCAAGCTCTTTAAGCGGGAGCGCAGGGCATGCCGTCCGGAATGTTTGCCCAGAACCAGCTTGTTGGTGCTCAGTCCGATCGTTTCCGGCTTCATGATCTCATAGGTCATTGGATTTTTCAGCACACCGTCCTGATGGATCCCGGCCTCATGCGCAAAAGCATTGGCGCCCACAACGGCCTTATTGGGTTGCACCATAATACCGGTAATCATGCTCACCAGCCGGCTGGTGGGATGAATGTATTCGGTCTGAATGGAGGTCGTCAGCCCTAAGGCGTTTTGACGGGTGACCAGTGACATGACAACTTCTTCAAGAGACGTGTTGCCGGCCCGCTCGCCGATACCGTTGATGGTGACCTCAGCCTGCCGGGCACCGGCAGTAATGGCCGAGAGCGTATTGGCGGTGGCCAGCCCGAGATCATTGTGACAGTGGACGCTGAGTATGGCTTTATGGATATTGGGAGTGTGTGTGTTGACGTAGCTGACCAGCTCTGAAAATTCCTGGGGAATGGCATAGCCGACGGTATCGGGCAGGTTGACCGTTGTAGCGCCGGCTTCAATGACGGCTTCAAACACTTTGCACAGAAAATCGCGATCGCTGCGCGAGCCGTCTTCGGCTGAAAATTCGACATTATCGGTCAAGGTTCGGGCATATTTTACCCCCTCAACTGCAGCTGTGACGACTTCGTCGCGAGACATTTTGAGCTTATATTCCAGGTGGATGTCCGAAGTGGCAATGAAGGTGTGTATCCGCGGTTTGACCGCATGGCGGATGGCCTCCCAGGCCCGGTCGATATCGCTCTTTGAGGTCCGCGCCAGGGCAGCCACTTGCGTTCTTTTCAGCTTGCCGGCAATTCGCGAAACCGCTTCCAGATCGCCATCAGAGGCGGCCGGGAAACCGGCTTCGAGAATATCGACGCCCAATTTTTCCAATTGGGTCGCAATTCGCAATTTTTCGGCCGTATTCATGCTGGCCCCCGGACTCTGCTCGCCATCTCTTAAGGTGGTATCAAATATCAATACATGATCATTCATTTCTTGAGCTTCCTTGTGTTGAATGGTTGATTTGAGAATGGGTCAAATAGTTTTTGTCGTCGGGTTAATCGTTACGCTTCAACTATTCGGCCATTAAACGATTTGACCGTAACAAAGGAAGCATCGGCCGCAGACACCCCGACATGGGGAGATCTGCGGCATTGACTCCTTTCATTGTGTTCAATTTAATCCTCCATTAAACTGATTTTACTGATTCCTCGATTTGGATACGCTGGGCATTGGCAAGTTTAAATTGAAAACTATCGGCCAGCGCCTGCCAGCTGGCTTCGATGATGTCCTCCGAAACACCTATCGTGCTCCAGATTTCATTTTGATCCCGTGATTCGATTAATACGCGGACTTTGGCGGCCGTGCCCCGGCTGCCGTCGATAACCCGTACTTTAAAATCGACCAGTCGCATCGTATCCAGGTCGGGATAGAATTTGCCCAGGGCTTTTCTGAGCGCATTATCCAGGGCGCTGACCGGTCCGTATCCTTCGCCGGCGGTAATTTCTTCTTTGCCGTTGACGCTAATTTTAATGGTCGCATGGGCAGAGCAGGGTTGATCTTTATCTTTTTCAATGGTGACGCGGAAGGATTCCAGTTCAAAATGAGGCTGAAATTGATCGGTAAATTTTTCCAGCAGGATCTTAAAGGAACCGTCTGCTGAATCAAATTGATAGCCTTCCTGCTCCAATTGCTTGATCTCAGAAGCGATCTGACTGCTGTCAAAACCGTTATTGCCGAGTTCAACACCGAGTTCCTTGGCTTTGTATTCCACATTGCTTTTACCGGCAAGATCGGATACCAGCACCCGGCGTTTGTTTCCGACCGCTGCCGGGTCCATGTGTTCATAGGCAAGAGGTGCTTTCATAATCGCGCTGACATGAATGCCGCCTTTGTGGGCAAAAGCGCTTTTTCCGACAAAGGGTCGTGAATTGACAGGAACCAGATTGGCTGTTTCACTGACATAACGCGACAGGCTTTTTAATTTTTTAAGGTTTTCGACCGAAACACACCTCCGTCCCATTTTAAGTTCCAGAACGGGAATGATTGAGGTCAAGTCGGCATTGCCGCACCTTTCACCATATCCGTTGATGGTTCCGTGAACCATAACGGCGCCTTTGTTAACGGCACTGATCGAATTTGCGACCGCCAGATTGCAGTCATTATGACAGTGAATTCCAAATCTGACGGCAGCATTTTGGAGCGGTCGGTTGCAGAAATCGCTTACTTCTTTTTGAACCGCTTCAAGGACCATCTCCAATTCAAACGGAAGCGTGCCCCCGTTGGTATCACATAAAACAATAAAATCTGCGCCGCCGTCGACTGCGGCTCCCAGCGATCTGAGGGCATAGTCCTTGTTGTATTTAAAACCGTCAAAAAAGTGCTCGGCGTCATAGACAACCTCGCGGTCATGTTGCTTCAAAAATGCCACGCTGTCATTAATCATGGCCAGATTTTCCGCCAAGGTGTTACCCATGATTTGCTCGACATGCAGGTCCCAGCTCTTTCCGAAAACGGTCACCGTCGGCGTTTCGGTTTCCAGCAAAGCCTTGAGATTAGGATCCTCATCGGGGCGAATGCCAGGTTTGCGGGTTGAGCCAAAGGCCGCCAAACGGGCCTGCGTGAATTTTACTCTTTTGGCCAGATCAAAAAATGCAACATCTCTGGGATTCGAACCGGGCCAACCACCTTCAATGTAATGAATGCCGTTATCGTCGAGACGCAGTGCAATATTTAATTTTTCTTCTGCCGAAAAGGTGATGTTTTCTCCCTGGGTTCCATCTCGGAGCGTGGTGTCGTATAGGAAGATTGAGTCCATTAGGATTCTCCAAAACAGGATGGCTCAAGGCCACAGGCGCCAGGCTCAAGGCAAAGGAATGTTTTTAGTTTGCGGGTTTTGGTTCCCTGCCTTGGGCCACAGGCCGTACACCTTGCGCCCGGTTTATTTTTTGCGGTTTTCCGGTCTGAGTGAACGCACGACCGTGCCGGTTTGCCACATTTCAGATTCTTTGATGGCAGCCAGTTCTTTATCCAATTTTTCGCGGTAATCCGGTGCGCTGTTGGCTTCCAGGACCCGCTTGGTTTCTTCACCGCTGACAACCCGTTGATACAGCGTCTCAAATACGGGGGCGACGGCATCTCGAAATTTCGGTGCCCAGTCTAAAGCACCGCGTTGAGCAGTTGTAGAGCAACTGGCAAACATCCAATCCATACCGTTTGCGGCCACCAGGCGGATCAGACTCTGAGTCAACTCTTCTACAGTCTCATTAAACGCTTCGCTGGGGCTGTGCCCGTTTTTACGTAGCAGCGCATACTGTGCCTCCATAACACCTGACAGACAGCCCATCAGCACACCGCGTTCGCCGGTCAGGTCGCTATAAACCTCATTGGCGAATGTGGTGGGGAACAGATAGCCGGATCCAATAGCAATGCCCAGCGCCAGGGTTTTTTTTCTGGCGGTACCGGTATAGTCCTGATGGATGGCAAAACTTGAGTTAATGCCGCTGCCATCCAAAAAATTGCTCCGGACGGTACGACCGGAACCTTTGGGCGCCACCAAAACCACATCCACATTTGGCGGTGCAACCACACCGGTTTGTTCGTGATAAACAATTGAGAAGCCGTGTGAGAAATAAAGCGTGTTGCCGTCGGTCAGGCATTCCTTTATTTGCGGCCACAGGGCCATCTGACCGGCATCTGACAGCAGATATTGAATAATGGTTGCCTGCCGAGCGGCTTGCACTAATGGAAAAAGGGTCTTGCCGGCCACAAAACCATCCGCCACCGCCCGGTTCCAGGAGTCGCTATTTTCACGCTGGCCGACGATCACGTTGATCCCGTTGTCTCGCATATTCAATGCCTGCCCGGGGCCCTGAACGCCGTAACCCAATACCGCTACGATTTCATCTGCCAGGACTTCGCGGGCCTTTTGCAGTGGGAACTCCTCATCGGTGATCACTTCTTCTTGCGTACCACCAAAATTAAAATGTGCCATTCGTCCTCTCCTTTTTTCAGTTACGCATCTATACTTCTTAATAACGAATAATTCGAACGATTTATTTTTAAGATGGGTTCTACTTGGGTTCGCGGTAAAGTGCCAACGTTCCACTGCGTGCGATTTTCTCTATTCCCATCGGCTTCAGAAGATTGATCAGTGCTTTTAATTTGCCCTCATCCCCCGTAACTTCAATAATATAGTGCTCGGTGCCTACATCAACTACTTTGCACCGGAAGATGTCGACAATTCGTAGAATTTCCGCCCGCAATTCCGGTCGCGCTCTCACACAGATCAGCGCCATCTCGCGTTTGACCGCCCTGGGTCCGGTCATATCTCGCAATTTGATGACATTGATCAATTTTCTGAGCTGTTTTTCAATCTGCTCGATCACAGGCGTATTTGCTTTGGTGACAATGGTTATTCTGGATACCTGCGGATCCATGGTCGGCGCTGTACACAGGCTTTCGATGTTGAATCCCTTGCCGCTGAACAGCCCTGAAACCCTTGACAGCACCCCCGGCTGATTATCGACCAGCATCGTCATGATATGTTTTTTTTCTTCCATCTCGATCCCCCATAGGAGCATTTTGCCTGTGTCATCTACCGTTTAATCAGGACCCGCTAATTTTTATACGGCTGTTATTTGTTATCCGTTATTTGTCATTCCAATAACCATTAACGAATAACCGATAACCAATTTACACCAGCAGCATCTCTGTAATGGGCGCGCCGGCGGGCACCATGGGATAGACACTTTCTTCACGATCGACTTTAAAATCCATAATCACCGGTCCGGGCGCCGCAAGACCCTGCTTGAGCACGCCTTCAACCTCATCGGGTTTTGTTGCGCGCAAACCCATTGCCCCGTATGCTTCGGCAAGCTTTACAAAATCAGGCGCACAATCCATGCCCGTACAGGCATATCGTTTTTGGTAAAACAACTCCTGCCACTGGCGGACCATCCCCAGGTAGGCGTTATTGAGGATGACCACTTTGACCGGAAGGTTGCTTTGGACGGCCGTGGCCATTTCCTGTATGTTCATCTGGATGCTGCCGTCACCGGCGATATCGACCACCAGTTTGTCGGGGCAGGCCATCTGGGCACCGATTGCGGCCGGCAGTCCGAACCCCATGCAGCCGAGTCCGCCGGACGTAATAAAATGGTTGGGTCGATCAAAATGATAATATTGTGCCGCCCACATCTGGTTTTGGCCCACTTCGGTTGTAATAATGGCTTCGCCTTTGGTCAGCTCATAAAGCTTTTCAACCACATACTGAGGCTTGAGCGTATGCCCCTGTTCATAGGCCAGCGGCTTTGTATTCTTCCATTCTTCAATTTGGGATAACCAGCTGTGACGGTCTTTTTCGAGGTCGCCCAGATCCGCCTCATCAATGAGTTGATTCAGGTTGCGCAGACTGATTTTGCAGTCTCCGACAATCGGAATGGTTACCGGGATATTTTTGCGAATTGAAGTCGGGTCAATGTCGATGTGGACTATTTTTGCCTGCGATGCAAATGCATCTGTTTTTCCGGTAACGCGGTCATCAAAGCGTACACCGATGGAAATCAGAAGATCACAAGCGCCGGTGCTCATATTGGCCCTGTAGGTGCCATGCATGCCGATCATTCCAAGCCACAGTGGATCGGTGCCGGGAAATGTGCCCAGGCCCATCAACGACGCGGTGACCGGAATACGGACTTTACGCGCAAACCGGGTCAATTCGGCCGCCGCCCCGGATAAGATGACGCCGCCGCCTGCAAAGATAACCGGTCTTTGCGACACTTTGATGAGATCGACGACCTTTCTCAGCTGCTTCATATTCGGCTCATAAGTCGGATTGTATGATTTGAGTTGTACGTCTTTGATGGGTTTGTAATCAATGATGGACTTGCCAATATCTTTGGGTATGTCGACGAGCACCGGGCCCGGGCGGCCGGAACGCGCCAGATAAAATGCTTCCTTGATGATGCGGGGAAAGGCTTCCGCCGATGGTACCAGATAATTATGTTTGGTACAGGGACGGGTGATCCCCACGATGTCGACTTCCTGGAAAGCATCGTTGCCAATCAGGTGGGTTGGCACCTGCCCGGTAAAAATGACCATGGGAATTGAATCCATATAGGCCGAAGCAATCCCGGTGACCGTGTTGGTCGCGCCCGGACCGGAGGTGACCAGGCAAACGCCGACTCGGTCGCCGGCACGGGCATAACCGTCGGCGGCATGTACAGCGCCCTGTTCATGTCTAACCAGTATATGCCGGATATCGGTTTTAATCAGTTCATCATAAATATCGATGACAGCTCCTCCGGGGAATCCGAAGATCGTGTCGACTCCTTCTTCTTTGAGTACTTCCATCAATACTTGAGCGCCGGTTAATTTCATTTTTTTACCCCTTAAAATCCATTGGATAATTTTTAGTGGTTGTCGAAAAACGTTCCGATTGTGCAACGTGTTTTCGCACCCACTCTTGTGCCGCCATCCTTTTTTGGCAACATTATGATGACAAGCGGTATCATTTGCGACATATGACTTGAGAACCGCGGGATTTTCTAAAAAAAAACCGTTATCAGTTTCGGGCTGATAACGGTTTTGATTTTTTTATGTTTGCGGATTTAGGCCATTATCAACCCCTTGCTCCCCGGCAGCTAATAATAATGCTGCTGACGAGTACCAGAATAAGGCTAATAAGGTCTTTAATGGCGATATTGCTTTTCATTCGGGTCCAATCAGGCTATTTTTTACCACTGAGTAGCAGGATGTTGTTAGATTGTCAAGGATTTTTAAAGAGGCTCCTCATAGCCGCATTCCGTGGACAGACAGGTTAAAAAAGCACCTTTTTTTTTGGTGGTTTTTTCTAGCAATATCGGGGAATCGCACTGCGGGCATTTTTTATTGACCGGTTTATCCCAGCTGGCAAATTCACAATCGGGAAATCGGCTGCACCCGTAAAATAGTTTGCCGCGTTTTGAATGTCTTTCAACGATTTCTCCTCCGCAATTTTTTTCCGGACATTTTATGCCGATTTTCTGGTTGGCGCCATTGGAATTGAGCGACTGCGTGTTTTTGCAATCCGGATATGCACTGCACGCCAGAAATTCCCCGTAACGGCCTCGCTTGATCACCATCGGGCTGCCGCATTTTTCGCAAACCTTGTCGACGACTTCCTCACTGTTGGATTCAACAGGCTGGATGCTTCCGCGTTCGTCTCGAATATAATCTCGGGAGTAGTTGCAATCCGGGTAGCCGCTGCATGCCAGAAAATGACCGTTTTTACCGACTTTAATATGCAAGGGTTTGCCGCAATCCGGGCAATCGAGCCCTGTAGGCAACCCGACGCCTTTAACACTCAACATATCTTCGGATGCTTTTTCCAGATCCTTTTTAAAGGGACCGTAAAATTGAAACAGGATCTTGGCCGATTCCACTTCCGAAGATTCAACGCGGTCTAAATTTTCCTCCATTCGGGCGGTAAACTCAACGTCAACGATATCCGGGAAATTTTCAACCAGCAGATCGTTGACGATGAAACCCAGCTCAGTCGGCCGAAAATATCGATTATGCAGATCGGCGTATTCTTTTATGCGAATGGTCGACAAAATGCTGGCATATGTGCTGGGGCGGCCAATCCCGTTTTCTTCAAGCTCTTTTACCAGAGAAGCTTCAGAGAACCTTGGGGGTGGCTGAGTAAAGTGCTGCCTGGGCTCCAACTGCAGCAGTTTTAAAACCATTCCTTCCGTCAGTGTCGGCAGAATCGGCTTTTTATTCTGATCTTCTTCAGCAATTTCATCGGTGACGGACTTATACAGCGCCATAAAGCCCGGGAATTTCACAGTTGATCCGCTGGCGCTAAAGCTATAAGGGCCGGCTTTGATGGTGACCGAAACCTGATTGATCAGGGCCTGTTTCATCTGGGAGGCGACGAAGCGCTGCCAGATCAAACGGTATAAGGCCAGTTGATCCTTGGACAAATAAGAAGCCATTTCATCAGGTGTGTTCCTGAGCACGGTCGGGCGAATGGCTTCATGCGCATCCTGCACTTTTTTTCGGTTTTTAAAATAGCGGGGTTTATCCAGCGCGTAATCGGGGCCAAATTTTTCCCGGATGACAGTTAAGGCCTCTTGAGCGGCCTCGCTGGCGATACGGGTGGAATCGGTACGCATATAAGTGATCAAACCGACGGGTTCTCCCGGACCCAGCTCAATACCTTCGTAAAGCTGCTGGGCAATCAACATGGTCTTTTTGGCTGAGAATCGCAGTTTGCTTATGGCGTCCTGCTGCAGCTTGCTGGTTGTAAATGGCGGCAGCGGGTTTTTGCGGATCGTTTTTTTGGCTATTTTTTTGACAACAAATTTTTCGCCTTGCAGTTGCGCTAAAATCGAATGAGCAGTTTTTTCGTTGGGTATGTCGATTTTGGTATTATTTTTTTTAGCCAGTTTGGCCGCAAATGGGGGCGGGGATTCACCTTCAAGATGTGCGCTGATCGACCAATATTCCTGCGGCTCAAAGGCCTGGATGGCCCGCTCTCTTTCGCAGATGATGCGCACGGCAACGGATTGCACCCGGCCGGCGCTTAATCCGCCTTTTACCTTGCGCCATAGTAATGGCGAGATATGGTAACCGACCAGGCGGTCGAGTATGCGCCGTGCCTGTTGGGCCTCATATTTGGGGCGATCAAGAGAATCCGGCGATGCCATTGCTCTGAGAATCGCATCTTTGGTCAGTTCATGAAAAAGAACGCGATGAAACCTGCGGCCCTTTTTGTTAAGCACTTCAGAAGCATGCCATGCAATGGCCTCGCCTTCACGATCCGGGTCGGGTGCCAGATATATATCGGTGGCATCACCGGCAGCCTGTTTCAAGGCTTTGATAACTTTTTGTTTACCGGGAATATTTTTGTACTGGGGTTTAAACCCGTTGTCGATATCGATCCCCATTTCTTTGTCGGGTAGATCTTTGATATGGCCGACGGTCGCCGCAACATTATAAACCTGTCCCAGGTATTTTTTAATCGTTTTGACTTTCGTCGGCGACTCCACAACTACAAGTGGTTTGGTCACGATCTCTCCTTGCGCTCGATTTGCCGTTTGGTGATTGCACGCGCTTAAGGCTTCGGCTCCAATATAACAAAAAGCTTTCCGGGCAGCTGCTGCACCATTCCTTTGAGCTCCAGTTGCAGCAGTAGGCTCAGCAATTTGCCCGGCTCAATATTTGTTTTGCGAACGATTGTATCAATATGCTGCGGATAGGGACTGAGAATTTTATAAAGTTCCAATTCATCCGGTGCCAGTGATGCCAGCCTTTCGGCGGTCTGACGGTTCGAAGATTCTGCCGGTCTGGTTACATGCGCTGTAAATGCGGTCAGTTCCTCGAGGACATCCTGAGCGTTTTCCACCAGTTTAGCGCCCTGTTTAATCAAGGTATGGGTGCCGGTGCTTTTAAATGAATGAATGCTTCCCGGAACGGCAAATACCTCTCGGTTTTGCTCTGCTGCCAGTCGCGCCGTGATCAGTGAACCGCTTTTACGCGTGGCCTCAACGACAATCGTTCCCATACTCATTCCACTGATAATTCGGTTGCGAATTGGAAAATTATGGGCTTCAGGCTTTGTGCCCAGCGCAAATTCGGATATGACGGCGCCTTGTTCCGATATCCGCTCAAACAGTCTCCGGTTATCAGCCGGATAGATAATATTCAAGCCGCTGCCCAGTACGGCAACGGTTTTGCCGCCGCCTGCCAGGGCACCCTGGTGAGCGGCGGTATCTATACCCAGTGCCATTCCGCTTACGATTGTAATATCAAATGCGGTCAGGTCGGCGCACAGGTTCTGTGTGGCTGAAAGGCCGTACTCGGTTGCATTGCGCGAGCCGACCACAGCAACGTTTTTATCCGTGCCCGCCAGGCTGCCGCAGACATACAGAAACGGCGGCGGATCCGGTATCTCTCTCAACAACGACGGATACGATCCATCTGTCAGGGTGACCACCGAGTACCCTTTTTGATGGACACGATCCAGCTCCGCCTGGATCCATCGCGGTGTTTTGAAGTTTAGAATGGCAGCTGCCAGATGTTTTGAGATGCCCTCGACCGCCAGCAACTCTTGCGGCGTTATCTGAAACACGCGTTGCGGTGATCCAAACCGTTCGATCAACCGCTTAAACAAGTGGTTGCCGATGCCGGGAACATGTTTAAGACAAAACCACGGTAGAAGGTGTTCCATCTTGTTAAAAACCCCCTGGGAAAAGGGGGGGCAGTCTGGCGCAAACAAATTGTCATCTATGAATAATCTTATGGTCTGTTCACATCAATGTCAATTCGATATTCTGCTGTCGCGATATTTGCCACAGAAAAATGAATTGTGCGAACCAAGCTATCAGCCGGTGGTTGTTGATTATTTTTTTTTACTGCGTCCCTGCCAGGCCAGTAAAATGGGGCTTGCCACATAAATGGAAGAATATGTGCCGACCAGGATGCCGATGATCAAAGCAAAGGCAAAATCGTGAATAATGCCTCCCCCCAGAACAAAGAGGGTAACCACGACCACCAGGGTTGTTAATGAGGTCAAAATGGTTCTGCTGAGGGTTTCGTTGATCGACCGGTTGACAACAAAATCCAGCGGTTTTTTGTGAAATTTTTTCAGATTCTCACGGATACGGTCAAAGACAATGATGGTGTCGTTTAAGGAATAGCCCACGATCGTCAGCAACGCGGCGATAATCGGCAGGGTGAACTCCTTGTCAAAAATAGAAAAGATGCCCACCGTAATGATAACATCATGTATCAGCGCCACAATGGCCCCCATGGCGTATTTGAGCTCGAGAAACCAGAAAACCACCAGGGTGACAAGCAGCGCCGCGCCGATCAGAAATGGAATGCTGACATTGAACAGATCAAAAAGATAGACCGCCCCGATAAGCGCAGCGGCAACCACGCCGCTCAAGATCCATTTCAGTTCAAAGCGCCCGGATATGTAAATGGTGATGAACAGCAGGGCATAGAAAATGGCAAACAAGGCCTTTTCCCGAAGATCTTGGCCCACCTGGGGACCCACCATTTCTACTCGCCGAATTTCCACTTCGTTGCCGGTCGATTCCACCAGGGCTTTATTCAATTCCGAACTGAAATCTTCACCGCTGCCGTATGAGCTGTCTGTTCGGATCAGAAATTCGTTGTCACTATCCTGGCCGAAGCGCTGCACGGATGATTTTCCCAGACCGATTGTGTCGAGGCCTGTTTTAATCGCATCGATTGGAACCGGTGCTTTGAACTTTATTTGGACCAGTGTGCCGCCGGCAAAGTCAATACCGAGCCTGGGACCCCCATGAAAAATCAACGCCACAGCACTGATGGCCAGACAGACGGCCGACAGGAAATAGGCAATCTTTTTTTTACCGATAAAATCAATGTTAATGTCAGGTTTGATAAACCGCATGAAGTCTTCTCTTTCAATACCCGCTTGCGCCAGACATGCGCTGCAGTGTTCGATGTTAACGCTTGAGCCTCAGAGCCTGCTAATGATTTGATTTTTTACGTCACGGTCGGCCGCCATAACCGTCATTTTTGTGCCCGGGTTAAGCGCTGCTTATTAGATACTGAGTGTTTTTACTTTGCGGCCGGCTAAAATGTAATCGAATATCAAACGCGACAGGATCAGTGCGGTGAACATACTGGCAATCACGCCCAGACTTAAAGTAACCGCGAATCCTTTCACCGGTCCGGTTCCGAATTGAAAAAGCACGACGGCAGCAATCAAGGTGGTCACATTGGCGTCGAGAATCGTCAAGGTGGCGCGATTAAAGCCGGTTTCAATTGCAGCTCTGGGTGTGCGTCCCAATGCCAGTTCTTCCCGGATGCGCTCGAATATGATCACATTGGCATCTACGGCCATACCGATGGTCAGGATAATACCGGCGATCCCTGGAAGTGTTAAAGTGGCACTGGCCGCAGCCAGTCCGGCGGCAATCAAAACAATGTTCAATATCAGGGCCACATCGGCAATCACACCGGCAGCTTTGTAATACACAATCATGAACAGCACCACCAGGATCCCGCCGATCAGCATGGAAATAAGCCCTTTGCGAATAGAGTCCGCCCCGAGGGAAGGGCCCACTGTGCGCTCCTCCAGTATGTTAACCGGCGCCGGCAGGGCGCCCGCCCGCAGCACGATGGCCAGGTCTTTGGCTTCCTCCAGGGTGAAATTTCCCGTAATGCGGGCCTGACCGCCGGCAATTTTTTCCTGAATGACGGGGGCTGAAGCCACGGTATTGTCGAGAACAATGGCCAGTCGTTTGTTCACATTTTCGCCGGTGATGCGCTCAAAATCCCGTGCCCCTTTTTTATCGAAATTAATGGAGACAAAAGGAATGTTAAACTGATCGAAATCAACGCGCGCATTGGTCAGGTTGGCACCGGTCAGCAGTGTGCGCCTTTTCAGTAAAAATGGCACCTTTGAAACTTTACCGGTTTCAGCATCTGTTTCGATCCGATAGAGTATCTCTCTGCCGGGCGGGACAGTGCCTTTTTCAGCAGCGCTGGCATCCAAGGTGTCATCCACCAGCTTGAATTCCAAAAGGGCGGTTCGGCCAATCAGGTCTTTGGCGCGATCGGGGTCTTGGATTCCCGGCAGCTGAATGAGTATTCGTCTTTGTCCCTGACGGCGAATATCGGGCTCAGCCACACCAAATTGGTCGATGCGATTGCGGATGGTTTCCAGGGCCTGATCGACTGCCAGCTTTTCAACATTTTCGGCTTCGGCGGGTGGCAGTTGCAGAATGATGTTGGTGGTGCCGCCTGATACGTTTTGGTTGCTTTTGAGCTGATCAAACGCGTCTTTGATGAGCGCATTGAATTTTTCGGCTATCTGCGCATCCTGGATAGTGGCGGTAATTTTGTTTCCCTCTATGCGATCCAATGAAACACCGCGCAGCCGCTCTTCTCTGAGCTGATCACGAATTTCTTGCATGATCCGCTCAACCTGTCCGTCTACGGCTTTGGCTGTGTCGACTTCCAGCACCAGATGCATCCCGCCCTGCAGGTCAAGTCCCAGGTTGATTTGTTTGTGCGGCCACAAAGCCGGCTCAAGGGTTGGAAGCACATAGATAACCGCTGTTACAATGACTGCAAAAACTAAAATCAGTTTCCATGAAAAATTTTTCAATGCTGAAATCCCTCTATTTTCAGTTCTAACCGATCCATAAACCACAGCCGCCAACAGCGTTCAGCAGGCTCCGCTGCAGGCAGCATCTTACAGTCCGCCAAATAGACAAATGGTTGAATCGCTAAACGCCTATTTTCGGCCCAGCGTTTAACGATTCAACCATTAAAATTGTCCTCAATCGCATTCGAAATGAATCCACTGCGAATGTTGCCGTTATTTTTTTTGCGGTTGCGGCTGGGATGACGGCTGAACCATGGCCGAGACATTGGAGCGCGCAACTTTGACTCTGACTTTGTCTGCTATTTCGACCGTTAAGGTCGTATCATCTATTCCAGTGATACGACCGTGCAAACCGCCGCTGGTAATAATGCGGTCTCCCTTTTTTAGACTCGATATCATATTTCGGTGCTCTTTTTGTTTTTTTTGCTGGGGTCGGATCAGCAGAAAATAGAAAATAACGAACATCAGGATAATCGGGATAAACCCGCCAAACCCTGCTGCACCCTCTCCGCCGGCGCCTCCACCCATTGCATAAGCGATATCAATCAAAATATTACCTCCTCTAATCGAGATACAGTCCGCTCTGATGGATTGGTCTCGTTGCTTACGTTTCGGCCCCCAGGACGTCACCATCCAGTGGTCTGAATACTAACAATTTTAGCGCATTTTTTAAGGATTTCAAGTTTATGTGCGAAATAACAACAAATCTTGCAACAAATTGTGCCACCAGATACAGCAATATAAAAAGGCTGTCAACATCGAATTCAGGTATTCGTCTAAGGCTTTTTGTGATTCTGATAGATGATGTTGCTGTCTCCCGGGGTCATGGACAGGTCACCTTCGATTTTGACACTCAGGCTGCGGCGCTCCTCCAACTCTGCGATTTCTTTTCGCTTTTTATTCAACAGATAATCAGCGACATTCACCGGTACGATACCGATTACAGCAGTAATTCCCGGTTTGAGAGTTTCCAAACTGAGTTTTCGAAGAAACCCAACGGCCAGTGTTTCGGTCGAGGCCACCAGCCCTTTGCCCTTGCAATAACGACAGGGATTGTAACTGCCGAATTCAATCGAAGGCCGAATCCGCTGGCGGGACATTTCCAGCAATCCAAATCTTGAAATCTTGCCAACCTTCGTTTTGGCTTTGTCTTCAGCGACAAATCGCCGCAGGTGGCGCTCAACTTCGGAACGGTGTTTGGGCTCGCGCATATCAATAAAATCGATGACAATCAGTCCCCCCAGATCTCTCAGGCGCAATTGGCGGGCAGCTTCTTCAGCTGCCTCGCGGTTGGTCAGCAAAGCGGTTTTTTCAATGGACCGCTCATGCTTGCTTTTGCCGGAGTTCACATCGATAGAGACGAGTGCTTCGGTTTGTTCAATCACAATGGATCCGCCTGATTTTAGATTGATGCGGCTCTCAAAAATGGGCGCGATTTGGTCTTCAATTCCAAATTGGGTAAATATCGGTTTGGCCCCTTTATACAATCGGACGATTTTATGGTGCTTGCGCGAAATAATTTTGATAAAGTTCCTGACCTCCTGAAACACAGTGGGCTCATCGATTAATATTTCAGTCACTTCCGGTGTGAAGTAATCACGTATGGACCGCAAAACGAGATGCCTTTCGCGGTAGAGCAGAGCCGGGGCTGTTTCCTGCATGACACTTTTTTTAATTGTTTTCCACAGTCGCAGCAAATATTTTAAATCTCGGGCCAGCTGGGTTTTGGTGCAATTCATGCCGACCGTGCGCACGATCAGGCCGAAACCTTCTGGAATTTTTAATTTATCGATGAGGTCCTTTAGGCGGCTGCGTTCATCTTCATCGGCAATTTTGCGGGAAATACCATGCTTATCGGTTCCAGGCATGAGCACCAGATAACGGCCCGCCAGAGAGACATAAGTGGTTAGCATGGAACCTTTTTTCATGAAGGGTTCTTTGGTGACCTGAACCATGATTTCCTGTCCGCGCCTGACAAGCTTTTCGATCGAGTGGTCACCGCCTTCGCTCTCATGAAAATAATCGCTGTGAATTTCATGTCGCTGCAAAAATCCGTGCCGCTCGGCGCCGTAGTCCACGAACACGGCCTGAAGGCTGGGCTCGATTCTGGATATGATTCCTTTGTAAATGTTGCCCTGGGTAATTTCCCGGGCAGCGCTTTCAACATAAAACTCTTCTAGTTTATTTGCTTTTATTGTTGCAACCCGACATTCTTCCGGATCAATAGCATTAATAAGGATCTTGATACTCATACAGAGATAACCTTTTGATATTTAACGTCGACTGAAAATCACCGAGATTCCATTATTCCAACATTCCAAATCAAGTGATGCTTTGAAATGGCTTATTGCCTGAATATGCAATTGTCAATAACAAGTCAAACGATTTCTGGCTGCCGGATTTGTTTCAGTCAATGCGGGCAAGTGCTCATTATTTGACGGCGGCGATATCGGTGAGTTGACGGACTTTCTTGCTATTGTTATCATTTTGTGGCAAGGAAGACGTCGACATGCTTGCGGCAAAATAGAAACTCGGCACACAGAGGTGGAAGTAATGGACGCGAAATACGACCCTAAAAAAATTGAACCTAAATGGCAGGCTTACTGGGAGTCCACCCAGCTTTTTAAAGTCAAGGAGGATCCGAAGAAGAAGAAGTATTATCTTCTGGAAATGTTTCCATATCCCTCCGGACAAATCCATATGGGGCATGTTCGCAACTACACCATCGGTGATGTTGTTGCCCGTTACAAAAGGATGCGCGGCTTTAATGTCCTGCATCCCATGGGTTGGGACGCATTTGGCATGCCGGCTGAAAATGCGGCGATTGCCAACAAGACCCATCCCGCCAAGTGGACCTATGCCAACATCGATGCGATGCGCGCGCAATTAAAGAAGCTCGGTTTTTCGTATGACTGGGACCGGGAAATTGCAACCTGCCGCCCGGAATACTACCGCTGGGAGCAGTGGCTTTTTCTTAAAATGTACGCTAAAGGAATGGCTTACCGAAAAGAATCCTTTGTCAATTGGTGTCAATCCTGCCAGACGGTTCTGGCCAACGAACAGGTCGAAGCGGGTCTGTGCTGGCGCTGCGGGGAGCCGGTGCGCCAAAAAAAGCTGGCACAATGGTTTTTTAGAACCACCGATTACGCTGACGATTTACTGGCCTATTCCGATCAATTGCCCGGATGGCCGGAAAAAGTGATCACGATGCAAAAAAACTGGATCGGAAAAAGCTATGGGGCTGAAATACGTTTTCCGGTTGATAATCAGGATAGCATCATTCCGGTATTTACCACCCGCCATGACACCGTCTTCGGAGCGACCTTCATGTGCCTGGCGCCGGAGCATCCGTTAACCTTGCAACTGTCGAGCGGAACACCGCAAGAAAAACCCGTGCGGGAATTTGTAGAACGAATGTCAATGCAGGATCGCTCTGACAAGGCGATAGAAGATTATGAAAAAGAAGGTGTGTTTGTCGGCGCGCACTGCATCAATCCCGTAAACGGTGCCCGCATGCCGATTTATACGGCCAATTTTGCACTGATGGAATACGGGACCGGTGCCGTCATGGCGGTACCCGCGCACGATCAGCGTGATTTTGATTTTGCCAAAAAATACGATTTGGATATCGTGGTTGTGGTCAAACCGCCGGATGAAGATTTAGATGGCGACAGCATGTCAGAAGCCTACACAGACGACGGCATGATGGTCAATTCCGGTAAATTTGACGGCCTGGATAACCGCGTGGCAATGGATGCGATTGCGGCCTTCTTGGAAAAAAACAACCTGGGCCGAAAAGAAGTCAGTTTTCGATTGCGCGATTGGGGCATTTCGAGGCAACGCTACTGGGGCGCGCCGATTCCCATGATTCATTGCGACAAATGTGGTGTGGTGCCGGTACCGGAATCCGATTTGCCCGTGGTGCTGCCGGAAGATGTTGAATTGCTCGAAGGCGGCAAATCGCCGCTACCCCAGCTAGACACATTTGTAAAGACCCAATGCCCCCAATGCGGCGATTCGAATGCCCGCCGGGAAACCGACACCATGGATACATTCGTTGAATCTTCCTGGTATTTTGACCGCTATTGCAGTCCGAATTTCGACACCGGTATGTTTGATAAAAGGGCAGTGGATTACTGGATGCCGGTGGATCAGTATATCGGCGGAGTTGAACATGCGATTTTGCATTTACTTTACTCGCGATATTACACGCGGGTATTAAACGATCAGGGATTGGTCAACTTTAAAGAGCCCTTTACGCGTTTGCTGACACAGGGAATGGTTTGTAAAGAAACGGTTTGCTGCCCCCGGCATGGCTACCTGTTGCCGAATGAAGTCAGAGAAGACAGCCACCAGCTGTTGTGCAGCCATTGTGACCAGCCAGCGGTTGTGGGCCGCGTAGAGAAGATGTCCAAATCCAAAAAGAATGTCATTGACCCGAATATTCTTCTGGAAAAATATGGTGCTGACACCACCCGGTTTTTTTGCCTTTTTGCAGCCCCGCCGGAGCGGGATCTGGAATGGAGCGAACAGGGCGTTGAAGGGGGATACCGGTTTTTGAACCGTGTCTGGCGCCTGACGGCAGAATGGATGGGTCGGGTTAAGGCTGCTGTCGCATTTGACGGCGACCCGGATACGCTGGAAAGTGCCGTCAGGGAACTCTACAAGAAAACGCATCAAACCATCATGAAGGTCACGCGCGACATTGAGGATCGCTATCACTTTAATACGGCCATCAGCGCCGTTATGGAATTATTCAATACGATGTCTGCCATCGACGAAGCCAACGATGACCCCCAGACGGTATCGGTTATGCGACTGGCGGTCGAGTCCCTGACGCTTCTGCTGGCCCCCATCGTTCCCCATTTTGCCGAGGAACTGTGGGAATCCCTTGGCCATACCTCCAGTGTTCTGCTGGCACCGTGGCCTTCCTATATGGAAGCGGCTCTGGAAAAAGATGATTTGTTGATTGTCATTCAGGTAAACGGCAAGCTGCGAAGTAAATTCTCAGTGGCCACCGACACGCCTGAAGAAATCATCAAGCAGCAAGCCCTCGAGGAGCCGCGCGTTCAGAAATTTACCGAGGGCAAACCGGTCAAAAAGGTGATATACGTCAAGGATAAATTGGTCAATATCGTCGTCTAAGGTTCAAGGGTTCAATGTTCAGGATTCAAGGTTTCAAGGTTCAGAGGTTCAGGTTTTTCAGGTTCAAGGGTTCAAGGTTCTGCGTTCAGGTTCGACACGCGATGGCCTCTGGTTGCCGGTCTCTGCCTGCTGGCAGTCGATCAGTTGGTCACTGGCTCTTAGCCAGTCGCCGGAAGCGAGCAGCCAGCGGCCAAAGCATTGAACGCTGAACCTTGAACCTTTGAACCTAGATGGGAAGATGGGTTTGAACAAAAGCAAGGTTTGCCTCATCATACTTTTGGTAGCACTGTGCGAAGCGTGCGGTTACCGATTTGCCGAGCAGGGCGGATTTCCGGGTGATACCGAGCGTCTTTTCGTAACCGTTCTGGACAATAGAACCCAGGAAACCGGGGTGGAGAACATCATCACCGCCGCGCTGTTATCTGAATTAACCTGGCGCAAAACACATCGTCTGGCCGGTGGGTTGGCAGATGCCGATGTGGTTTTGAGCGGTGTCGTCAAACACGTAAACATCGTTACCATCTCTGTGAGTGCGCCGACAGTCGCCGATCAGCGGCGCGTTACCGTAACGGTTGCGTTAACACTGAGAAAAACCGACGGCAGAACGGTCTGGGCAGGTGGAGACATGTCAGATTTTGAAGCGTACCAGGTAAACGCGAATCAGGAAATAACCGATACAAATCGTCGAAATGCAATAAGGGTATTGTCAAAACGCATCGCTGAGCGGGTCGTTAACCGCTTCAGCGATATGTTTTAAAGGCGGGCAGAATAAGCCGATCGCTAAAAAATAACAATCGTATTCACCAGTTTGGACAGGCGCGATATTTTGCGGGCAGCTGCTTTTTTATGAATAACACCTTTTTTGACGGCTTTGTCAATTAAGGATTGGGCTGCATGCATTTTGGCCTTGGCACTTTCTTTTGCGGCTTCAGCAGAAGCCTGGCGGACATCTTTGGTTATGGTCTTGATGCGGGTTTTGACCGCCTTATTGCGAAGCCGCCGGTTTTCGTTTTGGCGGGCACGTTTTTCAGCCGATTTATGATTTGCCAACGTTTCACCTCTTTTTTACGGATAGTTCCAGCATGAATAATCATTAAAGGTTACAATAAACTGTTTTATCTATAAAACCAAGACTCAAATGTCAAGCGATTTTGTTCAAATTCAGCTATGTCCGAAAAATCCCGGGTGATTAAGGCAGCAGGCGTTGTCGGAGCGGCGACATTACTGAGCCGAATCCTTGGATTTCTTCGCGATGCGGTGATTGCCTGGTATTTTGGTGCCGGTCAATATTCAGATGCTTTTATCGCTGCTTTTAGAATACCCAATCTGTTGCGAAAACTGTTGGGTGAAGGTTCCATCAGCAATGCGTTTGTGCCGGTATTGACCGACTATCTGGCAATAGACGGCAGGGAAGAAGCTTTTCGTCTGGCACGCTCTGCCCTCTGGGTATTATCAATACTCCTGGTGGCGGTTTCTTTTATCGGAATCCTCCTGGCACCTCTGATCGTCAAAATCATTGCGCCCGGCTTCATTGACGCTCCGGATAAATTAGCGCTGACCATTATGCTGACCCGCATAATGTTCCCCTATATTTTCTTTATTGGCCTGGTGGCCTTGTGCATGGGGATTCTGAATGTATTCGGACACTTTGCTGCACCTGCGCTGGCTCCGGTGCTGCTGAATCTGGCCATCATTTTTTCGGTTCTCTTTCTATGCCCGCATCTAGACACGCCGGTTCTGGGGCTCGCCATTGGCGTCATGATCGGCGGCATCCTCCAATTGTTTCTCCAGATGCCGGCCATGGCAGGCCAAGGCTTTAATTTTTGGCAAAAAACAAAAATTTGGCATCCCGGTCTAAAAAAAATGAGTCGACTCATGCCGCCGGTTATACTCGGTGGAGCCGTTTACCAGATTAATGTGATGGTCGGAACGCTGCTGGGATCTTTTCTGGCGGAAGGCAGCGTGGCCGTTTTATATTTTGCGGATCGATTGGTTCAATTTCCTCTGGGCATATTTGCGATTGCGGCGGCAACAGCGGTTCTGCCAAGTCTTTCGCGTCAGGCTGCCCTGAACGATCTCAACGCCCTAAAGGAAACTTTTGGTTACGCTATTCGCTTGACTTTATTTTTGACCATTCCTTCTATGATGGGTTTAATCGTTCTGCGCGAACCGATCATAACCGTGCTGTTTCAGAGGGGTGAATTCAGTCCGCAGGCCACACTGTTGACTGCCCAGGCACTTTTATACTATGCTATAGGTCTGTGGGCCTTTTCGGCTGTAAGAATCGTAGCAGCGACCTTTTTTGCACTAAAAGATACCCGTACGCCGATGGTGATGGCCAGCGTTTCCATTCTGGCCAATATCGGGCTGGGGATCATTTTGATGAAACCGCTGGCTCACGCGGGGCTTGCGCTGGCGACATCGCTGGCTTCCGTTTTAAACCTTGCCCTCCTGGTGCTGGCACTGCGCAAAAAGCTCGGTTCTCTGGGATGGCGGGGCATTGCCCGATCTGCGCTGAAAACGTTGGGCAGCGCTCTCGTAATGGGAGCAACTGTCTGGGTCGCGGCCAAAGTGCTTATTCCGGCTCAAGGCGCTTCTTTTATTGCGTTACTATCGGGTGTGATGGTCAGCGTGGCTGCTGGATTGGCGATTTTTGCAGGTATTTCCTATGGTATCAAGAGCCCGGAAATGGGACATATGCTTGCTGAAATAAAAACGGGCATAAAAAGAAAATGACAAAGAAGCAAAGCATTATTTTATCTATCGCAACTGCCCTAATGTTTTCGCTGCTGTTTTTTATCATCTTCGGCGAGCATGGCCTCATCGATTTAAATTCATTAAAGGCCGAGCAAAACCGGTTGGTTGAGGAAAATGAACAGCTTAACCAAACGAATCTTACCCTGAGTGTCGAAATCGACCGGTTAAAGCATGATCCGCATTACATCGAAAGTGTGGCCCGTCAGGAACTGGGTATGGTTGGCGAAAATGAACTGATTTTAAAACCCCGACGCGTGCCGAAGCCCTGACGGAAAGACAATGGCGTATTCCGCCTTTCAGTGATCATCTGTAGAAATGGAAAAAGAAACCGACTTTTATACGGCCACAATGGCCAGGGTTTATTCTGAACAGGGGCACTGGGACAAGGCTGCTGAAATTTATCGGCATTTGTTGGCCCAGGAACCCGAACGGGAAGATTATCTTACAGCCCTGGCAGAAATGGAAAAAAAGGCAAAGCAAAAGCACCAAAAATCGCTT